>Ga0182039_10000472_pt1 | contig 20639 bp, 14 predicted proteins | sample sta12Can44000111_FD_125975 | JGI IMG/M metagenome (GOLD analysis project Ga0182039, IMG submission 125975) | Lab enrichment of tropical soil microbial communities from Luquillo Experimental Forest, Puerto Rico - statanox.12C.anox.44.000.111 | ecosystem: Environmental > Terrestrial > Soil >...
GATGGCGAGCATTTTTGTTTTACTCGCGCTGCTTGTTTTGAGGCCGATGCCGTTGCCCTCCCAGCAGGAGGGGACGACTTCCCTGGCCACCAGCATTGACGTACGCCCGGCTGAATTACTTCGAAAGCCCATTGCTGCAAACTGGTCCTCTTACAACGGAGATTACACTGGCCGCCGCTACAGCGCACTTCGCGAAATCCATGCTGGTAACGTCGCACAGCTTCGCGCCCAGTGGGTCTTTCACGCATCGAATTCCAGCAACCTCGAAGTTACTCCGGTTGTCGTAGACGGAATCATGTTCGTCACCGCCGCCAACGACGCATTCGCCCTCGATGCCCAAACGGGACGGGCGCTCTGGCATTACTCGCGTCCCGTGACCGAGGGACTCATCGACGACGCCTCGCAACATCACAATCGCGGCGTCGGCATCTGGCGCTCACGCATCTTTATGGAAACGGACAACGCGCATCTGCTTTGTTTGGACGCCCGCTCCGGACATCTTCTCTGGGATGTCCCTTACACCGATGGCAACCCAAATTACGGCGCAACCAGCGCACCTCTGGTCGTGAAAAATAAAGTCATCGTAGGTACCTCTGGAGGCGACGACGGCGTGCGCGGCTTTGTCGCTGCTTATGACGCCGAGACCGGCAGGGAAGTGTGGCGTTTTTGGACTATTCCGGCTCCCGGCGAATTCGGCTCCTCGAGCTGGCCAGGCGAAAGCTACAAACTCGGCGGGGGCACCACTTGGATGCCTGGCACCTTTGATCCCGAACTCAACACCATTTTCTGGGGCACGAGCAATCCTGCCCCGGATTTTGACGGCGGCCCGCGCCCTGGCGATGACCTCTACACCGATTGTCTGCTCGCACTCGATCCCGACACGGGCAAACTCAAATGGCACTTCCAGTTCACGCCGCACGACCTTTTTGACTATGACGCAACCGAGACTCCCGTCCTTGTCGACGCAACGTTCCGCGGGCAGCCGCGGAAACTCATCGTCGAAGCAAACCGGAACGGTTTTCTGTACGTACTCGATCGCACCAACGGTCAATTTCTCTCCGCAACCCGCTTCTCGGAGAAACTGAATTGGGCTACCGGAATTGACGACAAAGGACGCCCTATCCGCACTGAAGTCAAGCCTAGCGCGGAAGGCACACGCGTTTGTCCCGGGATGGTCGGGGCCACCAATTGGTACGCGCCTTCTTACAATCCCGAGACTTCCCTGCTTTATTTCATGACCCTTGAGTCTTGCAACGTTCTGGTTTTGAAACCACAAGCGTTTAAGCCCGGCCAAACGTACTATTCCACCGGCGCCCGTCACAGCGAAGGTGACCACCACCAGAAAATCTTGTTGGCCTATTCCCTCGACGCCGACAAACCGGCATGGCGCTATGTCCAGGCAGGCAGGGGCCATTCGGCAGGCGGCACGATGACCACCGCCGGTGGACTTGTCTTTTTCGGTGACGATGCGGAATCCTTTGAAGCCGTCGACGCGCAGACGGGCAAGCCAATCTGGCACTTCAATACCGGCCAGAACATCGCCGCATCCCCGATGAGCTACGCCATCAACTCGAAACAATATGTGACGGTCGCGGCGGGTAGCGACATTTTCAGTTTTGCCCTGCCGTGACGGAAGCGAGCGTGGCTTCACCACAAGGATTCTAGGTTAAGGATAATTGGAAAGAACAGAACGAAGAACCGATCAAGAAGGAGGAACAATGCTTTCATTACTGACTTCGCGGCGTGGCTTCGCAACAAGGCTGGCCGCACTCATTCCGGGGCTTGCCGTTTCCGGAGCCGGGGTCCCGGCCTCTCCGCAAGCTGCAACCGGCGTGAAGAAACTCAACTACGAAGGCAAGCCCGCCGGAACCGGGTTTATCACCCCGCTGGTCTTACACAACGACACAATCTACATCGCTGGCCAAGGGGCCCATTCGCATGATCCCGAGGGGCAGTTCCCCATGGACATCGAAACCCACACCAAAAAGGTAATGGACAACGTCAAGACTCTGGTCGAGACCGGCGGCGGCACCGTGGACAGCATTCTTCAGCTCACCGTTTATCTGACCAAGATCGACGACTACGATGGCATGAACAAAGTCTTCAAAACTTATTTCCCGAGTGGCGGCCCTGCACGAACCACGGTAGCCGTTGCCGCGCTTCCTGGGAATTCGCTCGTGGAAATCAATTGTATTGCCGCTGTCGCGCGCAAGGGATGAGAGGCGTTCCCATGACCATCAAGAACTTCTGGAACCGGCGAAACTTCCTCGGAAGCGCCGGCGCGCTTGCTGGCATGATGCTCAGCGCGCGTAGACTGTTCGGCATGCGGGCGGTCATTCCATCGCCAGTCGAGGAAAAACTCACCGGCTTTGGCGCCACGGGAAACGTTTACGAAGAGCTGGGAGTCACCACCGTGATCAACGGCCAAGGAACCATGACCTATTTGGGCGGCTCACTCCCTCGTCCGGAAGTCGCAGCCGTTATGGCTCTTGCCGCGCAACATTTTGTTTCCATCGTGGAATTGGAACAGGCCGCAGGAAAGCGCATTGCGGAACTCCTGAAGCTTCCGCGTGACTATGACGCCATCGTCACCTGTGGCGCAGCCGCCGGCATGCAGTCCGGCCTCGCAGGAATTCTCACCGGCAATAATCCAAAATTCATCGAACAGTTGCCCGATCTCACCGGCATGAAATCCGAAGTCATTATTCAGAAATCGCATCGAAATGGGTTCGATCATCAACTCCGTGCCACGGGCGTCAAAATGATCGAAGTGGAATCGCGCGAGGACGTGAAGCGCGCCATCAACTCCAAAACAGCCATGATGCACTTTTCCAATTTTGCCAACGCGGCCGGCCAGATCAAAGTCGACGAATGGGTGAAGCTCGCGCATGAAAACCAGATTCCCGCCTTCAACGACGCCGCCGCGGACACGCCGCCCGTTTCCCATCTCTGGGACTACGTCAACATGGGCTACGACTTGATCGCGTTCAGCGGCGGCAAGGCCATCCGCGGACCGCAATGCGCCGGGCTACTCCTTGGCAAAAAAGAATTGATCGCCAACGCACTGCTCAACAACAGCCCTCATGAAGACACGCTTGGCCGCGGCATGAAAGTCGGGAAGGAGGAAATCGTCGGCATGGTCAAAGCCCTGGAATGTTACTTGAACGAAGACCGCGCCGCGCTGGACAAGGAATGGTGGCGCCGCCTGGACGCCATTTCCGCGGAAATTACCCGGGTTCCGGGAGTCGCAACCTCCTTCAACGTTCCCGACGTGGCCAATCACGTCCCGCACATGCGCATTTTCTGGGATCCGCGGAAAGTTTCTCTGTCTCCCCACGACGCAGCCAACGCGCTGCGAAATGGCAAGCCTTCCGTCGTGCTCGGTTCATCGGAAGGGGGCCTGGACATGAACTCGTTCATGCTGAAACCCGGCGAAGAAAAAATCATCGCCGCACAACTTGCCCAGCTCTTCAAGTCCCATACCGCGTGAAAGCAAGCGCGCCATTTGAGGGCCGGCGAGTTCGCCATGCTGGAAAGCGACTCGAGTATCGGTAAATGACTTCGCAGCCGACAAGCCGCGTGCGCTGGTTTCTGGTTTTCTTGCTTTTTGTCCTGAGTGCCGTCGCGTTTCTCGACAGAGTGAATCTTTCCATCGCGGGCGTAAAGATCTCCGAGGAGTTCGCCATCAGCAACGTCCGGCTCGGCCTTGTCTTCAGCGCATTTCTCTTCGGGTATGCGCTCTTTCAAACTCCCGCAGGATGGCTCGCCGATCGCTTTGGTCCGAGGCGTATGCTCACTCTTGGAGTGCTCTGGTGGGGCGTCTTTACCGCCTTGACGGCAGCCATCTCCCCCAACCTTGGCCACACCGTGGTGGTCCTCGTGGTGATTCGCTTTCTCCTTGGTGCTGGCGAGGCCATCGTCTATCCCGCTTCAAACCAGTTTGTCGCCCGTTGGATCCCTAGTCAGGAACGAGGCGTGGCCAACGGGATCATTTTCTCCGGTGTGGGCATCGGCGCGGGGATCACTCCTCCGCTTATCTCCTTCGTTATGCTGCGCTACGGGTGGCGCTCGTCCTTCTTGATGAGCGCGTTACTCGGGCTTGTTGTCGGTGGTGTATGGTTTCTGGCCGCGCGCGATACGCCTAATGCGCATCCTGCCGTGTCGCCGAATGAACTCGCTCTGATCGAGCGCGGCATCCCGAGCCCTGCCGGGTCGAACGGCGACGGCTTTCTTTCCTGGTCTACCATTCTATCCAGTCTCAATGTCTGGATTCTTTCGCTGGCGTACTTTTGCTTCGGTTACGTGGCCTGGGTTTTCTTTAGCTGGTTCTATCTCTATCTTGCCCGAGTGCGGGGCCTGGACCTGAAGACCAGCGCCGTTTACGCAACCCTGCCTTTTCTGGCTATGGCCGTCTCGAGCCCTTTTGGCGGAGCGATCAGCGACACCGTAACCAAACATTTGGGCTCGCGGCTCGGCCGGTGCAGCATCGCCGTCCTCGGCTTCACCCTTACCGCGACCTTCCTTGCTTTTGGATCGGCTGCCCACGATGCACGAGTCGCGAGCTTTGTTCTGGCCGGTGGCGCCGGTTCTCTGTATCTTTCGCAAAGCTCGTTCTGGGCGGTTTCTGCGGACCTCGGCGGAAAATCCTCGGGCGCGCTATCAGGCTTCATGAATATGGCAAACCAAATCGGGGGCATGATTACCGCGTCCTTGACTCCCTTGCTGGGCGACAAATTCGGGTGGAACACGGGATTTTACGTTGCGGCCGGGATCGCGGGGCTCGGCGCGATCGCCTGGCTTTTGGTTAACCCGGAACTGACGCTATCCACTTCGTCGAGAAACTCGCGGATCTAACCAAGTTGATCTGGACAAAGAATACTCCTTGAGCCCTCCCTCCGTTGGACCGACGCCCCTCGTCGGCTCGGGCGAAGCGGCACCGAATCCGTTCCGCCGAAGTCGTCCACAGGGCAAGAGGAGTGAAGTTAGTTAAGTTAGTTTGGTGCCCTTGACTTCCACGAAACTTCGTCATAAGCTCCGCGCCAAGTGGGGTGGCCGATGAGCAAGCACCATTTTCGTATTTTCCTTCCGATTTTAATCGTTTTAATAATGCTAAGCAGTGCCGCCCTGTTGCGCGCCGACGTGACCGGGTCGATTCTCGGTGTGGTACATGATCGTTCGCAGGCCGTGGTTGCAGGCGCGAAAGTTGTAGCCACAAACGTGCAGACCAATTTAACCCAGGAAACTACTTCAGGTTCAGACGGCTCCTATCGCATCCTGGCCCTTCCGGCCGGGAACTATAAACTCATTGTCACCGCGCGGGGATTCCGCACCTTCACGGAAACAGACATCGTCGTGAAAGTGAACGACGAGCTGCGTTTCGACGTCACGCTTGACGTCGGCAACGTCACCGAAACGGTGGAAATCACCGCGAATGCCGTTCAAGTGCAAACAGAAAACACGCAGTTGGGCGATGTGATCGAGTCGAAGAAGATGCTCGCTCTGCCTTTAAACGGTCGCAGTTACATCGATCTTCTTGGCTTGCAGGCTGGCGTAGCGCCCGCCAATTCTAACCAAGCGATCCAGCAGGACCGCCCGGTATCGGGCAACTTGAATCCCGGCAACATCTCGGTGAACGGCCAGCGCGAAACGGCGAACGCCTTCCTGGTGAATGGAGGAGATGTCAGTGAAGGACGAAACCTGGGCGCCGGCTTGGTGCCCAATCTGGACTCGGTCGAAGAATTTCGACTGATTACCAATAGTTTCGACGCGGAATATGGGAAGTTTAGCGGCGCAGTGATGAACGCGATCACCAAATCGGGTACAAACGCCTTTCATGGTGACGTTTTCGAGTTCCTGCGCAACGACAAGTTCGACGCCAAGAACTACTTTGCGCCTGGGAAATCCGAATTGCGCCGCAATCAGTTCGGCTACACGTTAGGTGGACCGATCTGGAGAAACCACTTGTTCTTTTTCTCGGATTATCAAGGTACAAGGCAAGTGCAGGGAGCCGAAACGGGACTTGTAACGGTACCAACACCTGCTCAGCTTAGCGGCCACATTGACCCGGCGGCATTCATGACAACAGACTCTAATGGCAACCCGGTACCTACGACGGTCGACGGCGCCTACTGGGCACAGGTGCTTACGCAGAGGTTGGGCTACACCGTGAGTCAAAACGAGCCCTACACTGTCGCTGGCTGCACAACACCTGCTGATGCTCAAGCCGGAGTCTGCGTATTTCCCGGTGGCGTGATTCCACAGTCGGCCTTCGCAAAACCGGTTGCAGGTTACCTCCCGTTCATTCCGGCGCCGACGCTGCCAGGAGATGTTAACAACTACTCGAATAACAGCCAGAAAAATAAGGTAAACGACGATAAGTACGGGGAGCGCGTAGATTTCAATAATCAAAAGACTGGGAACTGGTCATGGTACTATCACCTAGATAATTCAAACCTTTACAACGCCCTGCCCAGTAGTTTTACAAGTGTCCCCGGTTTCCCGACAACTACGCCTGCGCGAGCGCAAGCGTTCGTGATGAGCAACACGAAAGCCTTTGGAGCGACAGCAGTGAATGAAGCGCGGTTCAGCTTCTTCCGAACGGTGCTGCACCTAGACAATCCGGCCGGAAGTTTCGTGGACCTTTCGTCGCTAGGTTTCATCACCGGGGAAGGTACGCTCGGCATTATCCCCCTGCCCGGATATAAAACATATCTGCCGCAGATCAGCTTGAGTAATATCAACTTGAATCTTGGTGTGCCGACGCTCAATACGTTCCAACCCAACACGACGTACATGGTTAGCGACGTCTTTTCGAAGGCGGCCGGCAAGCACACATGGAAGTTTGGAGGGGAATTCCGCTACCTGCAGATCAACGAGCGAAATTATGCGAGCCCGAATGGACAATTCGTTTTTGATGGCACAGTAACAGGAAGCGATATTGCGGACTTCCTGCTTGGCGCGACATCCAATATCGGCGGCAATGGTCCCTACACCCAAGCGGCGTTGCAGTTGCTTGATTCGCGCACACGGTACGGAGGCGCTTTCGCCCAAGACGCGTGGAAGGTAAAACCAAACCTAACGTTGAACCTCGGCCTGCGCTGGGAAGTGAGCATGCCGTTTTACGACACGCAAGGAAAGATTCAGACTTTTGTTCCAGGACAGCAGTCCACAGTGTTTCCACTTTCTCCGACCGGATTGGTATTCCCCGGTGACAAAGGAATCCCGAAGACGCTCGCTCCGACCGATTACAACAACTTCGCTCCGCGCCTAGGGCTGGCCTATTCACCAGGATTTAGCGACGGAGCATTGGGCAAGATCTTTGGAGGTCCGGGCAAAACCAGCATCCGGGCGGCGTACGGTATTTACTACACGTCGATTGAGGACCTGAACTTGTTCTACGAGGTGGCCGACGCTCCATTCGGTTTGTATTGGACAGCCCCCGTTTCAGTCATGTTTAACGAGCCTTTCCGGATTCGAGCCAACGGGCAGTCGCTGGGACAGCGGTTTCCTTTCACGGCGCCGATTCCGGGCGCGCCATCGAACGCGACACTGGACTTTTCGGTCTACGAGCCAATGAACTATTTTCCGGGTTACAACAAGCACAACGTGCTGCCCTACGGTGAGCACTTCAATCTGTCGATTCAGCGCGAGCTAAGCAAGTCGACGGTACTGACGCTGGCGTACGTCGGGACCTCCGGACATCACTTGATTACGCAAAACGAAGCGAACCCGGGCGACCCGGCTTTGTGCATGCAGCTCAACGCCGAAGGGGCGTTGGATACGACCACAAGCACCGTCGGCTGCGGGCCAGGCAACGAGAACGACGTGTTCCAGAGGCCGGACGGGTCGTTCGTTTACAGCACCAGACTGCGCAGCAGCACATTTCCATACCCGATCCAAGGCTCCAATTACTGCCCTGGCTCGGCTCTACAGGTCTGTTTCGGCTCGGGAAACACCAACACGTTGACCACCGCCAACTCCATCTACCATGCCGGGCAGATCACCGTGGAGCGGAAGGCCAACGACGTGACGTTCCTGGCGGCGTACACCTTCTCCAAGGCCATAGACGATTCATCAGCGTTCGGCGACTTGGTGAACTTTTTCAACCCCAAGTTGAGCCGGGGGCTGTCGTCTACCGACGTGACGCACAATTTCGTGGCCAGTTATGTTTGGGCCATTCCGTTCGACCGGCTCTTCCCTGGTGGACCAAAACGGTTGACCCAAGGCTGGCAGATGCAGGGGATCACGCGTTTCGCAACGGGTTTTCCGATCCAGATGAACGAATCCAACGACGACATATCTCTGACTGGCAGCTCGCCCACGGATATGCCGAATCGCGTGGGTCCGGTCCAAATAGTCAATCCCCGCAAAGCGAATCCCAATTGTCCCAGTGACAACAGTACGGGATGCTACTTCTTGCCCAGTGCGTTTGCGCCAAACACGACACTAGGAACATTTGGCACCGCGAACCGACGCTTCTTCCACGGTCCTGGATTCAATAACACCGACTTCGGGTTTCTGAAGCGAACCGTGATTCGAGAGCAAATGGCGTTTGATTTGCGCATCGAATTCTTCAATATTTTCAACCACGCTCAATTTACTAACCCTTCAGGCAACATCAACGACTCAAGCTTCGGAATCGTCACCAATGCGCGCGATCCGCGCATCGGGCAGGTCAGCGCCAAGTTTTTCTGGTAGTCAGCAAGATGGGGCACCGCAGGGGAAGTCCCAAGGGGCTCGCTTCCCTCGCCCTCAGAACCGGCAAGGACCGACTCGACCAATCCCAGCTCATTTTGGTAGGCTCCGGTAATGCTATTTCTGCTGGTTTTCGAGCTTTTATTTGCGGCGCCATCTTTTGCGCAGACTGCCGAGAGTTACCGTCGTGAGGCCGTCGAGTTCTCTCGTGCAAAATCGTGGGATGAGGCCATCGCGACTTACCGCAAAGCTCTGGACCTCGAACCTAACGACGTACTCACTCACTACAATCTCGCGCTTGCACTGAAATACAAGGGTGATGCAAGACAGGCGGTCGAAGAGTTCGAAACCGTACTGCGCCTGAAACCGAAATGGGCCGATGCGCACTACGGGCTGGGCGCGACTTGGTACGACCTCCGCGATTTGGTGACTGCCCAACAGGAGCTCCGCACCTCAATTGAGCTGGATCCAAAGAATGCGGCGGCGCGTCGCCTCCTAGCGCGCGTTTATGCCGAGCAGAGCGATCTTTCTGCGGCCGAGGGTGAATTACAGCGTGCCCTGGCGTTAAAACCCTCGGCAGACGTGCACTTCGAACTGGGAACTGTGGAAGAGCAGCTCGGCAAGCTGGACGCTGCTGCGGATCAATTCCGCGACGCTCTGCGTCTCAATCCACGACTCGCGCAGGCCCAGGTATGGCTCGGTGTCACTCTCCGCCGCAAGGGTGACCACGCCACGGCGCTTGCGCACTTTCGCAAGGCTGTCGAAATCGACCCCAAGGATCCCGAGGCGCAATTGAATCTCGGGAAGGAGTTAAAGGCCGGGGGAGACACAAGCGGTGCGATCACTGCCTTTCGGCGCGCCATTGAGCTGAAGCCCGATTTCGAGGTGGCACACTACAACCTGGGTATCGCCCTACGTATGCAAGGGGATGTTGCTGCCGCTCACAAGGAACTGGATGAGTTGAATGGGTTGCACGAGTTTCGGGCGCGTCTGGCGCAGGCCAAGCTGCTTATCCTCCAAGGCGTTGAAGCGCTCAAAAAGCAGGAGCTGGATGCTGCGCAGGATGCTTTTCAAAAGTCTGTCGAGCAAAGCCCTGAATTGCCGACTGGCTATTACTATCTGGGCGTTACCTGGGAGCGCAAGGAGGAACCAGCACGTGCTATTACAGACTACCAGAAGGCGCTTGAGCTCAAGCCCGACTATGCGCAGGCCCACGCAAGCCTGGGGTTGCTCTACTGGCGGCAGGGTGATCAAGCTCGTGGGCTCGAGGAGTTCCGCCAAGCGGTCATGTCCGATCCGGACTCGGCGGAGGGGCATTACAACTTCGGCCTCGCGCTGGCGCAATCCGGGCGACTGGACGAAGCCGCTCGGGAGCTGAAGGAAGCGATCAGTCTCGATCCCAAGTACACGGATGCACGCATCCAATTGGGTTTGGTACTCAGCCAGAGCAACGACACGAGTGGCGCAACCAATGTTTTCAAAGAGCTTGTGCGTCGCGATCCGAATTTTGCGGAGGCTCACAACAATCTTGGGTTGGTGCGTCTCCAGGCGGGCGACATCGGCATGGCGGAGGCGGAATTTGCCGAGGCGGTGCGCTTGAAGCCGCTCTACGCCGAAGCCCACTACAATCTCGCCCTGGCCCTTCATCAGCAAGGAAAGGAGGCAGAGTCGCGCGCCGAGTTCGAGCGAGCTTTCAAGATTTCGCCGGAACTCAGAAACGCGTCTCGCCCTTAGCTGTGTATGCTGCGAGAGTTTTGATGTCTCTGATGGTGGCGCTAGGAACCGCTCTTGTTTGGAGCGCATCCGGATGGCGATCATCCGCACCCGGCAGCTTCTTGCAGGGCGCGCGGCCGGAGCCGCCGACTACTGCTGCTCCGGTTTGCGAATTTTCGCCGCCGGGTGTTTCCTTTTCCATTCCATACCTCCCGCAATCTCCGGTGCTGACGACGGACGCTCATTCTCCAGCCTGGTCGCGCGCATCTTCCACGTGGATGGAAAAAGACTGCGCCCACCAGATCGATTATCCCAGGCTCCGAACCGAGGTACGCGGATTTTGGACCGACTCCGACTTGTATCTGTTGTTCATTTCACCTTATTACGAACTGAATCTTTGGTTGCCACCGGATAACAGCAAGGACCGGCTGAAGCTTTGGGACCGCGACGTGGTTGAGTTTTTTTTGGGCGACGATTGGACCAATATCAATGTTTATCGCGAGTTCGAGATCGCACCAACGGGAGATTGGGTCGATCTGGCGATCGACCGGAACCGCGACAGTTATGACGCCAATTGGAATTCCGGTTGGCAGCGGGAAGGCCGAATCGACGACAAGAACCATACCTGGTATGCCGCTGCTCGCGTGCCGCTGCATTCGGTGAGCGAGAAAAAGGTGGCCGCAGGCACGAAGTGGCGCGTTAACCTTTACCGCATCGATGGGCTCGGCGCGGATCCGCAACGACGCTTCCTGTGCTGGCAGCCCACGTGTGTCATCAACCGCGATCCCAACCACGTTCCCGAACATTTTGGCACCTTGGTTTTTACTCGGTGACAGAAATTCTGTAGGGAGAAACACATGCCTTTTGCGCTCGAATCAAACCGCCGCGGGTTCATGAAAATGCTGGCGGCCTCGCCGCTGCTGGCCCAGATTGCTGCTCGTCAGTTTTATGAAAAATCCGCCTCAGCCATCGGACTTGACCCGCGCGGAAATGTCTACAGCCGCCTAGGCGTCAAGACGGTGATCAATTGCCGTGGAACATGGACCTATCTGAGCGGTTCGCTGCAGTTTCCGGAAGTCCTCGACGCCGAAGCCGAAGCCGGCCGGTACTTTGTGAACATGGTGGACTTGCAGCGCGCGGTGGGACGCAGGCTCGCGGAGTTGACGGGTGCGGAATCAGGATTGATTACCTCCGGAGCGGCGGGCGCAATGGCTGCGGCCACGGCTGCCTGCATCGCCGGCAACGATCCCCAGAGAATCTGGCAGCTTCCGGACACCACGGGGTTGAAGCATGAAGTCATTATGGTCGGCGGGCGAAGCGCCTTTGACAGCGCCATCCGACTCTCCGGCGCAAAACTCGTCCTTGTCGAAAAGCCAGATGACATTGTCAGCGCCATCAGCGCTGACACGGCAATGATTTACACCACCGACCTCGGCGACAAACTCGAGCGGGAAGCATCCATGGCCAGAGAGCACAACATCCCTCTCCTGCTGGACGATGCCGCCGGGATCCCGCCCATCGACAATATCAAGCTATACGCCAAGATGAAGCTCGACCTGTACACCTTTTCCGGCGGCAAGGGCCTGCGGGGCCCGCAGTGCAGCGGGGTGCTCCTCGGCCGCCGAGATTTAATCGAGGCGGCCCTGCGTAATTCCTGTCCCTTCGAGGGCGCGGTGTGCCGTCCCATGAAAGTCGGCAAAGAAGAAGTCATTGGTTGCCTTACGGCCATTGAAACCTGGCTGAAAACGGACCCCAAGAAACTTTACAACGAGTGGAACGCGCGCGTGGATCGCATCGCAAAACTGGTGGAGAGCGTCCCTGGCGTGAGCACTGACATCTACATTCCCAACGATGGGAATCGCTATCCCACCTTGCGGGTGGCCTGGGACCAAAAAGCCTGGGGCTTCACGATCGCGGATTGCGTAGAAAAGCTCCGCGAGGGCGATCCGGTGATCGAAGTGCTCGGGGCAGACAATCCGAGCATGGTGACTGCCGTGCGCGAGGGCGTCGAAAAGCCAAACCCAAAGGAGCTTAAAGAACAGAATCACATTGAACTCGTTTCGATGACCATCCAACAAGGCGAAGAAATGATCGTGGGACAGAGGCTGCGAACCATCCTAAGCTCAGCACGCAAAGGAAAGCCGGCATGAGATTTGGTTTTCTCCTGGCCGCCTCTGTACTTTCATTTCCGTCGGGCGCACAGGGTCAGATTCGAGCGATCACTCTGCCTCGCACGCCTGCGGCAAACCAGGAGCTAGAATCGTCAGGTATCGACGCGGGGAATTACGTTTATGTCTCGGGCCAAGGACCTTTACTTCCGGACGGCGGCGCACCGGCAAATTTTGCGGACCAAGTCCGGCAGGCTCTCGATAACTTAAAAAGCGTGGTCCAGGCAGCAGGCCTCAGTACGGCTCACATCGTTTACGTTCAGGTCTATCTTCGGAACATAGATCGGTATGCGGAGTTAAACAGCGTCTTCGCCGACTATTTTCCCAAAGATCCTCCGGCACGCGCAGTCCTGGGCGTTGCCCGTCTGCCTCAAGAGGAAGAAATACAAATCAGCGCTGTCGCCGTTCGCGATCTCAAGGGCAAGCAGCCCGTGTCAGAGCCCAACTCCCCTCCAACAGCGGGCTACTCTCCGGGAATGCTGACTCACGATCGCTTGTTTGTTTCGACCGAGCCCGGTAGCGATGCCTCTACGGGGAACGTGCCCGAAGACCCTGCCGCTCAGGTGAATCTGGCGCTCGACCGCATGGGTTCCGTGCTGCAGGCTGCGGGTCTCACTATGGCCCACATGGTCTTTGTGAACCCTTATCTGACTTCCGAAGTACCCATGCGCGTCATGAATCAGCAGTATGCCCGGCGCTTTGAATTTGGGAATACCCCCGCACGGGCTACGATTGAAGTTTCCAGCTTGCCGCAAGGCGCGCACGTCGCGTACACCGGCGTGGCCGTTCGTGATCTAAAGAGCCGGCGCTCCATCCGGCCGAAGAATATGCCGCCGAGCCCGACGGCCAGCCCCTGTGTCTTTGCTGGCGACACGCTGTATTGTTCAGCCAAGAGCGGATTTATTCCCGGGCCCAATGGCGGCGTTTATGCCGCGACGACGACCGACCAGACCCGTCAGACGATGCGGAACCTCCTTGACAACCTGGAAGAGGCGGATCTGAGTTTCGATCAGGTCGTCTCGACAACCATTTACCTGGACGACTTGTCAGATAGTCCACTCTTTGCAAAGGTCTACAAGAAGTATTTCAGCCAGATCCTGCCGGCCGAGACGACCCTTCAGCAGATCCCCTCCGCGGAACGAAAACCGGACGCAGAAGGGCACTATCCCGACTTGGAACAGATATCCCTCATCGCCGTGCGTCTACCAGGGACCTCGAACGCACATCCTTTGCCGTAGCCGGGTAGGAAAAGGTTGAAGCGATAGAGCCTTGCTGAGAATGTCGCGGCGAGACGGGCGTGGTTTACGTGCCTCGAAAGCAATGCGGCGCGTGACTTCATTCCAAAGTGCGTCATTCTTCCTCCGCTATTTTGCGCTTCGTTGCTTTCGAATCTCCTCCAGACGTCTCTTCAAATACTCTTGATATTCCTGGAGCAACCTTGGGTCGCTTGGAGTCGAGTAAATCTCGCTCGACTTGTACTTCCCTTCGTCAAACTTCTTTTTTGTCCACTCATCATGAATGTGGATCTCATCGGAACGATCAAGAACCTCTCTCACCAGTTGCGGTGGAATGAAATACAGGCCTTCGCGGTCGCCAACAACCAGGTCACCCGGCATCACGGTTACGCCACCGATGCGCACCGGAATATTGATGCCTGTCAGCATGACATTGCCGATGGGAGTTGGGTCGGCGGACCGGAAATAGGCGGGCATGTCGATCTCCGAAATGCCGTTGAGATCGCGGATGCTTCCATCGACAACCAGCCCGCTCCCGTTGGTCGCTCTCATCACATAGTAAAAGAGGTTGTCGCCAACGATGGTTCCGTTTACCTTTTTGCCGAAAATGTCCACCACCAGCACATCGCCGGGTTGCAGCATGTCGATCGCCGTCTGATTCATAAGCCTCGGGATGCCGTGGTTTTTGGCTTTGTCTTTGGCGATTTCGTCAACGTCAGGGCGAAGGGGCATGAATTGCACTGTAAAAGCTCGTCCGACCATGGGCTTGCCCGGATGCAGTATCTGGAATCCGTCGGCGTACTGATTGTGGAAGCCCCGCTGCTCAAGAACGGCCCAAATTTCCTCGGAGGAAAGTTCCCGCGCGCGTTCGAGGAGGTCGTTAGGCACCTTGGGTCTGCCGTCGGGAAGACGATCGAATGGCTCCTGCGCCGTGTAATCCACCAGATCCTGTTTGGAGAAGCTCAGTAGTTGCGCCCGTGTCGATGCGGGCGCAACGTACGTCATGACACTTACGCAAAGAGCCGCCTTGACGCTCAGGCTGCCAAGAAGACGAACGACAGTGCTTTTCATGGGACCTCCAACGTGGCGAGTATCTCGATTGCGACTATCTCGGGAGCGAGACGTGCTCTCGTAACTCAATCCTTCCCTGCCGCGCCCCGAAAACTCTCAAATGACCTCGGATTTGTCAAACGCGAACCTTGTCTCGAGGCGGCAATCTCTGTATTGTCTTGCCGTCGCTCCGGAAATGGTCGAAGTTCATCGGCGAAGCAATGAAAAAGTTCGCGCGGCGCTGACAGCTTTCGCGTGATGCTAGGCAACTGCTTGTTTTGCAGGAAGTATGCAAAACTGCTCCGGGAAATGAGGGAAGACCATGCGCAATGACCACCGCCAGCTGCTCGATCGCCGTGAAGTTTTGAAATCCTCCGCTGCCGCTCTGGGCAGTTCCCTGCTCATGGGCGAGACGATGGACGCTTATCCCAAAGGCGTCAATACCAACTCGCGACCTTCGGATCTGAAGATTACCGACCTTCGTGTGGCCACCATTGTGAAGCCCGGGCCGAGTCCTTGTCCTCTGATTCGAATCGATACCAACCAAGGCGTGAGCGGGCTCGGCGAAGTTCGCGACGGCGCCAGCCCGACTTACGCTCTTTTCTTGAAAAGCCGCATCCTCGGCGAGAATCCGTTACAGATCGACAAAATCTTCCGCAAGATCAAGCAGTTCGGCGGACACGCGCGCCAGGGCGGCGGAGTCTGTGCCATCGAAATGGCCTTGTGGGACATCGCGGGCAAAGTTTACAACGCTCCGGTCTACGCCATGCTTGGCGGCAAATTCCGCGACAAGATTCGCATCTATGCGGATACCGAGGAATCCAAGGATCCCAAGATTTACGCGCAGCGAATGAAGGAGCGCAAAGAAGGAATGGGACTAACTTGGTTGAAGATGGACCTGGGCGTCGAGATGGTCGCCGACACGCCCGGCACGGTCACCAATCCCTCGGACTTGAACCAATGGCAAATGAGCCAGCTTCCCCACCCTTTCTTGGCAATGGAAGTCACCAACAAAGGCATTGCCATGCTCGAGCAATACGTTGCAGCCGTGCGCGATGCCGTGGGGATGGAGGTCCCACTTTCCATGGATCATCTCGGACATCTCGGCGTGAAGTCCATTATTCGCCTCGGCAAAGCTTACGAAAAATATAATTTGTCGTGGATGGAGGATGTGATTCCCTGGACCTATACGGACTTGCTCAAGGAGATTTCGGACGAAAGCCCCACCCCCATCCTCACCGGCGAAGACATTTACCTGAAGGAACCGTTTCGTGTCCTGTGCGAAACGCATGCCGTCAGCAAGATTCACCCGGACCTGGCCACGTCTGGCGGCATCCTTGAGACTCACAAGATCGGAGATATGGCGGAAGAGTATGGGGTACCCATGGCTATGCACTTTGCCGGAACTCCGGTCTGTTGCATGGCGAACGTACATTGCGCGGCAGCCACACAAAATTTCCTGGCACTCGAGAATCACTCCCTCGACGTGCCCTGGTGGTCATCGATAGTCCAAGAAGGGGTTAACACTCCGATCGTCAATCATGGGTGGATCGCTGTGCCTGATCGTCCTGGTCTCGGCGTGACCCTGAACGAAGATGTAGCGCGACAGCACTTGGCCCCAGGCACGGGCTACTTCGAGCCCACGCCGCAATGGGACAATGAACGGTCCTGGGACCGCCTCTGGAGTTAGAAGGATGGTTGGTCAGCGGCGGTGTCTGGGATAACTCCGATCCCCGCCTCCTCCAATCTCAGGCCAAACCCATAGCCAGCGTTGCAATGGGAAAGTATGGAAGTGGGCACCCTGTGTGTGAGTATGATAGTCGGAGTAGGGCGACGACCCGGTTACGGAGCGAGTGTCCTTTACCAGCCGGGAGAATTGGCATTGCGGTCGATTGGATGGGAGGAGTAAGTGTCGAAAGCCGACGGAGCATGGTCGAGTCGATTGGCGGTAGCTGCGGCCTTCCTTTTCATGATGCTGTCGGCCACACGGGCGCAGGTTAGGCCTGTGCCGAGTGCGCAGGCTCGAAAAAGGATGGTTCAGGCCGTTGACAAGACCTTACAAGAAGGCCTCAATGCGAAATTGCCGCCGCATCTTTCCACGCTGCTGGGCCTATCGCAGGAACAAGAGTGTCTTGTCAGGCAAGGCGTGGTGCGGACCGGGAAGGTAGTCCAGGGGTTTGACGTCTCGACGGTAAACAAGAACGACGTTGTTCTTTTTGTTGTGAACGAGACGACAAACGACCAAACCCTCTATTTGACCTCAAAGGAAGGCGTGCTGCGGAAAGTAGTCTCGGTTGAGGAGGGGGAGGGCCGGGTTCGCAAGGTTACCGGCGAAGATCGGAAAGCGTTCGAGAAAGAAAAGCAGTTTTGGTTGGATCGCTTAGCACCGGCCAGTGCGCCATAGTGTCGATGTCTAACCGAATTCAGGACTTACCGCAGCTTGACGCTCTCGTGATTCCACAGAACCTATAACTTAACTTTTGCAGGCAACAAACCTCGGCAGACTGTCGCCCGACCCACCGATTTTTTTCCCTTGCGCCATAGCCTTCGCTTGGTTTGTGCGAGCCCTAAGTGTCACTAATGACGTAGGCACATATGCCCTATGTGCTAATTGTCCACAAAAATAGCCCCATCTATTCTGCCTTTGCAGAAAGGCATCCTCGAAGCGCTGACGGATCAGGTCTATACGCAGCCACACGATTGTCACGCCACCTGAGAGGCGTGAAGGCTGACGCGGGCGGGATGAGCCGAACGGTAAACTCCACCGGGAATGGAAAGACTGAAGTGGATCCAAGGAGAAATCAAGTGAGCAAAGTCGCCTCCAAGACATTTTTTGTGGCCTATCTACTCATCGTTAGCCTAGCGGCCACAGCATGCAGCGGCGTAAAGGGTGGTAGCACTGTCGGAAGTGGAGGCAGTTCTGGAAGTGGCGGAAGCGGAGGAAGCGGGGGCAGCGGAGGCAGTGGTGGAACCGGAGGCAGCGGCGGAACGTCATCCGGGCCGTTCGCGATTGGGGGGTCGGTAGTTGGCCTCACAGGAACGGGGCTTGTGCTCGAAGACAATGGTGGCGACGACCTGAGCATCACCAAGAGCGGTACTTTTACATTTGCGACCAAAATCGCCAGTGGCGGCAACTATAAAGTTACCATCAAGACGCAGCCTTCTAGCCCCGCGCAAAATTGCAGCGTCACCAACGCAACCGGCACGGCTCTTGCCGACGTCACGAACGTTCAAGTCACTTGCGGAAACATCTTCCCGATTGGTGGAACCATTTCCGGCTTGGTGGGAACCGGCATGGTTTTGCAAGACAACGCCACGGACAATCTCAACATTTCCGGCACTGGCAACTTGGCCTTTACCTTTGCCACGCCAATCGCGGCAGGGTCGAACTATGCCGTAACGATTCTTACGCCGCCCTCCAATCCGGGCCAGACTTGCACGGTGCTCAACGGTACGGGCACTGCCAACGGCCCCGTCAACAATGTGCAAATCATTTGTCCGCAGCCTGCTTTTACCATTGGCGGCTCCGTAGTGGGTCTCGTTCCCGGCGCGGGCAATACCGTCGAATTGCAAGACAACGTCGGCGACGACCTCTTCGTGACCGGCAACACCAGCTTCACCTTCCCAACCCAAATTACGAACGGCAGCATTTACAACGTTTCTGTGTTCTTGCAGCCCACCAGCCAGCCGGAACCCTGCAACGTCTTCAATTACACCGGCATTGCCAAGGCCAACGTTTCCGACGTGCTCGTCGATTGTCAGCACAACGACTGGAACTGGATCTCGTGGTATATCGGAGACACAAACAAAGCCGACAACTATGCCAAAGCAGGCACGCCAAATCCTCCCAGCCCCGATCTCAACACGCCAGGCGGCAGGGATTTCGCCACGACTTGGAGCGATAGCCAGGGCAGGAAATGGCTTTTTGGCGGCTCCGGATTTTCAGTGAAGTCGACTCTGGGCGCTCAAGTTCCGGGATTCCTGAACGACCTCTGGTTCTGGGATCCGGTGTGCCCCTTCGCGGGAATACCAGGGCCGTGCTGGGTTCCGGTTAACGCCGGTCCTGTTGTACAGAACACGTGGCCCTTGTTGATGAGGGAAAACGTAAACGGCACATACGGCGCGCTTGGGGCGCCCGCTCCCTTAGTCAATGAGCCAGGCTCGCGCTGGGGCGGCGTAACCTGGACCGACGCTTCCGACAATCTCTGGATGTTCGGCGGCCAAGGATTTGCCGCCACCGGTTCAGAGGCGGAACTACTCAACGACGTGTGGGAGTTCGTTCCAGGCGCCTCCAATAATGATGGCAGCTTCGCGGGCAACTGGGTGTGGCAGGGTGGTTCCAGCAACTTCAACCAGAGCGGCGTCTATGGCACTCAAGGGACCGGCGCAACCACGAATCTCCCAGGCGGACGTTGGGGAGCCGCCAACTTCACGGACGCCGCGGGCAACGTCTGGCTCTTTGGCGGCCAGGGTGTGGACTCCGCGGGCACGATCGGCCTCCTCAACGATCTCTGGCAGTACAACATCGCCGCCAAGACATGGACTTGGGTGTCCGGATCGAACCTGGCCGGCCAGAACGGTGTTTACGGCACGCTGGGCACAGCAGCAGCCAGCAACGCTCCAGGCGGCCGGCAAACCGCGGTCCTCTGGGTCGACTCCACCGGAACCTTGTGGCTCTTCGGCGGTTTCGGTCTTGACTCCATCGGAACCAGCGTTCCCCCGGGCGTAGGCGCGACCCTGAACGACTTGTGGAAGTTCAGCGGCGGCCAGTGGACCTGGGTTTCTGGCGGCGGAACAACCGGCCTTGCTAATCAGAACGGGGCTTACGGCACTCAGACCGTTGCAGCTGCCGGTAATTTCCCGGGCTCGCGCTGGGGCGCTGTGGGCTGGACCGATCCCAAAAACAACCTCTTTTTCTACGGCGGCTTCGGGTACGGCTCCGTGGTCACGCAACCAGTCGGCTTCCTGGACGACATTTGGGAATATCAAGCCAGCAGCGGCCAGTGGATCTGGTGGAAAGGCTCGAGCAACGTCAACGAGAGCGGCGCCTATCTCACCAACGGCATACCGTATGTGAACAACATCGCCGGCGGCCGCCGCGGCATGGCCATATGGCAACCTAAGTTCAACCGCTACGTCTGGGTGTTCGGCGGAGAGGGCTTCGATGCTTCTACGGGCGCTCCTCCAGGCTATTTGAACGACCTCTGGACGTATCTGGCGTTCCCATGAGACGGTCGCTAAGAGGAGCTTGAGGAGTATTAGGACGGGAGCTTTCGCGACTTGAAGTGGAAACGAATCCGCGAAAGCTCCCGTCCGCTCTCAGTCTTCGGTACTTTGTTCAGTCCCTGGCAGTGCCGCGAGGTTTTCCGCCGTATTCCCCAACACTTTGACGTAGCGCGCCATCTGGCAGACCTGTCTCGGACGGGATGAGAATAGGTCCACAATCCCGGAATCCATAGTTGTGCTGTCCGCGCCGATCCGCAACACCATGACCTTAGCCTCGTACAACTGCCAATTACCCGCACTCGGCGCCGTGTAACTCGAGGTGTTGTCAAACCACCCCGCACTTGGGCTCGAACTCCTTAAGCTGAGCTGGTTCTTGATGCCGCCTGTGGCGAAAAGGATCACTCGCCGCAGCCAGGGGGCTGTCACGCGGTCGTTCGAGATGCAAGTCTGTCGAATAAGGCATGAAGAGTCCCTGAGCGATAGAGCATCGCTCCAAGGGCCGTCCCGAGACTATTCGTCAGAATATCAGTCGTCCCCGAATCGCGCATGGGGA
>Ga0182039_10000481_pt1 | contig 20376 bp, 15 predicted proteins | sample sta12Can44000111_FD_125975 | JGI IMG/M metagenome (GOLD analysis project Ga0182039, IMG submission 125975) | Lab enrichment of tropical soil microbial communities from Luquillo Experimental Forest, Puerto Rico - statanox.12C.anox.44.000.111 | ecosystem: Environmental > Terrestrial > Soil >...
ATATGTTCCGTACAGGTCGTCCTTCGCGCTGATCACAATCGTTGGAATGCGGAGCTTCTCTAGATCGTAACGGGGTATGGAAGTACTGATGGCCGCATCATTCCAAATTCCTTTTTCGCGTTCACTGATTGGCAGAATATGCCGCATAATCTCGAGGGCACGCGCCCTTTCCTCTTGAGGAGCGTTCCGAAAATCATCTGGTGGCGTGGCCAGAATCGTTTTAAAGAGAGTGCCGCGCACCAGTTTCGAGGCCGTCCAGTAGAGGAAGTCCGAGTGCAGGGTAGTTCTGATAACAAACCAAAAGAGCCTGGGAGGCTGTTTGGCTGTGTCGCCCGGCGCGAAGGCTATGGGAAAGAGCAACACCATCGCCAGGCAGCGCTCCGGGTGGCGTAGGCAAAGCAGCATGGCCGAGGGTGCGCCCGCCGAGCCGCCAACCACCGGCACACGATCCAGATTCAGCGCGTTGAGCAGGCAAGTGTGTGCGTCAGCCTGCGCCTCGGGGGATGCGTCTTGAGGCAGTGGCGTACGCAGGTAGCCGAACCGCGACATGGCAATCACCCGGAAGCCATTATCGACGAGCGGTCGCGCAAGCTCCAAGCCCTGGTCGAAGCCACCTCCGGCGCCGTGTATCAGCAGGACCGGGGGACCGCCTCCTCGAACCGCGTACTCAATCGGCCCGCAAGGCGTCATAGCGATTTGGCTTCCTGAAGCGATGCGCGCCCGCTCGGCTCCGATCTCCTGGCGATAATCCCTGTAAATCGCCAGCGCGCCGACAATCCCTGCCATGACAACCAGGGCCAGGGCAATTCGGCTGCTTCGTCTAGCCATCTCCGTCTTATCTCGTTGTCGAACCTGCCAGCACAAACCCGCGCTTCACGCTCACCTTGAACTGTGTTTGCGTGAAGAACCTGTGAATCGTCCTAAAGTAGCAAATTCGCAGACGGCATACCTTCGTTCGGTTCGTTGGCCCATCAGGTCTTGCTATGGCGCCGATATTTTCGTGCCAGGCGGAAGGGGCGGCGGAGGGCATCGAGAAGGTGGTTCTCGCTGCCTTGACCGGCCGCTTGCCAGTCCTCTTCGGTAGGGGAGAAGGAGAGTCTTAGCAAGTAGCCTGGAGCCGCGAGAAAGTTGCCGCGCATGCGCAGGCGAAAGGCGGCGCGTTCGAATAAGCCGGGCGGAGCGTAGCCAGCAGCTGGCAGCCAGCGGAGCGCTTGTTCGGCAAGCCTTGCGGCGGCGGCATCTCGTCGCACGCCTGCCGCGACCGGTTCGGGAAGTTCGGCACGGAGAACATCCATAGCAAGCCGCAGGCCGGTGTCGAGCAGACAGTTCGCCTCGACTGCTTTTGCGGATGTTCGGGCGCGTTTCCAATCGATGCTCGCTTGCTGCGAGACCATACCCGCAACATCCGCGATCCAGCCGAGTCTTTCCCAGAAATGTTTCGCGCCATGGACGCAAATAAGCAGGAGATGATCTTCGAGTGAAGGCGCGGGAACTTCATGCTCATCGAGGCTCACGCAAATCTGCCGCGCGAAGAAATCTTCGATAGGAAGGGGGCGGGGAAAATAGCGCAGCGTCAAGTCATTGTGAAGCTCCACAAGCAAGTTCGCATCACGCTTACAAAAAAGATATTGCCCCGGAATCCTGCCAGCACGAATGGCGTCGAGTGAAACCGTGGTCTGATAGCTAGAAGCCATCAGCAACTCCGTAGCGCGCTGAATGTCGCGTTGGCGGACGAGCAGATCGAGGTCGCCGTAGCTGCGCATTCCTGGGTCGGCATAAGCCTCGACAGCGAGGACCGGTCCCTTGACGACCAGTGCTCGAATTTCATTTTGCTTGAAAAGTTCGAGCACGCGAAAGAGCTCTCCCGTCAAACGAAGCGTCAGGAAATTCTGCGCGCGCCGGTGCTCGGCAAGCGCTTGCTTGATTTCGGAAGAAATGGCGAACGCATCGCGATCGCTCGTGCATGTCGAGAGTTGGCCAAGCACGCCATGCTCGCGAGCCAGCAGCAACAGCCGCGGCCAATCGACGGCAGCAAGATATTGCCGTAGCCGTTCCTTGTTGCTCCAAGGAGAAACGCATTCCCGCAACGCGAGCCACTCGCGCTCGAGGGCACGGATGTCCGAGAGCCGCTGCGGTCGAAGCAGTTCAGCCATCGTGATCTTTGAGCTTATCAATGAATCTGCTTGCTCCCACAAATAAGAATCGTGGCCTACGGCAGATTCTCTGGGAGAGCTTACAAATCAGAACAGGGGGCCATCCCCCCAGGATGCAAACATTGATTGCGGAAACAAAGTGTAAAGGGGGGCCAATCGCGTGTAACTCGCCTCGGGTGGGCCGGGCGGATGCCCGGCGCTCCACACGCACTGATCTGGAATTATGCGGGTCGGCGCTTCGCCGCCGGAATCTTCTCCAATGTCTGAATGGTGATCTGTTTGTAGCCGCCTTCGATGCGGACAACCATTTGATTCTTATCCCCAACCGGCATTTTCAACTCCATAGGGTCGTGCTTCTCCACGACAGACCCGGAGGCGCGGACGCGGGCATTCAGCAGGCTCTTGAGGCGCTGATTGCCATCGGCAGGAAAGTACAAAACGCCATCGTCGGTTGCGATGGCCAGGGGTACGCCGCGGGCGAGACAGGCCGCGCTGCACTCCATGTGAGAAACACTCATGGCCGCTGCAACGTGCAGCATGTAACAGGCGGCATCGACCACTTTGCCGGTCACCGTGACGGAATTGGGGGTTTCCCCGGGAACGGCAAAGCCAGCAGCCTTGGGCAGAAACGGGCTGTTCGGATGGTATACGGCATGGAACACCCGAGCTTCTGTCGCGAGGCGATTGCGGATAAAGGCTGCCACGGCCTCCTGTCCCGCATCTTCCCCCGGTTTCCCAACGTTTGGACAGGGAGATGGTCCAGCGCCCGAATAGGTCAGGCAGCGATTGTCTTCAAAGGTGTTCGTGCCCGCGGGGGAGAAGTCTTGAATATCTGCGCCGATGGGGACACCAAACTCCCTTACGGCCTCCGCAGGAGGATTGCCGAGAATGACGTTACGGCGGATGATGTTACCCGTGACATTTCCCCCTCCGCCGAGATAGACGCCGTTGATATTGCCTCCGATTTTATTATTCTCGATCAGGTTGTCCTGGCTCACGCCCAGGAGTCCCAGGCCGAAATTGTTGCTGTTGGGGGCGGAGGGAGAAGACTTAGAAGTAGCTGCACCGTTTCCATAGAATGTGTTCAACCGAACTCGGTTGTGGCTGCTGCCGGCCAGTCAAGTTCCGCCGCAAGATGCTCCGTTTGATCCGCCCGCATCGCTGGCGAAGACGTTTTCCTCGAAGGTGCTGTCCGAGGTGCTGAGGGTTTGCATACCGCTCCAGCAGTTGCGGAAGACCGTGACCTTCCTCACGTTGATCTGACTGCTCGGATGGCCGGTCAAGCCGAGGAGGATTCCCCAGCGGTGAAAATGCTGGATTACTCCAGGACCTTGTATCTGCACATCCGTTCTATCGATTGCCGCGATTCCAACGCCAAACATGGAATCACTAGGAACACTGCAGCCCGTGGGAGGAGTAATCGGTCCGGTAATCGTGTGCCCATTGAGCTTTAGTTTGATATGGTCGGCCCCGAAGGCGATGCAGGGATTCGGTCCAGCCGTTGTTAACGGAACCGCGCAAGTCACGTCGCCGGTGAGCTCGCTGTCCCCGAAGATGGTGAGTGTGGTGGAAATGGTACCGCTGATGTCCGTGGCCTGCGTGCGCGCTCCACAAACCAGGAGCCCAAGTACAAAGAAGACAGGAATGGTTATTCGTCTCGAGAGGAACCGACTCATAGGACCTCCTTACGCCGTGCTCCAGGTCGCTATGGGGACAGAAATCGACTGTGGCGTGATTGGGAGCTAAGCCTAGGCGCGAGCCCACTACTTGTCAAGGACGAACTTCGTTTCTCCGCTAAGGCTCGGGATGAATCGCCGCACGATGGAATGAGGCGTGGAGCTACTTACCCGAGCTGGCGCCCAGGGCGTCGTCGCGGCCGCGGCGGCGGACTTCGATGTTGAGCCGCTTGATTTTCTGGTTCAGGGTGGAAAGCGGAATAAGAAAGCGTTCCGCGGCTTCGGTTTGGTTCCAGTTGGTGCGCTCGAGCATATCCACGATGATGCGGCGCTCGACCTCATCCATGATCTGAAACAGCGAAGGGTGGGGGTTGTCCGCCGCGGTGCGGGCGCCGGCCTCGCCGGGAAGCGCCGGCAGAAACTCCGAAAGTTGCAGCCGCACGCCGCGAACGATCTCTTTGCTGCGAATGGCTTCCGGCAGCAAATCCACATCCATGCGGTTCTGCGTCGAAAGCACTACGGCCCGTTCGACCACGTTTTCGAGTTCCCTGACGTTGCCGGGCCAATCGTAATCCATCATCAATTTCATGGCATTGGGCGTGAACTGCATAGGCGCGCGGTTGTTTTCCGTCGAGAACCGCTCGAGGAAATGCAGAACCAGAAGCGGCACGTCCTCACGACGCTCGCGCAGGGGCGGAATGCGCAGGTGAATGACGTTCAAGCGGTGAAACAAGTCCTCGCGGAAGCGGCCTTCGCGCACCAGGGTGAGCAGGTCGACGTTGGAAGCGGCCACAATGCGCACGTCGACCTTGATTTGTTCCGTTCCCCCCAGGCGCATGAATTCCCGTTCCTGAATCACGCGCAGGAGCTTCGCCTGCGTTTCCGGGCTGATGGTAGCGATTTCGTCGAAGAAAATCGTGCCCTGGTCGGCCACCTCGAAAAGCCCCTTTTTCGAAGCCACCGCGCTCGTGAAAGCCCCCTTGACGTGTCCGAAAAGCTGCGACTCGAGAAGATCCACGGGAATGGAGCCGGTATTAACCGGCACAAAGGCTTTATCCGCGCGCGGAGAAGCCGAGTGCAGCGCCTTGGCAATGAGCTCCTTGCCGGTGCCGCTTTCGCCGGAGATGAGCACGGTCGAGCGCGAGGGCGCCACTTGCGCTACGAGATCCAGCAGCACGTGCATCTTCTCGCTCTTGCCAATTATGTTCGGGAAATTGAAGCGCTGCTTCAGGGCGCGCTTGAGGTGAAGATTCTCGTCGCGAAGCCGGCGCGATTCGACAGCTTGCGCTACCTGAGCGAGTAATTCGTCGTTGGACCACGGCTTGGTGATGTAATCCATCGCGCCGTTTTTGAAGGCAGCCCGTGCCATGTCGATCGAGCCGTAGGCGGTGATCAAGACGACGGAGAGGTCCGGATCTCGACGGCGGATTTCCTTCAGCATGTCCAGACCGTTGCGGTCGGGCAAGCTCACGTCCAGCAGCAAAAGATCGAAGGGATGCTCTTCGAGCTTGGCGAGCCCGGATTCTCCGGTATCGGCGCTGGCCACGCCGTAGCCTTCGCCTTTCAGCAGAATCTCCAGGCCTTCTCGAATCTCGGATTCGTCGTCGACGACGAGGATGGAGCCCTTAGACATGAGCCGCTTTCCTGGCCGCGGGGAACTCCACGTGGAACGAAGTGCCCTTCCCGGGCGTCGAGCGCACGTCGATCTTTCCCGCGTGCTCCTTGATGATGCCGTAGCTGACCGAGAGGCCGAGGCCGGTGCCGCGGCCGTTGGACTTGGTGGTGAAAAAAGGATCAAAAATGCGGTTGATGTCTTCGCGGGCAATTCCCGCGCCGGTATCCGCGATTTCAATCTCGACGCTGCCATTCTGCGCGGCGGTGCGGACTTCCAGCATTCCTCCGCCGGGCATGGCATCGCGGGCGTTCAAAAAGAGATTCAAGAAAACCTGCTGCAGTTTGTTGGCGGAGCCGTGCACGGGCGGCAGCGATTCGCCGAGTTCCTTCACCACCTGAATCTGCGCGGTTTTCAGGGGATGCGCAACCAGAGAAAGAGTCTCTTCGACCACGCGGTTTACATCCACGCTTGCGGCTTCGCCGGGTCCGGTCCGCGAGAAGTTCAGCAGATTATTGACAATCTCGCTCGCGCGAAACGTCTGCTTGACGATCTTTTCGATGATCGATTGGCGGGGATCGCCTTCGGGCATCTGCTTTGCCAGCATCTGAATGTAGTTCGAGATGACCGCAAGGGGTGTATTCACTTCATGGGCCACGCCGGCGGCGAGCAAGCCGAGGGAGGTGAGCTTTTCGGTCTGCGTCATCTGCTCTTCCATGCGTTCGCGCTGCGTCACGTCATCGAAAAGCAGCAGGCGTCCGATACACTCATTCGACTTGCTAACCAGCGGCGTAATGGAAACGTTCAAGACCAGGTGCTTTCCCTGATGGTGCAGCCTCTGTTTATAGATGCCGGTGATGTGCTCCTGGTCGCGCCGCGCGGCGATTTCCTCGGTCAATTGCACCGGCAGCAGAGAGGTGAGTCCGCGGCCTACCGCATCGCGGCGCAGGACTCCGAACAATTGCTCCATGCGCGTGTTCCAGGATTCCACGATGCCGTCCAAATCCACGGCCAGCACGCCCACATTCAGGGATTCCACGATGTTTTCGCTGAAATCCTTGAGGCGTGCGATCTCGAGAGCTTTTTGCTCGAGCGAGGAATAAAGTTGTGCGTTGTCGAGCGCGATGGCAACGTAACCGGCAATGGTTTCTACCAGCTCGACGTCGTCGCTTGAGAGGAAATCGCCGTCTACGGTCTTGCCGAGCCCGAGAGCGGCGACGGTGTGCTCGCGGATGCGGCACGGAATGAAATAATTCAGGTCCAATTGCTCGAGCGTCCGCCGCACCGAGTCCCTGACGTCTTTCGCCCCGCGGGGCGACTCAAAAAAGAGCGCCCCACGGGCGAACTCGGGCCGAGCCGGGTCGAGGAAGCTAAGGTCCATGGATTCGGAGAGCCGCACTCCCATGGAGCGAGCGAGGCGCATCTTGCCAGGCGCATCGGGATCGTCCACAAAAACCGCCACGCGGTCCACCAGCAAGGTTTGCGAAATGCGGTCCATCACCGAACCGAGCATGGGGTCTATGCGCACTTCGTTCGTCAACGTGCGGCCAAATTCGATCAAGGTGCGGCGATAGTCGAGCCGGTCGCGATAGAAATAGCGATCCAGGCGCGCTTGAATCCATTGGCGGAAAGGCTGGAAGAGAAATGCCGCAATGACGATGGCGATCATCCCGCCCACCGGCCCGGTAGCTTGAACGTGGAAGAGATAGGTCGAAAGAGCCACGAGCGAAAAGTAGACCGTGGCCACCGCCGCCGTAGCCGCCGTGTACGCCAGACCGCGCTTGAAGATGATATCCACATCCATCAACCGGTAACGGATAATGGCGTAGGCAAAGCACAAGGGGATGAGCACTAGGCTCGTGACGGTCACGTTCATCCACGTGGGTCGCGCGAGATCGAGTACCAGCGGAAGAATATAAAGCAGGGAGACGGGCAAACTTCCGAGGAGCGTTCCGCCGGTCAGCCACTTCAACTGCTGCTTGAGAACGCCGGACGGCGCTTCGCGATAGTTCCGGTAAAAGACCACGCCCGCGGCGATGAAGTAGGCTCCGAGATAGCCGAACTCCAATTTGAGGAGCAGGATATAAGATCCGAGCCAGGGCACGAATCCCAGAGCCTTCAAGGCCGTGCTCAAGTGGACAAGCAGCAGGGCCACGGGCAAAAGATAAACCGCCGCAAGCTTTGCCGTCGTCCGCATCCCGGATTCGGTGCGTCCCGGAAAAACCAAAGCGAAATGAAGGAGTAAAGCAGGGACCAGCAGGCGCGCCGCGACCTCCGACCAATAGACTTCCCAATCGAAAGTGTCGAGCTTCCCGCTGAAATGGAACGACCAAAGGATGAACGAAGCCAGGCAGAAAATATAAAAGTGCACCGCGCGGGGAGCGTTCCACCGGCGAATGAAAATGAACAGTCCGATGAACAGGTACAGCAAGCCAACGGCGCGAAGATAATTCTCCGCTGCCAGGGGCTTTTCCGCGGGAGCGGTCACGAGCGGCGTTTCGAATTCCGCTCCGTTGCGTGAGAGCTTGTAGTGAACCAGGGTCCAGAGACCGGCGCGGTCGAGCCACCGGGCGACTTCCGCCGCGCGGGAGATCGGGGCTCCGTTGAACGTAAGTAGGATGTCTCCCGGGTGGATCGCGGTGTGGCTGGCTGGGGAACTGGGAGCAACGTGGCGGGCTTGGACGCCATGGTCGGTGTCGATCCAGGTGATCCCGTCGTTCGGTTGGTCGTAGCGGTTGCGCTGGTCAAAATTCAACAGGGCAAAAATTACCGCTGCCAGCGTGGCTAGCGCCAGCACCACCGCCCCGAGACTGACTCGCAAGTTCTGCTTCATGACCGTCTACTAGGCCGACCAGTATTGCCAGAGTTTCGAAGCAAGCCGATGTCCACTGTTTGGTAGATCAGCCGAATGCTAACTCTAGCGTCATCAATAACCTGCAACGCCGGTGGGCGGGACAACCCCGGTTCATCCAGTTTCTGGGAGGGTAGATACAGCTTTTGAGAACCTCCGGACTGTCTAGAACTGCACGCTTAGTCCACCCCGGAAAGTCCGGAAGGAAGGGACCAGGACGACGTGACCATCCCGGCTACTGGTTGGAACATAGCCCTGTGCCAGTAAATTGTCGCAGTCCGCAATCGCCTCCCATCTTCCCAAAGCCCATTTCGGCAGCGGCTGGCGTACCATCAAGTGGAAGTAGGGATCCATCTGGTAAAGAGACTCGCCATAACCGTCGAGGCGTGAAACGGCAGGCCCGCTGATCCACTTGTAGCCGGCGTTTAGCTTTGTGCCGAGGCGCGGCAGTTTGGCAGAAACGCCTGCGCCGAGCGAATGCCGCGGAACCGATTGCAGCAGGTCCCGCAACACGCCGTCCGTGTCATTCCCTGGAGCAAGCGCGTTCGACACGGAATAGAGCGCCGTAAATTCGGTGTCGCCTTCCAATTTCTTTCGGAACGCCACGCGGGCCCCCCAATTGCTCGAGGCGCCGCCGTCATAAGCAAATCCGTTCGAGAAGTAATCCTGGAAGTAATCAGCCGGCGGCAAAGTCTGTCCGCTCAGACCGTAAACGGCGGTGTGCCGGTTGTCTTCGTGGAAACCGGCAAACTGCAGAACGCCGTGAGCGCCGATTTTTCGATTTGCGGCGATTTCCTCGTGGAATGCGTTCTGCAGAACCGGCCGGCCGTCGCGCATGAGCAATGCGGGGAACGCGTCCAGCTGATTAAGAGCCGCCGCCAGCATGGCCCCGGGTTCGCTTTCTGCGGCTTCGAGCGGTTCAGGGCCGGTGGGCGTCGAAGCCACGACCAGCTCGGTCGACCAATCGTGGGATACGCGGTAGTTGAGTTGAGCGCGGGGACGCACGGCCGAAGCCGAGGCTCCCAGCCCCACCAGAACATACTCGCCGCCATAGTGCAGGACCAAACGGTCTCCGAGCGACAGCGTGCCGCCTTGGTCCAAACGCGCGCCGCGGAAGCTCGGACCATCGGGCCCGATCTTGGCTTCGCGAAGCACCAGCGCCGTGTGCGGCCCCGCACCGAGTGTCCCCGACGGCAACCACACCGTGGCAATGCCGCCACCGGGCGCATCTTCGTCGTAACTCATTTGCCCCGCGAAAAGGAGACTGCTTGTGTCTCCGAGTTGTCGATCATAGGCAACCGCGGTTGCCGGCCGGGGAGCAATGCTGCCAGGCGACGCGGCCCGACGCGCTCCGTCGGTGAACTCCATACGCACGCGCGGCACGCCAAGGCTGCGATTGTCTGCGTACAACGCCGTGGAATCCGGCTGGTCCACCCATTCCAAGACCGGCCGCACGGACGCCGTTGAGCGCAGCACCCATTTCCAATCATCCGGGGTACTGGGGGCAGCCGACGGCGTGCGACGCAGTTGCTCGAGGGTCGCGTACATGGATTCCAGTTCCACGCGGACCACCGTCGTCAAATTGGAGCTCACGCGAACGTGCTTGTCGAGGGTAGGAAGAAAACCGGCAAGGGTCACGCGCAGGGTGTAGAGGCCGGGGAGGAGCTTGCTCCCTTCGAAAATGCCTTGCGTGTTCGTCAGCAAGCTGAGCGGCGCAGCTATTCCCGCAAATTCGGGAACAAGCTCGATGCTCGCGCCCATCTGCGGCGTGCCCGCCGTGTCACGCACCACTCCCGCAAGCTTGCCGAGCACAGGCTTCGCCTGCGCGGCCGCTGGTTTCGCAGCAAAGGGAGAAACCGCCGCGGTCAGGACCAGGGCCCCCAGAACTCGGAGCTGCCCTTGTTTCACGTTCTTACCTCCCCGGCGCAGTGCTCGCCGTGGTCTTCACTTCCGGCGCCGCCTTCACCGTAAAATCCGCCGTCCGCGAAATGGTTTGATTCGAATGGGTGTCCGTGGCGTCCACTTCCAAAGTGTACTTGCCTGGCGGGAGCGTCGAGAGCGGCAGAAAACGCTCGATCGTGACCTGCTCGCCGGTTTGCTTCATGTCCGCGGAAGTTTCCTTGAACTGCATTCCCGGTACGGCTTCGTTGCCCCGCTTCACCGTGAATTGAAAATTCGCGCTGGACTTGTGGGTGGCGTCGTCCGGTTTCAGGTTATAAACCTGCATGTAGATGCCAAGACGGTCGGCCGTGGTGAAATCGGCCTCAAGCCGCGGCCGGACTTTGGAGGAGCCCAGCACAAACTGGCCGGTGCCGATTTGCTTGGCGGGAACATGCTCGATCTGGTCGGCAAGGATCAGCGAGCTGGCTTCGAGCTTGTCGTCTTGATAGCGCGGCACGGCAAGACGGCTATTGACCACGCCGATGTTTCCGCTCTGCACGTCCTTGATCACCAAGTCCAGCCGATACAGACCCGGACGTAAAGGCACGGCGTTCTGGTAGATCGATTGCAGTTTCATGGACTGCTGGAACAGGGAATCAGGAAAGTCTTTGCTGACGGGTGCTTCGAAAGTTGTCACGATGCGGCCAGTGAGGGTGCTCACGCGCGCGAAGATGTTCATGGTCGCGGTGTGAATTCCTTCTTTGGCCTGGAAAGACAGCTGACTATTGGGAACCTGAATGGTTATCGGGACGAGCACGGTATCGTCGGTCACCTTCAGGAAGTCGGTGCGGTAGAGGAAGTGCAGTTGGTCGCGGACAATGCGCGAGGTCACCAGGGCTTCGAGATCCTTAAACTTTACTTCGGGAGGCTTCTGAACCTTGGCGTAAAGCTCGAGGCGGTTGAATTCATCCATGCTTGCCGGCGTGCCGCCCAAGGCGGTCGGCAGGTTCGTGCCGTCGGAGCGTGTGAAGCGGTCGGCCTTGGTGGCCATGCCCATGGATTCCATCAGGCTCAGCCCGGCGCCAGGCACGTGCAAGAGCGCATCTTTTTCCGAAGGATCCATGGTCAGGTGATATTCGCCCGAGCCGCTCGGGTCCACGAATTCCAGAATAATGTTTTCTCCGATCCCTTCCAGATACCGCCAGCGCCAGGTTTCCCAGGGGTAGGTCGAAGTCGAGCCGCCGCCTTCTTCCATCGGCCGATCGTAGGTGCCGCCTGTCGGATGCGACTCAACCTCGTCCGGCGGGCCCCACATGATGTACATGCGGCCGCGGTCGGTTTTCCAGCCCGGGATGCCCGAGGCATAGTGTTCGTTGGCGTACGCAATGCGGCGGTAGTGCTCTTCTTTGAAATCGTTGTCCGGGAGATCGGGATTGCTGCTGCGCCGGAGCCAGAACTGCTCGATGAATTGCTCGCGCTCCTCGTTGGTTTGCAGCTGGAGAAAGGCGTTGCGCTCATCCGGGGTGATGATGTAGATCACATCCTCGTTGAGCCATTGTTTGTAAGCGCTATCGAGCTCTTTCAGTGTCTGCTTCATCTTGCGCTTGGCGGCTTTATCGACTTTTTTGGCAGTTGGCGTGTCGCCGGCATCCTGTGCAGGTGCTAAAGGCAACCAGAAGGCGAGCGAAAAAGCCGCTGCAACTGCGGTCCGCGTTAACCGTGACATGGGAGACACCTCAAGCTTTGAGACCTTCGGATTTTACCCCCCGGCAAGTTCCCCGTCAATCGGCCCTCATCCCCTGCATTTTCTGGCACTTGACCCCGTGTGGCGTTAGACCACACCTCGCAGATTTTGGTTGCCTGATGGTTTTTGACCTGAAGGCATGTAGGAAGGCCGCGCGAGAGGTCACGGGCGACCGAAGGCGACAAGGAGTGGAACGCGAGGTTATTGTCGAGTGAAACCGATCGGCTGCGGAGGGATCTACTGGACGCGCTGAGGCTGGCCGTCCGACCCGACGAGCGCGTCGAAGATGGCGAGCACGTGGCGCCGGTAATCTACCATGCGCTCAAAAACATCTTTCAGTTGCGGATCGCGCTGGGCTTCGCGGTGCCATTTGGCGAGGACGGCGCTCGGCACCTCGATATCGCGCCGCAGTTGGTCAGCAGAATGGCCACGCAGGAACAAGCCGTAGAAAAAAGCCGCCTCGCGCTGCGGATACTCGAGATCCTGCAACGTATCGACGGGGACGAATTGTGGCAGCGTGGCCATAAAGAAAAATGCAGTTTACCCAAAAGCGTTTCCGCGTCAAGTAGGACTTACGTTTTCTGCCGCGTTCGCGCCAACCCTCCCCTTTCTCGGACTTTCAGGCCCTAACCGGCAGGCTCGATTCGCCGTTGCGGGAGTGGCTTCGAAACCTTATGATGAAACTAGGCATGATGAAGTTGCACAATTCACAGAAAGGCTCCTTCGCGGGGCGTATGGCTCGCCGGTTCCTGCGGTCTGGCGCGCTTAAGGGATTGCGCTCGATCGAGATTGACCCGGAAGAGTTCCGGCGGCAGCTTGCGGAAAAACACGGCCTCTGGGTCCCGACCTTCGCGCGGATGAAGGATGTCCCGGTCGAGCATTTGGACGCCATCGCGGACGCGCTGATCCGCGATGCCGAGCGGCTGGCGCTTGTCGAAGGCGCGGGACTCGGGCTTGGCGGCATGATCACGTTTCTACCGGACGCGAGCTTCCTCACGATCATTACCCTGCGCCTGATTCAGCGGCTGGCGTTGCTTTACGGATTCGAAGCGCGGGAAGGCGATCAGCGGATCGAGATGTGGAAAGCGGCTGCGGCGGCTTCGGGAATTGATTACGGCAAGGATTTGGCCGGGAAACAAGTGTGCGAAAAAGTCGCGCCGCGCTTGGCACGCTTGTTGGCAGCGAAGCTCGGAACCGAGACCGCGGAAAAGTGGGTCGGGCGAATGGTTCCCTTGGCGAGTTCGGTCATTGGCGGGGCGCTGAATTTTTCGTTTGTGCGCGGCTGGGGCCGACGCGTGCAACGGCATTTGCGTGGGAGGCATCTCGAAGCAAGAGCGTCCGGAACTCCTCGGTCGCAGGCGTACACTGCCGCGTAGGTTCGTTTCCTTCGCCAAAGTTCAGGAGTCTAGGGCGGCGAAAAAATCGCCGGGAGGTGAGCATGCACGGAATGGCCAGAGTCGCAAGTGCCGCAGTTCTCTTTGGTTCGGCGCTTGCGTTCACCTTCGTTCCGCTGACGGCAACTTCCAGACCGCCTCAGGAGCAAAATACCCCGCCCTCAGAAGCCACCGACGATATCCCGGCCTACCATGCCGAGGCTCCCAAAGGCGACCTGCCCGAAACCGTGAATCCGGAACGCTTTTCGAATCTCCTGGTGCAAAATGCCTACGCCATCGCCGCGAAGATCAGGAAAACGCTTTACCAGCAGCCCTGCTATTGCCACTGCGACCGGAGCAAAGGCCACACGAGTCTGCTCGATTGTTTCGCAAGCGAACACGGCTCCGGCTGCGGCACCTGCATCTACGAGGATTTGTACAGCTACGAACAGGTTCATAAAGGCAAAACGGCGGCTCAGATTCGCAGAGGAATCATCAAGGGCGAATGGAAATCGGTGGATGCCACGAAATACAGCGAACCCCTGAAGTGAACTTTCCCTTCCCAAACAACTAGCAGCGGCTGCCCGTCTGCGGTGACCAAGCGGAGTTCAAGCGTCGCGCGAGGAATGACTCATTTTTCTCCGTCCGCGGGGGACGGTGTAGAGAAGGCGCGAAGCGCGGCATAGCCAAGAAGGATCACTGCCATGCCCAGCGCAATCCACAGTAAGTTGGGATGGCGCTCGGTAAAGGGCCGCGCATCAGCGTAGTTGGAAGTGGGCTCTTCGGGTCCTAGGCTCGAGTGAAACATTGCCTCCAAGGCCGGGATCTGGAGGGTCCGTGCTAAATCGTATTGCGGTGCGTTGGCGCGGGGGTTGCCGTAGATCAGGCGATAAGAACGGTTTGCCGCGGGATGAAAGAGGACAAACCGCAGCGGCATCACCGCTGAAATGCGGACCGCGGAAAGGGGAGCGTCACTAGCGTTGAGCACCTCCACGCGCCAGTAGCGCTGCCCCGACGGCTCGTAGCATGGTACGGCCAGGGACTCCTCGGCCTTGCCGCCGGCCAGGTAGCGGTGAATTTCGCCACCGCCCGCGAACTGCCATTCGTTTTCGTCGCTGCTGGCAAGGATGCGCACCGCGCGATAAAAGTCAGGCTGGCTGGTTACGAATTTGAACTTTGCGACGGGAACGTTGCCGCTGCCAAGATCCACGGTCCACCGCGTCTGCGGGCCTGGTACGCCCGAGTCCGGGGCCAGAGAACTGACGAGCGGAGCACCTTCGGCGGGGCCTTCTGATTTCGTGATCGGAGAAGAAAAAACCTCGATGTCAGATACCTGGAACGAGTCGCCCGCTTGCGCGATCCGGACGCGCAAGTACCGCGCATTGTTCTCCGCATAGCGTACGGTCTGGTCGCCTTCCAGATTGTTCCTGCGAAAGCGTGAGATGGGCGCGCGAGGATTGACGATGCGCCAAACATGCGCGTCATCGCTCGCGGCAACCTGCACCCAATTGATGAAATCGGACTCCGGGGTCTCGACGCGAAGACTATTGTGAAACCTCGAGCGCTCGCCGAGGTCGACAATCACCTGCGTAAACTGGCCGGGGACGAAGCTGTTCTCTCGCAACCTGGCCGAGACTCTTACGGGCTCTGGCGGCGGTATGATTTGCGTGCGCATCTCGTACGGGAACTGCTGGCCAGAATCATCAATGACGCGAACGTCTGCAAGTTGGTTCTCCGAGTGCGAGAAGACTTCGCGATCGAGCGTGATGTAGTTCAGCGCGTCCGCGTGGGGCGCTTGAATGGCGCGTGAGTAGCGCCAGAAACGCCAGGCCGAGGGTAAGTCCGCGGCGGAAGCGGCAGTGAGCGCAACGACGACCAAGAAAACTAGTTTTTGGTTCACTCGTGTGGTCATTTTGTGTTCACGAGGAACGCTCGCCCGCCACCTTGCGCTGATAGAGAAACGAAACCACGAGCAAGACCAGGCCAAGGATGAAAAAGGAGACGATGCGGTAGAACCGCTCCAGAAACGAACTGTCGTAAATGAACACCTTGATCACCACAAAGCCAAACAGGGAGAGGGCTTGCCAGCGAAGAAGAAGGGATTTGCGATGAATGCCGAAGGCAATTAACGCGGAAGCGTAGGCAGTCCAGAGAAGCGAGAGGGAGAGATGCTGGGCGAGGCGGGAGTCGATTCCCAAGCCGGCTCGGCGGGCGAAATAGTCCCAAAGCTCGAGGGACAGCGCGAAAAGCGCAAAGAAATTGGTAGCCACGGCAAGAAAGCCGAGCAAGCTGCGTTCTCCCGAGGAGACCGAAGAGAGCTGTTTGCGGGCGCTCGAAATCACCGCGGCAAGGCTGGCGATCAAAACCGCGTAGGTCGCGAACCTTTCGTTCAGCAGGAACTGTCGCGCGGGCAAAGGGAAGGCCAGAAGGCGTACGGCGGAGGTCGCAATCAGCAGGTAGCCAGCGCCGCGCAAACCTGCCACGGCAGAACGGAAGCCCGTCCACGCGAGGACCGCGCCTTCCACGCAAAATGCGAGGGTAATCCATTTGCCGTCCAGACGGAGAGGAATCGCCAGGGTGGCAAAGGTCAGCGCCAAGCCCGCGTACAGAAACCGCATCAAGGGTGATTCACCGGATTTTGGCGGCGGAATCACGAGCGCGACGGTGATGTGTCCTGTGGAAAGGGCGAGAGCCAGCAGGGTCAATGGTCCGCGGTCTTTCGGCCACAGCATTACATACAGCGCCGCGAAATAAGCAAAAGAATTGGCAAGGACCAACGAGAAATCGAGTTCGTTGACGCTCGAAGATTTGACGGCACGAAAAACGGGCACAGCGGCGTAAAGAAGCAAAAAGAGCGTGGCGAAGACCAGCGTGCGTTCAAGCTTCGGCGGTTGATAAAACTTCTCATACCAACCCCAGTAATAGATCACGCTGAACACAAAAGAGACCGGCGTCAAGGAGCGCCAATTGCGGCGAAGCTCCATCATCAGAAGTCCCAGGCCAAGCGTAAGCAGATAGCTGAAGAGAACGACCTGCTCGTCTTTACCGGAGCTTACGAGGATGGGAGTCAGAAACCCGCCAACCAGGGACAGCATTGCGATCCGCTCGGAATTTCTGCCCAGAGCCACCGCGGCCATTCCCGCGGTGACCACTACCATCGTGTAGAAGCCCACGTCCCGCGAGTACAACGTGTAGTACTGGCAGCCCGCCCAGACAGAAAGGTACATCACCGTGGCGCCGAGTCCGGCGATGCCTTCGGAGAAATAAGAGAATCCCCGGCGTAAGAGCCATTGACTCCACGGCAGCATGGCTGCGCCAAGGAGGATGCCGATGGCCACGCGGCCCCTCGGGCCAATCCAGTTATTGTCAAAGGCGTATTTCAAGAAGAAAGTCGTGGCACCAATCAAGGCCACGATGCCGACGCGATTCAGCCACCTGCCACCAATGATGCTTTCCCAGTCGAGAGACGAAGTCGATTTAGCTTGCGAAACGTAGAGCGGAGGCGCCGCGAAGGGACTCGGGAGATGCGCCGGTGCGTCCTCGCGCGGCCTAGGAGTTTCCTGCGGCTGGCCGGGCGTTGGCGAAGCGGTTTGCGAGGATGGTGTCGTCACGGACGACGGAGGAAGCGTCACGCGGGCGGTTGGAGCTGCGGTTGGTTCGGGTGGTGACAGGGCTCCTGGCTGGGCAGGCGGAAGCTTCTTTTCGCTCGCCGCGACGCGCTGCTCCAAGGCCGAGAGCCTGTCCATGACCTTGTCGAGCGGCGAGGCGCGCCACTGCGCTGCTAATCTTTGGACGCGAACAAAGGCGGAGATCGCCAGAAGCGGAGTGATAATGACCAGAGCGACCGCAAGGACAGCGAGTAATTCCATAGTGGCCGATCCGCGAAGGACGAATTAAAGCATAGTTATGGACCGCGAACAACGACATCCACCTCCAGAAGTTTCTTGTCAGCGTGCAGGGCAACTCGTAAACTAGGTCTATCCCAGCCAACAACAGGAGGAAGGATGCATTCTCGCCTCAAAGGGAGTGTGTTTGTGCTGGGGATCGCCGCTCTGTTCGTAGCGACGGAGACTCCGGCGCGGGCGCAGGATCAGCCACACGTCGTGTCTCTCGGCGAACTCGGCAAAGACGCGGCTCGGCCGGCCCGGACCCGGCAAACGAATGAACAAGCTGTACGAACATTGCTTTCTTCCGACCAGGGCCAAAAGGCGCTCGAATCCGCCAAGCTCGATTACCAGAAGGTGGACAAGGCGATTGGCCAATTGAGCGACGAAGACCTCGCCAAGCTGGCGGAGCGTTCGCGGCAGGCGCAAGGCGATTTTGCCGCCGGACGCATCTCCGACCGCGATATGCTGTGGATTATTGTGATCGCGCTCGCCATCGTTATCCTGGCGCTGGCGTTGCACTAATTCCCGGCTATCGGAGTTGTTGGTTACGCGCTCGAAGCGTGCCAGGTTCGTTTTATTCCTGACGCTTTTCCTGGGGCCTCCAGTCGAAGCCGCGCCTCAGGAAAGCGCGGGAGTCTGGCTTGACGTGCCGTTCGTCAAGCAGAGCGAGGACGGGTGCGGGTCCGCGGCCATTTCCATGATCCTGCAATATTGGAACGCGCATGGCGTGCCGATCGATGCGCGGCGCGCGGATCCGAGCGTCATCCAGAAGCAACTCTATTCTCCCAAGGCGCAGGGCATCTATTCGTCCGACATGCAGAACTACCTTAAGGGCTCCGGCTTTGAGGTTTTTGTGCTGGCAGGAAGCTGGACGGACCTGGTAGAAAATCTACGGCAGGGGCGCCCGCTCGTTGTGAGCCTGCAGACGGGCGGAAAAAGCGCCCCGCTGCACTACGTTGTGGTGACGGGGATCGACTGGCAGCGCGACGCGGTTTTTATTCACGACCCGGCCCGCGGCAAACTTCTTCGCGTTGAGCGCGCAGACTTCGAAAAACAGTGGCGCTCCAACCGCAATTGGATGTTGTTGGCGGTGCCCGAGAAGGCCGCGTGATCCCGTTTTTGATGGTCCTATTCGGCCTGCTTTCTCCTTCGGTTTCAGGTTTTGCCCAGGATGACGGTCCGGACCAAGCGCGCTTGGCCGAGGCCCAGAAAGCATTCGATGATCGAGACTGGGAGCAGGCCGCTCGACTTGCAGAGGGGCCGGTGGATCAATCGTCCGACCTGGACCTGCTGCGGGGGCTGGCGCTCTCACGGCTCGAAAAATGGGGAAGGGCGAAAATAGCCTTCGAGGCAGGCGCCAAAAAATCGCCGCGGGATTCGCGGTTTCCCGTAGAGCTGGCCGGGATCGCTTACAAACAAAAAGACTTTTGTGTTGCCAAGCAGGATCTCGAAGCGGCGCTGCGGTTGAATCCACGCGATGCGTATACGCAGGAATTTCTCGCCACCATTTTTTTCCTCGAAGGAAATCTCGAGGCCGCGCTGAAGTATTGGAATTCCGAAGACAAGCCGCGGCTCAGAAGCGTCGCGTTCGTGCCGGGGTTGAGGTTGTCGCCACGCCTGAGCGACCGCGCTTTGGCCTCGAACGCCCCCCAGGTGCTGACCCGCGATGCACTGCTCACCGCCGAAGCGCGAATGGACAATCTGGGAATTTTTTCAAGCCGTCGCATGGAACTCACGTCTGCCGACTCTGGAAACTACGATCTCAGCGTGCACGTGACGGAAAGAAATCGCTGGGGCAATTCGAAAGCGGAAGGGATGCTCTCTTTCCTTAGCGGCCTTCCCTACGCGACGGTTTATCCCGAACTCTACAACCTCGGGCATGACGCCATCAATCTGACTTCGCTTGTGCGCTGGGATGCGGAAAAGCGCCGCGTTTTTGCCGATCTTTCCTTTCCCCTGTACGGCGACCCGAGCTTGCGCTTGCGGCTCTATGCGGACGCACGAAATGAGAACTGGAACTTGTCGGACACTTTCTCCGGCCCTACATCTCCACCGACAGACTTGAATATGCGGCAGGTTGCCGCCGGGGCTGAGTTTCGTGAGGTTATAAACGGGCGCTGGAGTTGGAGCGCGGGCGCCGAAGCCGCCAATCGAAACTTTCGCAATCTCGATCGCGCGCTCTCGCCCGCCGAGCGTGCATTTTTCACGGGCGGGAATTCGCTCGCTGGCTGGGTGGGGGTGCAATGGACGCCCGTGCGGGTTCCCGAGCGCCGCTTCACGCTGGATTCTTCCCTCAAAGCCACCTCGGGCCGCGAGTTTTCGAGCGCGCTTGGGCCGTTCGCAACACTCGGTGGGACACTCGAAGCCAACTGGTTTCCTCGCGCGAAAGGAGACGATTACGAGATGCGCGGGCAGATTCGCGCGGGAGCGAGGGCGGGCAAGGCTTCGCTTGACCAACTTTTCCAGCTGGGAGTGGAACGCGATAACGATCTGTGGCTTCGCGGTCATCGAGGAACGATCGACGGCAGGAAAGGAGCTGCTCCGCTCGGCCGGCGTTACTTCCTGGCGAACTGGGAGATGGACAAGAATGTTTATGGAAACGGTCTCGTAAGCGTGAAAGTGGGACCGTTCCTCGACAACGGCGCCATCGCGGATTCTTCGGGGTTGTTTGGTTCGCGAGGCTGGCTTTGGGATTCCGGTCTGCAATGCAAGGTGCGGATCCTTGGCGGGGTCACCGTGGTTTTTTCTTACGGCCGCGACCTCGAGGGCGGAAGAGGAGTGTTTTATGGAACGGTGCTGCGCTAACTAGAGGTTTCGGCAACGCCACTTGGCGCCGGTAACCCAATCACCGTTTCTTTCGTCTCAGGAAGGAGTTCTTCAGGCGGCAGGAACTTCAGGCCGTGGCGGTCGCTGGTTCACATTTCATTCGCAGAAGGGGCGGAGCAATGTCCACAGCATTTTTTCATCGAAGCGCGATCCTTGCGGTTATCGGTGTTCTGGCGGCGGGACTTGCGGGCGTCGGGCTCGACGGTTCGCCAAAAGCAGCCGAGAAGTCTTGGGGATTCGACACCGCGAACCTCGACAAGACCTGCAAGCCTTGTGACGACTTCTATCAGTTCGCCATGGGCGGGTGGATGAAGGCGAATCCCATCCCGCCGGAGTACTCGATCTGGGGCTCGTTCAGTCAGCTTGCCGATAG
>Ga0182039_10000482_pt1 | contig 20374 bp, 14 predicted proteins | sample sta12Can44000111_FD_125975 | JGI IMG/M metagenome (GOLD analysis project Ga0182039, IMG submission 125975) | Lab enrichment of tropical soil microbial communities from Luquillo Experimental Forest, Puerto Rico - statanox.12C.anox.44.000.111 | ecosystem: Environmental > Terrestrial > Soil >...
AGCCAGCCGCGCATGCTGCTTCGCCGGCAAGAACACGGGATAGGCAAGCCGAACCGGTTCCTGCTGGCTAAAGCTGCCATCGGTTTTCAGTTTGCTCAAAATAACCACCTCGGGTCCGTCGGCCAGGTGATAGTCCGAATCCGTGTTGTTCTCGAGCTCATAGGAAATAATCAGGGACGAGCGCGTTTTGTCGATTTCCCTGAGCTGGCTTCCAATATAACCCGCGCTGATGGGCTTCTGACTCCATGACGGCGGTTCCTGGCGAGTCGAGCGCTTGAACAGCGAGGTGGAATTGGCAAGCAGGGCTAACGCCAAAAGCGTTACTCCTGCGGACCCTACAATCCACAGTAGCTCTCTCCGGGACACTCGATACTCCGTCCGGGGCTGGGGCTCCAACGATGGCATCCTGATGAACTTCCGACTGAGTTTCGCCGCTTCCAGTTTTCCGTATCATCCCAACACCGGGTGGGGCAAGCAGGCAAAAACCCTAACTTGGATGCGGGTCTACGGTGTATTTCCATATAGCAGGTTTCTGCGGGATAGCCAACAGTTTTTTTGCTGGCGATGGCGTCCTCGGCACCGGCCGCACTACGCCTGCTATCCGCGAGACTGCGGGCGCCTTTTTGGGAAAGAGCTCGGCAAAATCTCACTCCATGTCGCCCGGTTCATCGCTTGCCGCCCGTGACGGGGAAGCCGGTTGGAGTTCTGCGAGGCCTGCCGATTTGAGCTGGCGATTCAGCCCGGGAAGATCGCTCGCCTGGAAGTCCTGCCAGAGTTTGCGGGTAGCCGTGAAATCACCCTCGAGAGCCTTGATGGCGGCAAGCTGAGCGGCCGTCGGGGCCGCGTCGGCGCGGTCGATCTCGCCGTAAAGCGCGCCGATCGTGCCTGCCGTGCGAGTCAAGGTCGGCGAAGGCGACGGCGCAGCTGCAAAGCCTCCGGCGCCACCGAGAATCGTCGTCAGTTTCTTGTCAAACGCAGAGATCGCTTCGGCAAGCGGAGGGGAGATTTTTTCGGCCGCCCGACCAGCCGTGCTCCCTATAGCAGCCGCTGCGGGCGCGTTGTTCGTCAGTCTTTGGAGCTGCTCACGGAGAGCCCTGGCCTCGCTAACCGCCTCGGTGTTTTCAGTCATCATTCCCGCGAGCAGCCGCTGTTTCGCGAACTCCTCGGCCAGTTCGCTCGCGGAGGCTTTTACGCGCGGGTCCATCTTCACGACCAGCGGCTCGCTCGACGTGTGTCCGTTGGCCGTAAGGCGAACCGTGTACTCCCCTGGAATGGCCATGGGGCCCTCGGGCGAACGCGGCGTGGCGCCGGGAACGGCCGAGATGGGATATTCCGAGCGTGTCGCACGCGGCGCCGGGTAGCGCAAATCCCAGACCCAGCGATGCATGCCCGCGCTGCTCGAAAGAGCTTTGGACATAAGAATCCAATAGGGCGGGATCAATTCCTTCGCGAGCTCTTCGGCGGAAGGCTCGGGTTTGTCATGGCTTGAAAACTTGCGCACGATCTTTCCTTCGGCATCGAGGATTTCCAGCGTCACGGGAGTGGCGGAAGCCTGGGCGACGAAATAATCGATGATCGCGCCATCGGGAGGATTCTCGGCCGTGGGCTCGTCGGGCGGAATGGGCGTGTCGGTATTGGTGCTGCGCCGGACGCGGTAAGCCGTCGCCGGCTTGAACAGATGCGCTGGGGATCCGGCAACCGATTCCGTGAGCTGGCGCAGTGGCGAAATGTCGTCGAGAATCCAGAACGAGCGGCCATGCGTGGCCACAATCAAGTCGTCGTCGTGAATCCATAGATCGCGCATGGAAGTGTGCGGCAGGTTGAGCTCGAGCGATTGCCAGTGGTCGCCGTCGTCGAAGGAGGCCCACACGCTGGTTTCCGTTCCGGCGAACAGCAAGCCTTTGCGCACGGGATCTTCGCGGACGGCATCGACCGGCGCGGCCTCCGGCAGCCCGTTCGTGACCAGCCGCCAGGTCCTCCCGCCGTCATGGGTACGGTAAATGTACGGACGGAGATCGTCGATGCGGAAGCGGCTGACGGAAGCATAGGCGGTTTCGTCATCGAAATGCGAAGCGCTGAGCTGCGTGACCTTGCTCCAGGGCGTGATCTCCGGAGGCGTGACGTTTTTCCAGTTGGCGCCGCCGTCTCGCGTAACCCAGAGCAGGCCATCGTCCGTGCCCGCCCAAAGGGTGTTCACGTTTTTGAACGAAGGCGCCAGCGCGTAAATGACGCCGCGAATCCTGGCGGCGTTGGGATCCTTTGCCGCTTGGTCGCCCAGGCTTGCTGGAATCGCGCCGTGCTCGCGCGCGAGATCGGGGCTGATGGTTTGCCAGGTTTGTCCCCCATCGCTGGTCTTATACAGGAAATTCGTCGTGGTATAGAGAACATGAGGATCGACCGGCGAGAAAACAATGGGCTGCGTGCGGTCGGCGCGCACTTTCGGGTCGGAGGCCGGAACGGGCGTGACGTTCTGGAATGCACCCGTGGAAAGCGAAAACTTCGACACTTCGCGGCGGCCTGCGCCGTAAACGATGTCCGGATTTAATGGATCGGGCGCGGCGTAACCGTATTCGATGATGCCCACGGGATGCCATTCGCGAAAAGTGATTTCGCCGTCCTTGCCGCGGCTCGACACGCAGACCGAGCCGCTGTCCTGCTGGCCGCTGCACACCAGATAGGGGAAAGAATTGGTGGCGGCCGCGTGGTAGAGCTGACCGGTCGGCTGGTTGTACCAGGAACTCCAGGTTTGGCCGGAATTCACGCTGACGAGCGCGCCCTGGTCGCTCGTGAGAAGAAGGATGTTGGGGAAGTTGGGGTTGATCCAAAGATTCTGATAGTCATCGCCGCCGGGCGCGCCGCGAAGGCTCGCCCACGTTTTGCCTCCGTCGGTCGAACGCATGGTGACAATGCTGGCGCTGTAAACGATGTCCGGATTTTTGGGATCCACACGGGGCACGGGCAGATCCCCGCCGCCGATGCGCAATGCCGGCCGCGGGTCGCTCGTGATGCGGGACCAGTTTTCTCCCGCGTCGTCGGAGCGGTAAATCCCGACGCTCGGCTCGTTCGTGGCCACCGAGGCGTAGAGCCGGCTCGGCAGGCTCGTCGCGATGGCCACGTCCACTTGAATGATCCCCTTCGGCAGCCCGTTCGTGAGCGCCCGCCAGGTCTTTCCCCCATCCGTCGATTTGAAAAGGCCCCCTCCCGTGCCGCTGTATTGATTGCCGTCTTCCCACGGGCCGAGCCGGACTTCCCACAACGAGGCGTAGACCACATCGGGACTCGCAGGGTCAATTTCGACGTCCGAGCCGCCGACGTTCGCGTCTTTCGCAAGAATTTTCTGCCAATTCTGCCCTGCGTCGGTCGATAGATAGATGCCCCGCTCGTCGCTCGCTCCGTAAGGATGCCCAAGGACCGCAGCAAAAACACGCTTGGGGTTCCGAGGGTCAACCGCCAGGGCCGGGATGCCCTGTGAGTTGCGCAGGCCAAGGTGCGTCCAGGTTTTTCCAGCGTCGGTGGATTTGTAGACCCCGTCACCCAACGACAGGTCCGGCCGCGCCAGGCCTTCGCCGCTGCCGACGTAAATGACGTTTGGATCGGAAGGGGCCACGGCAATCGCGCCGATGGATTGGGTGGGCTGGCCGTCAAAGATGGAATTCCAGGTGCGGCCGTAATCGCTCGACCTCCAAACGCCGCCGTTGACCGCGCCCATGTAGAAAACGTTGGGCTCGCTCGGCACGCCGCAAGCAGCGCGCGTGCGGCCCCCGCGCGTGGGACCGATCATGCGCCAGCGCATTTCTTGGTACGCGGATTCGGGGATTTGCTGGGCCCCCGCAGGATACAAATGGATCGAGGCGAAAACGACGAGCGCAAATCGCAAAATGCGAGACGGACGAATCACGGAGGACCTCCGGCAAAGATTCAAACGGGACAGCATAAAACAAGTGGGGGTGCCGATGGAACGAAACTGTAGAACAGGCGGATACCCTCGCGGTTCTTCGAATGGCCCCGCCAGGAACACCGAGGCCAAGGATCACTTGCCGTGTGGGGTGTCTGATGATAGGCTCCTCAGTGGCGCTGGAGTGGGGGTATCTTTCAGCGCCGGAAACCGGGGGAGGAAGTTTTCCTCCGTCGGGCAGTTCTTCCAGCCGGGATTGCATTTCACAACTGAACGACTGATTGCAGAGGAGGAAGTATGAGGAAACTGCTGGGTGCTCTGACGCTTGCAACCTTCCTTTGTGTTTCCGGCGCGACGTATGCGCAGGAACCCGAGAAGAAGGACGACGCGGCGAAGGCTGACACCACGAAGAAGGAAACTAAGAAAGCGAAGAAGAGCACGAAGAAGAAGTCTGACAAGAAGGAAGAGAAAAAGGACGACACTAAGCCCAGCTGACGGGCTTTTTTGTTCTTTTGTTGTGGGCAGCCGCCGCGCGAGGAGCGTGCCGGCTGCCCAACTTGTTTATCCGGACGATTGGTTCGCCTGACCGGGGCAATAGCAAGATTGTTGGCGGGGGACTAAAGAGAGTATGCTTTCCGAGGGTAGAAAGAAAAGGGGGGTAGGAGGGAGGACCAGCATGATACGGAAGAGACTCGCATGGATCGCGGTGGCGGCCGCTGGGCTGGCCGCGGGTGCTCAGGCCCAGCAGTCCGCCGGCGGCACGCCGGCATCCGGGAACCTTGCTCCGGTGGCCAATCCCGTAAGCGCCGCGGTGAAGGCCCAACTGCCGCGCTTCAGCAAGAACATGGTCGCCGCCGCGGAAGCCATGCCCGCAGAGAAATACAGCTTCAAGCCCACTCCGGAAATGAACTCCTTCGCTCACCTGGTGATGCACATCGCGCAGTCGAACAACACCCTCTGCTCCAAGATCTCCGACACACCCGCGCCAGATGCAAAGCTTGCGGACAGCGATCCCAAAGACAAGCTGGTGGCGGCGCTCAAAGCCTCGTTCGAGTACTGCTCGACGGCGCTCGACAAGGTGGACGATTCGAAGCTCGGAGACCAGATGATGTTGTTCGGCAACCGCCCGTTTTCCCGCGCCGCGGTGCTGATCGTCTTGAGCGACGATTGGTACGATCACTATGGCGCGGAAGCAACCTACCTGCGCCTGAATGGCATTCTGCCGCCCACGGCCCAGCCGAGAAAAGACTAACCGCGTTTCCCTGACCGGCTTGCGGCCCGCCTGCGGTCGAGCTCACACTTGCAGGACGTCGCCTCCGCGGGCGACGACTTCATACAGCACCGGATTGACAAAGAAGCCCAGAAACAGGCGCGAAATCAGTCCCGCGACGACCACAATGGCGAAAGGTTTCTGGGTGTCGCTGCCCACCCCGGTAGAAAGCGCGGCGGGGAGCAGGCCGAGACAGGCCACGAGCGCCGTCATCATGATGGGACGCAAGCGCAGCAATGAGGCATCGAGGGTGGCTTCGCGAATGGTTCTGCCTTCCAAACGAAGCTTGTTGATGTAGCTGACCAGGATGACCGCCGTCTCGACCGAGACTCCCAGGAGCGCCAGCAAACCCAGAATGCTCGAGACGCTGAAAGGCGTATGGGTCAGCCATAGCGCGATAAGCGCTCCGACAGGTTCGGTCATCACTACCCCGAGAGCAATGCTGACGGGAAACTTGAAGTTGCCATAGAGCGCGAAAAGAATCAGGAAAATGAGCAAAACCGCGAGCGGGCCGATGATGATGAACTGTGCTTTGGCTTCCAGCAACTCGCTGTACTCTCCGCCCCAATCGAGCGTGTAACCCTCAGGGATTTTTACCGATTTCGCGACCGCCGCCTGCCCGGCATTGACAATGCCTTCCAGATTTCGCCCCAGAATCGAGAATTGTATGCCGATGTAACGCGAATTATTCTCCCGGTAGATGAAGGACGCGCCGGTGGATTCTTTGACGGTGGCCAGCTCGGAAAGGGGAATCTGCTGTCCCGCGGGAGCGGGAACCAGAAGGTCTTGAATCTGCCGCGCGCTCGAGCGGAATTGCGGCTCCATTCGCACGATGAGGTCGAATAGCTTTTCTCCCTGGATGACCTGCGTGGCAGCCTGTCCCCCGATGGCGGCTTGCACGACCGCCTCGACGTCGGCGACGTTGATCCCGTAGCGCGCGATTTTCTCGCGATTGGCGTCGATGATCAGGCTGGGCTGGCCGAGTTCGCGAACCACGGTGAGCTCGGTAAAGCCTGGCGTCTTGTCGAGAACGTTGCGAATCTCGACGGCCTTTTTCTCCAGAACGTTAAGATCGGGTCCAAAGATTTTGACTGCCAGCGCGCTCTTAAGCCCGGTCAGGGCTTCGTCGACTGCGTCTTCGGCAGGCTGCGTGTAGTTGAAGATCACCCCCGGGTAGGTGTCGAGCTGCCTTTGGACATCGGCGATCAGTTCTTCCTTGGAATGAACGGGGCCTTTCTTCCAGGAAGCGTCATTGTAAGGCTTCAAGCCAACGTAAAACTCGCAGTTGAAGAAGCCGGTAGGATCAGTGCCGTCATCGGGACGGCCTAGCTCCGAGCCAACGACCGTCACCATTGGGTATTGGTTCAGCAGGGCGCGCACCTGCGGGGCAAACTTGGCGGCTTCCTCGAAGGAAATCGTGTAAGGCATGGTGGCGCGGACCCACAGGGCGCCTTCGTCGAGGTGCGGAAGAAACTCGCCGCCGATGAACGGTACCAGAAGAAGTGTCGACCCAAAAATGAGCGCGCCGGCGAGGAGTGTGCTCCTCGGATGATTGAGGCACCACTCGAGTCGGCTCGAATAAACGTCACGAATCCATTCGAAGACGCGGTTTGGCTTTTCCTGTACGCCTTTTTTGAACCAGGAGTGGGCCAGAACCGGCACAAGGGTAAGCGTGAAGAAAAGTGCGCCAACCAGCGCAAAGCCCATGGTGTCGGCCATGGGATGGAAGAGCTTTCCCGCCGGGCCACTGAGCGCGTAAATCGGGAGATATCCCGCGATGATGACGGCGACGGAATAAAAAATGGGCCGGTCCACGTCGCGCGCAGCCGCCAGAATCACTTCGGTAAGCTGGTACTGCTGCCCTTTGCGAAGGCCCAACTCGCGGTAGATGTTCTCGACCATCACGATGGTGCCGTCGATGATGATTCCGAAGTCGATCGCGCCGATGGAGAGAAGATTTGCCGCCTCTCCGGTCAGGTGCAGAAAAATAAAGGCGAACAGCAGAGCCAAGGGGATGGTGAGAGCGGTAATGATGGCCGCGCGGAAACTCACCAGAAAGAAGACAAGGACCAGAAGAACCAGGATCATCCCGCGGAGAAGGTTGCCTTCCACCGTATCGGTAGTCACGCGGACAAGATCGCTGCGGTCGTAAAAAGGCCGAACCTTGACGTCGGGCGGAAGAACTCCCCGGTTGAGCTCTGCGGTCTTTTTTTCGACACCGGCGAGGACATTCTGTGTCTGCTCGCCGCGGCGCATCAGGATGACGCCCTCGACCGCGTCCTCGTTGTTCTTGAACTTGTCTTGAAACCCGAAAATGCCCAGGCGGGGAGCGTGGCCGATTTCGACGTGGCCGATATCCTTCACCCGGATGGGGACGCCGTTCGAACTGCCGACGACGATGTCGCCAATGTCGACGGTGGTTTTGACCAGGCCCAACCCGCGAACGTAGTAAAACTGCCCGCCCTGGGTGTAAAAGCCGCCGCCGGTGTTGGCGTTGTTGGCGCTGAGCGCGTTGAGCACCTGCACGACCGGCAAATGGTAGTTGTAGAGCTTCACCGGGTCGAGCAGCACGTGGTACTGCATGGTCGGCCCGCCGAAACCGGAATCGTCCGCGACGCCGGGAACGCTGCGGTAGGCGCGCTCGATGATCCAGCTCTCGTAGGTGTGCAGTTCCGTGGCCGTGCGGTCCGGGCTTTCCAGGACGTAGCGGTAGACGAGCCCGCTTGGGCTGAACAGCGGAGCCATGCTGGGAGTGACGCCGGTAGGAAGTTGCGCGTCGCTCAAGCGTTCGAAGACCACCTGGCGGGCAAAGTAAGGGTCCACATTTTCTTCAAAGGTCAAACGGACGTCGGACAGGCCATAAAGCGAAATCGACCGCATGACGACGAGATTGGGCGTCCCGTTCATGGCCAGTTCCAGCGGAAGCGTGGTGAGCCGCTCCACTTCCTCGGCAGCATGCCCCGGCCACTGGGTGATGAGCTCGACCATGGGAGGGGACAGGTCGGGGTAGGCGTCGACCGGCATGCGCTGGAAAGAAATCGCGCCCGCAAAAACGATGAGCACGGTGACCATCAGCACAAGAAAGCGCTGCTCGAGGGCGAATTGAACAATGCGATGGATCATCAGGGGTTCTCTCGGCGCTTCCCGCTCCTAGTGCTGCAGGGAGTTTTTGAATTGCAGGAACAGGCTGCCGTCGCCGACCACCTGCTCGCCTTCTTTCAAACCATCCGTGATTTGGGTTCGCCCGTTCTGGCTGTCGCCGATTTTCACCAGGCGCCTTGCAAACTGGTTGGCACCGGACTCGACGTACACAAACGGTATGTTTTCGCTATCGCGAAGAACCGCCGCGTCGGGAACGGTGAGCGCGTCGTGAATCACCCCTGCTTCGAGCATCGCCGTCACGTACATGTCCTTCTTCAAGATCTTGTTGGGGTTGCCGGTGACGATGCGCGCCTGAAGCGTGCGCGTATTGGGATCGAGAGCGGGCGCGACGTAGGAAATTCTTCCGTGAAACACCTTGGGATAGCTGTCGGTCGAGATGTCCACGGAATCACCGACGCGCACGTAGCCCACATCGCTTTGGTAGACATTGACCAGCACCCAGACCGTGCTCATGTCCGAGATCGTGAACACTTGCGTCGCGCCCGCCTGGAGCAGCTGGCCCGGACCAACGAGGCGCTCGACAACTTCGCCGCCGACCGGAGCCGGAAGCGGAATCTGCAACGTGGTCTTCGGCGGATTCTTGACCATGGCTTCCGGATCCTTTATCCCCAGCGCGCGAAGCATGTCCTCGGTGGCCTGCAAATCGGCCTGCGCCTGGGAGCGGCTGGATTCGGATGCCTGCAGATCGGCCTCCGCAATGGCGCCGTGAGCGTAGAGATCCTGCGAGCGTGTGTACACCTTGTCGGCCAGGAAGAAGGCATCGCGTGCTTTGAGATACGCGGAGCGGGCCGCCGAATAGTCGGGGCTGTTCACGGTAAGCAGCGGCTGGCCGGCGTGAACCGTTTCGCCCGGCGCCACCAGGATCTCATGCACCGGTCCGCCGCTCGGACTAAACACCGGAGTGGTCTTGAAGGCGTTGTAGGTTACGCTGCCCGCGAGACGCAACTGGCGCAGGAGATTACCTTTTCCCACAGGGACAACCTTGACGTGGACCATCTGGTCCTGGGGCACGGTGAACAGCGTGGCGGTGTCCGCTTTGGTTTCCGAGGCGGAATAGGAAGTCATCTTGGATTCGGATTCCGCGGGGCCGGCGCTGCTGCAGCTTGCGACGGCGAAGGCGGCCACCCCCGCCGGGGAGAAGATCAGAACGAGCAAAAGTGTTTTTCTCATGGCAGGTTCCTTGTGCCCGTGGCCTGACGCATCTGTTCGAGCGCGGTCATGTAGTTCGCGAGCGCCTGGCGATAGGCAAGTTGATTGACCCGGTAGGTGCGCTCAGCGTCGAGATAATCCAGCAGGCTGGCGGCGCCGCGCTTGTAGGCGTACTCGCTGATGTCGCGCGACTTGATCGCTTGGTCGACATAGCCGCCCTCATAAAGCCGGACAATCTGTTCGCTGGTGCGGAGGCTTTGGTAAGCGTTCACCACGTCGGTGAGAACTTGCTGTGAGGTTTCGGCAGCGAGTTGTTCATTTTGCGTGATCACGTGGCGAGTTCGCGCGATCTCGCCCTGGTTGCGGTCGAAGAACGGCAATTGGATATTGAAGAAAAAGGCCCCGGTGTTGGTCGAGGCCACGTGGGAGTAATTGAACGTGGTGGTGAGGTCGCGCTTGCGGTTGGTTTCCGCAAGCAGCTCGGCGCTGTGCGCGGCGGTGACGTTTTGCTCGGCGGCGCGCAGGTCGGGGCGCGTGCGCAGAGCCAGCGCCTTGAGGTCCTCAAGGCTCGCGCGCACTGGGACATATTCGAGCTTGCCGTCCACGTCGTAGCCGTCGGGGACCGATTCGAATCCGAGGAGCTGGCGCAAGGCCGCGAGCGCCTGGATCTTCGAAAGCTTTGCGCTGAGCACGTCATTCTGGAATTGCAGCATTTGCAGCGTGATCTTGAGCAGGTCGCCTTCGCTGATGGCGCCCGCTTTGTACCGCGTTTCGCTGATGGTCACGGTCTTCTGGAAGCTGTCCAGATCCTGCTCGGTGAAGTCAACGGTGGACTGGGCGAGGACCGCGCCCACAAATTGCTGCCCCACGTTGAAAGCCAGCGTGCGTTCGTTGTCCGCGACGGTCGAGCGCGTGGCCTCGGTCACGTCCCGGGCGGCCCGCAAGCGATGCTGGCGCTTCCCACCGATTTCGAAGGTGTAGGACAAACCGAGATCGAATTGCGCCTGGCTGTCGATGTAGTCGGCGGTGAACTTATCCGGCTCAAAAATGGGAAGGAACTGGGCGTCCCAGGAAAGCACCGGATTGGGACGGAGATTGGCGGTGGTTTCGAGCGCTTGAGATTGGAGAATCGTGGTACGCGCGGCCTGGAGCGCGTGGTTATGCTCGACCGCGAGACGAAGAGCTTCGTCGAGAGTGATGCGGACCGACGGGGGCGCCCCCGTCGAGGGCCGGGACGGCGGAGCGGCCGGAGATGCAGGGTTCTGCTGCGCTCCAAGGAAAGCTGGCAGGGCCAGCACCATCAGGCCCGATACGAATGCTACTCTCAAGTGGTACTCCTCGCTCGTCCCGAAACAAACGGGACAGCTAGCAATGGGGAAAGGGAACCAACCAGGGATAGAGGGGCAGGCTAGAGAGCGGGAGGCGCGCGGGGAGAAACCGCGCGGGGAAAGGCGGAGGAAGCCCGAAGCACCAGGGAAACAACGTCAAGCCGATGCGCAGCGGGAATCATCGCCACGGTCGGCAATGCCGTAGCGACGGCCGCGCCGGCAGCGTAGCAGACCGGACAAAAGTGCGTGGCCGAAGCGGAAGCCGAGACATCCGTGCAGAAGTGGAATTGCGCTCCCAGGAAGATAATCCCGAGGAGCAAGGCTACAACCCGGACACGGTGAGTCGTGCTACGCATGTGCTTATTAAGACAAAGCTTAAGAAGGAATGGTTGCAGAGTCAAGTGAAGTATCGGCAAGGAGTGCTGTGCTGATTTTGCGCACTCCTTGCCGCGGCGGTGGCCGGATGGATGGCTCGGCGCGACGGAAAAGGACCTTTGAGCAGGTCGGCGGGGAAATCCTCACCAGGATTCCGCGATCTGGAACCGCGTCGGATCGCTTCTTTACTCGATGGCATGAAAACGTCCTAAAGCACCGAGCCGCTCGGAACAAACACGAAGCGCGGGTAGCTCGGGCACGGCCCCTACTTTCGAGCGAGGTAGGTTTTGGCTTCGGCCAACTCCGGGCGATCGGCCGCGGCGGGGCAGAGGGAGGCGAGTTGCCCGTAAAAGGTTTGCGCGGCGCTCGAGTCGCCGGAGGCTTGGGCCGCGCGCGCGGCTCCGAGGAGGCTGTCAAAGCGGTTAGGGGAATTCTTCAAGGCGACTTTGTATTCCGCGAGCGCATCGGCCGGGCGCTTGAGTTCAAGCAGCATGTCGGCAAGCATTTCGCGTGCGGGGATGGACAGCGAATCGACGCCCTTCGCGTCCTGGCGATCGGCGATCGCGCGCATTTCCTTAACCGCTTTGTCGTGGTTGCCTTCGGCGAAGAGAATCCAGACCTCGACCGGGCTGAGGTGCTTTTCGTTCGAGACGGGATAGCCCAGTTTCCGGTCCTCGCTGTCCTCGGCGGCCCAAATCTCTTTGAGCTTCTCGAGATCGGCGCGAGCCCCCGCCCCATCGCCCAAGTGCGCCTTGCCGACAGCGCGAGCGTGGTAGGCAGGCTCTCGAGACAGGAGCCTTACTTCCGGAATCGGCAGGGCAGCGGCTTCCGCCCAGCGATGCAGCTCGAGAGCCGTGCGGGAGGAGAGTTCTGCGACTTGACTCGACTTGCTCTCCTCGCCCGCGCCTGCAACGTTCTCCTCGTCGGCAATGACTTCGCGCGCCTTGGATTCCTGACCGGACTGCAAGTAGGAGTAGTTCAGGAAGTCCATGGCGTGGGTCTGGTAGTGGGACTCGGCCATGTGCATTTCCGAGGCGTGGGCGGCGGAACTCCTGGCCGCAAGATTCGAGGTGATGGAGTCCTGCCACAAGCCGAGGCGCACGAAAATATGCGAAGGCATGTGCAGCGCATGGGAGGAATCGGGAGCGATTGCGGCGTAGCGTCGCGCGGCTTGGAGGCCTTGCGAGGCCAACTCGGGGCGGTCGGCGGCGTGAATCAGGTAATGCGCAACGCCGGGGTGATCGGGAAACTTCCCGAACAGCGGATTGAGAATGGAGATGGCCTTTTGCAGGTTGGCCGCGGTGTCCACATCTTGTTCGGCAAGCGACACCAAAGAAAGCGCATAGAAGGAGCCAATTTCGCTGTCGCCGGGATTTTCGGCATAAAACTTTTCGAGGGCAGCAGAATAGGCCTTGGTGCGATCGGCATGGGACATTTTGGACTTTTTCTGGAAGAAGGCGGCGGCGGCAGCGATAAAGCCTTTCTCCCGCGCGCTAGTCGAATGTACTTTCTTGGCTTCGTCGATCTGCTTGCGGCCTTCGTTCAGAGTGCCCTTGCCGGGAAAGTCCCAAAGCTGGTGATAGAGGGCCATGGCTTTACCCCAATGGGCCATGGCGCACTTGGGTTCGCGTGCGGCCGCTTCGCTGAAAGTTTGCTCGGATTCCTTGTACTGAAACGAGTGCAGCAGTGCGACGCCCTTTTCGATGGTCGGCTCGACGGCGCTTGAGCAAGTTGTGGGGAAATTGACTTTGCCAAGCTGCTCGGGCGGCGCGGCGGACAAGCTCGCTCGGCCGAGCAGAAAAAGAACAACGAGTAGCGGGATGGCGGCCTTCGACGGGCGCGTGTCAGGCATGAGGCGTCCTCCTTGCGGCTGGGGACGATTCTATCAAGAGTATACAAAGAGCCTAGCTACGGCGTTCCTGATTCGGCAAGGAGCGAACGACGGCGCGCAAAACTTTGGACGCGTGTCGAGGCTAAGGATAGAATGAGAGCGGAGCGGTACTTCGACGCAGGTGAGGGCGCGAAAGCCGTTTGAACCGTAACGAATCTCTGGGGTGCTGCGGATAGACAACCTGTGAGCACGGCCTGTCCCGCTGGCGCGCCGCCGATTTTCAAGAAAGCGTGGTCAGTTCCGAGCGTTCCGTTTGCCGTCAGGAGAAAGCCATGGCTTTGCTCTTCTGGCAGACGGACAAGCGAACCGATCGAGGGGCGGCACGCGAGCGGGGCAGGAAAGCCTAACGGTTGGCTCGTGGCGCCCACCTACCACAGAGGTTCACGGCCTAGCTCCCCACGGCCAAGCGGTCCGCTCCGTTTTGCTTTCCAGCCGATTTTCGATCGAAAGGGGAACCGTGGCTATTCTGACGTCGCTCGTTCAGGACCGAAGCGAGCGCTCGAAGGCCGCGAGCGCCAGTGGTCGCTTCGCCTGAGCCCGTCGCTCGTCACTAGCCACCTGCGGGTCGCCACTTCTTCATGCGCGTACTTTTTGTGGGAGACATTGTGGGAGCCCCGGGACGGTTGATCGTTCACGACCGCCTGGCGGATGTCGTGACGCAGCGGGAGATCGACCTGGTGATTGCCAACGGCGAGAACGCTGCGTCGGGATTCGGGATCACCCCGCGGCTGGCGCAAGAGCTTTTGAACCTAGGGGTCGCGGTGATCACCGGCGGAAATCATAGCTGGGACCGCAAGGAAATCCTGGAGTATCTGCCGCACGAACCGCGGCTATTGCGGCCGGCGAATTTTCCGCAAGGCAACCCCGGCAACGGGACCTATGTTGGTACGGCAAAGAACGGAGTGAAATACGCCGTGCTGAATCTGCAGGGGCGCGTGTTCATGACGCAGATCGATGACCCGTTCCGCAAGGCCGACAGCGAGCTCGAGAAAATCCCCGCGGACGTCGACTTCGTGCTGGTGGATATGCACGCGGAAACCACCAGCGAGAAAGTGGCCATTGGCTGGTACCTGGATGGCCGCGTGACGGCGGTGGTGGGCACGCACACGCACGTGGCCACCGCCGACGAACGCGTTTTGCCGCAGGGCACGGCTTACATTACCGACGTCGGCATGACCGGCCCGCACAGCGGCGTCATCGGGATGGACCGCGAGGGCATCATCAAGAAATTTCTAAACGGACTGCCCGCCAAGTTTGACGTGGCTTCCGGTGACGTGCAGATGAATTGCGTGTTGGTGGAAACCGATGGCGACGGTCCGCGCAATGCCGCCGGGCGCTTGCGCGCGCGTTCGATCGAACGCCTGCGCTTCTGTATCGATTGATACGCTTTGACTACCGAGCCTCGCTCTTGCCCGCCCAGCCTACGCGTCGGAGCGATCCGGGCGCTCGCGATGCCGCACCCACCAGAGCAAGCACAAACCAACAAGCGCGACGAATGCAGACCAGATCGAGGGCCGGAGCATGTGAGACAGCCACACCTCGTCAAGCGGCGTGAGATCGTAAAGGCCCATCAGAACCGGGACATATCCGTACTCGAGGCTCTTGGTAGGAGTGAATCTCGGCAATGGAACGCGCCGAGGTTCACCGGCGAGGGCATGACGCAAACCAGCCGGTGTAGCGGCATATTGGGTCCAAGGCGGTTCCCACCAATGAACATTGGCATCAGCTTCGAGCAGGTAGGGCAAGCCGTTCTGCGGATCCCACGCGCCTTCAGGCGCTCGATCCAGGGATGAGGGTCATAGCCCGGGATCCTATAGCCTGCATGGCTCACCTTTGCAGAAATCCAGGTGAGTTCAGGGTTTAGAGCAATCGCTCTTTCCGCCGCGCGCACGGCCCGAAGGTCCTCTTTAGGGCCGGCGGCGGGGAGCGAAAACACCGTTTTGCACCCATACCGGAAGGCGCGTACCTTCGACGGACTGGAAAACTTGGCTGCGAAGCTTTTCCCAGTCTTTGCATTGGGCCACACTCGAGCGCTTCGCTTCCTGCTCGTCCATGCCCTCCCCGAGCGCCTCTTCGTAGGCAGACGCGAGTTGCTCGGCCAGTTCCTCGATGACTTCCTCGCGGCGCCCGTTGCCGAGCGGCAAGGTTCCCAACTTTTCACCGACGATCCGCTTCCAATCAGGCATGGCGCACCTCCACGATGCGATTGACGGCTCCCGAGAAAGCGCGCCAGCGCGAGCGCTGCTCGGCGAGGATTTTGACGCCGGTCGGGGTGAGCCGGTAGCAGCGCCGGCGGCGGCCAGCCGGAGGCTCCCATTCGCCCTTGACCCAGCCGCGCCGTTCCAAGCGGTAGAGCAGCGGATAAAGCGAAGCGACGTGGAAGCGAAGCACGCCCTCGGAGCGCTCGGTGATGAGCTTGCGGAGGCCGTCGACAACTCCCCACGCTCGTTGTGCGCAATCCTGCTCCGCCCCGTCTCCGTCTTGCCGGCGCGCCCGCACCGAGGCAAGTTCGACAACCACCCGGGCGTCCGTAGTAATCTACAGGAGGCATGCGAACCAGGATGGCTTCCCAACTGAAAGTCCTCATGGCGATGGGTTTGCTTGTCTCGGGCTGCGCCGCGGCGCTTGCGCAAGAGCCGGAAGAAGTGGACCTTTTCGCCAAGCAGCGGATTCTGACACCCATTGGCCCCGGCCTGCGCGCGGTCCGGCAAGGCGCGGACGGGCGGCTGTACGTGCTGGCTTCGCCATCGCCAGGACTGGTGGTCACCGACACCACGGGCAAGCAACTCCTGACCATTGGCGAGGAACCTACGGCTCCAGGGACGGCGGCCGCCAGTCACAGCTTGCTTACCTTCGGCGACGACTGCGACGTGGACGCCGAGGGAAGGATTTACGTGGCCGACCGCGGCGCGAATCTCATTCGGGTTTTCTCTCCCGAAGGCACGCCTCTTCGTTCCTTTGCCGTCAAGAACCCCGTTTCTGTGGCGGTGCTCGAGGAAGACGAAGTCGCGGTCGCGACGCTGCGCGAACCCCACCTGGTCATGGTCTTCGACAAGAATGGCAAACAGGTGCGGGATTTTGGCGATCCGGAGCCGCTTGCCGAACGCGCGGAACTCAACCGTTTCCTGAACATCGGACAACTCGGGACCGATCGCCTGGGCCATCTTTATTACGCGTTTGGGTACTTACCCGAGCCGACCGTGCGGCAATATGACCGGCTGGGCTTCGCGAGCCAGGACATCCAATACACGGCGATCGACGCCCTGCCGACGGCGGTCGCGGTGCGGAAGCAAATCGACCGGCAGGAAAAGCGGGGCGATACGCCTTCCTTTAAGCGCGTCCTGACGGCATTGGGGGTGGACCGTTCGAGCGGCGAGATTTGGATGGCCCTGAACAATAACCTGCTGCACTTCGATGCCGCCGGCAACCGCCTCGCGACCTACAAGATTTATACGCCCGAAGGCGCGCGCCTGGAGGCCACGGCGATTCTTGTCGAGAAGGATCAGTTGCTCATCGGAAGCGATCCGTTGGGTCTTTACCTGTTCAGCCGGCCCGACAAGAAAACACGGAGTGAATGAAGTTTTCCTCAGCCCCGGCCCGCGAGCCTTGTGAAAGATTTCTCCCCGGCTAAGATTTTCCCGAGCAATGTTGTGAAAAAAAGGTATTTGCAGGCAACTACGGGCGGATTTGCAGCTGTGGAAAAGTTGTGCAGAGCGTGTGCAACACCTCCAAGGCCTTCGTACACTTTTCGCTTGCCCTGGGCAAGTCAATCGGAGACAATCCCGCGCGGTCTCAGAGCGGCGGTACGTAGGCCGGCAAATCGCAACGATTCGCCCACGGATGCCCGGGGGCATGCGGCATCCGAAGGCGGACAGGAATCCCGAAGCCTGAAGAAGAGCAAGAGAGAAACTGCTTTCCACAGCTTTTACACATCTGTGGAAATAGCCGAGGGGCTTTGTTTTGTCTTTAACGATGACGACGGCAACCCAAGTTGGGCGTGAGAGGGAAGCAGGAAATCCCTGGGACCAGTTTCTCGACCACGTCAAGGCCCGCGTGAGCATCAACACCTTTGCGACCTGGTTCCAGCCAACGCGGCTGAACCGGGCCGAGGGCGAAATCCTGTACATTCAAATTCCCAGCGCCGTTTTCCGGCAGGTGCTCACCCGCACGTATGGGGACATTATCAAAGCCGTGTTCCATGAGCTCGGAACCCCCAACGTAAAAGTACAATACGTGTGCAGCGAGGAGGAACCCGCGCCGGCCTCACCCGCGGCCGCGGCCAAGGCGGGTCAAGCCAAGCTGGATTTTGAGTCGAGCGACCACCAGCTCAATCCTCGCTACAGCTTCGACACGTTCGTGGTGGGCAAGTCCAACGAATTCGCACACGCGGCGTCGCGCGCGGTGGCAGAACACCCTTCGAAGGCCTACAACCCGCTGTTCCTGTACGGCGGCGTGGGCATGGGCAAAACCCATTTGATGCACGCCATCGGGCACACCATTAAGAAACGCAACCCGGCAATGCGGTTGAGCTACGTGAGCGCGGAGAAATTCACCATCGAAGTGATCAACTCGCTGCGCTTTGACCGCATGATCAGCTTCCGCGAGCGTTTTCACACCGTGGATGTGCTGCTCGTGGACGATATTCAATTCATCGCCGGGAAAGAGAGAACACAGGAAGAGTTTTTTCACACTTTCAATGCCCTGTACGAGCAGCAAAAGCAGATCGTCATTTCCTCTGACTGCCTGCCAAAGGACATCAACTCCATCGAAGAACGCCTGCGCTCCCGGTTCGAATGGGGATTGATTGCCGACATCCAGCCGCCCGACCTCGAAACGAAGATCGCCATCCTGCAGAAGAAGGCGGAGAACGAGCGCTTCAGCTTGCCGGACGACGTTGCCGAATACATCGCGCGTGCCATCAAGTCCAACGTGCGAGAGCTCGAAGGCGCGCTGACCCGCCTGATGGCTTATGCATCACTGACCGGCACGGCGATTTCGCTATCCACGGCGCAGCAGGTGTTGCGGAACATCATCGCCTCGCAGGAAAAGCGCGTCACCATCGACCTGATCCAGAAGCGCGTGAGCGAGCACTTCGATTTGCGTGAGCAGGACCTGAAGATGCGCAGCAATACGCGCGCGATCGCCTTCCCGCGGCAGGTGGCCATGTACATCGTGAAGCAGCTCACCACGGCCTCGCTGCCGGAGATTGGCCGTCAGTTCGGCGGCAAGCATCACACCACGGTGCTCCATTCGATCAACAAAATCGAAGAACTGCGCCGGTCGGACAAAGATCTCAACAGGACCATCACCCGGTTGATGGACGCCCTGCAGTAAGACCCTCAATCCCGCTTCATGTGGAACGCGGCCAAAGCGAAACGGGCCGCGTTTCCACATGGGGTCCCCTGCGTTACGGACCATCTTCCGGTTTCCTCGAGCCTCCCGTTCCATCCTGTCCAGAAGAATTCAATTCCAAACGCGCGGAGAACCCGTCTGCGGAACTGGACAAAACGGTCGACTGGTTCGTCGACCGGCCGAGGACACGCGAGTTTTCCGCGTGCTCACACAAAAGAAGCCACTCAAAGAAGACCTTCTTGGATCAAAGCTGTGATTCTTCGACATGCACGCGAAGCAGGATGGATAGATGAAGCACCGCGCCGAGAGCAATGAGCGGCAATTTCCACAGTTCCGCCACGGTCACGACCGAGATAGGCTTTATACTTTTCGAAAAAACGAGTACAGTACGGCAGCGGTAGAATACGAGGGCGCCGTCCCCGCCCGAGCCGAGGGTAGACTTCGACATGACCGCACCTGGAACGGCACGCGAGGAATATCAGCCGATGGAATTCAGCGTAACAAAGTCCGCGCTGTTGACCGAACTGAGCATGACCCAGGGAGTGGTGGAACGCAAAACCACGATCCCCATTCTCTCGAACCTGCTGGTCGAAGCCAGGGACAGCCAGCTCACGATTACGGCGACGGACCTGGAGCTGAGCATCCGCACCTCCTGCGAAGCCAAAGTCAAGAAGGAAGGCGCCGGAACCATACCCGCGAAGAAGCTGCTGGAGCTTGTGCGTCTGCTCCCGGAAGGCGAGATCAAGGTCAAGCTGCTTGAGAATCATTGGGTCGAAATCACGAGCGACCGCAAGAAGTACAAGCTGGTCGGGATGGCGAAAGAAAATTTTCCAGCGTTGCCGACGATGCCGCACACGCTCGTAAAGATTCCGGCCGCAGTTCTGCAAGGCTTGATCTCCAAGACCAAGTTCGCCATTTCCATGGAAGAGTCGCGTTATACGCTGAACGGCGGGTTGCTGATTTTGCGGCCGGACACGCTGGCCATGGTGGCGACCGACGGCCACCGGCTGGCCTTAGCCGAAACGGACCACAAACTCACGGGGCTGAATGGCGAATTGAAGGTGCTGGTTCCCAAAAAAGCGATGGACGAGGTCGAAAAACTCGCTGCTGCCGCCGACTCCGACGCGCAGTTCGATTTTGCGAAGGACGAAAGCCACCTCTTTTTCCAAGTCCACCATCGCCTGCTGATCTCACGAATTCTGACCGGGCAATTCCCGAATTACGAAGCGGTCCTGCCGCGGGACAACAACAAGCATGTGGTGATCGAGAGGGGCGAGCTGACCGATGCCGTGCGCCGCGTTTCGCAGCTTGCCGATCAGCGCTCGCATGCTGTCAAATTCTCAATTTCTGGCGAAGGCCTCGAGATTTCCGCGTCCAGCCCGGAATATGGCGAGGCCAAGGAAAACATCGAGAAGGACTACAAGGGCGACCCCATCTCGATCGGCTTCAACTCGAGCTATATGCTGGATTTTCTAGGCGCCGCCGCCGACGGGCCCGTCAGCATTGAGCTAAAAGATGAGCAGTCGGCCGGGCAACTGCGCCCGCTCGCCGACGAATCTTACCGCTACCGCTACATCATCATGCCCATGCGCATTTAAGAGCGCCGGGCGCAAAAAGGAAGGCCGGAAAGGGCGCCGGTTGCGAGACGCCTTTTTTTCTGTCTGGTCTCGCCCTAGATAACTATAAGATAGTGACAATAAGCTACTTAACTGGTATGCCTGGGGGCAAATAGCCTTGAGAAAAGGCCCCGTGCGGAGTATACTTCTGGTTGTCGATAGGTAGTGGGGAATCGACACGTCCGCCAAGCGCAGGTGAGCGGCTCTCGGCCGCGCCGCGCCAGACAGGCCACGGGCCCGTTAGGCACCTCGCTTGGAGAATGAGTCTTCGCCACGTCCCGCTGCGCGGGACGGGATGGAGCAGGAACCCTACGAGTTCCGGAGTTGCCCAGCAAA
>Ga0182039_10000483_pt1 | contig 20361 bp, 19 predicted proteins | sample sta12Can44000111_FD_125975 | JGI IMG/M metagenome (GOLD analysis project Ga0182039, IMG submission 125975) | Lab enrichment of tropical soil microbial communities from Luquillo Experimental Forest, Puerto Rico - statanox.12C.anox.44.000.111 | ecosystem: Environmental > Terrestrial > Soil >...
GAGGTTGTCAAGGATGTGGCGCCGATGATGGTCGGCGGCTTCCTCTATCCGTTCTCCGAGTTCGCTGCGCCGAAGGAAGAACGCGATAAGTGGTTCGGCTACCAGTCGGATTCGGAGGCCGCGATCAAGGAAGCCCGCGCGCTTATGGCGGCAGCCGGTCATCCTGATGGGATCAAGGGCTTGGACTTCATGGTCCGCGAGGTCGCCATCTTCAAGCTCTGGTCGCAAGCCATCCAGGTCATGCTGAAACAGGCGCTCAACATCGAATGCAATCTGCGTACGGTGGTCGAGTCGGTGTGGTTCGGCGACGCCGCGAGTGGCAATTTCGACCTGGCAATCGGGGCTATTGTGTCGGCGCTGCTCGACCCCTCCGACTACTTCAGCGCCTGGTATGGCAAAGACGGCCCGCAGAACTACGCGTTCTGGGATAACAAGGAATTCCAGTCCCTATCGGCACAAATCGACCGCGAAATCGATGCCGAGAAGCGTCAGGATCTAATCCGCCGGGCCGAAACGATCATGGAACAAGATCCGCCGCTGTTGCCCGTCGCGTGGGAGAGAATTCACGAACTTTGGTATGATTACGTCAAGGGCCGCAATCCACACGAAAGCTTTGGTATTTACGATGTGGTGCGGCACGATACGGTCTGGCTCGACAAGGCGTGAGGGTCTCAGGCGGGGACGGCGCTCCTGCCCAGGTAGGCACGGATCACCTCATCGTCGCGGCGCACCACCTCGGGCGGCCCCTCGGCGATCTTCTCGCCGTGGTCGAGCACGATGACGTTGTCCGCCAGCATCGCGACGACGTCGAGCTTGTGCTCGATCAACAGAATCGTCAGACGGTGCCGGTTGAGGCTCTGGATCTGGTCGGCGAGCTCCAATGTCTCGGCCGGGTTCATTCCCGCCGTCGGCTCGTCGAGCAGCAACAGCTCTGGTTGCGCGGCGAGCGCGCGGGCGATCTCGGTGCGCCGCCGGTTGGCATAGGACAGGCTGGCGGCGAGGTGATCGGCTCGCGGCAACAGCCGGTTACCGAACAGCGACAGGATGTCGAGCGCACGTTCGCGTGCCGCCGCTTCCTCCCGGCGGTTCGCCGGCAGCCGCAGCAGCGCGCCCACTGGGCCGGTATCGAGCCGCGCATGCATGCCGACCATGACGTTCTCGAGGACCGTCAGGTTCGCGAACAGGCGGATGTTCTGGAAGGTGCGGACGATGCCGCGCTCCAGTACCGCATGCGGCCGCAACCGGCCGATCTCTTCGCCGCCGAAGCGAATAATGCCGCGATCGACAGGGACGAGACCGGTGATGGCGTTGAACAGTGTCGACTTGCCCGAACCGTTGGGTCCGATCACGGCAACGACCGTCTGCGCAGGAACACTCAATTCAATCGAGCGCAGCGCGACGAGCCCGCCAAACCGGATGGTCAGATCCGTCACATCGAGCAGCGGGCCCTCGGCGTGAACCCCCACCCTTCCCTGCCCCGCAAACGGGGGAGGGTTAGGGAGGGGGCCGATGAGCCGGTCGAAGCCGCCCCGCACGGCCTGCGCTGCCTGCTCGTCGAGGCTCAGCGGCGCGACACGACGCTTCGCCGGGATCAGCCCTTCGCGGCGGTAGAGCATCATCAGGACCAGGATCAGGCCGAAGATCAGCTCGATCGACGAAGCGAGCTCGACATGCTGCAGCCAGTCGACATTGACGAGGCGGCCGAGCGCATGCAGCCATTGCGACAGATCTTCGAGGAACCACGATTGCAGGATCTGCAGCAGCATCGCGCCGACGACGACGCCCCAGACACTGCCGATGCCGCCGAACACGATCATGACCAGCACCATGACCGAGACCGGAAACATGAACATCTCTGGTGTCGCGGTCTGCAGTTTGGCGACATAAAAGGTGCCGGTGGCGCCGGCGAAGGCAGCGCCGATTGCAAAGGCCAGGAGCTTGAAACGGACGCGGTCGACGCCCATCGCTGCAGCGGCAACCTCGTCCTCACGGATCGCCATCCAGGCGCGGCCGACGCGTGATTCCTTCAGGCGCTGGCTGGTTAGGATCAGAACCGCGACGAGGGCGAGGCCGACATAATAATAGGGCGTCGCATTGACGCCGAAGTCGTAGCCGAAGAACTGCGGCGCCCCTACGCCGTTGAGGCCCATTGCGCCGTTGGTGACCGAGGGGGTATTGCGCGCGACAATCGGCACGATCTCGCCAAAGCCCAGGGTCACGATCGCCAGATAATCGCCCTTGAGGCGCAGGGTCGGGGCGCCGAACAGTATCCCGAAAAAGGCGGCGATTGCGGCGGCGACCGGCAGCATCAGCCAGAACGAAACCTGGAAATGGACGACGTCACCGCTCGCTTGATGATGGCGCGCGACGAGATCGAGCCAGCGGAACGGCTCCCAGAAGCTCGTCCACTCGGGCTGCAATTGCCAGGAGCTCGCCACGCCGTAGGCATAGGCGCCGATCGCGAAGAACGCGGCGTAGCCGAGATCTAGGAGTCCGGCGAAGCCGACGACAATGTTGAGACCCAGCGCCAGGGCGGCGAAAGCGAGCGCATTGGCCGCCGAGTCAATGTCGGCGTCATTGCCGTTGATGAGCGGGAACAGCAGCGCCGCCGCCGTAACGCAAACTACGGCGAGGCGCGTGCGGGTTATGCTCGAGTTCGGCAGGATCGCGGGCATCTTCGCCCGCAAGGCTGGCCCGAGGCCCATGGTACCGATCGGCGGCGGCCTCTCCAGTTCTGCCATGTTACGATTTCGTTGGCGCGGCGCGGCCGAGCAGGCCCGAGGGCACAAAGACGAGCACGAGGACCAGGATCGAAAAGATGATCACATCGGTCCAGCGCACCGCGATCAGCTGGCCGCCCAAAGTTTCGATCAGCCCGATCAGCAGACCGCCGAGCATTGCTCCCGGGATGCTGCCGATACCGCCCAGCACCGCCGCCGTGAAAGCTCGCAGCCCCGCCGTATAACCGATGATGAAGCTCGTGTAATTGTAATAGAGGCCAAAGATCAGCGCCGCGGCCCCGGCCAGCGCCGACCCCAGGAAGAACGCCGTGACGACGACGCGGTCGACATCGACCCCCATCATCCGTGCCGCCTCAGCATCTTGCGCCGTTGCGCGCATCGCCTTTCCGAGGCGGGTTCGGCTGACGAACAGATGCAGCGCGAGCATCAAGATCAGGGCGACGGCCCAGATCAGCAGCTCCTTCAGTTCGAATGTAACCTCACCGAATTGCCAGCGCACGACGGGCAGCGGGTTTGGGTAGTTCGCGGACCCGGCCCCGACGGTCAGCAGGATGATGTTGAAGAGGACATAAGAGACGCCGATCGTCGTGATCATCGCCGCGGTCCCGGGGACGCCGCGCAACGGCCGCAGCGACAGCCGCTCGATGACAACGCCGAGCACCCCGGCGGCGAGCATTGTTACCGCGAAGGCGAACAGCAGGGTTCCCGCCAGCACGTATCCCGTCAGCACTCGGCTCTGGCCGGAAATCCCAAGGAATTCGAGCGCCCACATACCGACGAACGAGCTGACCATGAACACATTGAAATGCGCGAAATTGATCAGCTCGAGGATGCCGTAGACCAGCGTGAACCCGAGCGCCAGCAGCGCATACATCGCGCCGAGGCTCAGCCCGTTGACCACCTGCTGCAGCAGCACCCCGTAGTCGGACATGATCGGATTGGTTACCGAGCGGGCCCCTCACCCCAACCCTCTCCCCGCAAGCGGGGAGAGGGAGGGACCCGCGCAGCGGGAGGGTGAGGGGCAACTTTGACAGAGCTCAACAACACAAGTCTCATCGAGCCTTCCAGAAATCATGCGCTTTGCGGTGCAATGCCGATGTACTTGTACTGGTGAAGGACATCGTCGAGCGGATACTTGTCGTCTTTTTCGATGCGGAAAACGCTGATCACCCGGTTGGTGATGTCGCCATTGTCGTCAAAGCTGATCTCGCCCTGCAGGGTCTTCAGATGCGTCGACTGGATGGCGTCGCGCACCGCATCGCGGGTCACTTCCTTGCCGGATGCTGCGACCCGCTTGACCGCGTCGAGGATAACGAGGGCGGCGTCGTAGGCAGTTATCGAGTAATTCTCGGGCTGCTGACTGTATTTCTTAGCGAATTTCTCGACGAACGGTTTCGCGTCGGGATTGTCGAGGATGTTAGGCGCAGCGATGGTCGCATACCACCCCTGGGCCGCGGGAAAGCCGGCGCCGCGCAATATCTCCGCGCCGTAAAGGCCGTCGCCGCCGCCCTTGATCAAATGGGGAAGGAGGTCGGAGGCCTGCTTGACGACCTTTACCCCGGCCTGCGCGACGCCGCCATAATAGAGGGCGTCGGGATTGAGCGACTTGATTTTCGTTAAAGTCGTCGCGTAATCGGCTTCCTTAGGATTGAGCTGGTCACGGCCGAGCACCTTTATCCCGCGCTTTTCGGCCTGGCCCTGGAAGGCATCGGCGATGCCGACCCCATAGGCGCCGCTGTCGTCGAGCACATAGACCGACTTCACCTTGAGCGTATCGGCGTAATAATTGGCCATATTCGGCCCCTGGAAGGCGTCGGTCGTGACCGTGCGGAAATAGATCGCCCTGCCCTTGGGCCGGTACTGGCCGGCGAATTTCGGATCGGTAATGTCGGGGTTCGTCGAACTCGGTGTGACCGTCGCCAGATCGCCTTGGCTGAGAATCGGCGACATCGCCTTGCCCGAGCCGCTCATCTGCGGCCCGATCGCAGCGACCACCCCTTTATCGGCGACCATCTTGCGGGCATTGGTCGCCGCCTGCGCCGGGTCGTACTGACCGGCGGTGGCGGTTCCGTCATCGAGCTGCAGCACCTCGACCTTATAGCCGGCAACACCGCCCTGCTGGTTGGCCTCGTCGATCGCCAGCATCGCGCCGTCCTTGATCAGTTCGGCGTCGTGCGCATCGGCCCCGGTGAAAGGCAGGTTTATGCCAATTGTGATCGTCTTGTCGGCGGCGCGGATCGTATGCCAGCGGCCCGCCAGAGTGCCGACAAGAGCCGTCGTGGACAGGGTTATGAGTGAGCGACGCGTAAGCATAGATTTGACCTCCCCGGCTCGGAATAGATCCTGTTCTTCAGATACAACAGATCGGGTGAAACGCGGTCGAGAATCCAACCGTGCTCGCCGCGACGGTGCGCACCAGCCCCTATCCGGGCGGCTTCATCGCGACGTCGAGCATGACGTTGGGCAGGATCTCGCGAATGACGGCGCGCAATGTCGATTCGTCGGTGGCGGTTGCCGCGGCGAGCAGGCGCCGGGAACCGCGACGCAGAATGCGGGCGGTGGCGCGGCCATCGCGGCCAGCCCGGATCGTCGCGAAGGCGTCGGCCGGTTCGATCCGCTTCAGGACACGCTTCAGCGCCTGCAGCCCTTCGGCAGTTTCGACATCATGGGTAGGAGTCTCCGCGGTCTCCGGCTCCGGCTCTTCCTCGACCGGGGCATCAACCGCTTCGACCGGCCGATATCTCGCGAAGGACTGGTAGATCGCGCGACCGGGCTCGGCGTCGATACGCGACTGCAATTCCCAGCTTTCGCCGCGCGACGACAATTCGGCGATCAGCGCAAACATGTCGTCGCAGTCCTCCTCGTGGGAGCAAGTCAAGAACGCGAGGCGGCCATCATGCTCGACGACACGGTCGTCATCCTCGGCAAAGCCGAGCTCGGACAGGGCGTTGTCGAGCGCGCGACGCGATGCGACGAGGAGCGTCGTCACATGCAGGCGGCGACCACTCTCCACCGGGTCCTTCTCCGCCATATTTCTTCCTCCCGCATGTGAGGGTAACAGCCGGTCTCTCAAATCTAGGCGGTGTCCCGCCGCGGCGCGACGAAAATAAGCACCGCCGTGCCGGATGGGTGAGGGTCAAGGATCACTCCGGCGATTTAACCAAGATGGCTTTAGGTGCCATTGGGAAAACCTTGCCGAACAGGCCGCCCGAGCGCGGCGCAATCGGCGTCGCGGGTGGGCTCGGCGGCATAACCCTCGGTCCACGCCAGGAACCCGGCGAGCGGGGTCTCGCCATTGTGCCTCGACCAACACGTCGCGGGAGATTGGCACTGCCCCGGCCGCGCCGCCAGCGCGCGAATTCGCTATTCCGCCCGATCGAGCGCGTTATGGTAAGCTGCGCGAGTTGCGGCATCGAAGCACACGAATATCACCAATTCCGGGAATTCGTGCCGCGCTAGATGCGACGAGACCGCTGTCACTGCGATCTTCGCGGCCTCGTCCCTCGGGAACCCGTAAATTCCGGTCGCGATGGCAGGAAACGCGATTTCCCGAAACCGCTTTGAACGGGCAAGTTCCAGACACGAACGGTAGCAACTCGCGAGAGTTTCCGGCTCTCCGGCGTTGCCGCCTCGCCAAACCGGGCCGACCGTATGGATCACGTGAGAAGCCGGCAGACCATAGCCTCGCGTCAGCCGCGCCTCTCCGGTCGGACATCCGCCGATCGTTCGGCATTCGGCGAGAAGTTCGGAGCCGGCGGCGCGATGGATTGCACCGTCGACCCCGCCGCCGCCGAGAAGGGACGCATTCGCCGCATTGACGATCGCGTCGACCTCGAGACGGGTGATATCGCCGGAAGAAAGACTGATCCGTGTCTGCAAGTCCAAGGACCGCACGCTCACTCCTTCCCGGGAGATAAGCCTGAGAACCGTCGAGCGCTCAGGCCCCGGGCTCCTCAACCAGGTCGTTGCCAAACATCTGTTCCCTCCAGCTTGCCTCGGTCGGACGGACCCGGTAAACGCCGCATCCCGGCATGATCGCGTCCTTCGCGGTTGCGCCGACTCGATCTACGAACACGTTCGTCCCGCTCATCTTGTCAGCAACAGAGGTGTATCCCGCAAAAAAAACCGGCGTCGGCGACAGCCGACACCGGCAAGGTTGCGGGTGGCAAACCCGCGACAGGGAGACTTTGCCAAGCCGGACTGTGAAGGAAAAGGCGAGCGTCCGGCACCTCGCCTAGCGGGCTAACCCGCTAGCTCCGGAAAAGTTCCAAACCTTGTGCAGCGATTTTCGATCCCACTGTGACAGGCCGTCCTCGGCTATGTCGCGCCGACAGTATGCCGCGTCTTTTCGAGGCGGTCGACCCGATAACGGTGCATCAGCAGGCGGCCATCAACCACGACCTCGGGGCCTCCATAGTGACGTCCGCGTTCTCTTGCGGAGGTGTTCGACGCGTCCATGAAACACTCGTTCTCCACATCCGGGCACGCGCCGGTCAGTCTGCGCAGCGCCTCTCTGCCGCGGGACAGTCGCGAGCGGATCGTTCCTACGGGCACATCGAGAACCGCGGCGACTTCTTCATAGCGCATCCCCTCCAGCCCGACGAGCAGGATCACTGCGCGCTGCTCGTCAGGGAGCTTGGCGATTGCGCGTTCCAGGTCGCGTAGCTCAAGACGCTTGGTCTGTGGCGGCGCGCGCCTCAGTAACGGCTCGCTTTCGCTCAATCCGACCGTAGCGCCCTCCCGTACGACCCGCCGGATATGGTTTACATATTGATTGTGGAGAATTGTAACAGCCACGCCCGCAGATTCGTACCCTCTTCCCACAGGTGCAGTTTGCCGAGGGCGCGGGTCAGACAGTCCTGAACCAGATCGTCTGCAGTGATGATGTCGTGTGTCAGTGCTCGAGCGTACCGCCGCAGCCGCGGGATTTCAGCCTCGACGTCCCTGTTGGTGTCGGCCACGAGTGCTCCTGTCGGTAGTCGACGATCGGCCGCGAGGCCGATCTGGGGCCTTCGCGGAGTCTATGAGCGGACCCGTAATCCGATGATGTCAGCTAGCCCGGTTTTGTGTAAGAAATTGTAACTGTATGTATTAAGAAATTGGAACTATATGGATGAGGTTCTCCCCCCTACCCCCGGTCGAAGGGGCCGGGCATAACAAGGCAGCGGAAACTCGCGATCATGAGTGACAATGGTCATATCCTAATCGTCGACGATCAGCGGGAAATCTGCGACCTCGTCCAGGAGTATCTGTCGGGTGAGGGCTACCGGACGTCGACCGCGCAAAGCGGCGCCGAGATGCGCCGGGTGATGGCGCAGTCCCCGGTCGACCTCGTAATCCTGGATTTGATGCTGCCCGGTGAAGACGGGCTCACATTGGCTCGCTCGCTGCGTCAGGATTTGCCGAATGTCGGCATCATCATACTGACCGGACGCGGCGAGATCGTCGATCGCATCATCGGGCTGGAAATGGGGGCGGATGACTACCTGCCGAAGCCGTTTCACCTGCGCGAACTGCTGGCGCGGGTGAAGAGCGTACTGCGCCGCGCCTCGTCCGCCGGGGCGGAAAGACAGTCAGGCCCGCCTCGTTCAAAAGCGCGTTTCGCCGGCTGGAATCTCGACCTCGCGAGCCGGGAGCTGTTTTCGCCTGCGGGCAAAGAGATCCGGCTCACCACCGGCGAATTCGATCTGCTCGCCGCATTCGTCAACAACGCCAACCAGGTGCTGAGCCGAGATCGACTTCTCGATCTGGCGCGCAATCGCGAGGCGGGGCCCTTCGACCGGACAATCGACGTTCAGGTCGGGCGGTTACGCCGCAAGCTCGAAGATGACCCGCAGAGGCCGACGATGATCAAGACGGTGCGGGGGAGCGGCTACATCTTTACACCCATGGTCGAGGTGAACTGAGCCCCTGTGACCGCCCCGCAGGTCGAAATCACACGATGAGATATCTGCGGACGGCACTCTCGTCCATCTCCTCGCGGCGGCCGGAGAGCACGATTTCGCCGCGCTGCATGACAAAAAAACAGGCCGCGAGGCCGCGCGCAAAGTCGAAATATTGCTCGACGAGCAGGATCGCCATGTTGCCACGCTCGGCGAGGGCGCGGATGACGCGCTCGATCTCCTTGATGATCGAGGGTTGGATGCCTTCGGTTGGCTCGTCGAGGATCAACAATCGTGGGCGTGTGACGAGGGCCCGGGCGATTGCCAGCTGCTGCTGCTGACCTCCGGAAAGGTCGCCGCCGCGGCGATGCAACATCTCCTTCAATGACGGAAAGAGAGTGAAAATTTCGTCCGGTAGGGCCCGTTCGTTCGGCGGCAGCGGCGCGAACCCGGTCGAGAGGTTCTCGGACACGGTCAATCGCGGAAAGATCTCGCGGCCTTGCGGCACGAGTGCCAGCCCGGCACGTGCACGCTCGTGCGGAGCAAGACCGTCGAGGATTCGGCCCTCCCAGCAGATGCGGCCGCTGCGGATCGCCTGCAGCCCGCAGATCGCCCGTAACAGGCTGGTCTTGCCGACCCCGTTTCGGCCGAGGATACAGCTCACCTCGCCCTTTTTCGCGGTCAGACTCACGCGTCGCAGGGTATGGCTCGCGCCGTAGTAAAGATCGATGGCTTCGACCGAGAGCATCTTTTAACGGCCGAGATAGACTTCGATGACTCGGGGGTCGTTCTGGACCTCGTCGATCGACCCCTCTGTCAAGACCGCTCCCTCGTGCAGGACCGTCACTTTCGCCCCGAGGCTGCGGACGAACGCCATGTCGTGGTCGACGACGACAATCGTTCGGTCCCTGGCGAGATCGAGGATCAGTTCAGCGGTCTCCTCGGTCTCGCGGTCCGTCATGCCGGCGACCGGCTCGTCGAGAAGCAGCAGCGTACGGTCGTGAATCAACAGCATGCCGATCTCGAGCCATTGCTTCTGGCCGTGACTCAATGCTCCGGCAGGACTCGCACTCTGCGCCTGCAACCCGACGCGGGCCAAGGTCGCGCCGATGCGGTCGAGGTGGTCGCGAGTCAGGCGGTTGAACAGGGTCGTCCACGTAGCGCGGCTATCGGCAAGCGCGAGGTGCAGGTTTTCAAAGACGGTCAGGTTTTCGAACACCGTCGGCCGCTGAAACTTGCGGCCGATGCCGAGATGGGCGATCTCGGCTTCGTCGAGGCGACTCAAATCCGTGGCGCCGCGAAAGAACACGTCACCCGCATCGGGTCGGGTCTTACCGGTGACGACATCCATCATCGTCGTCTTGCCGGCGCCGTTGGGACCGATGATCGTGCGCAGTTCGCCTTCCTCGACGATCAGCGACAACTCGTTCAACGCCCTGAAGCCGTCGAAGCTGACGCTGACGCCGTTGAGCTGGAGGAGCGGCTCGGGAGCCGTTGGGCTCATGCTTGCTCTCCGGCGGGGATGACGGCCGGGCGGTGCAGCCGGGTCCAGCGGGCGTGCCGAAGCAACCCGATGACGCCGCGCGGAAAGGCGAGCGTCGTCAGGATAAACAAGGCGCCCAGCACGAACAGCCAAGTTTCGGGCGCCGCACCGGTTAGCCAAGTCTTTGCCGCATTTACGAGCACGGCGCCGACGATCGCCCCTGACAAGGTACCGCGGCCGCCGACTGAAACCCAGACGGCTATTTCGATCGAATTGCCGGGCGAGAACTCGCTCGGATTGATGATGCCCACTTGCGGCACATAAAGCGCACCGGCGATACCGGCGAGCACGGCCGAGACGGTAAACACGAACAGCTTTGCACTGGTGACCGAGTAGCCGAGAAAGCGCACCCGGCTCTCGGCATCGCGCAGCGCCAACAGCACTCGGCCCAATTTGGAGGTGATGATGAAGCGGCACAACAGATAGCCGAGCCCAAGAGCCAATCCCGAAGCAAGATAAAGACCGAGCCGGGTCGCCGGCTGGTGCAGGTCCCAACCGAGCAGGTCCTTGTAATCCGTCATACCGTTGTTGCCGCCGAAGCCCATGTCGTTGCGAAAGAACGCAAGCATCAGCGCGTAGGTCATCGCCTGGGTCATGATCGACAGATAAACGCCGGTAACCCGCGAGCGGAAGGCGAGCCAACCGAATACCAATGCCAGCAGCCCGGGGACGAGCACGACCATCGCCCCCGCCCAGGCGAAGTGATCGAACCCCCACCAGAACCACGGCAGCTGCTTCCAATTGAGAAAGACCATGAAATCGGGCAACAGCGGGTTCCCGTAAACGCCGCGAGCGCCGATCTGCCGCATCAGGTACATGCCCATGCAGTACCCGCCCAAGGCGAAGAATGCGCCGTGACCGAGGCTCAGGATCCCTGCGTATCCCCAGATCAGATCGAGGCTCAGTGCCAAGAGCGCGTAGCAGAGATACTTGCCCAGCAGCGGGATCAAGTAGTCCGGAAGAGCAGCGGCGGCGGCATTGGACGGCGTCCACAGATTTAGCAGCGGCACGGCGATGAGAAGCACGATCCCGCAAGCGGTAAAAGCGGCCCAGAAGCGAGCGCCCCACGCGTTGTTGTATGGGAGTAGGGCCGGCGCCGGCACGGCTCACACCTCTGCTTCAGCCGTTCGGCCCCTGAGCGCGAACAAGCCGCGTGGCCGCCACTGGATGAATAGAATGATCGCCACCAGCACGACGATCTTGCCCAGTATCGCCCCGGCGACGGGCTCGATAAATTTGTTGACGATGCCGAGCGACAGCGCGCCGACCAAGGTTCCCATCAGGTTACCGACGCCGCCGAATACGACGACGAGAAAGCTGTCAACGATGTAGATCGTCCCGAGATTGGGGCTGACATTGCCGATCTGGCTGAGCGCCACTCCGGCCATGCCGGCGATCCCCGACCCCAGTCCGAAGGTCAGCGCGTCGATCCGTGCAGTGTGGATGCCCATCACCGAAGCCATCGCGCGGTTTTGGGTAACCGCGCGCATGTGCAATCCGAAACGGGTGCGATTAAGAACGAAGGCGAGGACTCCCAGGACAATGAAACAAAAAACGATGATCACGACCCGGTTCCAAGTGACGGTAAAGCCGCCAATCGGGTCAAATCCGCCGGTCATCCAGCTGGGGTTTGCGACCTCCTTGTTAGGCGAACCAAAAATCGAGCGCACCGATTGCTGCAGGATCAGGCTGACGCCCCACGTAGCGAGCAGCGTTTCGAGGGGCCGGCCGTAGAGGAACCGGATGACGGTACGTTCGAGCGCGACGCCAATCGCTCCAGCGAAGACAAACGCAACCGGCACTGCGAGGACGAGATAGCCGTCGATAAAAGCCGGCGGCAAGAAGGTGCGGAACATCTGCTGGCACACATAGGCAGCATAGGCGCCGAGCATGATCATCTCGCCATGCGCCATGTTGATTACGCCCATGACACCAAAAGTGATCGCGAGCCCAATCGCCGCGAGCAGCAGCACGCTGCCGAGGCTGATCCCTTGAAAGAGATTGGCGGCGAGGCCGACGAGCTTCAGCCGGTTTTCGATCGAGCGGAGAGCCGCGTCGGCGGCCTGTCGCAGTTCGGGATCGTCGATGGTGGCTCGGAACGCGTCGAGTAGGTTCTTGATCTGCGGGTCAGTGGCGGTGCCCAGCGCGTGGGCGGCGGCGAGCCGTTCCTGTTTGCTGCCCGAGAAGAGTTGAGCAGCGGAGAGGCCTTGTTTCACTGCCGCATGGACCGCGGGGTCCGTCTCCTTCGCAATGGCCTTTCCAAGGAGCGCAGCTTGATCAGCGGAAGGATGACGCAGTGCATCCTGTGCCGCGGCAAGTCGGGTGGCGGGGTCCGGACTGAACAAGGTCAGTTCGCCCAATGCCGCTTCGATCGCGCCACGCAGGCGATTGTTGACGCGGATCCTATCGAGCGCTTCCGCCGCCACAGCAGGGAGATCGGCTCCCGTCGAAGGATCGGTCAATTTCGTTGGGTCCGAGATGAGCACACGTCCGTCCGGCGCTCTCAGCAGACGTCCATCGCTCAATGCCGTAAGCACCGCCACAGCGCGCTCGTCGCCGAGCTTGCCCAGAGCACCGACCGCCCGCTCCTTCTCGGCGAAATTGTCGGCGGCCAGCGCCGAGACCAGCATCGCGAATTCGTCCGCACGCGCCGGCAGCACGGCGAGCAGAAGGAGGGTGATGGCAACCACCAGGCGCATAAGACGCGCGGTCTGCACATGCCCCTCACCCCAACCCTCTCCCCGCGGGCGGGGCGAGGGAGGGACCCGCGTCAGCGGGAGGGTGAGGGGCATGCCTGCTAAGCCTAATCGCTCAGTTCGTGTATTTCGGCGAGGTACAGTTGCCGCAGACCCAGGGATAGGTCCAGTCCGCGACCTTGCCCTTGTCTTCGGCGAGATAAGGACTCCAGGCGTCCGCCTTGATCGCGTCTTTGGTCTGCCAGACGATGTCGAATTGCCCGTTCGCCTGGATCTCGCCTATCATGACCGGCTTCGAGAGGTGATGGTTTGTATTCATCACCTCGACGAAGCCGCTCGGAGCTTTCACTTTCTGCCCATACATGGCCTGCCGGACCGCATCGACATCGGTCGTGCCGGCCTGCTCGACGGCCTGCATCCACATCTTGAAGCCGATGTAGTGGGCCTCCATCGGATCGTTGGTCACGCGCTTCGGATTCTTGATGAAGTCGCGCCACTGCTTGATAAACCCATCATTCGTTGGGTTCTTCACCGATTGGAAGTAGTTCCAGGCGGCGAGATGACCGACGAGGTTCTTCGTATCGATACCGGCGAGTTCCTCCTCGCCCACTGAAAACGCAATTACCGGGATATCCGATGCTTTGATCCCGGCATTGGCCAGCTCCTTGTAAAATGGCACATTGGCGTCGCCGTTGATGGTCGAGATCACTGCTGTCTTCTTGCCGGCCGCGGCAAAGCTCTTGATCGCGGCAACCTCGGTCTGCCAGTCGGAGTGCCCGAACGGCGTGTAATTGATCCTGATATCCGCGGGCGCCACACCCTTGGATTTGAGAAAGGCTTCCAGGATTTTGTTGGTCGTCCGCGGATAGACGTAATCGGTGCCTTCCAGTACCCAGCGCCGGACCGCTCCGCCCTCCTCACTCATCAGATACTCGACCGCTGGGATCGCCTGCTGATTTGGCGCGGCGCCGGTGTAGAAGACGTTCTTCGAGCTCTCCTCGCCCTCGTATTGCACCGGATAGTACAACAGGCCATTGAGCTCCTCGAATACCGGCAGCACCGATTTGCGCGACACCGATGTCCAGCAGCCGAATACCGCCGCGACTTTTTCTTTCGACAACAAGTCACGCGCCTTTTCGGCAAAAAGCGGCCAGTTCGACGCCGGATCGACGACGACTGCTTCGACTTTCTTACCAAGCAACCCGCCTTTCTTGTTCACGTCGTCCACCATCATCAGGATGGTGTCCTTCAGCGTTGTTTCGCTGATTGCCATCGTTCCCGACAGCGAGTGCAACACGCCGATCTTGATCGTGCCCTGGGTTTGGGCGGTAGCGGCGACCGATGCCCCCGCGATGACGGCTGCGGCAACCGCGGCCTGCCAAATCCTGCCCAGCATCTTGGTGCCTCCCTTCTTTGAATACCTCATCACGGCCTGGCGGCCGGCTGTGGAGGAGCAAGATCGAGGCCAAACCCCTAATTGGCCGCAAATCCGTTCCGAGACCAATGGCGTGCCCAAAAAATCGGCAGGCCGCCGATCGGCTGGCGATGTACGCGCCACCATCGTAAGCTGCACTGCCAGTTGTCGAGGATCGCATGACCGACCAGGACGCCGTGCTCGCGGCCAATCTCGAATTTTACCGGGCGTTTGCGGCGCGCGACCTCGCTGCCATGGACGCCCTCTGGGCGCGCGAGGCGCCGGTCGCCTGCCTTCACCCGGGATGGAGTGCGCTCAAAGCCCGGGACGCGATCATGGAGAGCTGGGCGGGGATCCTGTCAAACCCAGCCGCGCCGCGCATCGCCTGCTATGACGAGCAGGTTTTTCTCTACGGCGATGCGGCGCTGGTGCTGTGCGAGGAGGAGCTTGAAGGCGGCACGCTCGCAGCCAGCAACTTTTTTGTCCGCGAGGACGGGATATGGCGGATGGCCTATCATCACGCCGGCCAAATCGTCCGGCGGCAGGCGGAGAGACCCCGCCGCTCCCGGCTGAATTGACGCCCGCAACCGAAACTCTGCGATAGCGCGACCTACTCGCAGAGGCCGCTGCGAGGGGAAAGCCTCTACAGGCGAGGCCCGTCGCGGGCCACCCGTGATCGTTCGAACGCCGCCCGTACTTCCGAGAGGCGCCCGGCCGTCTCGAGATCCAGCCGGCCGTCGCAGCGCCGTGGCCGAAAGCGGCGTTGAAAGGCGACGAGTGCCGGGGTTTGTGAGCGCTCGGTAACGCAATAGCCGATCGCCGCCAGATCGGCGAGCGCGCGGGCGGTGTCGACCTCGCCCGCCGAAGGGCGCAGATGTTCCGGCGGCCAAATGCCAGCGCCGGCGCGGGCGAGGCGGGGCCAATCGAAGAGCTCGCCGGGATCGCTTTTGCGCTCGGGAGCGATATCGGAATGGCCGACGATCCGGTGGGCCGGGATCGAATGGCGCGAGAGGAGATCGCGGCAAAGCCTCTCGACCGCCGACATCTGCTCCTCCGGAAAAGGGCGGTAACCCCATTCGTGACCGGGATTGACAATCTCGATGCCAAGCGACACGGCGTTGAGATCACTCTCGCCTTCCCAGCACGAAACGCCCGCGTGAAATGCCCGCCGAACCTCGGGAACGAGCCGCCAAATCCTGCCATTCTCCTCGACGACATAGTGGGCGCTGACTCTCGCGGTAGGATCGCATAATCGCTCCAAGGCCGCCGGCGCGCTCTCCATGCCGGTGTAATGGAGGACCAACATATCGATGCGCGCCGGTTCACCTCGGGAGCCGTGGTTGAGTGATTCCCGGTCGCGAATTTCGAGTGCGATCATCCCGGCGGAGCTCCGGATTTCGCGATCCGCTCGTCAGCCGCATTGATGCGAGTGGGCCTCAGCGATGATTCGGTCAACAAAGCTCATCTGCCTCGAATTCGAAGTAAAGGCGCGGGCCGATAAACGGCAGCAGCAGCAACCCGTTCGATAAGCTCTTTTCCAGTATCAAGCTATGGTACAATTTCCGTGCGTAAAACTCCAATGCCGGAGGAAGGATCGCGAAGATGTCATACGCTAGGGCTTCGGCCGGCGTCGCGCCGGGGGCGACCCGCTTGGTCCAGCTGGTGGTCGGCATTGTCTGCATGGTGATGATCGCCAACCTGCAGTACGGCTGGACCTTGTTTGTCCTGCCGATCGACAACAAGTTCCACTGGGGCCGCCCGTCGATCCAGGTCGCCTTCAGCATCTTCGTCCTTTTCGAAACCTGGTTGGTCCCGGTCGAAGGCTGGCTGGTCGACCGATTCGGGCCGCGGATCGTCGTGCTGGTCGGCGGCGTGCTCGTCGCCATCGCCTGGACAATCAACTCGGCGGCCGACACGCTGTCGGTGCTTTATATCGCCGCGGCGATCGGCGGCATCGGCGCCGGCGCGGTCTACGGCACCTGCATCGGCAACGCACTGAAATGGTTCCCCGACCGGCGCGGCCTGGCGGCGGGGCTCACCGCGGCGGGCTTTGGCGCTGGGTCTGCGCTGACGATCATCCCGATCCAGGGGATGATCCAGTCGCGCGGCTATGAGGCCACCTTTCTGTGGTTTGGGATCGGCCAAGGGCTGGTGGTGATCGTCCTTTCCTTGCTGTTGCGGGCGCCGCAGCCCGGCGAGACGCCGGCGTCGAGACGCTTGCAGCAGGCGGCGCGGGACTACACCCCGCTCGAGGTGCTGCGCTCGCCGGTGTTCTGGGTCATGTATGTGATGTTCGTGCTGGTGGCGGCCGGCGGCCTGATGGCAACGGCGCAGCTGGCGCCGATCGCCGCCGACTTCCAGGTTGCCAAGATTCCGGTCAGCATACTCGGCTTGACCCTGCCGGCACTGACCTTTGCATTGTCGATCGACCGGATCTTGAACGGCTTGACCCGCCCGTTCTTTGGCTGGGTGTCCGACTTTCTCGGCCGCGAGAACACGATGTTCATCGCCTTCGGTCTCGAAGCGATCGGTATCTGGGCGCTCGGGGTCTTCGGTCGCGACCCGCTGCTGTTCGTGATCCTAAGCGGGGTCGTGTTCTTCGCGTGGGGCGAAATCTATAGCCTTTTCCCATCGACTTGCACCGACGCGTACGGGGCCAAGTACGCTACAACCAACGCCGGTTTGCTATACACCGCCAAGGGCACGGCTTCGCTCCTCGTGCCGCTCGCCAATGTGCTGTCCGCCGCGACCGGCGACTGGCACGCGGTCTTTGTTGTCGCTGCACTGATGAATGCGGTCGCCGCCATCGCGGCGCTCGCGGTGCTGAGGCCGTTGCGGTCGGCACATCACCGGGGGATCCAGGAGGTTGCCTCCGCCCGCCCGTTGCACTCCTGAATGGGGAAGACAGTTCGAGCATCTCAAAACCAATTCCGTCGGGTCTTACCGATATAGGTCTCTAGGACCTTGAGCTGCCGCGCGGTCCTCCGGTTTCAGGTTATTGCTCGCACGCTGCCCTTCGTAAATATTGGCGATATGCTCCTTCAACTGGAGCAGGACTCCGCCCATGCTGTTTCCAGTTATGGAAATATCCAAACCGGGAACTTCGGCTATAAAGACTTTGTCACCCAATGATTCTATCAGAACGGGTATGGGTTTGATAAGCTCGTGATTGGGAAGCTTGTCGATGGCCAACTCGATTTTCTCGGCTCCGGTCGATTTCTTGGGAGCGGGGGTAGGGGTAGGCGTAGGGGCGGGGGTTGGAGTGGGAGTGGGAGTGGGAGTGGGAGTGGGAGTTGGCGTTGGGATCTCGGCCTCGGGCACCACCTTGGGTGGGCCGGAGGGCGTCACTTCCTCGGTTACCGGTGTCTGGGATGACTCCCGCGGTGCCGCGCCACCATCGACGGGCCGCGGGGACTGAAAGCTGACCCGCAAACTGCTTCGCACCCGATTGGTCAGAATCCGCGAAAAGGCCGTCCGATTTGTGCTGGTCAGGGACGTCGCAGCCCCAGCCGGCATCGTGAAAGCCCCGTCCGCGCTGGTGTCGGGCACCAATCGGCTGGTGGAAGGGCGTGACACGGTCGAAACGAATACTTTCGCACTCGACAAAGTGGAATGTACGATATTGGGGTCGCTCATTGTACTAGCTGGGTCTCGTCGCTGTTGCTGGCGCTCTCACATCGGTGATCAGCGTAGATTTCATGCTATAAACCGGTTCGCCGTCGGCGGTCTGTTGTCCATCGGCGCGGAAAACACCAATCATGACGGGCTTTATTCGGAGCGTGGTGCCGTCCGACAGTCGATAGAAGCTCCATGCTTCCTTGGCCTCGATCATTTCGATTTCGGTTGAATTTTGCGGGGAACCGTTTACTCCGTCATTCACTATTCTCTCCAGCTACTCAATGCGCGAGGGCGCCGCGACAGTCACAGCGCACTGGCATATTTGAAGCCACTGCATTGCGAAAGCATTAATCCAGCCACTTCGCTCGACTCACCAACGAGTCTATCCGCCCTACGCGCTAGGGTATTAGCAAATATTTAAACATCGCCGGCCGATAGTCGGCTCATCCGCATTAGCACGAATGGATAGAGCCCCGATCCGGGGATCGAGGTAAACCGCCCCTCCAATGGCTGTGTCCGTCGACCTTCCGACTGAGCATCTACGCGAACCAGTGGTCTCTTGTGACACGGCGCTGCCGTGTCTAGTCCACCTGGGTTTCGGTACGAGAGACGACCCGGAAATAGAGGAGTTCCGGCGCCGCGCTGTTCTCGACGGCAACACACTGCCCGCCTCGCGCCTGATCGAACTGGCCGGCAAGCTCGGGTTTCGAGCCGAAAGCATGCGGCTTGATTGGAACGGATTGACAAGAGCCGAGTTAACCCATCCGACCCTGGTTTTTCTCAAAAATACTAACGCGGTCGTGGTGACCGGGACGGAGGGCCTCGGAGCCGAGGTAGTCACCGTCTGGGACCCCCTCCACAGCGACGGCGAAGTCCTGACTGTGCGACGAGAGGATTTCGAGCGCGCGTGGAGTGGTGATGCCCTCGTCATCCTACGCCCGTCCTCTGCCGAGGCGGTAGTCACATCCGGCTCCTCCGGTGAGCAGGATATCGAGGTAGTCGACCTGCCGCCGGAAACCGGCAGCGAGCGCGCCCTGACGGCCGGGACCGAGTTGCCGTCCGGCCCTACGCCCATCCCGCGGCGTGCGAGGTCGCGGCGGCTCGTTGCGATCGGGATTCTGGCCGCGGTGGCACTTACTGTTCCTTTTTGGCTCTATGCCGTCACGGACAACGCCGGCAATACGAGGATCCGACCAGAAGGGCGGTCCTCAGAGGTGCCTCAAACCACTACGGAAGCGCCAGAGCACTCCGTGGCGCCGGTCGCGGCAACGAGCGTCGTCACCGGGCCGATGCCGGCGGCTGCCCCGAATATTGCAGCTCCCACTCCGTCGGAATCGCCCGGTGGAGGTAGCGCCCGGGTCCGACCGACGACCGCCGCACCGATTCCGGAATCGGTTCCGACCATTGCCAGCCCAGCTCCGGCCGCGGCAGCGAATCCGCCCACCGGCCCGATGGCGCCGGCTACACCGATTGTCCCGACGCCCGCTCTTTTGCAGTCACCCGGTGAGCCTGCCGCCGCGGTCGCATCGGCGACTGCCACACCGGCGCGGGAATCGGCGCCGGCCATTGCCAGCCCAGCTTCGGCCGCACCACCAGCGGGGCCAGCACCCGCGGCAGGGTCCGTTGCGGCGATCCCGAGCCCTGATGTCGCCGCAGCGACTACCTCCCCTGACTCGCCCTCCCCCGCCGCGTCCCGCCTCCCCGGCCCAGAGATCGCAGCGCTCGTTGCACGTGGCGATGTTCTCTTCAGCACGGGCGACCTCGCTGCCGCACGCACCTTTTACGAACGCGCAGCCGATGCCGGTGAGGCCCAGGCGGCGCTCCGGTTAGGCGAGACCTATGACCCGAGCTTTCTCGACCACGCGCACCTGCGCGGCGTGCGCGGCAATCTGGAGACGGCCCGGTCCTGGTATCGGCGCGCCCGCGATCTCGGCGCTGCCGAAGCCGAAGTTTTGCTGAACAGTCCGCAAGCCCAATAGGAAAAGTTATGACTATGTCTCGGTCGTTCATCATCGCTGGATCGGTACTCGTTCCATTGCTTGTGGGACTAGCGGCTATGCCGGCGGTGGGTGCCGTCACACGGCCGGCCTTGCCCTCTCCCGACTCGATCGTCATCAACAGAGGAGTCGTCGAGCTGGAGACCGGGAGCTCGGCCGGCATCTCAGTGCGTATCGCCGAGGATCTCGCGAATGTCATCAATGACGGGGCAACCCGTCGCGTGGTGCCGGTGGTCGGCAAAGGATCCTTGGCGAACCTCACTGATCTCAAACTTTTGCACGGTATTGACATTGCCATCCTCCAGACGGATACCCTCGACTACGCGCGGGAGCAACAGCTGTTCCCGGGGGTAGAGGCGTCGATCACCTACATTACCAAGCTCTACAACGAGGAATTCCATCTGCTGGCGCGTCCCGAGATCAACAGCGTCGGGGATCTGGCCAATCGGAAGGTCAATGTCGATCTACGC
>Ga0182039_10000490_pt1 | contig 20296 bp, 15 predicted proteins | sample sta12Can44000111_FD_125975 | JGI IMG/M metagenome (GOLD analysis project Ga0182039, IMG submission 125975) | Lab enrichment of tropical soil microbial communities from Luquillo Experimental Forest, Puerto Rico - statanox.12C.anox.44.000.111 | ecosystem: Environmental > Terrestrial > Soil >...
AACGCCGGGTTGCTGATGTCAAACGAGGGCCGATAGCCGGTTCCCACCCGCGCCGTCCCAATCGCATTCATCAGAAACGGGCCGATCACCGCCCCGAGCAGTGCCCCATATGCCAGCGACGCGATCCCCAACTGCTTCCCTGCGATCACGCCGCCCAGAATAATGAACACGTTGTAGAGCAGTGGCCCCAGGCTCGGAAACAGGAACATGCGATGCGAGAGCAGCACCGCCCCGACCACTCCGCCGACATAAAAGAAGATCTGCGCCGGCAGCAGAACGCGCGTCAGGTACACGCACAGCTTCATCTGCTCGGGCGAGAAGCCGTGAAACATCCAGCCGACAAACTGAGGGGTGAAAATCTCGGCGGCCACCGTTCCCGCCAGAAAGACGGTGGTCATCACCGTGATGATCACGGAAAAAGTTTTCTCGGCGTCGGCCTGGCGTTTCTCCGCCATAAACCGCGTGTAAATCGAGATGAACGTGATCGATGCCGTCCCGCCCGCCAGAATGTAGTTCAGCCAATCGGGCAAGGTGAAGGCTGCTACATAAGCATCCGTCTGGCCACCCGCCCCGAACGCATAAGCAATGTAGGCCTCGCGCAGATAGCCGATCACCCGCGACAGCATGATCGTGCCCATCAGCAGCATCGTGGCCGAAAATGCCGTGTGCTGGTGCGAAGGCCGCAGGTTGCGCAGGATTCGGGAAAGCATGGGGTTTGGGACTTGTTCAGCCTATCAAAATCACCTGCCGATCGCGCCTCTCGCGAGCATAGACAGACCCGTTGGTAACGACTCGCCGCGGCTTCCGATTCTGGGCACGCTCTGTGGTTCCGCGCCATTAACCGGTGCTCAGCGCTTCAGCCCGGCATAGAATCGAACCAGATATCCTGAACCGCCTTCGCCTGCGCCCGTCCTGGCGGTTCTGTGGAGGGTACGATGCAACGCGCTACTCTCTCTGTCCTTTGCCTGCTGTTCGCGTCGGCCATCACTTTGCGAGCGCAAGAGACTCCCGACTGGTCACAGCGGGACTTCGCCGCGCCGGCCGCTGATGTTTATGCGGCTTCGATAAAGTCGATCCAACAACAACATCACGAGATTAAGTCGACGGACGACGTCCACCATTCTGTCGACTTCCATGTCGGCACGACCGCCTGGTCCTGGGGTTACAACATGACCCTCGCCGTGTCGTCGATCGATGACACGCATACTCGCGTCACCATTGGGATTTCACGGTCCGGCGGAAAAGCGGTTTCCTGGGGATCTGGAAAGAAAGAGGTGCAGAAAATCTTCACTGGGATCGATAAGCAACTCGGTGGGACCGCCGAAAAGAAATAGATAGAAGCCTCGCGCAGCCTGCTTAACGTGCCTTCCCCGCGGCCGCTACGTTGACCTTCGGCTTGGTGGGGGGTAGGGCGGGAGTCTTCGTGGACTTGGAACTGGCGGCTGTTCCATGACGCAGCGCAGGCTGAGGTCTTGTTGCCTGTGCCCGCATCGACTGCTTCATTCGCTGCATGCTCTCTTCGCGCTCGGAAGCAGCCAGCAACTGTTTCATAATCGCGGCCTTCTCCCACTTCTCGGCGCGCTTGGGCTTACGACCGTCGAGCAACAGCACCGCAAGCCCAGTCGCCGCCAGGGCGACCATGATTACGATGGTTGTCGACGAAAAGTCGAGCATGACTCGCCATCCTCCGGGTTGGGTCAGAAACCGGACATCCGAGTATGCATTCTCTCCCTGAACCCAAAATTACCGACAGGTTACCAAGGTTGCTGACCGTGCTCGTTACCGTTTCCCGTTCAGGCTTAGAGAATGACCAAAGCACCTTGGTGGGCTGGTCATTACCTCGCGCTCGACGCTCACCCTGAAGCCCCCACTAGCGCTCGCGTCCAGATCCCGAAAAGCACAAACGCGGACCCGAATGTTGCATAGTCGCGATTTCGAGTTATCCCAATCTTACCTCCGTCCTATCTGCGATTTAGCTCGTTCCAAGATCGGACCACCACCCTACTTAGTTCGCTCGCGGTAGGCCGAATTCCCTTGACTGTCTTTTCTCATAGGCGCAATATCCCGGGTTCCCTCGGCGAGGTACCCGTTCCTCGCTGTCTGCCATATCCGGAAGGCTCGCGTAGCCCGGGTTCTATGCGCCTTCCATAACCACTATCGAGGTCGTATGCGCCCCAGCCTTTCGTCTCTCTGGATCTCCGTCTTTATTCTGTTGGCCTCGATGCTCGGTTTGCCAGCTTTAGGCCAGGAACCCGTGCCACAGACCGCCCTGGCACGGCCGCGCATCGTCGAGGCCCTCGACGAAACACAGCGGACCACGCTTCGCGGCAACACCCACCCGCTCGCGGTGGCGAAGTTCGATCGCGGCGCCGCTCCCGCGACTTTGCCACTGGAGCGCATGCTGCTGGTGCTGAAGCGCAGCCCCGAGCAGGATGCCGCCCTGGTCGCCCTGCTCGACCAGCAGCAGGACAAGTCCTCCCCCCAGTACCACAAATGGCTCACGCCCGGCGAGTTCGGAAAGCAGTTCGGTCCTGCCGACGCCGACATCCAAATGGTCACTTCCTGGCTGCAATCGCACGGACTCCAGATCAACCAGGTCAGCAAAGGACGCACGGTCATCGAATTCTCCGGCACCGCCGCCATGGTGCAGGACGCGTTCCACACTCAGATCCACCGCTACGCCGTCCAAAGCGAATCGCACTGGGCCAACGCCAGCGACCCGCAGATCCCCGACGCCCTCACGCCCGTCGTCGCCGGCGTCTGGTCGATGCATAACTTCCTGAAGAAACCGATGCTAAGGATCTCCGCTGAGCGCTTCCCCTTAACCTATCCTCCCGGTGCAACCCACCCGTTAGCCACCAACTCCAGTGGCGTGCACTTTCTCTCGCCCGGTGACTTTGCTCTGATCTACGGAATCAATCCCGTCTATCAGGCGGGCATTAACGGAAACGGGGTCAACATCTCGGTCATTGGCCGATCAAATTTCAATATTTCTGACGTTTCGACCTTCCATGGCATCTTCTCGCTCCCCTTCGTCGGAGTGAACACCATCCTGAATGGTCCTGACCCCGGGGATCTCGGCCGTGATGAAGAGGCCGAGGCGGTGCTCGACGTCACCTGGTCAGGCGCCGTCGCGCCCAATGCCCAGGTTGCCTTTATTCTCTCCGCATCCACCAACACCACGGACGGCGTCGACCTTTCAGAGCTTTATGCGATTGATAACAACCAGGGCGACATCCTGACAGAAAGCTTTAGCTCTTGTGAGGCCCACGCTTCGAGCGCAGAGGTGGCAGCCGTCAGCTCGCTGGCAGAGCAGGCGGCGGCGCAGGGCATGACTTACTTCGTTTCTTCCGGAGACACCGGTTCAGCTGGCTGCGACAACCTCAGCGAGACCACTGCGACCGGCCCCGTGTCGGTGAACGTGCTCGCGTCGACCCCATTTAATGTTGCGGTTGGCGGCACCATTTTCAATGAAGGAATCCGGCCCTCGTCTTACTGGAGCGCAAACACCAACACTTTCATAACCGCCTTGAAATACATCCCTGAGAATGTTTGGAACGAAAGCTGTGCTTCGTCTAGGTGTGGAAAGAACGCCAATATCGCGGCGGGCGGCGGCGGTCCCAGTTCTGTGGTGTCCAAGCCAACATGGCAATCCGGCCAAAATCTTCACATCCCTGCAGACGGTTTTCGCGACGTTCCCGACGTCTCTCTCAGCGCGGCCCTGCACGATCCGTACCTGCTTTGCCTGGCTGGCTCTTGCGGGCAGAATTTTCTGGTCGGGATTGCGGGCACCTCCGCCTCGGCGCCTTCCTTTGCCGGAATCATGGCCCTCGTCGAGCAGAAAGTCGGCGGGCGCGTCGGCCTTGCAAACTACGTTCTCTATCACCTGGCCAATGCGGAAACCCTCTCACAATGCAATGCCTCCAGCACTTCCGGTTCGCCCGCCAGCACGTGCGTATTCAACGACGTGACCGTCGGCAACAATGCGGTGCCGGGCGAGTCCAGCTATGGAGGCGCCAGCCCGCAATTCACCGCTGCAGTCGGCTATGACCTAGCCACCGGTCTCGGTTCCGTGCAGGTCAACAATCTCGTGAACTCCTGGGCCTCGGTGACTTTCGCCACCTCCTCTACCACTTTGACGCTCACCCCCACCCCAACCACCGTCCTCCACGGCACCGCCGTGCAAGCCAACGTCACCGTGTCCCCAAGCAGCGGCTCGGCCAAGCCCACAGGTCTGGTGAGCCTCATTGCTACGCCGACTGGCCTCAGTTCCAACGGAGTGGCGACGTTTTCGCTATCCAACGGAAGCGCGAGTGGCGTAACCCACGTTCTGCCGGGGGGACAGAATTACGCCGTGCGCGCCCACTACCCGGGCGACCTCACCTTCGCGCCCAGCGACTCTCCCATGATGCTTGTGACCGTGAACCCCGAACCCAGCACGACCAGCGTCAGCGTGCTCACCATCGATTCCAAAGGCAGCCCCGTTCCCTTCACCTCGGGGCCTTACGGCAGCTTTGTCTACCTGCGTGCAGACGTGGCCGGGCAGTCGGGTTTCGGCTACCCCAGTGGCTCAATCCAGTTCGCCGATAGCGCCACTCCCTTGGGCGGTGTTTACGTTCTCAACAGCCAAGGCAACACGGCCACGCCGAATGGTTACCCCTTCCTCGCTGCCGGAGCGCATTCGATCGGAGCCAGCTACAACGGCGACGCAAGCTTCCAGCCAAGCGCCTCGACCACGCCTGTAAGTGTGACCATCACGAAAGCCAGCACCACGGCTTCTCTAACGTCCGCTGCCACAGCGGTCCCGTCCGGCAGCACGGTCATGCTCACCGCCACGGTGGATACTTCCAGCAGAGGCAATGCCCCCTCGGGCAATGTGGTCTTTTCTAACGGAGGCACCCCCCTTCCCGGGAATGCACCGCTAGCCTCCTCCACGAACACCACGACGGGATTCGCGCAGGGAATCGCTACTTACCAGGCCTCCTTGCCAAACGGACAAGACAGCGTCACCGCACAGTACGCCGACGACGCAAACTACACAGGATCGACGTCTTCTGCCGTCAACATCACCGTTGCCCCCGACTTTTCTCTCGCTTTCACTGGAACCACCGGCAACGTTATGACTATTTCCGCTCCCGGCGCGTCCGGAACTCTTACGCTCGCGGTCTCGGGCCAAAACTACACCGGCACCGTGAACTTCTCACGGACCGCTTGTAAAGGTCTTCCTTTAGGTGCCTCCTGCAGCTTCAATCCTCCTACCGTCACTGGAACCGGCTCGGCCACACTCACCGTGATGACGGTTGCTTCTCACGTTGCGCTACGCCACGCAACCCACGCGCGCACGTTTTGGTTCGCGAACGGTGGACTTTGCTTAGCTGGAGTCTTCTTGCTCGGCGCAGCGCCTCGCAGGCGGCGCATCTCGTGTGCTGCCAGCCTGATCCTGTCAGCTTTGCTGCTGACGCTGACCGCGTGCGGTGGGAGTGGCAGTGGCGGAGGGGGTGGAACCACCATCGGCACTCCGCCGGGAACCTACATCGTGGCCGTGACCGGTGCGGATGCGAACTTCAGCCATCCAGTCACTTTTACCTTGAATATTCTGTAATCCGAACGAAAGCGTGGCTCGTTGGTGCGACTCCGGAATCGCCCGCGGCACGCGTTCTAGATCCTCGTATTGTGAATCGGCAGCCGGACCCGGAAACAGGTGTATCCCGGTCGCGACACTACGCTGACGTTACCGCGATGCTTGCGCACGATGCGGTAGACCGTGTCCAGCCCCAGGCCAGTGCCTTCTCCCATTGGTTTGGTCGTGAAAAAAGGATCGAAGATCTTGGTCTGGATCTCGGGCGGAATTCCCGTCCCGTTGTCCACGAACTCCGCCAGAACGTCGTCTCCTTCGCGCATCGTCCGGATCCGCAACTCGCCCTTACCCTTCATCGCATCGGCCGCGTTGTCGATCAGGTTCGTCCACACCTGGTTCAGTTCGCTGCCAAACGAATTGATCCGCGGCAGGTTGGGATCGTAGTTCTTGACCACGGTGATCCCGTGCTTGAGTTTGTGATTGAGCATGATGAGCGTGCTGTCGATTCCCCTGGCAATGTCCACTTCCTGCCGTGGCGCCTCGTCCATGAAGGAATATTCTTTGATCGCTTTCACCAGCTCTGAAATCCGGCAGGAGCTGTGCTCGATGTCGGTCAGCAGCCGCTCGATCTCCAGGGTCGCACCGAAGCGGCGGATCACCGCTCCCATCACCGGCGTCGAGAATTTTTGTTTCAAACGCTCCAGATGCTCAATCCGCACTCCCGCTTCGGCTAGCACGGGGGCCACCTCCCAGCCGTCCCGAACTCCGTTGTCCTCCAGCCACCCTTGCAGTTGCGATTGCACATCGCTGAGGTCCAGCGCATTCATGGTCGGCGCCTGTGCCTGCCATTCTCTCGCTTTGGCCTCGATCATTCGCAGCGTCGCCCGAGACTCAGGCGGTAGATTCTGCTGGTCGATTTCGAGACTCGCTTGCTCCCGCCTGTCGAAAGTCGCCCGGAGCGTGTTCGCCGCTCTCGATGCTGCTGCCGACGGATTGTTGAGCTCGTGCGCCAGCCCGGCCGAAAGTTTCCCGAGCGACGCCAGTTTCTCCCGCGCCAGGTCCAGCTTGGTCACCTCGCGCACCCGGTCGGAAAGAATCCCCACCAGCTTGGGACCCAATGCCGGGATGCGGTTCAGCATTTCAGGGAACAGCGATTTCGGAATCCGCGCGACTCGCAGAGGGCTGACAGCCCGCGCCGTGATGGTAAAGTGCGTTAACCGCGAGAAGGGCAGCATCCCGGTAATCTGCCCGGCCCGCGCCGTATAGATCGGAGCATCCGGCCCCAGGCTCTCCCGCCGCCCATCGGTTTCGCCTTCCAGATAGATGATCATGTAGTCGGCGGGGTCATTCTCCTTAACCACCACATCCCCAGGCTGCGCCGTCAGAACTTCCGAGTGGTCGGCCAGCCATTGCAGCTCGTCGTCTGCCAGGTCGGAGAGAATGGGGACAGTCTTCAATTCTTTGGTCAGTTCTGTATTCATTCTGGAGATGAGATTCTTCCTCGAATCCCGGAGATTCGCAAATTCCGGGCAGCGCCGGCGTCCCGCCGACTGTCCGGAGCGCGTCTCGCGCTCAGATTTCGGCCCTACAAACTCTCGTCCCGGTTGTCCGCGATCATGCGTTTCGCTGCGTCCTCCGCGGGTTTCTCAGCGCCCCGCGTTTCAAGCTTCCCGCCCTATGAGATAATTTTTGTTTGACCACACCGCAAAGGAAGCCCTATGGCGCACGAAGTTTTCTGCATAAAGTTGAAAAAGCAGTTGCCCGGCCTCGATGAGCCCCCCTTCGACACCGAGCTCGGCCAGAAAATCTACGAGAACGTCTCCCAGGAAGCCTGGCGCCAGTGGACCGAGTTCTGCAAGATGATCCTCAACGAGTACCGCTTGAACCCGGCCCGGCGCGAAGATCAGGAAGTCATCGTCCGTCACATGGAGCAGTTTTTCTTCGGAGACGGCGCGGTCGCGCCCAAGGAATACGTTCCACCGACACACTGAACAGCCCACCCGGGCTACAGGTTCTAACAAGAGAAAAGGCTTGGCCTCAGCCGAGCCCTTTATTCGCTGCCGACAGGTTAGCGGCGCCCCGCCCCGACCTTCCCGGGTCTCAACCGATGCCGGCTAACGAATATCCAATCGTGGCGTCCAAGCGGTTGCATGACCGGCCTCTTGGGCCTTCTTTCTTTTCGGATGCTTGGGGCAACACCTCACAGACGTTAAGGAGAAAAGGAATGCCTCGCTGTCTCTGCATTGCATCCTGGTTGTGTACTGCCCTCATCATCACCGCACCCGTCGCGGCCCAGAATCAGGACCAACCCAAGCTCGTCAAGATCAACGATTCGATCTTCATGGCCCCGGTTTCCGGCAACGTCTACCTGGTCAACACGCCGGACGGAAGCGTGATCATCGACACAGCCGCTGCGGCCACGGCCCCGGACGCCAAGAAACTCCTCTCCCCCGAAGTCCGCGGCCCCGTGAAATACATCATCCTGACGCACGGCCATGCCGATCACATCGGGGGCATTTCCCTCTGGAAGGAACTCGGGACCCAGATCATCGCGCAACGAAATTACTTTGAGTTCGTAAACTACGTCGTCAGGCTCGAAGGATTCTTCACACCACGCAACGCCATTGCCTTTCGCCGCCAGACCCACGAAGTCGGCCCCTGGCCCGGAAACTTCGGTGCACACATCGACCCCTCGACCTTCTTCGACGAAAAATACGAATTCACCTTGGGAGGAATCCAGTTCCAGCTATTCAGCACGCCCGGTGAAACCCCCGACCACCTTACCGTCTGGATCCCCGCTTACAAGGTTGCCTTTATAGGCGACAACTATGCCGGCGTCGGCGTACCGGAGCCCATGTCGTTTCCCAATATCTACGCTATCCGAGGAACCAAGCCTCGCTGGGCCCTCGACTGGATCAAGTCCATCGACACGGTCCTTGCTCTGCAACCTGAGATCGTGCTCAACGGCCATGGCGACCCCATCATCGGCAACGCCGAAATTACCCGCCGCCTGACCCGCTATCGCGACGCCATTCAGTATGTGCACGACGAAGTCGTCAAAGGCATGAACTCCGGCAAGGACGTCTACACTCTCATGCAGGAAATCAAGCTTCCTGCCAGCTACAACCTGAGCGAAGTGTTTGGCAAGGTCAGTTGGTCGGTGCGCGGGATATACGACGGATACGCCGGCTGGTTCGATGCCAACCCAACCACCATGTACGAACAGCCGCCCTCCTCGGTCTACTCGGACCTGGTCAAACTCGCCGGGGGGCCCGAGCCGTTGGTGCGCCTCGCTCTGGAGAGAGTGGCAGCCGGAAAACCGGTCGACGCCCTGCATCTCACTGATGTCGTTCTGACTTCCGATCCTAAGAACAGCGCTGCTCTGGGGGCTCGCATTAAGGCACTGGAGTACCTGAAGGAAAAAACCGAGAACTTCGTCGAGGACGGCTGGCTGCAATACGGCATCGACAGGGCTAAAGAGAAACTGCCTCCGGCAAATTGAACCTACAGCCTGTTCGGCGGATCAACAGCTCGGGTATCCGGAAGGGATCGATTCATATGAAACCATCGAGCATGATTTCCACCGCGTTCATGATTCTTCTTGTCGTGGCCATCCCTTATCCCGCTGCCGCGTCAGACGCCAAGGGCGCTAAACCCGATGCCGTGCGTTCCTCCCTCGCTCTCGATTCCCTTGAAGGACTGGAAATCGAAGCCGTCCCCGAAACCGGCGTCGACCCCACGAAATTCAAGGTCGACGTCGTTCTCTATCGCGGCCGCCGCGCCCTGCATATTCTGAACAACGACACTGCAATGTCGGCCAGCACCCCCACCGGTGGCCAGTCGCTCGCCATCGTCAAAAACTCTGATTTCAAGGACGGCACCATCGAAGTCGATCTGGTCGGCATGCCTCGCGAAGGCGCTCCTGACGACTGCCGTGGTTTCATCGGCGTAGCCTTTCGCGTTCAGGACCACGGTGCCCGCTTCGAGGCTTTCTACCTGCGTTTTACCAACGGCCGCGCCGACGACCAGGCCCGCCGCAATCACTCCACCCAGTACGTCTCGCAGCCCGATTTCCCGTGGTTCCGGCTCCGCAAAGAGAACCCCGGCGTCTACGAGTCCTACGTCGACATCGAACAGAAAGCCTGGACCAAGGTCAAAATCGTCGTCTCCGGAACCAAGGCCCAGCTTTACGTGAACGGCGCCGCCCAACCTTCGCTCATCGTGAACGATCTCAAGTTAGGCGATGGCCACGGCCAGATCGCGCTCTGGACCGGGTCCGATACGGAAGCGTATTTCTCACAACTGAAGATCGAGTGATCCTCGCTGAGGAAAACTTCCGCGCTGATCAACCCAGAACCACACTCGTCACCCCCTTGCCATCCAGTCTCCGCCGTATTTTTCACTGGCCTTTCAGCCACTGCCTGCTGGTACATGTCCTTTCGACAGCATGCTGTGACTAACTCTGTGGATGATGTCCAATCGTTTCCGCAGTATGCTCACCCGTGATGTCCCGGACCTCCCTCCCCCTGGTGGTGTTGTTTGCCCTTTTGGGCACCGCGGCCCTGACGCGCGAGAAACCTCCCGCGCCACCTTCTGCCGCTCGCACTCCTGAAGAAGCCAACCGCTGGGCCGAGACCACACTGCACAGCCTCTCGCTCGAAGAAAAGGTCGGCCAGCTGTTCATGATCCGCATGCGGGTCGAGCGGCTCAATGACTCCAGCCCCGAGTATCTCCGGCTGCGTGACAGCATTCGCCTGTATCACGTCGGCTCCCTCGCCATGTCCATCCCGGCTGAGGGCCGGTTCGCCCGGGGGAACGACCGTTACCACACCGTCGCTCTGATCAATCGCCTGCAACAGGAATCCCACCTGCCACTGCTCATCGCTGGCGACTTTGAGCGCGGCGTGCTGCCCGCCCGCCTGTTTGGCACCACTGTCTTTCCCCACGCCATGGCCTTCGGCGCGGCCGGGAATGTGTCGAACGCCGAGGAGTTTGGCCGCATCACCGCCCAGGAAAGCCGCGCCCTCGGTGTGCACTGGAACCTGTTTCCCGTCGCCGACGTGAACTCCAATCCGGCGAACCCCATCATCGGCACCCGCGCTTTCGGACAGAACCCGATGCAGGTCGGTGACCTGGTCGCCGCCTACATCCGTGGCGCCCGCGCCAATGGCATGCTCACCACCGCCAAGCACTTCCCGGGACACGGCAACACCGCGACCGACACGCATCTGGCCGTCGCCAACGTGACCGAAAACTGGGACCAGCTCAACACCATCGACCTGCCTCCCTTCCGCAAAGCGATCGCCGCCGGGGTGGACGCCGTCATGACCGCCCACGTTCGCGTGCCCGCGCTCGATCCGGATCCCAGCCACATCGCCACCACGTCCCCCCGCATCGTCACCGGCCTGCTCAAGAATCAGTTCGGCTTCCGTGGCTTGGTGGTCACCGATGCCATGGACATGGCCGGTGTCAGCTCACGCTATATCGCCAACCCCGGCCGTGCCGTCGTCGACGCCTTCAAGGCAGGCAACGACGTGCTCACCATGCCCGCTGATCTCGCAGTAAGCTACCGCGCCATGCTGGAGGCGCTCCGCATCGGCGAGATTTCTCAGGATCGACTCGACGCGTCCGTCCTTAAGATTCTCCAGGCCAAGGCCGGGCTCGATCTCGAGAACAATCGCCTCGTCGACGTGACCGCCATCCCCCACCTGGTCGGCAGCCCCGAGAATATGGCGGAAGGCCAGCGCATCTCGGACGAAGCCATAACCCTCGTGCGCGACAATGGAAAACTTCTGCCCCTGAAATCGAAAAAAGAGGACCAGAACTTCGTCGTCCTCTACCGGCGCGTGAAACCGGTTCCCGCTATGGTTCTGGTCATCCTTTGCGATCGCCTGCGCGCCGAAGACGGCCATGTGCTCGAAGCCCAGGTCCACCGACGATCACCGGAGACCGAAGTCATCTACGTCGACCCGCGCGTCGCCGCTGCCCGCTCGAGCGAAGTCCTCGCCGCCGTCGACCACGCCCGCGAAGTGGTCGTCGCTGTCTACGTTGTGCCTTCGGCCGCCCGCACCCGCACCGTCGCCCGTGGGCAGAAAAACTCCGCCTCGCTCCCCGATTCCACCGCAAATCTGTTAGGGAATATTCTAGCGCGCGCGGCCGAGAAAACCGCCGTCCTTGCTATGGGCAACCCGTATCTCGCCGACGAGTTCCCGCAGATTCAGAATTACATCTGCACCTTCTCCAATGCCACGGTGTCCGAAGTCAGCGCGGCCCGCGCCCTGTTCGGAGAAATTCCGCTGTCCGGCCACCTCCCCGTCAACATCCGCACCGCCGTAACCACGCCTTCTGAGCGAGGGCGCAACGGTCGCGAGCAGATCCTCCGCTTCACGAACTCCGTCACGCCCTACGGAGATGCAAGGCCCGCAGCCCTGCTGAAAGCCACGCCCTAAGCGCGGTGCCCCCGAGCGGGACTTCGCCTTTCCTGACCCCTAGCCCCTTGTCACTATCCCAGCTGCCTCCCCGCCCATGCTGAACCGCTTTCCCCATTACCCCCGGGTTACCTATGCACCTTTTCCGGTGCACATTTCATAAGCCTGTAACATCCGCCCGCTATAACCAAATCATGGAGGCGGTCTACGACACTCTGATCCTCTCCGACGTGCACCTGGGCGCCGAGGTCAGCCGCGCCCGCGCCGCCACCTCCATGCTCAAGGAAAATTCCTTCCGCCGCCTCATCCTGCTGGGCGACATCTTTGCCGACCTCAACTTCGGCCGCTTGAAAAAGGAGCACTGGAAATTCCTGGGCGCCATCCGGAAGCTCTCCAACCCCAAGCGCGGAGTCGAAGTCGTCTGGGTCGAAGGCAATCACGACCTTGGCCTCACCAACGTGATGTCGCACCTGGTCGGCGTGCGCGTCTTCCAGGAGTATGCCTGGAACTACGCAGGCCTTCGCCACCTCGCTATCCACGGCCACCAGTTCGATGGCTTCGCCGTGAACAGCGTCCCGCTTTCAAATTTCGGAACCTGGATCTACCTGCTCCTGCAGAAGCTCGACATCAAGGGCAAGCCGCTGGCGCGCCTCATCGACCGCCTGAACACGCGCTGGCTGCGCATGTCGACCAAGGTCGCCGCCGGAGCACTCGCCTACGCCCGGTACCACCAGATTGACCGCATTTTCTGCGGGCACACCCACGACGCCATGCACGAGGAGCACGACGGCATTCATTACTACAACTCCGGTGGATGGATCGACTCGCGCCTCACCTACATCACCATCGGCGAGGAAGGCGTGCTCATTCACGAGTACCAAGAGCCCTCCGAAGAGGGCTCCAGGGAAGCGATGGAAGACGAGTCAGGCTCCGCCGCCTTCGATGATTTCGACTCGCACGAAGATGTGCACCAAGACCACGCCGACGCCGTCTCAACAAACCGCTAGAACCGGATCGTGAACCCCGTCGCTGCTCGCACCATGTTCTGCGTCAGGCCAAACAGGTTCGTCCTTAGATAGTCCGCCTGCACGCGAAAGCCGAACGGGCCGCGCCATCTGTAGTCCAGTCCCCCACCCCCGGCGGCTGTCCACTTCGTGCTCGAGTCGAAGAAGCCAGGGGTCGCCACGGTGGCCCGCGTCGCTCCACCCATCACGCGCACAAAGGGACGGAAGTTGCCGTACCATTTCGAAATCTGGGGCCCACCCGTGATCGTGTACTCCTTGGCCCGCGAATTCGGAATGGCCGGAGTGCATACTGGAAAAGTGACACACGAAATGGGAAACTCGTTCCACCCGTAGTTCCCGCTGCCGTCGGCCACTAGCGTCAGCCACGGCTTCAGGCGAATGCCCTCAATCGAGGCCTCCCATCCGTGCAGATTCGAGCGGGGACCAGGTGCGTAGTTGGTATTGCCATAAGAGTAACCCGCGAAAATTGTGAAGCGGGGATTCTGGGCTTGGGCCAGAACAGTAAATGTCAGCAGTATCGCGGCGACGAGCGCGCGTTTAAGCACGAAAAGCCCTCCTGGGTACTCGCCTTCCGACCGTGATGGGGGCGCGAAAGAACTGTAGGATGCACACGCCTTCCGAAACTTTGCCCGGCTACGGTGGTCAGGCCTGAATCTACCAAGACAAATAGTGAAGAAATTTTTACATGATTGAAACAACCAGCACAACTTCCGCACGATAACTTAAGAGAGACGAGCTATTACATCGATCCACGTCGATCCTTCTGAAGGGTCTTCCTCCGGCGCTGGACCAAGGAGCCGACATTGAAACTGAGTGTGGAAACCAGGCAGTCAGGCGACATCACGATCGTTCATTGCGAGGGCCGCGTTGTATACCGCGACGAAGCTGTGGTCCTTTCCCGTGTGGTGAAGGCGGCGCTAATCGATTCCCAGGAAGTCATTGTCGACTTGGGCAAGGTACAAGACATGGATAGCGCCGGCCTCGGCGAATTGGTGTTCTTGCACATGGCCGCCGAGGACCAGGGCAGGCGCCTGAAACTGGCGGGCGCAAACTCGCTGGTCACCGAACTATTCGATCTGACCAGGCTCGCATCGATTTTTCAAAGTTTCCCCAACGTCGAAAGTGCTCTCGCCTCGGAAGACGAACTGGCAGGACCACGCCAGATCACTCAATAGGGGAAGTGTTCAATCTTCGCATACACGTCAGGGCTGGCTTTCGGACAGGTCCTTGGGTAACGTCCGATGTTCAACGCGCGGGACAATAATGGGTTTTAGCGTGCTTTCCGGAACCAATCCGCGGTCCCCGCGACTGCAATTTGCGCACACGACCCCAGCGACCGTTCGCGTCCAGGACGGCCGCCCCGTTCGGGCCAAGTTGCAAGTCGTTTCTGTCACCGGCGGACTCCTCTGCCTGCCCAGCCTTCTGGATCAGGGTTCCCATGTAAAGCTAATGTTCCTGACCGACGCGGGAATGGTGCATGGCACGGCCGAGATGCTGACTTCCATCTCAGGCAATCAGCAGCCATTTCGGTTCGTAAACATCGATGAGGACTACGAACGCAGACTGCGTGAGCTGATTCAGTTCTCCGTCGACCAGAAACGCAGCGAGCAGGGCTCGATCGTCCGGGAACGGGCTTGGTGAGGATTCTGCCTTAGGACATCCCTCAACCGGTTGGATTCATCGGTCAGCACGATTGCAATCCGCTACGGCGACAGGACTCCAGCGCACTCTGAATCGCCTTCTTCGCAGTCCAATGCGGGCCGCTCCCCGGCAGTCACCGCCCTTGGCTCTCCCGTCGCGTGCAGCACGCCGTCGTCATCGAGGAAATAACTGCGCAAGCAATCCTGTCCGTAGCTTTGACATTGCGCTGAAAGGGCGAAGTGGGAAGGGCGGCCTGGTTGTGGCTGGTAGTGAAACAGATAAAATTTGGCCTCGACCGTGGGCCCATCATCCTGGATGCGAGGAATCTCAGAAGCGTACTGCTGCCCGACAATCTCTGCGTCAACTGGGTCGGGGCGGCGGTCAGAAGTTTTTCATCCATGTTGTGCCGAATACTGCTTTGCAGTTGCCGGACCTCCGACAGGCGCGTTTTGGAGGTTGCGGCGCGCGCCAGCCCTGGAGATTCCCATAACTCGCTGAACAGAATGCCGCGGCCGTCGAGCATGCCGTGCCAGCAGCAACGCGAGCCGTATCCCGTGCCGTGGGAGGAACGAGGTTTCCGTCGCGGTCATAGGAAGTCTGGTTGAAAAGTGTCTGCATTCCCTGAGCTTTCGCACCTGCGATTCAGAGTCATCATAGTGATCGAACAGAGCTAACCCCAAAGACTTGCTGAGTTGAAGAAATCCAGAGTAATGGGCTGAGTGCAGGCTGCCCCATTCGCTACCGTTCCCGCAAGAAACGATATTGCCCCTTCTTTTCTTCCGCCACCGCTTCCGCCACCTGCAAAAATGCCCGCCCCGCATGCGACAGGCTCGCTTCCTTGCGATACACCAGCCGCAGCTTGCGATGAAAGTTCAGCTCACGCACCGGAATGCGCACCAGTTCCCCGCGTGCTAATTCGCTCTGCACGCTGATCTCCGGCACCAGCGCTACCCCATTTCCCGTCCGGACAAATCGCGTGATTGCCTGCAGCGTGGGCAACTCCACATCCATATGCAAAGGCGTCTTGTGCCGACGGAATGCCTCAATCACTTTCTCGCGATACGGCGATGGTACGATGTGGGCGACGAACACCTCCGCCCCCAGTTGCCGGATGCTGATCTGCTTCTCGCCCGCCAGCGGATGCGTGGGCGGAACCACAAACGTCAACTCGTCCTGGTACACCACAATCGACCGCAGCCGGGGGTCCTGCGGATCGTAAGTCAACACCCCCATCTCGACGTTATGCCGCAACAGGTCGTCGGGAATATGACTCCCCAGCGACCGCTGCACCGTGATCTTGATCATCGGATGCAGCCGTCGAAACTCCGCCAACACCGGCAGAAGGTACAGCGCCGTGAACTCGTTCGCCGCAATCGCCAGCTTCCCCTTCTGCACCTGGCGCAGCTCGACCAGCGCCTCCTGCGCATCATTGCGCAGATTGAGCAGCTTCTCCGCATACTCTTTCAGCGTCTGCCCCGCATCCGTCAGCACTCCCTCGCGCGACGAGCGGTCAAACAGCGGCTCGCCGAGCTCTTGCTCGAGCTTCCGGATCGTCTGGCTCACCGCCGACTGCGTCCGATAAAGCTTCTCCGCCGCCCGCGAAAACCGCCCCTCCCGCGCCACCGTCAAGAAAACTTCGAGTTGCGAAAGTTCCATGAAAACTAGCCTCTTGAAGCTTTTTCATCAGGATTGAATCTGTGTCATTACCCGCAAGAACCCTGTCATCCTGAGCGAAGTGAGGCGCCGGCCGAACGAGGTCGAAGGACCCCGCGTTGTTCGATTCCCTCACCGCCCAAACAGGAATTTCCTGCACGGCCATTCCTTTTCCCGTTGCGCGAGCGCAGCGAGGCAGGGGGAGTCCGCCTTTTCCCAACTGCCAAGCCCTCTGGCTTCGAAAAGGCCTCCCTTCGAGTTCTGTATCAGGGCGCCTTCCGGCGCGCCGGACCGCCTCGTAGCCTCGCCCCTTTAGGGGCTGACCCCGTTTCGTAAGCAAAACTTGCATGGCTATCAGTGCAGCTTATAGCCACAAGCAATGCTTATACTAATTGCAGGATTATAAGCTTTGCTTTACCCCCGCGTCCACCTACCATACGCCTTTACCCCTTGGGAGGACTCGGACTATGGAGCGAGTACGCATCACGGTCTTCGATACCACCCTGCGCGACGGCGAACAGTCGCCCGGCTGCAGCATGAACGTCCACGAGAAGCTCCGCATGGCGCATCAACTCGACCGCCTCGGCGTGGACGTGATCGAAGCCGGCTTCCCCATCGCTTCCGACGGCGACTTCGAAGCCGTAAAATCCATCGCCGCCGCGGTCCGCCGCCCCATCATCGCGGGCCTCGCGCGCGCCTGCGCCCCCGACATCCAGCGCGCCTGGGAAGCCCTGACAGGAGCTGCCCGTCCGCGCATCCACGTCTTTCTCGCCACCTCTGACATCCATCTCAAGTACAAGCTGCGCATTTCCCGCGAGCAATGCCTTCAGCAGGCCCGCGAGAGCGTCCGCCTCGCGAAATCCCTTTGCCGGGACGTAGAGTTCTCCCCCGAAGACGCCACCCGTACGGACCGCGAGTTTCTCGGCCAGGTCGTGCAGGGCGTCGTCGACGAAGGCGCCACCACAGTCAACATACCCGACACCGTCGGCTACACCATGCCCGAGGAGTACGCGGAAATCATCCGCATGCTCCGCGAGCGTGTACGCGGCATTGAGAACGTCATCATCTCCGTTCACTGTCACAACGATCTCGGCCTCGCCGTAGCCAACACGCTGGCCGCGGTAGCCGCGGGCGCGCGCCAGGTCGAGTGCACCATCAACGGAATTGGTGAGCGCGCTGGCAACGCCTCACTGGAAGAAGTCGTCATGGCCACGCGCGTCCGCCCCGACCGCTATCCCTATGACACCGCGGTCGCGAGCGAACATCTTTTCCCGGCCAGCCAACTTCTCAGCGAAATCACCGGTGTCCCCGTGCAGCCCAACAAGGCCATCATCGGACGCAACGCCTTCGCCCACGAGGCCGGCATCCACCAGGACGGCGTTCTGAAGAACCCGCTCACCTACGAAATCATGACCCCGCAGTCCGTCGGCGTCCCTGACTCCCGCCTCGTGCTCGGCAAGCACTCCGGGCGACACGCCCTCGGTCTGCGCTGCGAACAACTCGGCTTTCACTTTGAGCGCCGCGAGCTCGACGACATTTACCGGAGGTTTGTAGTACTCGCCGACCAGATCAAGCACGTGGAAGATCATCACCTGGTCCAACTGATCCGCGAAGCTCGTCCCACCTCCAAGCGCATGCCGCCGGCCCACGTCGAGGCCATTCCTCAAGCCGTGATCGCCGCCGCCTCAGGTCAGTCGTTCCATGTGCCGGCTCCCATCGAGCGCCATCCACTTGAAATCAGCCTGCACCCTCCGCACGATCATCACGGAGACCAGGAAGACTACCTGTGGGGTGTGTAGAAAACGATTTGTCGATATGAGCAAGAACGGGGTTTTGAGGCACAGAAATTTTGCGACAGAGAAAAAGATTGTTGTAAGCAAGGAATCTCCGCTCAGTCCGGCGCCCGGCCGGGCTTTCTTATGCCTGGCGGACACTCGCGTCCGCCTAGCCTCGCGCAAGTGAAGTTTCCTTGTGCCGATCTCAACTGCCTTGTCATCCTGAGCGAATTGAAGCGAAGCCACCCAGTCGAACGACCCCGTGTCAAGCCATGAGTGAGACACAGGCCCCAACCGTCATTTCCACCACAGACCTGTATGCGGGACATCCGCCGACCCTGTTCGGTCGAACTGCCACCGTGGTGGCTGCGCTGATGGCCGTGGGCGATCGGGAAGAGCACGCCTTCAGTCGCGCCGTAAGGCGCTCCTTGATCTTGTCATTCCGACCCGCGGGCGAAGCGAGACAGGGGGAATCTGCTTTTTTCGCACCCTCTTCAAGTTGAGCCGCAGACAGCAAGATAGATCGCGGCTGCAGCCCCTTGATGCGAACTTTCATGTCTTTGGAATTTATGAGACCTTTTCTGAGAACCGACCCAACCCTACGGATCCCACACTGCGCCGCCATATCCCGCCTTGCGCGCCGTTTCCTGCATCTGCTCCAGGTCCCGCTGCTGGTCACCCAATTGCCCCTGTAGACGCTCGACCTCCTGCTGCTTCTGCGCCTGGAGTTTGTTGTACTCGACGCCGTTGCGGTAAGCATTCGCCTGAACAAAGTGGATCGAATCGTTGAGCTTCTCGATCCGGCCCTTCAAATCGGCAATCGCGGCTTTCTGCCGCCCAATGGCAGTCTTCAGCTGGTCGCCGTATTGCGTCATATCAGTCGCCGACCGAGGAATCGAAATCTCCGCGTGCGGCCCATCGCGCGGCGGAACCTCATCCCCCGACGTTCCCCGCGCCGGCAGATCCTCATCGCTCACAACCTTCTTGGGCTTCGCCGATGAGTTCTTGCCTTGCTGTTGCTTCGCACGCTGTTTCCGCGCCAAATCGCCCAACGACGACGTATCGGGGGATTGTCCCAAGCCAGAACTGTGGAGCACGCAACCAGCAATCACCGCCACCACCAGCTCCACGTATCGAATCCTTCTGCGCAGACGAACGGCAAACGGGCGCATAAACCCCTCCCGCCGGACAATTTCAGAAAGGCCGATGCTGAGAATGGTAGGTCGAAACACGACGCCGCCGAAGTTACGTCGGTACCAGGCGGTTGATTTGAGGTTATCCAGCTTCCCCGCCTGCTTTTTTCTATAGAATGCCCCCTTCGTATCTTTGCCAGGAGATCCCGCGTGCTTCTCAACCTCACTATCGTGGCCGGCGACGGCATCGGCCCTGAAGTCGCCGAACAAGCAATCCGTGTGCTCGAAACCGTAGCCTCCGGCTTCAACCACGAACTCAAGCTCACCCGCAAGAACATCGGAGGCGCCGCCCTCGCCGCCAGCAACGACCCGCTGCCCCCCGATACGCTCGAAGCCTGCCGGCACGCTGGAGCTGTCCTGCTCGGCGCCGTCGGCTTGACCGCCTACGACAAGAATCCCGCGCACCTGCGCCCCGAAGCCGGACTCCTCCGCCTGCGCAAGGAACTCGGCGCCTTCGCCAACCTGCGCCCTGCCGTCTGCTTTTCTGCCTTGCTGGAAAATTCCCCGCTGCGCCCGGAAATCGTCAAAGGCACCGACATCATGATCGTCCGCGAGCTGCTCGGCGGCGCCTATTTTGGCCAGCCACGCGGCATCGAAGGCACTCCCGGCTCGCGTCAGGCCCTTAACACCATGCGCTACGGCGAGCATGAAATCGAACGCATCGCCCGCGTTGCCTTTGACCTGGCCCGCAAGCGCCGCGGCAAAGTCCTCTCCGTCGACAAGGCCAACGTCCTCGAGTGCTCGCGACTCTGGCGCGACGCGGTCACCCGCATCTCCGCCGACTATCCTGACGTCAAGCTCACGCACCAATACGTCGACTCTGCCGCCATGCTACTCGTGCTGCGCCCCGCCGACGTCGACGTCCTCCTCACCGAGAACATGTTCGGCGACATCCTCTCTGATCAGGCCGGAGGTGCGGTCGGCGGACTCGGCATGCTGCCCTCCGCAAGCATCGGAGGCCCCGTCGGAATCTACGAACCTGTGCATGGGTCCGCACCTGACA
>Ga0182039_10000494_pt1 | contig 20172 bp, 22 predicted proteins | sample sta12Can44000111_FD_125975 | JGI IMG/M metagenome (GOLD analysis project Ga0182039, IMG submission 125975) | Lab enrichment of tropical soil microbial communities from Luquillo Experimental Forest, Puerto Rico - statanox.12C.anox.44.000.111 | ecosystem: Environmental > Terrestrial > Soil >...
GGTGTGCCCGGAGGCGCGACGAGGAAATTGATCGATGCGGTAACGAACTGGTCGAACCCGCTTTCCTGCATCGTCGGAATGTCTGGCGCGAGCGCACTGCGTGCGGCGCTGGAGACGGCCAGCCCGCGCAAGCGCCCCTCGCGAACATATGGGAGCAACTGAGTTACTGTTGAGAAGAAAATTTGAACCTCACCGCCCAGAAGACCGACCAACGCCGGGCCGCCGCCGCGGTAGGGAACGTGGATTATATCGATCTGCCAGCGACCCAACGCCGGCCGAGCCGTAGCGCAGTACTCCTGGCTCCGACTTCGCTAGACTCACCAATTCGATGACGGTATGGGCCGCAACCGAGGGATTGACCGTCAGCAGTTCTGCACTCTCCGAAAGACCGGCAACAGGTGCGAAGGATTCGGCGCTATACCCTGCATTCTTGTAGATCAGCGGCGCAATCATCAACGTGCTGGTGCTGCCCATCAGCAGCGTGTAGCCGTCGGGCTCGGCGCCCAGCACCGATTTGGCGCCGATCATTCCGGCAGCGCCGCCGGCCCGATTCTCGACGATGACGGGCTGGCCGAGCCCGGCGCCCATTTTGTCGATGAGGAGCCGCGCCATGATGTCTGGTGGCCCCCCGGGAGGGGTTGGCACGACGATCTTGACCGGCCGGTCGGGGAAGGCTCGCGCGCCTTGAGCGATCAACAGTTGCCCAATGCACGCAAGCAAAGCAACGAGCAATTTTTGCTTCATTGGTTTCCCCAGGGTTTCCACGGCCGAGCGCTCGCGCACCGAACGCAGATAACTCACCCAGCACTCTACTACTCTCGCCAATGCCCGTTAATGGCTCGTCGGCTAGGTGAAACGTTGCAGCTAGCGAGTGGGATTCGACAACGCCACCGACTTGTTCGAGCATCAATGAGATGGCCGCAACTATCCGGCCAGCACAGTACAAATGGCGCCAGCATTGAGCGCCTAAAACCAAAAAGAGGAACGAGAATGCGTATCTGCCGCTTCAACGACGACCGGTTGGGCATTGTCGCAAAGGGCCTCGTCCTCGACGTTACCGTCATTCAGGAGCAAATCAAAACGAGCGCGCCATACACCATGAAAGGTGATCTCGTGGTCAAAGCGCTGCATTGGCGCCATCGCGAGCAGCGGATATGATTTCCGCGAAGGACAGCCGTTCGCAACAGCGCCGCGCGGGAGGCAGCATGTCATTCGAGTTCGGTGTCTTTCACGAGTTTCCGCGCTACGCAGGGGTGACGGATGCAGAGGCATTCATGCAATCCTTCGCCCAGGTGGACGCAGCTGAGCGTTGGGGTCTCGACGTCATCTGGATCGCGGAATTGCACTTCCACCCGGAGCGATCGGTGGCGTCCGCTCCGCTGCTGATCGCTAGCGCCATCGCTTCGCAGACCCGCCGCATGAAAATCGGCATTGCGGTGCAGGTGCTGCCGCTGTGCCATCCGTTGCGCTTGGCCGAGGAAGTCGCAACACTTGATCACATCAGCCATGGACGCCTTATTTTCGGTGTGGGCCGTAGCGGCTTTCCTCACACCTACGAAGCCTATGGCATACCCTACGGCGAGAGCCGCGAGCGCTTCGCCGAAGTGCTCGAAATCCTCAAGCGCTGTTGGGCTGAGGAGCGCTTCTCCTTCGAGGGGAAGTTTCACAGGTTTCACAATGTCACAATCGTCCCGAGGCCGTTACAGAACCCATATCCGCCGTTGCGCATCGCAGCGACGAGCGCAGACACCTATCGGGCGATTGGCGCCATGGGCTTGCCCATCTTCGTTGCCGTCCGCCTCGGTTCGTTCGAAGAACTGGGTCCCAACATAGCGGCCTACCGCGAGGCCTATCAGTCGGCCGGTCATGCGGGGCAAGGCGAGGTTTATTTGCGAGTTCCGATCTATGTTACAGAGACCGAGTCGTCGGCACGAGCAGACCCTGAGTCATCAATCATGCAGTTCTACCGGACGCTCGGACTGCAGCTCGAGGGTGCGGCGAAAAGGCCCGGCATGGGTGCGGGCGAGGAACGCGCCGAGCGCGGTCAGGCGTTGCAGATCATCAGCTACGAAGATGCGCTGCGCAATAAAGTGATTGTCGGAACTCCAGCATCCGTGGCGATGCGCCTCCAGTATTTAACCGACAAGCTCGGCCTCAATGGCGTCCTGGCGGAGCTCAATTGCGGAGGTCTGCTCGGCAATGAAAAAGTCATGCGCTCGCTGCAGCTCATGTGCGAGGAGGTCGCGCCGTGCTTCCGCTAAAAAGGCGCGTTTCGCCTTGCCATCGAGCTTTCGCTGGCATCGCGCAACGTCTCAGAAGTGCCAAATCGGACATCGCCAAACTAGCAGACCGTTTGGGTAACCCGTAACCGCCATCGCGGTCTACAGCGTGGCAATCGCGGCGACGATCTCTTGCGTGCTGACAATCGCGCTGGCGTAGTTCGGCATGTTGATGTCGAGCGCGGCGTGCATCATTTCGTCCGAGTAATCCGCAGTCGCGTCTCGTACCACCGTGACCTCGTAGCCAAGTTCGGCGGCATAGCGGACGGTTGCTTCGATACAGGTATGCGCGATCAGGCCGATGACGATCAGCTGATGGATACCGTGCTTCTTGAGCTGCAAATCCAAATCGGTATTGGCGAAACCGCTGGAGCACCAATGTTCCTGCGCGACGATCTCGCCCGACGCCGGCACGAATTCGGCGCGGAATTCGCCGCCCCAGCTGCCGTATTCGAAGGTCTTGTGTTGCCACGCCGCCCTTTGGATGGGCGCGACGTATTTCCAGGTCTCGTAATCGCCCTGACGGTAACGATGATGCATGGCATAGAAGACCCGAAGCTTCGCCTTGCGCGCGGCGTTCAGAACTTCCAGCATGTGGGGAACGCAGTTGTTGGCTTCGGCAACGGCTTTGATGTGAGGCCAGATCTTGCCGCCTTCGGAGATGAAGTCGTTATACGGATCGACCACCAGCAGCGCGGTGATGCCCTTGTCGTAGGTCGGGGTATTCACGGCGGTCCTCCTGCGGGTAGTCGGATTGTCGCGATTTGGTGACAGCCACTAGTCCACGACCGCGCATCGCACTCCATGAAGTTTCATTACCATTCCGGCAGTCTCTTTTAACAATTGTGCGAGGGATGGCCCGTGCAGATGCGCCTCGAATGCAGCGGCGTCCCGGTACATTTCGAACGAGAGAACTTTCGTATCGTCTTCTTTGGGTAGCAGCACTTCGAATTGCAGGGTGCCCGGTTCATTTTTCAGGCGTGCCTTGTGCGCTGCTAGCAGAGTTACGACCTGATCTCTCCGCCCTGGGGCAACCTCGATCGTGACGACGTTCGCAAATTTTGCCATGACGATTTCCCTCGAAGGGTTAGAGGAAGTTCTCTTCAACTAGTTCCTGCAGACCCGCCGACCTCCCTGAAGAGCCGGCAAGGGCGCTTTTGGTCTTCGGGGCAACGGCAATTTCGCGTGCCCCAAACGGCCAAACGCCGTGCTGCCGCCGAGAAGAATGATGAACTCGCGCCGCCTCAGGCTTTCCTCGAGCCGAGGACTAAGTTGGGCATGCCAAAGTATATCAAAATTTGGTTGAGAGTGGACAGTTGGATGTCCGCTTTGCGCCAAAAGCAGACATCAGCCGCTTCATTCGATCACCTCATCGGCGCGTAGCAAGAATGAATCTGGAACCTTTAGGCCGATTGCCTTAGCTGTCGTGAGATTGACAATCAGCTCATACTTGTCCGCCTGTTCCACAGGAATATCGGCGGGTTTCGCCCCGCGCAAAATCTTGTCAACCAATTCGGCCGCACGCCGAAACATGACGGGAAAATTTGGTCCGTAGGACATAAGAGCGCCGGCTCGAACGTAGTCACGAGTACCGAAGATAGTTGGCAGCTGCGCCCCAAGCGCAAACGTGATGATCCTAGTGCGATTTGCATTGACCAGAGCTCATGTCCGCGTTGGGTCAAAAGCGGCATGACGGCGCGAATTTGCAGTGTCCGCTTTAGCCCCGGAAGCAGACATCAGCGTATGGGTACACGCCCTATATTGCGTTGAATCGATCAGCGCCAAATGCACTACAGCTTTCCGATTGGGACTCCAGTGTTGCTACAGGTTTAAGCGCGGGCTACATCAGTTCGTCGCGCCGGCAGTATGAGCGTGGCGTCCGGAATTCCACAAAGGGGTTTGATCAGATCGCCACGGCGTTAAAAACTCGGAGCTGCGCGGCGTCGGCGCCGACGAATCGTAGAGAGCAGGTTTATGACCGCTCGTAGAGAGCAGGTTTATGACCGCTGATTGTATATGATCAATAGACGATTTTGTGTCGCTCCGATGATGGAGTGGACGGACCGGCACTGCCGGTTCTTCCACCGGCTGCTCACGCGCCGCGCACTGCTCTATACCGAAATGCTGACTACCGGCGCGGTCTTACGCGGAGACCGCGCACGGCTGTTGCGCTACGATCCGGCCGAGCATCCGCTGGCGCTGCAGATCGGCGGGGCAGATCCGCGTGCGCTAGCACAGTGCGCGACAATTGCCGCCGATTCGGGATTTGACGAAATTAATCTGAATGTCGGCTGTCCGTCGGACCGCGTGCAGGAGGGCCGCTTTGGCGCCTGCTTGATGGCGGAGCCGGCGCTTGTTGGTGACTGCATCGCTGCCATGATGGCCGCAGCCGCAATTCCCGTGACGGTCAAATGCCGCATCGGCATCGACGAACAGGATCCGGAACAGGCACTTTCCGTTTTTGCCGAGACGGTTGAACGCGCCGGCGCCGATGCGCTGATCGTGCATGCCAGGAAGGCGTGGCTGAAGGGTCTGTCGCCGAAAGAGAACCGCGAAATCCCGCCACTCGATTACGATCGCGTCTATCGGCTAAAGGCGGCACATCCGCGGCTGGCCGTCGTTCTCAACGGCGGTATCGCCGGGCTCGCGGAGGCGCACGCCCACCTTGAGCGCGTTGACGGCGTCATGATGGGCCGTGCGGCCTATCAGGAGCCGTGGCGGCTTCTTGCCGTCGATCCATCCGTGTTTGGCGACGAGGCGCCGTTCGCGTCAGTACGGGCGGCCGCAGCGGCGCTCGTCCCCTATATCGAGTGCGAGCGCGCGGAAGGCACGCGACTTCACTCCATCACGCGTCACCTGCATGGACTGTTCCAGGGCGTGCCGGGAGCGCGGGCGTATCGCCGGCGACTTGCCGATGCGGCGGCCTCGCCGCAAACGGGCGCGGTGCTGTTGATGGAGGCCCTCGCACTGGTGTCACAGGTCCTGGACCAGACGCGGGTAGCAGCGTAGCAGGGGGCGCAAGAGCGCGTGCAAGCGCACTAAAGCGAAATGATTTTAGGTTCGTTCGGTATTTTGCTTTAGCTTGTTATTCTAGCAAGATCTTTTCCGAAAACCGGCGTCCACTTTCCGGGATCATGCTTTGGGAAAGGGCAGATGCTCCTTGGTGTTCCGTTGAGCGAGCTGTTCTGGCTCGCATTATTAATAGTCATTGCGGGCGTTATCACCGGTCTGCTCGCCGGATTGTTCGGCATCGGCGGCGGCGCAATCATCGTGCCCGTGCTGTATGAAGTTTTTCGCCTGCTCGGCGTGCCCGAAGAGGTCCGCATTCAGCTCTGCGTCGGCACCTCGATCGCCATCATCGTTCCGACGACCATCCGGTCTTACCTGGCGCATCGCGAAAAAGGCCTGGTAGTTCCAGGAGTGATACGTGTGTGGGTGGCGCCCGCGGTGCTCGGCGTGGTCTGCGGCGCAATCATCGCCGCCTTCGCCCCATCGGAGGTGTTCAAGATCGCGTTCATCGCTATCGCAACGTTCATCGCGAGCAAATTTCTGTTCGCCGGAAATCGCTGGAATTTGGGCAACGAATTGCCGAGCGCTATGACCATGCGCCTCTATGGTTTTGGCATTGGCCTTGGCAGCTCGCTCATGGGCGTGAGCGGCGGTTCGCTGTCCAACATTGTTTTGACCCTCTATGGCAAGCCGCTCCACAACGCCGTCGCCACATCGTCGGGATTAGGCGTGCCGATCACCATCGTCGGCACGCTCGGCTATATCGCCGCCGGATTGCCGCATGAGGCGCTGCTGCCGCCGCTCTCGCTCGGCTTTGTGTCGCTGATCGGGTTTGCCGTGATCGCGCCGCTGTCGAGCTTCACCGCGCCCTACGGCGCCCGGCTCGCGCACCGGCTGTCGCACCGTGCGCTCGAGATCGCGTTTTCGATCTTTCTCCTTCTCGTGTCGCTACGGTTTCTCGTCAGCTTATTCTAATCGCGAGGGGAATATCCCGCCGTTCCAGCGCCACTCGATTTCGGTGAATGGATTTATGGATATCCTCTGAGCGTCAGCCGGTCGCCATTGACCTGCCAGCTCTGCAATCGATTGAGAAAGCTCATCCCGAGTAGACTCGTCCGCAGCTGCCCCGGCTGCGCCACCAGCGCTTCGACCGAACGCTCCTCGAGCTCGCCGAGTGCAATGCGATCGATCGTAACCGGCGCGGCGCGGCTGCGCCCGTTCGCCGTCTCGATGCTGACGGTGTAATTCAGCAAGGCGAGCGGCAGGCCGGCGGCCTTGGCATCCTCGGGCGTCAGCACCACCGAACTTGCACCGGTATCGACCACCATATGCACCCTCGCGCCATTGATCTGGGCGGAAATGGCGAAATCGCCGGCGCTGGTGCGCGCGACCTCGGCAACGCGGCCATGCGAGATCACGTGGCCGGGCATCAGTTCGGCAATAACGCGGTCGGCGACCTGGTTCACCTCGTAGCGGTAGGAATATCCAACCACGAGAACGAGCGCGATGACCGCCCATAACATCGCCCCCATGACCGCTTCCGTTAAGCGGTCGCGGAAAATCGTGAACAAGGCACCGGCGAGGAAAACAAGGACCGCGAGCTTATACGCGAGCGAACCAAATTCGCCGGTCGTCAACGGTCCGACCATTCCGGTGCTGTGTTGTGCGATCAGCACAAGGACGGCGACAAAAAGTCCGAGCAAAAGGAGCCACAGCAGGCGCTGGCGCACGGCGACTATCCTCTGGCGTGGCGGCCTTTTGCGCCCGGCCGCGCAGCAGGTCGGTTCTTGCGCGACCCACGCGCTGTTGCACAGGATGCCGTCATTGGTGGCTGTGAGAGCATTGGCAGCGGAATCACAAAACAAGATAAACGGCCGATAGTGGAACGCAATCCCTTCGGCGCGCGGCTTGCTCCCGGCTCATCGCGCCAGGATTGATAATTTCTCAACCGCACACGACGGCAGGACGGCGCTGGGCAGGGCAGGGCCCCACCTTATCGCTGCAAACTCGCGTCAGGCTTCCACAATGTCGGCAAAACCCCAAGCCGGCCAATGAAGTCCTCGTAGGCTGTCCTGGTGAGCGCATCGGTAGCGCGTTAAGGTTCCGCCGCTGAATCGAAAGGCGATGGCGATGAAGCTTTATGATGGTGGTCGCGCTCCCAATCCGCGTCGCGTGCGCATTTTTCTGGCCGAGAAGGGAATCACGGTGCCTACCGAGCAGGTGAACCTCGGCGCCCTAGAGCAACGGAGCGAAGCCTATACTGCAATCAACCCGATGCAGCGCGTGCCGGCGCTTGTGCTTGACGACGGCACGGTCATTGCCGAATCGATCGCCATTTGTCGCTATTTCGAGGCATTGCAGCCGGATCCGCCGCTCTTCGGTGTCGGCGCGCTCCAGGCTGCACTGGTCGAAATGTGGAATCGGCGCGCCGAACTTCACCTTCTGTTTCCTGTTGCGAGCGTGTTCCAGCATCTGCATCCGGCCATGAGCCGGATGGTCGACCCGCAGGTGCCGGACTGGGGCGAGGCGAATAAGCCTCGCGCTATGCAGTTTCTTGAATTTCTCGACCGCGAACTGAAGGACCGCGCCTTTGTCGCCGGTGCGGAATACAGCGTAGCGGACATCACTGCATTGGTCGCGGTCGATTTTATGCGGGTCTCGAAGCTCGCGGCGCCGCAGAGTTTTGGCAATCTGCAGCGCTGGCACAAAGCCGTTTCGGCTCGGCCGAGCGCGGCGGCATAAGTTGTCAATGAAGGCCGGTCCCTGGCGCGATTGCAGCGATCCCGTAGCCGTCACTCGACGTCGTATGTCCTGATTGGCCGCTGAGGAAAAAGATTCCGATCAGCCCGATCGCGACATAAAGCGCCGCGCAAGCCCAAATGCTGCGAGAAAAATTGCGCATCGCCCCCGTCCTTGATTTGTCGTCGCTCGGCCTAACGCGTGTCGCCACCGCGAGTTCCGCGATTCTGCTACGTGGCGCCAAGAAAATAATTTGCGCCGCGCGCTCACTTTGTCATCTCTGTATAAATAATCCTGGCCGAAGCTGCGGAATGGCGGCCACATCAGATCGCCACTATTGTCGGGGCAGGGGCCGAAATCTCCGTCAAAGACCAGCTTGCCGTCTTTCCTGACCTCAATCCCGTATTGCGCGCCTTCGGTGAAGGGGGCGCAATGCCAGGCGTATTCCTGCGATCCGTCGGTGCGAGGTTCAGCTTGGCCGGCCCACCCGGGCATTTCGAGCTTGGTCCGGCGCAGCGCGAGCCTAGGGTTTACCAGCCGGAATTAGATCCAGTCGCCGCAGCCAAAGGAGAGTTCATGGTGAGAGACCAAGACTAGAAAAGCCGTAGCTCACCAAGAGTTCCACTCGCGGCGGATTTGGGCTGCTTTTGCTTGCACTCTCGGCGTGCTCCCTGGTCGTGCGCCGTACCCCCTGTGACAGTTATGCTTTTGGCAGCGTGCGGCCGATTGGCCGCCCTGTTTAATGCGAGCCGAAACCTCTGCTATCAACTTTGGCTGGCTCTCGCCTGGCAGCCGGCGGTGTTCGATCCACAAGGTTTGGGAGGTTCTGTTGGTGTCGCTTCGCCCATCCACCGGCGCCCTGTGCGCGGTGCTCCTGTTCGCTGCATCGGTCGCACACGCCGAGGATTGGCCAACCCGGCCAATCAGGGTCATCAGTCCATTCGCAGCCGGAAGCGCATCCGATACGGTCAGCCGCGTGGTCCTCGACCGCGTCTCACAGCTTCTCGGCCAGCCGATGGTGATTGAGGCCAAACCCGGCGCAGGCGGCATCGTGGGATTTGCCGACGTCGCCAAAGCGGATCCTGACGGCTACACATTGGTCACCAGCTCGACCTCGCTCGGCACCGGCATGGTGTTGCACCGCCAACTTCCTTACGATCCCAACAAGGATTTCGTAGCGATCGCAATGTTAGGGGTTCAGCCCAACGTGCTGGTCGCCTCAAAGGACAGCGGATTCAAGACCGTCGCTGATTTGGTAGCCGCGGCCAAGGCAAAACCCGGCGCACTGACCTTTGCCTCCGCCGGCGTCGGCTCGTCGTCGCATATGGCCGGCGAACGACTGCGGCTTGCCGCCAATATCGACGTTCGGCATGTGCCGTTTCGCGATACCGGATTGACGGAAGTGATGGCCGGCCGCATCGATTTCTATTTCATTCCGCTTGCGGCGGCGGCCTCGGCGCTCGGCAGCGGCAAGCTCAACGTGCTTGCGGTCAGTTCGCCCAAGCGCGTCGCTTTGCTGCCGGACGTGCCGTCGATCGTCGAGGCCGGCTACCCGGACGCCGTATTCCGCTTCTGGCTGGGGCTAGCGGCGCCCGCGCAAACACCAGCCGCGATCATCAATAAGATCCACGATGCGACCGAGAAAGCCATTACCGACCCCGCCATGAAAGACAAATTGGCGAACCTTGGCGTTGAGCCGGAGTCGATGAGTGTCGAGGCATTCGGCAAGTTCGTCAAAGACGATCTCGCGTCGACCGTGCAGCTCGCCAAACAAGCGCATATCGAGCCGCTGGATTGATCAATCGTCGTTGCCGGACTTGATCCGGCAATCCATGCAGTCGTGCCGCCAACGCGGATCGCCGGCATAGGCCAGCGAGGCGGACGCCGTTCTGCAAACGGCTATGCCCGGCGATGACGAGAAAAGAACGAGCCTAGTGACGGTTCAACAGCGCGATCAGGCTGGACGTATCCCAGCGCTTGCCGCCCATCGTCTGAACTTGCGAATAAAACTGATCGACCAGCGCCGCGATCGGCAAATGCGCGCCATTGCGGCGCGCTTCCGACAAGCAGATGCCGAGATCCTTGCGCATCCAGTCGACGGCAAAGCCGAAATCGAACTTGCCGGCGACCATGGTCTTATAGCGGTTCTCCATCTGCCAGGATTGCGCGGCCCCTTTGGAGATAGTGGCGATCAGTTTCTCGACATCGAGTCCGGCTCTCATCGCGAAGTGCAGGCCCTCCGCCAAGCCCTGCACCAATCCGGCGATGCAAATCTGGTTTACCATCTTGGCAAGCTGCCCCGAGCCTGAAGCGCCCATCAGATTGCAGGCGCGTGCATAGGCAGCGATGACCTTCTCGGCGCGTTCGAACGGTCCGGCATCGCCGCCGCACATGACGGTGAGCACGCCATTCTCCGCGCCCGCCTGGCCGCCCGAAACCGGAGCATCGACAAAATCGAAGCCGAGCTTTTTCGCCTCGCCATAAAGCTCGCGCGCGATTTCAGCCGAAGCGGTGGTGTGGTCGACGACGATTGCGCCTTTGCGCACGCCGGCGAACACGCCGTCCTTGCCGAGCATGACCTCGCGCAAATCGTGGTCGTTGCCGACGCAGGCCATCACGAAATCCTGGCCCTCGGCCGCCTGCCGCGGGGTCGGTGCGCTCTTGCCGCCATGCTGGCCGACCCATTTCTCCGCCTTGGCCGCGGTGCGATTGTAGACCGTGACCTCATGGCCGCCCTTCGCCTTGAGATGTCCTGCCATTGGATACCCCATGACCCCGAGCCCGACGAATGCGACCTTTGCCATTGTCTCCTCCAGAAACGACGTTGAATCCCTTCCGCCCCGCTTAGGCGATCGCCAACGGGTCCGGCCCGAACTGGCCGGCCCGATGACAAGCTCCGCGACCCGTCGAAGGGTGATGGCGGCCGTTCATCCTTCGGGGCTCGCTTACGCTCGCGCCTCAGGATGACGGATTTACATTGCTCATGGCCCGGCCGATGCCAGCGCGTCAACACCACTGAGCAAGATTGACCGGCGCACCGGCTCGCCTATGTAGAGATCAGATTTTCGGTGGTCCGGTATGAGCATTGCGAAAGACGACGTTCTCGGCGCGCTTGGCAAGATTGCGAGCCCAGCCGGCGTGCCATTACCGGCGACCGGCAAGCTTTCCGACATCGTGGTTGCTGACGGCAAAGTGTTTTTCTCGATCACCGTGGATGCGGGTGCGGTACAGGAATGGGAGGCCGTCCGTGAGCGCGCGCAGAAGGCCGTTGGCGCGCTGCCGGGCGTACAGTCGGTGATGGTGGCGCTGACGGCGGAACGCGCAGCGGGCGCCGGACAAGCCCGTGGCGGTCCCTCACCCGTACCGACCACAGCGGGGCCGACGTCGCGGCCGCGGCCGGGCGGTTCGCCCGGCGGTCCGGCAGCGCCTTCGCCGGCCGGGATCCCCGGAGTTGAAGCCATCATCGCGGTTGCCTCGGGAAAAGGCGGCGTCGGCAAATCGACCACCGCCGTCAATCTTGCGCTGGCGCTACGCGACCTTGGGCTCAAGGTCGGCATCCTCGATGCCGACATTTATGGACCATCGATGCCCAAACTGCTCGCCATCCGCGAGCGCCCGCAGACTATTGGCGGCAATCGGCTACGGCCGATCGAACGGTTCGGCATGCCAGTCATGTCGATCGGCTTCCTCATCGAAGAGGAGACGCCGATGATTTGGCGGGGGCCAATGGTGATGTCGGCGCTCACGCAAATGCTGCGCGAGGTCGAATGGGGCGCGCTCGACGTCATGGTGGTGGACATGCCGCCCGGCACCGGCGACGCGCAGCTCACGATGGCCCAACAGGTGCCGCTCAAGGGCGCCGTCATTGTTTCGACCCCACAGGATCTAGCCTTGATCGACGCCCGGCGCGGCATTGCCATGTTCCGGCGGGTGAACGTGCCGGTGCTCGGCATTGTCGAGAACATGAGCACGTTCATCTGCCCGCAATGCGGCACGCGCTCGGATATTTTCGGCCATGGCGGCGCGCGGCGCGAAGCCGAGCGGCTCGGCGTTCCATTCCTCGGCGAAGTGCCGCTCGATATTGCGATCCGGGAAAAATCGGATAGCGGTGCGCCGGTCGTGGCGACGGTGCCGGACGGCCCCCACGCCGAATTCTATCGCGAAATCGCAACGCGCGTGCGCGACGGGCTTGCCGCTGCGGGCCGGCCCGCGCCTAAAATCGTCATCGAAGCCTAATGCTGTCGTCGGCTGTCAGCCTGCCTTGCGGCACGCGGACGGCTGTGCGTGCGATGACGCTAATCACGCGCCGCAGACGAACCGCCGGTCGTGCGCGAGCGGCCGCCGAGAGCAGGGCCAACAGCTGGGCCAACAGCAGCGTTGAGGGCGGGTGGAGCTTCTCGCGCTTCCGCTTCGTCGCTGCCCAAGATTCTCGTCACCAAAGGGTGCTCGGCGCCATCGGCAGTTTCGCGTTTGGTGCTTCGCATCTTGCGCGCGACGCGGTCGGCAAGATCAAGCCAAGCTTCAGCGATGACGAGAAAACGCGTCTTGTCGGTGGGAATTGCGGTTCGTTTGGCCAAATCGAGACAGGCGCCGGCCAATCGCCGATACTCAAATTCCGCACTCATTTTTGGGAACTCGCCTAGGAAAACTCGCTTCAAGAACTCGCTTCAAGAACTCGCTTCAGGAACTCTCCGGTTGAGTTCCAAGAACGTCAAAAGACACGCTCTGTTCCGCAACAAGCGCGCGGAACGATGGTCCGCAGCGCCAAAAAGATTTCATCTCGGGTGAGAGACATGCAACGCCGCCGCCGCCCGTCCGTTCGTCGGCAAGTTAGAGGCGTCCAGCGCGGCGCTCTAACTCCTAGGCAGATTCGCGCGAGCGCGCTCCTCGACCTACCGCGGCGTCCATCTTGTCCGCCTCTCGCCGGAAGTCGTCGGCGAGTTCCATGAGTTTGAGCCGCGCCGGATTGTTCCACGACAGGCCCTTGGCCAATCGCAGGCAAGTCTCGGCTTTTTCCCGGAAATATGTCGCGTCCATGGAAACCCTCCCATGTGCGCTGAGTGATTTTGCGCCTGATGCGAGCCTGATCGACGTGCGGTCGCTGTGTCGAAATCAGGTTGGCGGGAAGGGTAATCCAGATGGACGAGACTGCCGTGACCGGCGTCACAGATTGTCGGAACGTTTGCGCGCTTGTGGATCTACGATGGATCGGCGCGGTTTTGGCTAAGAAGATCGAGCGCTGGAAATCTGTATTGCGAATCGTACCGTCAGGATTATCGCGAACCGTCGGAAACGACTTAATCACCATAGATTTGTTTATGAGTTCCAACGCCTCCGGATTCAGGACGACAGTAAGGGTTATAATGAAAGAGGGCGCAAACTGAGGCGGCCCTATGATCGCGCGAGGCCCCACCCACCAAGGGCATCGTGGGCACCCTTCCGCAAATCGATTTGATTGCGGACGCCCCTTTGAGCGCATTCAATTATGACCTTCGCGATAACGTCGCGCAGCACGCTGTCCTTCACTGCAAATCCTAAATCGCCGCAGACATCTTCAAATGCTGCGGACATTATCTCAATATCTTTGGGACTGAATGCGGAGTTCTGGAAGATTCGGTAGACCGGCATGACGCTACCCCTTTTCTCAGGCGGGAGCGCGATGGGTCTCTCAGCCACCGACGCCTGGCTCAGGGCCGCTGCCGGTGATGACAAAGTGTGCGCGCTAATCGAACAAATAGCGAATCACTTAATTAGGACGGCGGGCGCGGCAAATTAGGACAAAGGCCCCGGAATTAGGATGATGAGAACATATTGCGAACGAAGAACAGATCGTGTACACTCTCTCCATTGCCAACTGTCACAGGCCAGCGGGGGAGGCCGCATCTTTCGTGCCCTCCGAATCCCGGTCATAAGGAGCGCGAGAAATGAGTGCAGCACTTCGTCTCGTTGAAGGATCGTCCATGGATAAATCGAAAGCCCTTGATGCCGCGCTGTCGCAAATCGAGCGCAGCTTCGGCAAGGGCTCGATCATGCGGCTCGGCAAGAACATGCAGTCGATGGACGTGGAGATCGTTTCTACCGGCTCCCTCGGCCTCGATATCGCGCTCGGGATTGGCGGCCTGCCGCGCGGCCGTGTCGTCGAAATCTATGGTCCGGAATCCTCAGGGAAAACGACGCTGGCATTGCATTGCCTTGCCGAGGCGCAGAAAAAGGGCGGCATTTGCGCCTTCATCGATGCCGAACACGCGCTCGATCCGATCTATGCGCGCAAGCTCGGCGTTAATGTCGACGATCTTCTGATCTCGCAGCCGGACGCCGGCGAACAGGCGCTGGAAATCGCCGATACCTTGGTGCGCTCCGGCGCCGTCGACGTCCTGGTCATCGATTCGGTCGCCGCTCTGGTGCCGCGCGCCGAGCTCGAAGGCGAGATGGGCGACAGTCAGCCCGGCCTGCAAGCGCGCCTGATGAGCCAGGCGCTGCGCAAGCTCACCGCCTCGATCAACCGCTCCAACACAATGGTGGTCTTCATCAACCAGATTCGCATGAAGATCGGCGTCATGTACGGCTCGCCGGAAACCACCACCGGCGGCCATGCGCTCAAATTCTACGCCTCCGTTCGCCTCGACATCCGCCGCATCGGTGCGATCAAGGAACGCGACGAGGTGGTCGGCAATCAGACCCGCGTGAAAGTGGTGAAGAACAAACTCGCGCCGCCGTTCAAGCAGGTCGAATTCGATATTATGTATGGCGAGGGCGTCTCTAAGACCGGCGAACTGATCGATCTCGGCGTCAAAGCCGGCGTCGTGGAAAAATCCGGCGCCTGGTTCTCGTATGACAGCCAGCGCATCGGCCAGGGCCGCGAGAACGCCAAGGCCTTCCTCAAGGCTAACTCCGATATCGCCGCCAGGATCGAGGCCGCGATACGGCAGAATGCCGGCCTGATCGCTGAACGGATCCTCGCCGGCGAGGAAGGCGAAGCCTCTGCCGCGGACGACGCGGCGGAAGGGTAGGGTACCTCGTCATTCCGGATTGGAGCGAGGCGACAAGTCCGGAATCCATATGCACAGTCGGTGATTATGGATTCCGGGCGCCCCGCGCGGAGCCTGTCATCGGGCCGCGCGGCCCGTTGCGCGCCCAGAAATGACGAATCAGGACCCGCGCCGCTGCGCCGTCCAGGAGCCGGAGCACGAGCCGCCGGTCCAGGAGCCCGTCCAAGAGCCCATGCCGATATTGCCGGCGAGCCGTCCGGAGCCAATGGCGCTTTTACCGCCAGCAGTTACGGTGACGGTAATAGCGCCGGTGCCCGCGACTTTGCCGGTGATCGTGATCATCGTGTCGCCGGCATTGGCGAGCGTGCCATTCGAGATGCGGACCGGGTATCGATAGCCGCGATCACAATCGCCCTTTTCGGTCACAATCGAAACGCTCCACAAACCGTCATAGCGCGGTAGTGCGAAACTCGCGGTACTGGCGATGATCGCGCTTGCCACGATGGTGCTGGTGATCGCGATTGCGGCCGCGATCGCGCCAGGTGCATCACATGCGCCAGGTGCGCCATGGCCGGTCCGATTCAGGGCGATCATCGTCGCGCTCCCAATTGTTGCAGGCTCATGTCCACTGGATTATTTGGAACGAGGCGCCGGCGTTGCGGTCCGGCGCCGTTGGTGTCTCATCCCAAAGTTTGTGCGCGGGAAAAGTTCAAATCTCGTTGATGCGCACGCAAAAACGACGAGGAAAGCGGTTGGCGCGCCCAGCCGCGGGCAATCAAACCGGAAGCAATTGAGGCCCCGGCAATGCCGGCAGCTGCGCGGCAAGGCCGCGTTTACCATAATCAAGCCACCAACCTGTCGCGTTCACAAATTGCGCGGCTGTAGCTCGTTCGACACACTATGCTGCCGTAATTTCATGATCAAAGCGCGGTCGCCTGTGGCGGCAAGGCTTCCACCATCTTCAGCTTGCCCCCCACGGATTGGCCCCCGGCACTCCCCGCCGGGGGCATTTGTTTGCTAGAGCATGGTCCAAAGTGTGATCCGCAAAAGTGGCTGCCGATTTCCCGAAAAGATCATGCTCAAACAACGGGCTAAAGCGACGTACCGATTCAACCTAAAAAACGTTTCGCTTGAGTGCGACGACTATTCGCTGCGCACGACTTTGGCGTAATCGGGGGCTTCCTCGAGAAAGCCGCGCGCCATCATCCAGTCGACCTTCTCCTTGAATTCGTCGGCACGGTAGGTCTTCACCCCAACCAGTTCCGGCATCATGCCGGCGCTGCGCTGGTGTGGAGCGAGGTCGCGCAGCACCTCATCGCGCGAGCGGTTCTCGTTTTCAGCGAGCCAGGCGATGGCGCGATTGAGGGCGCGGCGCAGTTTCGCCGCGGTCGCTTCGTCGATGTCCTCGGCGGCGACAATGCCGCCGCGCCAGCGCAAACCGGCAAGCTTGCGCGCGCCAGTGGCAAGCGCCCGGCTGACCAGCGGCTCCATCAGCGCCGCTGCTTCGGTCGATCCGCTCAGTAGGGCGTCGAGCCGGTCATTGGCGTGGACGAGCTTGATCTCGGCAAACGGCACGCCGGCCGCTTCGAGCACTTCGATCGCGGCATAAAACGTGCCCGCATGCCAGGTCACCGCGATCGGCGCATTGCGCAGCTCGATGACTGACCGGATTTTGGAATCTTTACGCACCATCAGCGCACCGGTGCGCACCGTTGTGTCGAGCCCAATGATCTTGCCGCCGCCGAGTGCCTGCACACGCTCGATCGCGCCCCATTCGCACACCGGATAAACTTCCAGCGCGCCTTTCTGCAGCTGCGATTCTTTCCAGCGCTTCGAGAAATCCTCGACCCGGCCCGCCGTGCCTTTTGGATTATCCTCGTGATATTCGACATCAAGCCCTTCGGCGGCGAAGAAGCCTTGCTCGACGGCGACACGCCACGGCCGATCATGGGCGTTGCTGTCGCTTTGCAGACGGATGGTTCGGGTCATTGTGCAGTCCTATCGGTAAGGTCCTTGAATCGCGGTTTTTGGATCGTTTGGCGACACCAAAGCCGAATGAAGGCAGGAACGTAGACAAAGCAGCCCACGTGTTCAACGCGATGCGGACATGACGGCGATGCAGCTTTACGGTGCTGCTCTATTCCCGTTCGCCGCCGCCGCCGTCGTCAACGCCATCGACGTGATGCCCGCGCGAGGCTCGCTCGTCGTAACCATGGCGGCTCGAATAGAACAATAGCGCCATCAAGGCGAAGCCGATCAAAAGCGAAAACACGACCCCGATCGTCATCGCCACATAGCCGACCTCGGGCATGGGCGGGCCTTCTATCGAAGTCCAGCTGCGTATGGCGAACACTGTCGCCGCGACCAAGAGGCCGAACAGCACCACAATGAGTGCGATCGTTCCAAGTCTGCTCGTTCCAAGCCTGCTCGTTCCAAGCCTGCTCGTTCCAAGCCTGCTTGTTCTGTTGAGCGTGCCGTTGGGCGTGGGCGGGCGACTATGGTCCATCCACAGAAAGATAGGGCTTGGCGCAGCCAAATGTGAGCTACCTCTTCCTACAGGCGGGGAGAGGTGGCGTGCCCGCCGCTCGTGAGAAAGCGGGTTTTAGGCCATTGCCGCTTTCAGGTTGGCGTCGATCTTGTCGAGGAACGCGGTGGTTGAGAGCCACTTCTGCTCCGGGCCAATCAGTATGGCGAGGTCTTTGGTCATGAATCCGGCCTCGACCGTGCCGACGGTGACCTTTTCCAAAGTCGCGGCGAACTTCGCCAATTCGGCATTGTTGTCGAGTTTGGCGCGGTGCGCGAGCCCGCGCGTCCAGGCGAAGATCGAGGCGACGGAATTGGTCGAGGTTTCGCGGCCTTTCTGATATTCGCGATAGTGCCGCGTCACGGTGCCATGGGCCGCCTCGGCTTCGACCACTTTGCCATCCGGCGTGGTGAGCACCGAGGTCATCAGCCCCAGCGAGCCATAGCCCTGCGCGACGGTGTCAGACTGGACGTCGCCGTCGTAATTCTTGCACGCCCAGACATAACCGCCCGACCATTTCAGCGCCGCCGCCACCATGTCGTCGATCAGCCGGTGTTCATAGGTCAGCTTCTTTTCGGCGAACTTATCCCTGAATTCGGCGTCGAACACTTCCTGGAAAATGTCCTTGAAATGCCCGTCGTAGACTTTGACGATCGTATTCTTGGTCGAAAGGTAGAGCGGGTAGCCGCGGTTGAGCGCATAATTCATCGAGGCGCGGGCGAAATCGCGGATCGAGTCGTCGAGATTGTACATCGCCATGGCGACGCCGCCGCCGGGGAACTGGAAGACTTCGCGTTTGATTTCCTTGCCGTCGTCGCCGATGAAGGTGAGGTAGAGCTTGCCCTTGCTGGGCACGCGGAAATCGGTGGCGCGGTACTGGTCGCCGAAAGCGTGGCGGCCAATGATAATCGGCTTGGTCCATCCCGGCACCAGCCGCGGCACATTCTTGCAGATGATCGGCTCGCGGAAGATCACGCCGCCGAGGATGTTGCGGATGGTGCCGTTCGGCGAGCGATACATCTCGTGAAGGTTGAATTCCTTCACGCGCGCTTCGTCCGGCGTGATGGTGGCGCATTTCACCGCGACGCCGACCTTTTTGGTGGCCTCGGCGGCGTCGACCGTGATCTGGTCGCGCGTTTCGTCGCGCTTCTGGATGCCGAGATCGAAATAAAGAAGCGTGATATCGAGATAAGGATGGATCAGTTTATCCTTGATGTCTTTCCAAATGATCCGGGTCATCTCGTCGCCGTCCATTTCGACGACCGGATTGGCGACCTTGATCTTGTTCATTGGCATTTAGACCTTTGCGGCGCGTAATGAATTGAAACGGCGGGGACCGCGCGTCCGTGAACAAAGCCCCCACCGAACCGGCGGCGTCGCTATAGCACCCAGGACGCGGCGGAGAAAGCAGCACGAGGTCATTGCCAGCCCGTGCACAACGAGGAAGCGATAAATCCGGTCTTGAAGTATTTGAATTTTCCTGACACCTCGCCGGTAACGATCGGCGGTTGCGGGCTCTGTGCCCGTGATGAACGCGGAGAACCCATGCCTGGAGCAGGCACCGACAAAACCAAGGACTGGAGCGTCGGCCGCGGCCCGATCGTGGTCCTGGTCGAGCCCCAGCTTGGTGAGAATATTGGCGCCACCGCCCGCGCCATGGCGAATTTCGGCCTGTCGCGGCTGCGTCTGGTTCGTCCGCGGCAGGGTTGGCCCAATGACAAGGCGTGGATGATGGCAACGGGGGCCGCCCGGGTGCTCGACGCAGCCGTGCTTTTTCCAACGCTTGAGGCTGCGATTGCTGATTGCGGTTTCGTCCTTGCCACCACCGCGCGTGCGCACGACCAGGCGAAGCCGGTCATCGGGCCCGCTGAGGCTGCAGGCTTGATGGCGCCGCGAGTCGGTGCGGGCGAAAACGTTGCCATCTTGTTTGGGCGCGAGCGCAACGGGCTTGAGAATGATGAAGTGGCATTATCCGACGCCATTATCACGCTGCCGGTCAATCCGGCTTTTGCATCGCTTAACCTCGCGCAAGCGGTCGTCGTCATCGCTTATGAATGGTTCAAGCTTGCGAGCGCCGGCAAACTGCCGTTCGCGATGCCGAACAAATCCGCGCTCGCGCCCAAACAGCAGCTCGTTGCCTTCTTCGAAAGCATTGAGCGCGAGCTCGAAAAGGTCGAGTTCTTTCGCCCACCGGACAAGCGCGCGACCATGCAGATCAACTTGCGCAACATCTTTACCCGCATGCAGCCGACGCAGCAGGACATCCAGACCCTGCACGGGGTGATCATGGCCATCGCCGAGGGCCGCAAAGGACCGGCGCGCGGCGGAGTCTTAGACGGAGAACAGGCGGAACTTTTGCGCGCGCTATTGGCCGAGCATGGCGGCGGCCGGGTCCCGAAAGAGCGCGGCCCGGTCCGCGGCTTGGCGCGTCTTCTCCGCCGCAATCCGACCGAGGTGGAGCGCGCGTTGTGGACCGCGCTCACCAATGATCGGCGTTTTGCCGGGCGCGGCTTCAAGCGGCAAACGCCAGTCGGTCAGCAGATCTGCGATTTCGTGTCGTTTCCGCTCCGGCTCGTGATCGATCTCGTGCCGCGGGACGAGAGCGCGGCGGCGGCCGCGGCGCGGGCGCAAA
>Ga0182039_10000495_pt1 | contig 20165 bp, 17 predicted proteins | sample sta12Can44000111_FD_125975 | JGI IMG/M metagenome (GOLD analysis project Ga0182039, IMG submission 125975) | Lab enrichment of tropical soil microbial communities from Luquillo Experimental Forest, Puerto Rico - statanox.12C.anox.44.000.111 | ecosystem: Environmental > Terrestrial > Soil >...
TGCATCGCAGAGGACCTCCTGCGGAGCTCCCAGACTCTAGCAAGTTTCTGTGAACAGCGTGTAAAACCGCGAACGATATTCGCGAGTTCTCCAGGCGATATCGCGGTTTTATAGCACTGTTTGTTTTGACAGTATCGACATACTTACACAGAGGACCAGACTGGTCTTGGCGTCGGGACGGACGCGGCAGGTCTATGCCCCGGCCCAGCCCCAGCGGGGACTGGCAGGTATCTAGGGGCCACCTCCTCTGCAACCCTCCGCGTCCGACCCATTTGCAAAACCTCACTTCTCCTCGTCAGGTTCTTCTTTTTTTTGCTGTTTGTTTTGCCAGTTACAACAAAAGCGCGGGGAGAGCTAGCGTCACTCAACTACCACGAGGAGGCGGCGGTTTTACCCCCCAGAATGAGCATTCTCCTGCAAAAGCACGCCGCCTCCTTCAGCCCTGGCGTCAGCGATGGCGCGCTCCCTCGCAGGGCATGGCTTGACGCCTATTTCGTGAAGTTTCCTGGCTGCTAGGATTGCAGCGTGGGGCTATTTCTTGTCGTCCTCAGGCCCAAGCAGCGCATCGAGTCCCATCTTGGATCCGGTAATCTCAACCTGGCCAGGAAGCTCTTCTAGTGGCCGCACGTCCACGGTCCGGGCCGTCATCCCGTAGCAGCGCGTCTCGATTCTCGATCAGCCAGCGGGCTACTCCTGCAATCTCCCTCTGGGCGATGGCTTCCTCCCATTCCAGCCTCGTGCTCAAGGTCATATAGCGATTGCCTCGAGTCAGCAGATACCTCAATGACGGCATACGAGTTGGTGCCGTAGTTATTTGGGAGTCTGACTCGCTTAGGATTCTGCCTCGATAAAACCTGTAGCGGCTTGTTCTCGCTCATCGCGCACCGCCTTTGTCAGGCGGGGCAGGCTTGCCAGGAAACTGCCAGCCGGCGCGGATCCACTCAAGGACCGTGCATTTCTGTTCGGGATTTTTTTGGTGCGTTTGACTGTTTGGGGAAACAAATTATATTGCTTGGAGCTTGCATGGAGCTGAACCCTCCTTTGTGAGTTAGGGGCGCGTTGCTGTTCTAAGCAGCGGCGCGTCCCGCTTGCTTCTACTTCTTTTTCCTCCCTGGTTTGATAGTGGCGAGAATCTTCCTGGCCTTCTCAACGTCGCGGGACGTCCAGAGTCGGACCTTGACGCCCCCGACTCTCTGCATAGGAGGAGCAGGAACCGTGCCAGCCGATACATGACGTTGGAGCGTAATTAGGTGAATGCCGAGCTTCTGGGCAGCCTCGCGAGTGGATAGGCCTTTCATGCTACACACCTATAGCAGGTTGCCAGTCAGTAAGTCAACAGATATGGGCGGACGGCAAAACGTGCACGAAACGTGCAGTAAAACCAGCCACCGATGACAGGATTGACGTAGGTGACAAATGCCGCGTGTTGATTCTACGCAAGTTACAGAAAGTAAAGGGCGGCCCGGAGAATAACCTATTCAGCAGCCAAAGAAATCGGACTGAATTAGTCCGGTTGACCTAAGAGCTCCGGTTAAGGTAAACTCGAAGTCGTAGTTGCAAATTACTTACAACTGGACAGACTGGACAATCCGTGCTTTCCGCATTTCTTATCGCGCTTCGTGAAGGGGTCGAAGCGGCCCTGGTCGTCGGCATCATCCTGGTCTATCTCTCCCGCACCGCCCGCACTCGCCTGACGCGCTTCGTCTGGTATGGCGTCGCAGCGGCGGCTGCGCTGAGCCTGGCGGTGGCGGTGGGGCTGGAGCGCTGGCGCATCAGCGAAGACGGCTTCGAGGGGCTGATGCTGCTGGTGGCCTCGGTCTTCGTTGTTACGATGATTGTATGGATGAACCGCGTTGCGCGCCACCTGCGAAAAGAAATTGAGGAAAAAGTAGAGTCCTACGCCGAGCGGGCGGGGAACGCCGCGGGCTGGGGGATCTTTCTCTTTGTCTTTCTTATGGTTCTGCGCGAAGGCGCAGAACTGGCGCTCATCCTGCGTGCCGTGGAGCTCTCGACAGCGGGTCTCGAGACCTGGATTGGGACCATCCTCGGGATCGGCGCGGCGGTTGCCGTCGGGCTGTTCTTTTTCAAGGGCACGCTGCGCATTCCGTTGCAACGGTTTTTCGCCGCTACCAGCATCATCCTGATGCTCGTCGCGTTTCAACTGGCGCTAACCGGCTTGCACGAATTGAGCGAAGCGCTCTGGCTGCGTTCCAGCAAGGCGGAGATGGCCATTCTTGGTCCCATCGTGCGCAACGAGCTTTTCTTTTTCGTTTTCATTTTTGGCGCGGCGATCCTGCTGATTTTGCGGGAATGGCAGGCGGCTTCCCACGCCAAGGCCGCAGAAGAGTCCCTGAATGCCGCAGAAAAGCGCCTGCTCGAGTCGCAGAACCGCCGTCAGCGCCGCTGGATGATTGCTGCTGCAACCGCTTCTCTGGCGGTCATTCTCGTCTTGACCGCAGATTTCATCTACGTCCGAGCAAATTCCGCCCCGCCGGCGGCCCAGGCGATTGATCCGGTTGGCAGCATCGTGCGCGTGCCCCTCAGCCAAGTGCAGGACGCCGTGCTGCACCTTTTCACCGTGCGCGCAGGGAGCCAATCCCTGCGGTTCATGATCATCAAAAAGCCGAATGGCTGGGGCGTGGCCCTAGATGCCTGCCGGATTTGCGGCGCGGAAGGCTACCGCCAGGACGGCCAGAACGTCATCTGCCGCCACTGCGCTTCGGCGATTTTCATTCCCTCGATTGGCGAGCAGGGAGGTTGCAATCCTGTCGGGGTTCCCGCGCGGATAGATGGAGGAGACCTTGTGATCGACATTTCCGCCCTCGCCCAGGCTTCCGGGGAGATTCCCCAGTAGGGCGCGAGGTAGCGCCTTACACGGGCGACGACTGATTCCATGTTCCTGCGACTCGTGGCCGATTCCTTCGGGCGGCGTCCGCGGCACAAGCTGCTGACCGGCGCGGCGCTGGCCCTGGGCATGGGTGTGGCCACGGCCGCGCTGAGCGTGGCGCTCGACGTCGGCGACCGCTTGGCCAAGGAATTCCGGAGCCTGGGCGCAAATCTAGTGATTACCCCGAAGGCCGATTCTCTGCCGCTCGAAATTGGCGGCGTGGACTATCGGCCGGTGAATGTGGGAGCCTACCTGCCCGAAGCGGACCTGCCGAAACTCAAGACCATTTTTTGGCACAACAACATCATGGGCTTTGCGCCCATCGTCGAAGTCCGGGGTGAGGCTCTGCCGCGCGTGCTGAACGATGGGGGCGCTCGGCCCGGGAATTGGGTCGCGGACGTCCCGATCATTGGGACTTGGGCAGACCATGCCGTTCCGTTGCCTGAGGGCGGAGAATTTCGCACGGGAGTCGCCAAGACCAACCCGTGGTGGCGAATCGATGGGCGCTGGTTTTCCGAAGGTGCCAAGGAATGTGTGGTCGGAGTCGCCTTCGCAAAGAGGAATCACATCCATATCGCCGATTCCGTCTCCTTGGCTATTGGTGACCTGACCGTCATTCCCGCTCCACTCACAGTTACGGGGATACTCACTTCCGGCGGTCCAGAGGATGCCTCGATCGTGGTCCCGCTTTCCTACGCGCAGTCGCTCGCGCGCAAGCCAGGAGAATACCGAAAGTTGTACGTCTCGGCTCTGACCAAGCCAGAAGACGCCTTTGCGCGCAAAGACGCCAAGACCATGACGCCGGCGGAATTCGATCGCTGGTACTGCACACCGTACATTTCCTCGATTGCGCTTCAGATTCAGGAGGAATTACCGGGAACCGATGTGCGCGTAATTCGCCGCGTTGCCGAAGGCGAGGGCCAGATTCTCACGCACGTCGAGATGTTGCTCTGGCTGGTCACTCTCGCGGCCATGCTCGCTGCGGCACTTGCCGTGGGAGCCTCTTCGGCAGCCTCGGTCATGGAGAGGCAAGCTGAGATTGGTTTGATGAAGGCGCTGGGCGCGGGTTCCGGGACGGTTGGCTTGTTGCTGGCGGCGGAGCAACTCCTGCTAGCGTTTGTGGGCGGAGGAATCGGCTACGCATTGGGAATCATTTTGGCGCGCCTGCTGGGTGAAAGGATTTTCGGCGCCGCGCCGGAGCCGACCCTGCTGGTTTTTCTGGTTGCGATTGGGCTTGCGGCGGTAGTGACGCTTCTCGGCAGCGCCATTCCCCTTCGGCGCGCCTCGCGCATTGAACCCGCGCCCATCTTGCGAGGCGAGTGATGAGCGAACTTCGCAACACCAACCGAGTGATGTTCTGGCGCATCCTTCGGCGTCTGCTCGCTGCCAACCGCGGCCGGCTGTTCGTCATGCTGCTCGCGCTCGGAGCCGGCGCTGCCGTCACCGCCGCTCTTCTTAACCTGCAAATCGACGCCAAGCGGCGCCTTACTACCGAATTCCGCGCCTTCGGCCCAAACGTAGTGGTGGTTCCGAAAGGTTCTTTGTCATCAAGCTCCGAGACACTGCCGCAGTCCATCATCGATTCCGTGCCCGCAAATGTTCCTAGCGGCCGCGTGACCGCATTGTCCGCTCTCTACATGGTCGCCAGCGTTTCCGTTCCTCCGTCCGGAAAACCGGGTTCTGCCGTTGTGGCAGGAATCAATCCGCTATTTTTTGCAACCGCCTATCCCGCGGCGCATCCGAACCGATCCGTAACCCCCTCAGGAAACGCATGCGTTGCCGGCGTGCGCTTCGCAAAACAACTAGGCGTTCGGCCGGATGGCGAACTCGTTGTGGCCACCGGCGACCGTCGCGAGTCGTGCCGTGTTGCCAGCTTTCTCGAGACCGGCGGATCGGAAGACAACCGTCTCGAGATCGACTTGCGGGCGGCACAGCGCTTGGCCGATCTGCCGGATCGCATCAGCATGATCGAGCTAACCGTTCCAGGCACGCCCGGCGAAATCCAAAATTACATCGTAGATCTTCAGCTGCGAATCCCTGATGCAGAAGTGCGCCCCGTCCGCCAATTCACCGAAGGCGAGGCAAAAGTTTACAAACGCATCAGCGGACTGCTCACCGCCACGGTGGGGATCGTGCTGCTGCTGACCGCACTGTGCGTCATGACCGCCATGTCCAACGTAGCCATTGAGCGAAAGATGGACGTTGGCTTGATGAAGGCCATTGGCGGAGCGACGCGGCGCGTCGTGCGGCTGTTCTTGGCGGAAGCGGCGCTGCTCGGCCTTGCTGGCGGTGTGGTCGGCGCAGCGCTCGGGATTCTGCTCTCTATCGGCCTGGGCGAAGCCGTTTTTGGCGTGGCGGCGCGGCCTCGCCTGATTGTGTATCCTGTAGCTGTGGGCTTGACGGTGCTGGTGGCGATTCTGAGTGCCTTCCCGTTGCGGCGCCTGGCAAGCATCCGCCCGGCATCGGTGTTCCGAGGTGAAGCGTGAGTGTGGTTGCTCCCGTCCAATTGCAGCCGCGAGCTGCGGCGCAGCAGCTGGTCATCGACAAGCTGATAAAGCAGTACGGCTCCTTGCGCGCTCTCAACGGTGTCAGCTTCGCAGTGAACGGCGGGGAATGGGTTGCTCTCATGGGGCCTTCCGGGTCGGGTAAAACCACTTTGATCAACATTCTCGGCGGGCTGGACACGCTAACTAGCGGGCAGGTAACCGTTGACGGCGTGGATCTGGCGAAGCTCGGCGAAAACGACTTGGTTCGCTACCGTGCGGAGAAAGTGGGTTTCGTTTTTCAGCAATTTCATCTCGTGCCGTATCTCACGGCGGTCGAAAACGTGATGCTGGCTCAGTACTTTCACAGCGTCACGGACGAGAAAGAAGCCGAAGAGGCGCTGAAGCGCGTCGGTCTTGGCGACCGCCTGATGCATTTGCCAGCGCAGCTCTCCGGCGGCGAACAGCAGCGCGTGGCCATTGCGCGCGCATTGATTAACCACCCGAGGCTCATTCTTGCCGACGAACCTACCGGTAATCTCGACGAAGCCAACGAAAGAATCGTCATCGAAATCTTCCGCAAGCTGCACCATGCGGGTCACACCATCCTGATGGTCACGCACGACCCGGACATCGCGCGGCAGGCCGACCGCCGCATTGAACTCGCTCATGGCCACTTGCATTTTGACTCCGCAGTTCATGGCCCGAGCCAACCGCTTAACTGCCCCTTGGTAGACACGCCCGACTGCTGCCAATCCGTCTCGACCGACGACGAAATTCGCTTTGACCACTTGTTGGAACAAATTTGGGTTGCGGCGAGGAAGGGAAGCCTGCGCAGCTCGAACGATTGCGCGCCACGGGAGAATCGGGGAAACTTTCGGCGGTCGCCGAAGAGTCTGCCTCCCGCGTTCTCTCGCGCATGGCGGATCTCGATTTGGTGGCGTTGCACGATGGGGAGGCGCAGCTTACCCCCGCGGGGAGCCAGCGGGCGCGCGACGTTGTGCGCCGCCATCGCTTGGCGGAACGTTTGTTCAAAGACACTTTTGCCGTGGACGAGACCGAAGCGCACACGCAGGCATGCCGGTTCGAGCACATCATCAGCCCCGAGCTTGACGCGCGCATTTGCACGTTTCTCGGGCATCCCAAGACCTGTCCGCACGGCAATCCGATTCCACCAGGCGCTTGCTGCGACGGAAAGCGCCAGTCTTGACCCGTGAATCGGCGAAACTCAAGATTCTGCTCACGAACTAAAAACTGACCACGGTAAACTTCCAGATGCCGACACCCCTCGATCCGCGAAAAAAGCCGACCAGCGTCAAGATCCACGTGTCGAGCGGCGCTGGCGTGGACATCACCTGGGCCGACGGCCACGCCAGTCACTACGATTTCGCTTATTTGCGCGACGAATGTCCTTGCGCCACCTGTAATGACGAGCGCGGCAAGAAAGAAGACTTCAAGTCTGTTGCGCCGGGAATGGCCGTTTCGCCCGTGCTGCCTATGTACAAGCCCAAGGCGCGCGCCAAAGCCGCCACGCCGGTAGGCAACTACGCCATTCAAATTACCTTTACCGACGGTCATTCCACAGGCATCTATGCCTATGACCATCTCCGCAGCATCTGCCCTTGCGCCGAATGTGCGCAAACCTTCCGCGCCGCGGTCGGTTAGGTCTCGGCTCGGCGGCAACTTGCCCCCGCCGACACTTGCCGCGCAGGCAAACTCATTTCGCGGTTTCAAAGCGATTGGCATCTTCCTGTTTTTTGGCGCGGCGATGGCCTCTCTTCCCGGAGCCGCACTGATTTGGCGCCGATCTTTTTCGTGCGTTTGTGGGTGTGGAATGCACAGGGATACCACCGCCCTGCACCCTTGGGGAATGCCGTGGGCGTGGCCTTCTTCATGCTCGGCGCAGTTTTGTTGATTGCCGGTCGAGGCTGGTTCCTTCGCCGGTTCTGGGATGGGGCGTAGCCGCTCCCCTGGTCGCAACCCACACCCTAGAGCAAGTGCGAGTTGTATTGCACAGCGAGGCTCCGGAACATCGAATGGTGTGAGCCAGTGTCTTTAGTAGGGTGATTCATGGCCCCTGAGGTAATACCTCGCTAGACTTCACGCCCGAAAAATGCGAGCATTTCAGTCTGCTGGGTAGCAAAATCCACACATGAGCAGCATCCCCAATAACCCTGCTGCCGCAGGCAGCCGGGGCAATGGAATTCCGCGTGTTTTGGTGGCCACCACCGCGCTGCTGAGTTTCATCTCCTTCTGGCGCGCCGCCGCCATCGTTCTCAACGATCTCGGCTCCTCGGCTTTTTATGCCGGCGCCATCGCCGAACAAGCCATCGGCAAGTCCGCCCCGTGGTTCATCCTCGCCATCATGCTCTTTTCTTACGCGGTTCGATCGTTATACATCGAAAGCTGCAGCATGTTTGTCCGTGGCGGCGTCTATCGCGTCGTCAAAGAGGCCATGGGCGGCACACTGGCAAAATTCAGCGTCTCCGCCCTGATGTTCGATTACATCCTCACGGGCCCGATCAGCGGGGTTTCCGCGGGTCAGTATCTGACGGGATTCATGAATGACTTGTTCCGGTCCGCGCACTGGAACCTGGCTCTTCCGATGGATCTTTCATCCGCCGTATTCGCAGCCCTAGTCACGATTTATTTCTGGTGGGAAAACATCAAGGGCATTCCGGAGTCGAGCGGGAAAGCCTTGAAGATCATGTACGTGACCACGGTCATGGTGGTCATGATGATTGCTTGGTCTGTACTGACGATTTGGACGCGCGGCGCCCATCTTCCGCCTTGGATTTCCCCGCGCAATCTAACCTTTTCCGACGATTCACTTGGCTGGTTGCGTCATACGCGCTTGCCGTATACGTTCGGGATCATTGGCATTCTTATTGGTTTGGGTCACTCCGTGTTGGCCATGAGTGGCGAAGAAACTCTGGCACAGGTCTATCGCGAGATTGAGCACCCCAAGTTGCGCAACCTGGAGAAGGCCGGCTTCGTCATTTTTGTCTATAGCTTGATCTTTACCGCCGGCGTCTCCTTCTTCGCGTTCATAATCATTCCTGATGCAATCCGGCCGCAATACTTCGGCAACCTGATTAGCGGCCTGGCCATGAATTTTGTCGGGCCTTACCATGCAAAGCTCGCCTTCCAGGCGTTTGTGGTATTTGTGGGCATTCTGATGCTGGCCGGGGCGGTCAATACGGCAATCGTGGGATCAAACGGGGTGCTGAACCGGGTGTCTGAGGACGGCATTCTCCCTCAATGGTTCCGTCAGCCCCATCGCCGTTTTGGAACCTCGCATCGCATGCTGAATCTCGTGGTGAGCCTACAGTTGCTTACCATTATTCTCAGCCGGGGAAACATCTTCCTGCTCGGCGAAGCCTATGCGTTTGGTGTGATGTGGAGCTTCGCGATGAAAGGGTTGGCTGTCCTGGTTCTCCGCTTCAAGCAACCTGGAACGCGCGAATTCCGCGTGCCTTTGAACTTCAAAATCGATAAAGTGGAAATCCCGCTCGGCTTGGGTCTCATCACTCTGACGCTCTTCGCGCTTTGCATCATCAATTTGTTCACGAAGGAAGTGGCTACCCTTTCCGGCGTCGGATTCACGATTGTCTTTTTTGCCGTTTTCACGCTCTCTGAGAAGTTTACGAAAAATCGTGGCATGGCCCATGCCGAATTGGATCAGTTTAACTTGGAGCAGGAGGGCGAACTCACTCCGGAAGCGGTCGGCGTCCGTCCGGGCAATATTCTCGTTCCCGTCAGCAACATTCATGCGATGTATCACCTCGGGAATGTTCTCGACCGTGTGAAACCGGGGCGCAGGGACGTCGTGGTGTTGCACGTGCGCTTGTTGCGCCGTGCGGCCTCCGGCGAATACGAGCTCGATGCCGAACAGCTGTTTGGCGCCATAGAACAGCAGCTTTTCTCCCAGGCGCTGGCCATGGCTGAAAAGCGCGGCAAATCCATCCGGCTGGCGATCGTTGCGGCAAACGATCTCTCCGAAGGCATTCTTCGCGCAGCGGCTTCGTTGCAATCCAGCACCATCGTCCTGGGCCGTTCTTCAAGAGAGAGCACGGAAGAGCAGGCTCGCCTGATCGGTGAAGCCTGGGAAAAACTGGGTGATCAGAAGCCGCAGTTCAACCTCGAAATCCACATGCCCAACGGGGACAAGCTCTACAAAGTCCTCGGTCCCCATGCTCCGAACCTGACGGCCAACGAGATCAATCTCCTGCACCGGCTGTGGCTGCGCTTCAGCGATTCCGTCTCTCCCCTCGAATTGCACCACCACGACGTTGTCCATTTCGCGCTCGAAGAAGTCCAAAAAGAATTGGAAGATGGGCACGAAGACGACGTCGTCTGCCGCTTGCGCGGGCATCTGGAAGAAATTCAGAAAACGCGCAAGCCCTCCGCCTAAACTGCACGCAAAGCGGCCGTCCTCGCCTTCCGCATCCCTTTGTCTATGCGAGCTGCGCGGTGCAGTGGCCGCAGCGCCTTGCCGCGATTGGAATCGTCATCGCACATTGCGGACACTCTTTTGTTGTCGGCGCGGCGGCAGGCGCAGGCTTCTTCGTCCAGCGACTCACCTGGTGAACGACGAGGAACACCGCGAAAGCAATAATCAGAAAGTTGATCACGGTGTTCAGAAAAACGCCGTAGTTCACCGTGGCTACGTGAGCCTTTCTGGCGGCTTCGAACGATTCATAGGTCTTTCCGTCTAGACTGAAGAAGAATTCCGAAAAATTGATCTTTCCGATCAGTTGCCCCAGCGGCGGCATCATCACGTCTTCCACCAACGAGGAAACAATTTTTCCAAACGCCGCGCCGATGATTATGCCGACAGCCATATCTAGTACGTTGCCACGCAGGGCAAATTCCTTGAATTCCTTGAGCACGGGCTTTCTCCTTTGTTTTTCGATGAAGGGGACAGGACGGCCTCGTCCCGCTTCGGTTGGCGGGGGTCCGCGAGGCTCGTCTTTGAGCGCGGATTATATCGAAGACGCGAAAAAATACAGAGGAATCGTGCAAAGAGGCCGACAGAGTAAGGAGCTACAGCGGGCCGCGCCAAGGATCGGGTCGCGTGGAGATTCGTATCTACTGCGCCGCCGGGAGCTGGCTCACGACTCTACCTCCCTCGTCGAGGAACTGGATGCTCGGTGAACCGTCGGCCGCCACTTTGATGACCAGCCGGTCTCGCCCTTGTGGGTCTCTCATCTTCAGCACCGCGGATGTGTCTGCCGCGCGGCCCAGCACCATCCGGCTCGCGTCTCCCGGATGGGTTTCCATAAATTTCTTCCACTCCGCCTGCCGCTGCTCCGCCGGCAGCGCATCGATCCTTTTCTTCGCCTCGAATGCGTCCATGATGGAATAGTCGCCTCGGTCCGTGAAGTTGATCACCGAGTAGTGTTTTCCGCCCTCCTGCCCGGCATCCAGCGAAAAAACCTGATCCTGCATGTACTGATCGAAACTCAGGTGCCCGTTGTTCTGAATTTCCCCGTTCTTGTCCTTCCAGCCATCGAAGGTCAGTCCTCCCATTTCCGTCCCTTCCTCATTCAGGAAGAGCAACCCGGTATCGTGCCGGTCCGGCCGAGCAATTTCCTTTCCGTTGACAAACGAACCCGGAAATTTCGCCTTATCGGAAATTACCAGCCGTAGCGTGCCATCCGGTTCGACGATGTTGATCCGGTGCACGTCGACCTCATCAAACACCGTCTTACGTGACTCGGCAAATCCGCCAAACACGGTAATCGCAAACGCTGCCGTCAGCACTCCCGCATAGATCTCCAGAAACCTCTGCCGCGACGCAAACCTCATCGTTCCTCCTGGCTGGGTTCACTCCTTCGCTCCGCCAGCCACCCACGCCATCCCGTCCACTCCCGGCGTCAACTCAATCGGCTTTTCTAGTTCCCAAGTGTGCAAATCCAGCACGTCAATTTTCCCGGCGCCCGTGCCGCTCAAATACGCGATATCGCCCCCGGGGCGAATCAGAATCTCCGACGCTCCGTCCGAGATCTTCAGCCTCCGCGCAATTTTCATGGACTCTAGGTTTATGGCATACGCGTTGCCGCCGCGGTCCAGTGTCACGAGCCAGCGCCCGTCCGGCGTCGGCTCTGACGCGTACACCGCGGTGGGCGCTTCAATCCAAGTCGCAATTTTGTTTGTTGCCGTGTCGATTACGGCAATCCGCGGAGCGCCTTGATCGTGCGTGAACACCTGCTTGCCATCCGGGGAAATTGAAATCCGCTGCACCATCTTCGCCACCGGAATCGTCGTAATCAGGCTGCGCTTCGCCAGGTCCATCACGCTCACGCTCCCCGCGCCGACGTTGGCCGTATAAGCCCGCTGTCCGTCAGGCGAGATCACCAGCATGTGCGACTCTTTCTGCCCCGTGGGAATCGCGGCCACAACTTTCCGCGTGCTCGGGTCCAGCACATCTACCGCCTCTCCAAGTTCCGCGGTCACATAGAGCATTCCATCCGGTCCCCATTCCGCGCGATGTGGTCGCAGCGGCTTCCCCAAATCGATTGTCGCCGCGAGCTTCCTCGCCTGCAGATCAACCACATCAATCGTGCTTCCATCTGTCCCCGGCCTTCCCACGCCGGAATTTCCGTAAATCGGCACATATGCAAATCGCCCGTCTTTCGAAACCATCACTTCGTGACCGTTCACTCCAACCACTACCTTCGCGAGTTCCCGCCGCGCATCGGGATCGACGACTAGCACGGTATGCTCCTTTTGATTCGCCACCACGAGCAGGCCTTTTTCCGCAGGGTTTGCATCCGCATTGCAAAGCATCCAGGTACTCCCGAGCGTCAGCGAAACAACGACCAACATCGTCCTCGTGAACATAAAGCACCTCACCAAGTACTCTCTCTCCAATCCCGGCATTCTTCTTTCCCAGAGAAACCGAGAATCTGCTTTGTCTTTAACCTGCTCTTGCCGCTATCAACGCGTTCGCCGTGTTCTTTGCGCCTTTTTGGACGCGACTTTCTTTTTTCGCGCCTTCAAAATGCGCGCGCCGGGCATTGCGTTTGCTCCGTTCGCAATCGCCTTGCGCACTTTATTCGGGAGCTTTGCCAACACCATTTCGTAGGATTCGTGCAGCAGGTCAGCCAATTCCTCGCGTCCCACTGCGTCTCGCGTTTGCAGCGCTACCCACTGCGCGCGCGCCAGGTACGGCGCCGGAATAATGTTTTGCCGCTCCGTCAACTCCGCAAATTTGTCTGGCGAAGCTTTGAACGACAGCCACACCGGGGCCGGCTCGAGAGGCGTCACCGCGTACATTTTCCCACCCACCTTAAACAGCAGGTCCGAGCCCCATTGAATCTGCTCGGTGGTTCCGGGAAACGACAGGCACAACTTGCGCAACCCTTCCGCGTCCATCCGCCGAGTGTATGTCAGAACCGGCCCGGCCTCAATCCATTCGAATCCGCACCCCCCTGGCTATGGGCAGTTCCCCTTTGCCAACTGCTTCCACCCCTGCCTCCTCTGCTGCGGCATAACGCCCTTCCATCGCGGGCTTTTCTCACACTTCTACGTAATATTTACTGTCGAATTTTGAAAGGAATGCCTATGAGAGCGTATTGAGATGGCGCTACCGTCGCGGCCGTGCAAGTTGTCAGTTTCTTGGTCCCCGCTTATTTCGAAGCGCAGTTCTTCCTGCTTTATCTCTAACCGACGATCATTTCTATGGCCCTCCTGATCCTGCGGCTTTATCTGGAGGATCGCTGTGCTTGCCAAATGCGCTGTAAGGCTCCGTCCTTGAGAACGGGATAATCGAAGGCAACCAATGTTTGGTTTAGGAAAGAAAGCCGGAGCAATCTGCTCCGGCCTTTTGCTTTTTTTTGCCTAACGCTCTTTCGCTGTCTTACCAGGTGTAAAGGAGGCCCGCTTCGATCCGCGCGTTATTCTGCTGGGCCCCAGCGAAGTGTGTGTACAGATACTCTACCTGAATCACGCGAAGTGAGAACCGGTCGTTGTATTTGTAATCCATGCCGCCTCCGAAGGTCATGGCAAAGCTGTTCGCACTGCCCGCGTTGGTCCCCAAGTGTTGTCCGCCAAACAGTGCCTGGCCGAAGGGGTTCCACTTGCCGTAATTCCGGTAGGTTACCCTCGGTCCGAACAGGTAATTGATGTCATGGGCGCTTGCTCCGGACGGCAGCCCGGCCTCTTTGCAAATGCCGAAGTCGCCCACGCCGCCCAACCAGTCGTTCAAGTTATAGGCCAGGTTCAGGCCGAGGCCGTTACACCCGGTTCCCCCAGGATTGAGGTGCTCGTATTCGTAACCCGCAAAAAACTCTGTCTTGGGCGCCGTCTGGGCGGAAGCTGCACCCGCCGCAACAAGCATAAATATACTTGTAATCACCAAGTTACGCATTTTCCCTCCAAGGTTGGTTTGCGTTGAGGAGGCCACTTGCGTCTATCGCTCTATCTTCTGGGCGCCGGGCTTCAGGATATTCGGAAGCACGCCCCGTGTTTTCAACTGCCTCAACCGGGCGGGAGGGTGGGACCCGGTCGCGAACCAGCTTACACCAATTCCTGTCCTTGCCGCAGCCTTATCTAGCCGCGTCGATTTTTCCACAGCTGAGCGTCCGTTCGGGGCAAGAAAGCAAGGTTGGCGCTGAGTCTCTCTCCGCACCACGGGATGCCTGTTCACCGCTCCGCAAAGGAAAATGGCCGAGATGCAGGACGAGAGAACCCGGCTCGGGATGACTCCGGCTCACGCCTTCCAGGCCGCGATCCGCAATCTCCTATAGTCCAGTACCCAGCTGCCGTCGTGAAATTGTTCGTCCCGGCATTGCCGCTCCACCTCGCGAATCCATCGCTGCGCCTTCGCTTCGCCCATCTTCTCGACGAAGGTCTGCCGGAACACGCGAATCCAGTTCTCCAGCCCGCGCTCGCCCTCTTCAAGCGCCGTGGGCCGGTCGAAAAGCGACGCCTCCCGCACCTCCAAGCCATGCTTCTCTAGCAATCCCGCATATTCCGCCACGCTCGGGTAAAACCACGGACTTACTCCCGCGGGTGGCCGCATGCCCAGTGCCGCGAACGCCCTTTGAAATCCCGCTACCAGCTTTTGAATGTTGCCCTTGCCGCCGAACTCGGCTACGAACCGTCCGCCGGGCTTCAGCACCTGCGCTACTCCGGCGATCACTTCCGCGGCCTCGGGAATCCAGTGCAGCACCGCGTTGGAAAACACCGCGTCAAATCCCAGCCGGCCAACTTCCCGAGCTTCCTCAACCCGATCCGCCTTGTCTCCTGTGGCTGACCACCTCCGCGCATCGACTTGCCCCAAGTTGACTCGCAGCTGTCTTGCGTCCAGCACTTCAAATTGCAGCGCCGGGAATTTCTTTCTTGCTTGCGCAATCATCTCCTCTGACCGGTCCACCCCCATCACTTCCGCGCCTCTCGTTGCTATTTCCGCGGTCAACGCCCCCGTCCCGCAGCCCAAATCCAGTATGCGTTCGCCGGGCTTCGGCGCCAGCAGCTCGACCAAGCCCTTGGCCTTCTCGTACACGAATGCATGCTTCGCATCATACTCCGCCGCATTCCACTGATTTGTCATAGCCCTACCCCCGACTTATTCGCTTGGGCGCATGGGACGAAAAACTTTGCAACTGGGTATTGCCATTATCCGTGCTTCTCGGGAGATTTTGCACACTCCAAAGCGTTAGCTCTAGCGAACCTCACCAACCAGCGAGGTCCCTCACCTTGTCGACCGCAGGCGTCGTCATTGGCATCGGCTGAAGCAACCACGGGAGCATCCAATGTCCATTGCGCGGGAATACTAATTACCCGTGAGCCTATTAGCTGGCGGTCAGTTCTTTGAGCAGGGCTTTGCCTTTGCGGAACCAAGGGCGTTCGCGGCGCTGCATGTAGCGCGGCAAGGTCCTCTTTTTCGCGAGGATCTTTTGCGCCCATTCGCGAGCTTCTTCGCGGCGGTTGGCGGTCTTCAGGAAGCGGGCGTAGTTGTAGAGTGTTTCGGGCGTGGTGGAGATTTGCGTCACTTCCGCGAATAGCGGCTCGGCGCGCTGCAAATCGCCCATACGCGCGTAGGCGTCCGCGAGCAATCCGGCAGCGCGGTAGTAATCGAATTTGCGATCGGCCGCCACCACCCGTTCGAGGTCAGGAATCGCCGCTGCGAAATCGTTCATTGCCAGGGAGCATAGCGCTCGCGAATAAAACGTGTAAACGGAATCGCTGCGCGCCGCAATCGCATTGGTGAAGGCTTCGCGGCCCTTTGCGTACTGCTCTTGATCTTTGTACAGTTCGCCGAGCTCCTCGTAATTCGCGGCCGAAGGATTATCGAGGATATCGGTTTCGACTCTTTGGATGCGCGACCGGCGGCCGAATCCTTGCATGGTGTTGCGAAGGAGCCCGAGGTCGGGCAGCATTTCCGCAAGGATGTACACGCTGGCGCCCAGGAATCCACCGAAGAGAATAATGAAGAACCAATAGCTCTCCGGGCGGCGCCGCAGGAAGTGCAGAATCGCCAGAATCTGCAAAAGAAAGCCCCAAGATGGGAAAAGATGTCTCAGCTCAGACATGGACGACCCGTTAAGGGAACAGCATCGCTTCCTTTTCCGCGGCGGTCAAATGGAACGTCCCCGCTTTTCCATGGGGGAGTTACTGCCTGGTTGGCGGCCGGCCCTTGGACTCGGCTCATAGTAGGCGATCGACCGGCCGGTCGCGGCTCGCCATGTGGCGTCCTGCTATGATGTTTTCTCGTGAATCCACTTCAGACGTTAAGCCTTGTGCTCGGCGCCGGATTTTCCTCAGGGCTGAATCTTTACGCAACGGTGGCGACGCTCGGGCTTCTTGAGCGCGTTGGAGTCATCCGTCTGCCCGCGTCGCTGCGGGCGCTCTCGCATCCCTGGGTCATAGGGATTGCGGTAGTGCTGTATCTCATCGAATTTTTCGCGGACAAGATTCCTTATATCGACACGATTTGGGACTTTGTGCATACGTTTATCCGCCCGCCTGCCGCGGCACTGCTCGCCTACGGTGCCGTGAGTGGCGCGGGCCCGGAGTGGCGCTGGGGAGCGGCGCTCCTTGCCGGCGGCGTGGCGCTCACGTCACACGGAGCCAAAGCGAGCACGCGCGCCGCCGTCAATACCAGCCCCGAGCCGCTGAGCAATTGGACGCTGAGTTTGGGAGAAGATGTAATGGCGGTTTGGCTGTCGTGGATGGCCAGCGTGCATCCGCTGGTTACAACGATTGTTGTCTTTGTGCTTCTGGCGTTGTGCGCGTATTTAATCTACGGGCTTTTCCGCTTTGCGCGGCGAGCCGTCCGCGGCACGCCGGACACCTATTTGAGGTAAAGTGCGAGCCAGTCGAGAAACGTTTTGTACCAGAACTGCGCATTTTGCGGCTTAAGAATCCAGTGTCCTTCATCGGGGAAAACCACGAGCTTGGACGGCACCTCTTGGCGCTGGAGGGCATTGAAGAATTCTAGTGATTGGGTGTAAGGGACGCGATAGTCGCGCTCTCCACAGATGACGAGCGTAGGCGTTTTGAATTTGCCGAGTTGGCCGGCGTAACTGACCGGCGCCCACTTGCGATAGCTGTCCGGATTCGACCACGGCGTGCCCTGCATGTCGTGCTCTTCGAACCACAATTCATCGGTCGCGTACATGGCGACTTTGTCGTACACGCCCGCGTGGCTGATGATGGCCTTGAAGCGCCCGTTGTGCGTGGCGATCCAGTCGGCCATGTAGCCGCCATAAGAGCCGCCAGCGGCGGCCATGCGTGTGCCGTCGATGAACGGATATTTTTTCAGCGCGTAATCGACACCATCCATCACGTCGAGGTACGCTTTTCCGCCCCAGTCGTTGGTGATTTCGTCGGTGAATTTCTGGCCGTAACCGGTCGAGCCTCGGCGGTTGATCATCAGCATGACGTAGCCTGACGCGGCAAACACCTCCTCGTTCCACCGGTAGCCCCAAGAGTTCGACCACATGGTTTGCGGGCCGCCGTGGAGCAGCACGAGAAGAGGATACTTCTTCCTAGCGTCGAATTTTGGCGGGCGAATCAACATGGCCTCTACTTTCGTGCCTTCGGCACCATCGAACCAGAAGGTCTCCGAAGGGTTCATTTCGAGGGAAGCGAGAATCGCATCGTTGTGGTGAGTGAGCTGCCGAACGTTGGAGCCGTCACCGGAGGCCGTGAACACTTCGGCGGGCGATGTAAGGCTGGTCCGCTCGAACGCCATGATTTTTCCCGCGCCGCTCAAGGAAAAGAAAACGTTGTACGTATCAGCAAGGATTTTTTCCGGTTCCGCCCCGGGACGCGCAGCCATTTCGTACAACGGCTTCTCCATTTCGCTTTCTGCGGTGAAGTAGATGGACTTGCTGTCCGCAGACCATGCGAGTTCGTCCGCGCTGCGGTCGAAACCCTCGGTCAGATTTTCGATTTTCCCCGTCTGGCGGTCGTAGAGCATCACCCGCCAGCGATCCGATTCATATTCGCGCTCGAGCTGGGCATGATATGCGATGTACTTTCCGTCCGGCGAATAGACGGGCTCGCCGTCGAATCCCCGCTGCGTGGTGATGCGTTGGATTTCGCCTCCGGCCACCGGCGCCGTGAACAAATCGCCGTTGGTGCTGATAGCTTCCATCTTGTCGGTGACGGCGGTGAAACAAATTTCCTTGCTGTCGGGAGAGAAGTTGATGTCGCCTGGACCGCCGCGTTCGTCGGGAGGAACGTCGAAATCCGCGCCGGGGGTGAGATCACGCGGAGCGGTGCTGCCATCGGCAGGAATGACAAACAAGTGGCTGCGCTTGCCCTCGTTCCAGTGGGTCCAGTGCCGGTAAAGAAGATGCTCGGCGACGTGGGCCTTCACTTTGTTCTTTTCTTTTTCTTCATCACGCTTTTGGTTGCACTCGTCGTCTTTGCAGTCGGGATATACGGAAGAGGTAAACGCAATCGTTTTCCCGCCCGGAGACCACTTCACGAGACCTGCGCCGGTGGATAATTTTGTCAGGCGCTGGGCTTCGCCGCCTTCGAGCGAGAGCAAATACACCTGGGCTTCGCCGCTGCGGGAGGACAGAAATGCGATGGTGCTACCGTCGGGCGACCATACGGGCGAGGAGTCATGCCCGCTTTGCGTAAGTTGGGTGGAAGCTCCACCTGCAGTCGAAACTAGCCAAATGTTGGTGACGTTGCGGTTCGCGTCCATGTCCGGCGTGGCCACGGTGTAGGCGACCCATTTTCCGTCGGGAGAGATTTGCGGCTCGGAGAGGCGATGCATTTTGATGATGTCGTCGAAAGTGATGGGATGCTTCGTGGCCTGCTGCGCGGTGCCTACGGATCCGCACGCCAATGTCAAGGCGCTCGCGAGAGCGCTCTGCCGAAAGAGGCCTTTCATTCAGGTTCTCCTGAGGTTGCAAAGGTGAAGATGCTTGCAAAACCCGGAATGATGTCACGTTTCCGGGACGAATCCAATAGCCTGATTCCGCACCCAGAGCCAATTGACGAAGGCGAGGCCGGTGGTGACGGCGATCACCAGGAACTCTTGGCGGCGCATGCGGGTAACCAGGACGCCGCAAAAAGCAAGCGCAAGCGCGGAGATAAAAATTCCGCAAGGAAGGCGGAAAGCATCGGCGACGGGATTTTTCTTACGCAGCACCGGCAAAGCGGCGGCGACCGAGCCGTAGACGAAAAGGCGGGCCACGCTCGAGAGCAGCGCGTTCCAGCGAAAATCGCCAGCGATGGAAAAAATCAATAGCAGCGTGGCAAAAATCACGATAGAGACATACGGCGTTCGAAAACGGGGATGGATGCTGCCGAAGAAAGCGGGAAAATCGCCGCGCTCGCCCATGGCAAAAGTGACACGCGGCGTGTGCAGGACGTTAGCGCTGAGGTATCCGTACGCTGAAATGAGCGTGCCAGCCCCAACGATGCGCACCGCCCAATGCGGCAAGAAGCCGCGGGCGGAATCCATGACGGGGGCGGCGGATGTGCCGGCATTGGGAATCGTGTGAATGACCAGATATTGCACGGCGACGTAGAGCAGCGTCGTTGCGCCAATCGCCACGAAGAGCGCAAAGGGAATGTCTTTGCGGGCGTTGCGTGTTTCTCCGGAAGCGATGAGCGCGGCTTCGAAGCCTCCGTACGAATAAATCATCAAGAGCAGAGCTTCAAACCAGTCCGCGAAAGTAGCGGGCGTCGATGCGGGAAGCACGCGAATGTCCGGGTGGAAGGCCAATGCGACGAGACCGGCGATGACAAAGAAGGCCAGCAGGCTAACTTTGCTGACGGTGAAGATGTTGCTGAGCTGCTTGCCTCCGCCAACGCCGCAATAGTTCACCGCCGCGAGGAAGCCGGTAAGAACCGTAAGAATAGCCACCCGCATAAATGGTGTGGTTGCGGCAGGGAAGAATTCGGCGAGATAGGTGATAAAGAGGTTGGCTACCGCGGAAACGGCGGCGATGCGCGTGAGCCAGGTCAACCAGCCGTTTTGAATCGCAAGAAAGCGTCCGAAGGCAACTCGTGCGTAGAGATACGGCCCGCCGGTTTCCTGGAATTGAGAAGCGACTTCGGCCATGCATCCGGCGATGGCGGCAATGATCGCGAAAGCCACGAAGAACCCCACCGGACTAAGCCGGCCGAGACGAGCCGCGATCAGCGCCGGCAAGCCAAAAATGCTCGCGCCCACCATGGTGTTGACCATGAGCGCCGCAAGGCTCCAGCGGCCGATGGTTCGAACGAGTCCGGTTTGGGGCTCCGCCAAGTGCGATTCCGCCTGTCTTTAAATCAATAAACTTTTCGCCGCCCATCGAAGACTGCGCAAGGCTAGCACA
>Ga0182039_10000496_pt1 | contig 20147 bp, 18 predicted proteins | sample sta12Can44000111_FD_125975 | JGI IMG/M metagenome (GOLD analysis project Ga0182039, IMG submission 125975) | Lab enrichment of tropical soil microbial communities from Luquillo Experimental Forest, Puerto Rico - statanox.12C.anox.44.000.111 | ecosystem: Environmental > Terrestrial > Soil >...
GACAAGGCTGATGCGTCTACGTTGCTGGGCAGATCCACAATGATGACAAAGTCGTCGTTCCCAAAGGCATAGTAGAAGGCTTCGAGTCGCCCACCGATTCCTTTGGTCAATTGCTCGGCGGCCGCGCGGCGTTTCGACCCTCCCTCTTGAAGCAGGCCCTTCAAACCTTGGTTCGAATACGATCCCTGAATGAGATATTTTGGCATTTGCTTGCTCCTTTCTAGCGTAATATTTGGCCTACGCGCCCCTAAGTCCAATTGGAGATGTTCTGTAGTTTTAGTTTTGGGCCTCTCGCGTTAGCCAAGCAGGAACCGAATTATTGTCCGCAGATTGGCCAGAGCGGTCCTTCCGTTTCGATTTCAAGCCAGAGCCGCACACCGCGCCTCGAGGATCCCGTTCCTCGTCGTCACGTCGCCTCTCGCCAGCACTGCCGCGCCGCACGTTGGCCGCAGTTCGTGCCCGCAAGGATTTCTGTTGGCCAGCGGGGTCCGATTTTTATGCATCCGTTCTATTCGCCTGCGCTTTTGCCACGGCTGCGGCCAAGATGGACATGCTAACAGTTGGAATGAATTTTTTCATGAGCGATTTCATCCTGGATTAAGCGCCTTGTTAGGCGGCGTGGTCACGTGAAGTCTGGTCTATCACTCAGCACCAAGAGCGTCATGCCCTCGGGACCGGGAACAATCTTACGTTTAGTTACCGCGCCGACACGAATCAGAGCCCCGCGATGCATCGGGTAGCTCTGCCCCTCGGCGTGAAGCGTTCCGCTGCCCTCAAGTGGAATGTAAAGCTCCTCCTCACTGTCCGCGGCGTGGTCGTGCTCAGGATAGTGCTCCCAGTGTGGAGGCATTTTGATCGCGTTCATGCCGAGCTTGGAGAGGCCGAGACTCTTGCCCGCAAAGAAGAATTGCTGTCCCTTCTGAAATGCGCCGGTGTATCGCTCTAGCTCGTCAATGTTCTTAACTGTGACGTCTGTCATAATCGTTTTTGTTGGTGAGTGTTCTCGGCGCGCGAACGCCGCCTAACGAGAAAACGATAAGCCACGGTCCGGATCGGTGGCAAACATCCACGCGCGCTTGTTCGATCAGGGGGCTCGTGGCTTCATCAATTGTTAGACTCCATGTGTTGCCGTGCAACAACTCCGGCACCCTGAAACTGCCGCCCAAGAGCGAAAAGTAGCTACAGCGATTTCGGCCACAGCCAGCCGAATATTCCCGCTGTCAGCACTGCATAGACCAGACTGTCAAAGACGTGCTTGAAAGTGACGACCCAGCTTCGCCCGGCCCAGATCGACTCCTGGGCGTGGGCTGCACCGTACCCCAGGAAAGCTACCGTACCGGCTACGCGGAACACTTCCAGAAAAGCTGCTCCAGGCGCTAGCGTCCGGCCCGCCAGATAAGCGGCAAAGATGCCGATCACGATGCAATATGAGAACCATAGGACCAGATTCCTTCCCATGGCCGGCGGGCCGCTGGGCAACACGGTCATCAAGCCCACTGGTCCGCGTTTCAACTTCTCGACCACCTCAGCGGATTTCATCTCCTTGAATGAGTAATAGGGAAAAAAGTAGACGCGCCCCGGGCTAGCGCCCGCACTGCGCAACGCTTCCGTCACTCGTTCTTCATCGGGCAGCCTGCGGTAATCGCTTTTGTGGTAAGCCAGCACCATGTGCATGATGGAACTGGCGACAAAGACGACCACCGCCGAAACTAGGATGGGCAGCCATAAGGTAGTGAGCGGAACCATGTGTACTTCTCGCGTGGTGATAATGTCGAAGCAGGGTTCGCGAAGCCTAGGCAGGGAGGCGTTGCGCCGTCAAGCTTGGTGATCCCGACCTAGCTCGTACCACCACGCTGTGCTGCACCGCAAAAATTCCTAGTAGCAGCGCGTTCACAAAAAGCGAGACGGTCAACGGTGAAGAGATACCTCAATCGATCGATTTTGGAACAAGCAGATCTCCAACAAATCCAATTGCGCCTTGGTCCCGAGTGGATTTTTGAAGCGTCTGAAAATAGGGGAGGGAGGGACTGATTTTCCCGCAGCTCAAACAAGCCTAAAATCAGCTCCCGCCTTTGTACGCCGATTTTGCACACTCGCCGTGCTTTTTGAGCCCATTTGGGGAAAACATGGGATCACACACCTAACACCGATTTTCCCTCTGTAGAGCAGTTCAGATCACGTGAGCGTCACATGAGCATAATTGCTCTGCAGTCATTGCGAACGAGACGCTCTACCAACTGAGCTATACCCGGGAATCGGAAAAAGATTAGTGCGTCGACAATCAATTTCAGCAAGCAGTCTTAGGCGTTTGGTCGTGTTTGGGAAAATATAAGTTGCTGCGCCGGTCGATTTCGGTATTTGGTATATTGTCGACGCTAGAGGAGGTTTCCCGATGAAAAAATCTTATGCGAGCGGCAGGCGGATCGTTCTTCTTTTGGTCGCTGCGGGTCTAGCAGTTGCCGCAGTTGTTCAGGCCGGTACTGGTTACGATTATTCGCGCACCGAATTGATGGGCAACAGCGGTTTAGTGATTTTTAGAGCCGCCGATTTCGGTTACCTGATCGGTCTCTCCATTTACATTGACGGAGTTCCAATTACCACACTTGCCCGCGGTGAAGGCTACCGGGCGATAATTCGGCCCGGCCATCACGTGCTCACCGTGCTGGATACGCCATCGCCTTACGGCAAAACGAAATTCACGCAGCGACCGCTGAATTTAGCGTCCGGACAGAATTACTCACTTACCGCAATCTGGGATGTTGAGACAATTACGCTCGAAGACGGCGGCTATGTATATCACGGTTTTTACCGTTAACTGCGTCCGCGGGATTCCCGTCTAATTAGTCCAACTCGGCCGGCGCAGTTGACGTTCCCGAACGCAAGTGCGTTTCCCTTATCGTGACCTTCGCCGTCGGCGGCGAAATCTCCGGCTGCCCTTTTGATTTGAGCGAAGCATTCAAGCTTGGCAAATCTCTCGTCAGCAACTGCTCGAAATCCTTGCTAACGTCGCCCAACTCTCGGCGCAGCGCGTTGATGTAAGCGAGTTGGTAATCACCCGGTTTGCCCTCGTAACTCAGGAGCGCTCCATAAAGTTGATCGGTGTGTTCGCGTAACCGCTCTTCGCCGGTAATGGCGCCGCCTTCCTTCGTGGCGACGATTCTCTTGCGAACGTTGTCGATCTTGTCATCGAAGCCTTTGATCGTCTTTTTCAGCGGATCGTTTTCTGAAATTGCCGAGGATGTTTTCGCCACGCCACGCCGCAACACTAGAATGCGATCCATCAACGCACTTTCATCGTTGAATAGTGCATGTACCCTCATGACCGCGTCATACTGCGCCTTCCTGTCTTCGGTCGTATATTTCGCGCGCCGGTCCAGACCAGTCGTCAATTTCGTTTCGTAGGTCTTTCCGGCCTTGGTCAGGCGAACGGTGTAATCGCCGGGAACAAGGCGAGGTCCGCGTGTGCCAAAAAAAGCGATCTGCGCAGCTGGCGGAACGCGCGGCGGTTTTTCGCGCATGCTCCAGGTGACGCGGTTCAAGCCGGAACGTTTGCTCGCCGGGACTTCATCGATCACGCAACCGGTTGAATCGAGGATTTCGATCTTCAATTTTCCGAAAAGATGGCGCTCGCGTTGATAATACGTAATCACCGCAGCGTCCGGCGGATTGTCGCCGACAAAAACGGCGTCTCCGTTCGCCCAGCCTCCGCTTCCTTCGATTCGCTGCTGGACAGGGCGTGCGGTAACGAAGGCAACTTCCTGGGTCATCACGCTACTCGTCAGATTCCGCAGCGGCACGATGTCGTCTACGATCCAAATCCCGCGGCCGTGTGTCGCCAAAACCAAATCATTCTCGCGCGGTTGAACTGCCAAATCGCGAACTGCGACCGCCGGAAAATGGTTGCCTTTGAATTGCGCCCAGTTTTTTCCGCCATCGATCGATACCCAAAGTCCAAATTCTGTTCCAAGGAAAAGCAGATCCGGTTTTTCCAAGTCTTCTTTGATCACGTGCGCATAGCCGCGAACCGTCTTTGCCTCCTTATCAGTGACCAATGGCGTCCACGTTTTGCCGTAATCGCTCGTGCGGAAAACGTACGGCGCCATGTCGCCAAATGTATGTCGATCAAACGCCGCGTAGGCCGTGCCGGCGTCGAAGTTGCTCGCCTGCACCCAGCTCACCCATGAATTTTTGGGAAGTCCCGGAACGTTTGCGACCGCGTTGTTCCAGGTTTTTCCACCGTCGCGCGTGATCTGGAGATTGCCGTCGTCGGTTCCGACCCAGATCAGATTTTTGTCCTTGGGCGATTCGCTGATCGAATAAATCGTCGTGTGCATTTCGGCTGAAGAATTGTCCACGGTTACGCCGCCCGATTGTTCCTGCTTTTGTTTTTGCGGATCGTTCGTCGTCAGGTCCGGCGAAATGCGCTCCCAATTCTGACCGTGGTCGCGCGAGCGAAATAAACATTGCGCGCCGATGTAAACAGTTCCCTTTTCATTGGGCGAAAGCGCGATTGGCGTGTTCCAATTATAACGCAGCTTCTCGCTGTAGTCCGGTCGAGGCTTGATGTTGCGCGCTTCATGCGTGTGACGATTGACGCGCGCGATCTCGCCGCCCTGATATTCCGCGTAGATGTAATCGGCGTCCGTCGGATCCGGAAACATCCAGAATCCGTCGCCGTTGTACATGTTTTCCCAACACTGGTTTGTGATGCCGCCGGGATATTGGGAATCGCCGACCCAGGAGCTGTTGTCCTGCAGTCCGCCGTAAACATGATACGGATCGTCGTCGTCCGTGCTCACGTGATAAAATTGAGAAACGGGAAGGTTATCGCCTTTCCACCATTTGCTCCCGCCGTTGTAGGAATACCACATTCCGCCGTCGTCGCCCACGAACACGACCTGGGGATTGATCGGGTCAATCCAAACATCGTGATCGTCGCCGTGACTTCCTCCAAAACCGCCGACCACGGCAAAACTTTTACCGCCATCTTCACTTAAGATCAGCGCGCCATCAGGCTTAAAAATGCGGTCCTGTTTTTTTGGATCAACAACCAGCCGCGCGAAATAAAACGGACGCCACACCATCCAATTGCTTTTGTCGCGTTGTTCCCAAGTCGCGCCGCCATCATCCGAGACGAACAATGCGCTCGCCGGCGATTCGACAAGACAATAGACGCGTTTTGGATTCGAAGGCGCGATCGCAATTGCTAACCGGCCGTAAGGTTTCTTGGGGAAACCTTTGTTCGCTTCCGGCGTCACTTCGGTCCACGTCTCACCGCCGTCGTTCGAACGTAACAATGCGCTTGCCGAAGGTTTGTCCGGGTCCTCGCCACCCGAGCGATACTCCCAGCCTTTACGCCGAAAATCCCACATGCACGCGAACATCGTGTTCGCATCGGTCGGGTCGATCGCTACATCGGCGCAACCGGTCGAAAGATTCTCGCCCTTCAAAACCAATTTCCACGTTTTGCCCCCGTCGGTTGTTTTGTAGAGACCGCGGTCCGCCGAGTCGCTCCAGAGCGCGCCGGGCACTGCGGCGAAAATTGTATCGCTGCTTTTCGGACTGACTGCAATGCGTGCGATGCGCTCAGACTTTTCCAAACCAACGTGTACCCACGTTTCTCCGCCGTCGATCGATTTGTAAATGCCGTCGCCGATCGAAACGCTGTTCCGCATCCACGATTCACCCGTGCCGACCCATACATTTTTCGTGTTCGTCGGATCGATCGCGATTGCGCCGATCGATTGCACATCCTGCTCGTCAAACACCGGACGATAGCGCGTTCCGCCATCGTCCGATTTCCAAACGCCGCCGCTGGCCGCGCCAACGAAAAGCGTGATTTTACCGGATGGTTCATGCGTTCCTGCGATCGCAGATATGCGGCCGCTCATCGCGGCGGAACCGATGTTGCGCGCGCCGAGACCGGAAATCGTAGAGGAAGTTAACGCAGGCTGCTCCTGCGCGTGTGTTAGATCGACACTTAGGCAAAAGACAGCCGCTAGGCAAAAATGTGTGATTCGCATGAAGTGAATTATTTCGAAGGTGAAGTTGGGAATTTGAAGATCGCGTCGTCAACCGGCGTGTTTGCCTCCGCTTTTTCGATCACGACCTTTTGTTTGTCCGGATCGCCCTTGCGTCCTTCCTCGATCGAAAACGGAATGAAGACGCCGCCGATTTTTTCGTAATCCCCGACATCGGTCTCCGTTTCTTCCTGAGCGCCGTGCCTGACCCGCTGGGTGAGAATTCGAATCTCGAGAAAGTGATCGGGATCGAGATAAACAAAACTCACGTCGCCATTCTTGCGGATGACTTTGATTTTATAAGCCGACGTTCCATCGACGTCTTCGCGTCCGAGATATTCCAGCGTGCTTCCTTTTTCTTTCCAATTCACGAGCGGCCCGTCGATCTCAGCGTCTTCGATCAGCGGTTTGGTATCGTCCGCCGACATCTTCTCGGGGTCTTTGCGTCCTTGAAACGGCGAAATTTTCCATCCTTCCTTGCCATCGTAGGACTGCACCGCAGTCAGTCCTTGAAGCGTGGCTTCGGTGCGCACCTCGTTCGGCCGCTTTTTAGTTTCGTAGTAACCGAGCTGCAGCTGGCCTTCGTTAACCAACATTTTGCCAGTGAGCTTGAGCGATTGCAGAGCCTTGAGCGCGTCGGCTCCTCCTTTCGCTTCGATGTTTTTTGCGACCAACTCATCGAGCGTTGGCGGTTTTTCGGTTTCCGCCGCTACCGAAAGGAATGCGGCACCAATAGTAAAGAGTAGAGTTAGACGTAATTGCATATGAGGTTGAATGGGCGACATAGAAATAGGGACGCGTCGCATCACTATGCAAAGGATATGCCAGGTGGCAATTAGCCTTACAAGCTGCTTCTAATCAGTATGTTGCAATCGGAGCGAAAATCTTCTAACTCGTTGGCCATCCCACGAGTGGGATTCTGCTGCTTGGTTTTGGGACGGTAGAAACGCGAGTTCTAAAGCCCGCAACCAACGCTCAGCACGTTGTTAAAGCCGGACTTTTGATGTTCATAAACGCTGATCTCATCGCCTTCGTAATAAACGGACCGAACCACGATATCGATCTTGCCGTCGCCATTGAGATCGAGCGGCGCCACAATCTCGAATTTATTTGGCGCGGCATCGCTCTTCGATTCGGGGTAAAACTCGCCGGCGACCAATTCTGTCTCTGCTTTTCGCTGTGCAAACCGGGCTAGCAGCACGAACGAATATGTGTTCGCGGTCGGTTCATCCGGAATTTTCTCTCCATCTTTGTAATGGGTCGCCGAAATGAGCATTTCATCCTCGCCGTCGCCATCAAGATCAATCTTCACCGCTTGCATGATGGTCTGTCGGTTCCAGCCATTTTCCCGACTCAACCGCGCCAACAAGATAGCCGTAACGCACATCAATGATCGGGAACGTTTCGGTCATCGCGTCGCGCAATACGCAAACACAAACGCACCGACGAAGAATTGAGCTTTCATGACGCCGCTCCGAATGCGAGGCCAAGTCCGTAAGTCACGGCGGCTTCGATCACGCCGACGATTGTCATTTCCAATCCGGACGCCCACCACGAGCGCAGTGTAATCAGCGACTTCACCGCTCCGACGAGGAAGTGTGCGATAATGCTGATCGCGAACGCCCACACAACGGCTGCGAGGCCACTCATGAAAAAGAACGGGATGATTGGAATGAACGCCCCGATCGCGGTCGAGATTGCCGCCGACGTCGCCGATAGCCAGGGTTTGCCGAAATGTTGCTGTGAAAGTCCGAGCTCGCTTTGGGCCATCGCAGCGACCATTTGCTCCGGTTGTTGGGCTAATCGCTCCGCCATCTTCTGCGCTTCGTCCGGATTGAATCCCTGCAGTTGATAAAAGAGAGACATCTCTTCTATTTCTTCCTCGGGATTTTCTTCGACCTCTTCTTTCTCGCGGGCGATCTCCGCCTCGTAAACTTCGCGCTCACTTTTAACGGCGAGGTACGCACCGGCGCCCATCGACAATGATGAGGCCATCATTCCAGCGAGTCCGGAAATAAGAATGTAATGCTGCTGATTGTTTGTCGCGCCGGCGACGCCCGAAACAATTCCGAACACCGCGCCGAGGCCGTCATTCACTCCATAAATTGCGTCCGCGACCCAACTTCCACCGCGTCCGTGCCAGCGTTCGCGCTTGAGAATCGAATCGAGTACTGTGCGGGGCCCGAGCTGCGGCACCATCGTTTGCAGCGCGCGGGCGTGCGCTCTTTCTTCCAGGGCGCTTTCACGCAAAAAGTCTTTCACGTCGCGCTCGCCCGCCAGAACCCGATCCCGTTGGTCGCGAAACTCGGCTTCGTGTTTTTCTTCAGCCGCCTCCATTCGGCGAATTGTAATCTCCGTTCCGAGCGCGCGATTCAACCAGCGTTGCAAACGCCGGCCTAACGAATCGGGAATCATCGGGACAGGTTCGCCGAGATCAGTCAATTTTTTCGCCCAACGCGTGGCGTGACGTTCCTCGGCTTCTGCCATTCGATTCAAGATGCCTTTGCGTTTTTCGTCTGCCTCGCGAGCGGCCAGCTCTCGATAAACCTGCGCGGTTTCCACTTCTGCGCGCCAATTGCGCTTCACGACTTCGATAGTTTTCTGTCGATCTTGGTGCCTGTTCGGCTCGGACCCCGTCGTGCTCATCGTGCGCATTCGGTTTCGATCGCGGCGGTAATGGGCGACATCGGTTTGGTCTTCAGTTGTTGCACGGTGATGATGAGCGCGACGGAACCGATGATCAATATCGCAGCAAGCAAAGTCCGCAGCGTCACAGTCTCGTGGGCGAACAATGCGCCGAGCAGCATGGCAACGATCGGATTCACATAGGCATAAGTCGCGACCTTGGCCGGGTCGCAATGGCGGATCAGCCAAAAATACGCGGTGTAGCCGACGATTGCACCGATAAGCACAAGATAAGCGAACGCGCCTAACGAGAGCAGAGCGATGTTGCCGGGATGAAAATGTCTTGCCTCGCTGGCGAACACTCCAACGAGCAGCATCATGAAACCGCCGCAGAACATTTGCTGTGCTGTGCCGAGAAATGGCGACGTGGTATGCTTCGAGGCGCGCGAATAAAGCGAGCCCGCCGACCAAATGAACGACGACAAGAGCAAGATCGATATTCCGATAGCGGGATGACTGTTGCCGCTGCCTGAAAACCGCAATGTAGGACCGAGCAGCACTGCAACTCCGAGAAATCCACCAGCGAGCCCGAACCAAACGATCGGTTGCGGGCGCGGAGTCATTCCGACCATCCAACCGAGCAAGATGATGTAGATTGGAACAGTGGCGACGATCAAACTGGCCAGACCGGATTCAATAAATTTTTCGGAGAGCGTGACGCCGCCGTTACCGCCCAACAACAAGCACGCGCCAACAATCAGTGCCGATCGCCACTCCGCCCAGGTCGATCTTAGGGGGCCTTGTGTCCGCGCGATTGCGAACATGATCAAACCCGCGAAAAAGAATCGCGCGCCCGCCATCAAGAACGGTGGAATTGATTGAATCGCGAACAAAATTCCGAGGTAGGTCGAACCCCAAATAAGGTAGAGCGCGGCGAAAGCCACAATGATTTTGATCTTTCGCGACTCTGCCATTGATGACAGTTACGCTAAGCGAATCAGTGTTCCAGTCGCGCCAGCGCGTCTCGTGCTTGCGAAAACTCGAGATTGATCGCGATGGCGCGCCGTGAATCGCTCACAGTTTAATCACTTGGGCGGAATGAATATCGCCGGTGGCCCGGATTTGTTGAAGTAATCCTTCATCCGGCGCGTTGTCTAAATTCAAGACCGTGAGTGCAGTGCCGCCGGCCTGATTTCGACTTAACGACATGGTGGCGATGTTTACGCCGTGTTCGCCGAGCAAGGTCCCGATGCGACCGACGATTCCTGGACGGTCGGTGTTCTCGAGAACGAGAATCACACCATACGGCCGGGCTTCTACCGGGCGACTGTTGACGCTCACGATGCGCGGCGTCGCTCCGAAAAATGCGCCGCCGACTGAAACAGTTTTCCCTTCGGCGTCGGCCGATAACTCGACGAGATCGGCGTAATCGCCGAGTGTGCCCAATCGCGTCTCGGTCACTTTTAATCCGAGACTTTCAGCGAATTGCGGCGCGTTGACTTCGTTGACGTCCGCGCCGCCGGCAGTCTGTAGAAAACCTTTCAACACTGCGCGCGTGATGATCCGGCCGGAGTCGAGCTCGTTCACTTTGCCGCTGTAATTAATTTTCAATTCATCCACACGGCGCGGAGCAACTTGCGACAAAAAGCGGCCGAGCTTTTCTCCGAATCGCAGATGCGGCCCAATGATCGACAACGTCTTGGCGTCGAGATTCGGCATGTTAACCGCGTTGCGAATGGTTCCATCGAGGAGCGCGGCGCGAATCGATTGGGCGATTTCGATTCCAACACCTTCCTGCGCTTCAGCCGTGGAGGCGCCGAGGTGCGGCGTTAAAACCAAATTCGGCGCGGCGCGAAGAGGAGAATCTGCAGGCAAAGGTTCAATTTCGAAAACGTCGAGCGCGGCTGCCGCAATATGCCGATCTTGCAACGCCTGAGCGAGCGCGATTTCATCGATTAAGCCGCCGCGCGCGCAGTTAATGATACGCGCGCCGCGTTTCGTTTTAGCTATCCGCGACGCGTCGAGCAAGTGACGCGTTTCGTTGGTAAGCGGTGTATGAAGCGAAATGAAGTCCGCATTTGCTAGCAGATCGTCGAGTTCTTCGACGAGCTCGACCTGTAAGCTCCGCGCGCGTGCTGCCGAGAGATACGGGTCATAAGCGACGACGCGCATGCCGAAGGCGATCGCACGGCGGCTAAGCTCGCTACCGATCCGACCCATGCCGATGACGCCGAGTATCTTGTTGTAAAGCTCGACGCCCTCAAAATCTTTCCTGCTCCATTTTTTACTGCGCAAGCTCGCGTCTGCCTGCGGAATCTTTCGCGCGACGCAAAGCAAGAGCGAAAATGCATGCTCGGCGGTGGAAACGGTATTGCCGCCCGGTGCATTGAGCACGAGAACACCGCGCCGCGTGGCCGTTTCGACATCGACATTGTCCACGCCGACGCCCGCACGCCCGACCACGCGCAATCTTTTCGCGGCATGCAGAACTCCACCCGTGACTTTCGTTTCGCTCCGGACAATCAACGCCGCGAACTCAGGAATGATCTCAATTAACTTCTCCGGGCTGAGCTTAAGTTGCTTTGAAACTTCGAGTGCGCCATCACGCGCAAGTTCTTCAACGCCGCGTTCAGCGATTGCGTCGGCGACGAGAACCTTCAGTGGAGTCACAACAGACGTTCAACGTTCAATTGTGACGGCGCAACTGCGCGACGACTTCGATTTCAGCCGTTTGCGGAAACATGTCGAGCGGCGTCACCGATTCGATTTGGAATCGTGACTGGAAATCGCCGAGATCGCGCGCGAGCGTGGCTGGATTGCATGACACATAGATCAGCGTCGCCGGCGCAAGATCGCCAACTGCTTTGCGAAGTTGCGTACTGAGTCCGGTTGCCTGTGGATCTACAATCACCGAGGTTCTGTCGAGATCGCATTTCTCTATTGAGGCGTAAAGCTCGGCGTCGAGGTTGCCCGCGATGTAGGTTTCCTTGCTAGTCGCGTTTTCTCTCGCAGCGGCGATTGCGAACCGGTCCCAGTCGATTCCGATCACGCGCTCAAATTTATCGAGAAGCGCTTTGGCAAAAAAGCCCGCGCCGCAGAAAGCGTCAATGAGCAACTCCTGGCCTGCCGGCACCGATCGCACAATCAATTCGCGAAGCGCGTGTGCGACGTCGTCGTTCGTTTGGGAGAAAATCCGTGGCTCGGATCGTGCGCGTAGCGTGTAATGACCGTCTCGAACTTCATGTTTGCGCAACTCAGCGAGCTCGCGATTGACTTCGTCCATCGCGATCGGGCAACGCTCGATGTCGATCAAGCGATGCGGATCACGTCGAAAATATCCGATGACACCGTTCTCCGCGTGGACAGTGATGCGGTTCCGGTAACCGTACTCACGAGGCGAAGGGATGATCCTCTGTAGTGGAACATCTTTGAGTTTTCCGATGCGATGCAGAGCGCCGCGGACTTGACGCGATTTTATCTCGAGTTGATGCGCGTAGTCGATGTGTTGATAGGCGCAGCCGCCACAGCGTCCGAAATAAGGGCAGGGTGGCTCGACGCGGTGGGGCGATTTTTCTCGAAGATCGACAATCTCTGCTGCGGCGAACTGTTTTTTCTCGCGCGTGATTTTCGCCGTGACCGATTCACCTGCAATCGTGAAGGGAACGAACACGGCCTTGCCGTTTTCGCGCGCGACACCTTTTCCGCCAAAGGCGATATCTTCGATTTTAAGACCAACGGTGCGCACCGCTGAAGCTAGTGGCGCTCGCCGAGTGTTGGCGGGCCATAATCATTGCCCGGTGGATCCTGAATGTCTGCGAGTGCGCCGGCGGCCAAAGCAGCATTCATCAGCGTGACAAGTGATTGCATTTTTTCATAAACGCCTCGAGTCACCTAAGCAACTTCTTCATTCGAAAACAACTTCGAACTTGGGCGAACTAACCGCTGGGAGGACCTTGGAGATAAAATAGGACCGAGCGGCTCGCATCGAACAGCCCATGCGCAATAATTGCTGGCCAAAGATTGCGTCCTGAAACGAAAACGAGAACGGCGAGCAACATGCCGAGCGTGCCGGTGATCAGCATGCCGATTGGGTTTTGATAAGCGTGTGACGCGCCGAACAAAATGCCTTGAATAACACACGCAGTTACCCACCCGCCGCGACTTCCGCCAAAGCACATCGCTAGACCCTGCATCAGAAATCCGCGGAACATGAATTCCTCATAAAATCCGGCGCCGATCAGAACATAAACAACCGTGAAAGACATGAGTCTGAGATTTCCTTGCAAAGCGGCAAAGCGGCTGAGATCGCGATGAAAGCCCGCTTTCTCGGAAAAATAAATTCCCGCGAAGACAAGTGCCGCAATCAAGACGCCGATGGAGATTGTGCGCGGCCAGCTCTGTGGCCGCTTCAAGCCAATATCGGAAAGCGTTTCTCCGCGCAGTCGTATCAGTATCCAGGCGAACGTGACCTGCAACATTTGGACCAGTAATCCCAAAGTGTAGCCCGCCTCCATTGATTTCGGCGCATAGATAGCGTCGGCCGCTACTTCCAATCCGAACACCGCAACGATCAGAAGGAGGATGTCGATCAGGTAGCGAAATCGCTGTGGAATGAGCTTTCCGGTAGCGCACTCAACCTCGTTTTGCATACGGCGAATGTTAGCCGCTGGCTCCGGGAGTTGGACAGATCAATTCCCGCGAGTGTTAACGCTGATCACTGACTGCCGACCGCTGTCTAATGAAGTCCGCGCACCGAGCGGTCCACTCCACGAGTGGCGCATCAAACGCTCGGGAAAGCGGGACTCGATCCATCTAAGCCGACACCAGCAACCCAATTATGAAGGTTAGCGGCAGCGTTATTGGCAGACCTGCCGACAACAACGCCAATAACGGATTCCGTTAGTTGCTGGCGGCATTTTCCCTAGGCGTGCTGCCGCCAACAACTAACGGGGGCGCACAAGCAACATCTCTTTTGGACAAATTCCGAACTGCGTAAATCTGCCGGAAAAACTGCAAACCAGCGATTGGAACATCGTCGAAAAAATCTGCACCAAAGTCTTTCTGATTAACGAACAGGCCGTGGCGTGCTATTTTGCTCGCGTTTGAACAATGACGAATTGCTACGAATTGAAGCGGACAAAGTAGAACTTAGAGTAGAACTAGGCTGATATTGGCCTCTGTTTCTGGCGTAAATTCGTTCGGAATCAAGTGTCCCCGTAGTTCAACGGATAGAACGGAGGTTTCCTAAACCTTAAATGTGGGTTCGATTCCCGCCGGGGACGCTTGACGAGTCAGACAAAATCTGACCGTTCCAGTCAGACAAAGTCCGCCAAAGTCCGCCAACGTTATGTTCGTTTGAACGCTGCGGAAGGTCGCCGAGCGATAGACGGCCTCATCCCGCGCCGAGGATGCCCCTGAAATCGTCGGAGCCACGCAAACGGCTCGCGGGCAGCGGCGTTTTCAGACTCAACCGACTGACCTTTCGTTGAAATCGACGAAGGGTGTCCCGTAGCTGAAAAAAAATTCGTTAGGTCGCGCGCGCGTATCTGTCGCGCCGCTCTCACTAGTTCTTGCACGCCTTCAACTGCCAGCTCACAATGGCAGCGAGCGCTGACCATCTGGTCCGACAAGCAGATCGTTTGGTAGTTGGCAACGCAAATAGAAGTAAAAATGCGGATCAATCACAACCAGCAGTCGCTTATTGTCATCCCATTGCACTGGGTGACCACCATCCTTGAAAACCGCTTCAATCTGATTCAGAGCCGCTCGGATATTTGGATCCTCCCCGTCGCAACAGATTGCCTTCATCCGTGCTTTGATCTCATCAAGTGAGATCGACACAAACGGCGGATTTAAAGCGATTATTCGAGTCAAAACATCGTAGACATCTCCGCCGCTGCCATCTCGCAACTTGTATGAAGAGCGCTTACTCCCGCGCTCAGCGGGCCCTCTTTCAGAAAGTGAAACTGGGTTGCCTGGTCATATGACTTGACCGCTCGCCTTTTGACGGCTTCTAAATCGAAAGACTTCAACGTTATCGTTTGGTTTTCGTATGGAACATCTGGGTGTACTGCCCCGCTCAGTCCCGAAAAACCTATCGCACAACGTGCTTTTGCCACATTTGGAAGCTGTTGGCTTCCCTCTATCGTTCCTAACGTTTCTAGCGTTCCTAACATTGTTTCCAGCGGTATAACCAACAAGAATGAACGCGTCACGGCTCTCAATCCCTGTGTGATCATTTCGCCGCTTCCGAGCCCGCGAGTTTTTGGAAGCGTGGATTATTTCGCAGTGGGTCGGACATGGGATCGAGCCGCAAAAACGCGGGAATGAGCGGCGGACGTAAAGCCAAACCCGTCGGACTAAAGGACAATACGGCAGGTTGCGAAGTTCAGCCGAAATTGGGTTGTAACGCGATTAATCTCGCGATGAGCCCGTTTGACCTAAAAGCCGCACTGCTCGCAAAACACGCGCAACACCCCGTAATCATTCATTTTCCGATCGCGTTGTTTATCATCAGCGTAGCCTTTGATCTACTCGCGATCTGGAGAAGAAACCCAACGATGGCGAAGGCCGCATACTACAATCTTCTTGCGGCGGCACTGACAGTGCCCGTGGCTATTGCGAGCGGGTTGGCCGCATGGCAATGGCAATTGGAAGGTGCAAAACTTAAGGGAAACTTGCTTTTCCATCTGATCTTCGCCGTGGTAGCCAGCACAATGATTTGGCTGCTCTGCTTGTGGCGGGTTCGCCAGCGAAGATTTCCAGAACGAAGGCCGGGAATTATCTATATCGCCCTTGCACTTGCCACGGTGTCACTAATCGCACTTGCCGGACACCTGGGCGGTTTCGTGAGCGGGGTGGAGGGAGGGCCCACATAGCGTTCCATACTTTTCGAAAATAAGGCGTGCTCAATCGTTAAATGTTAAATAAAATGCGTGACGGACGCTGCCAACCAAACCCGAACAAAACCAAATATTATGTCAGATTACATTTCTCACGATCATGAGGACGACGGGATTGATCGCCGCGGCTTTCTCCACTGCATGGCATGGGCCGGTACGGGCCTACTTTGGACAATCAGCGGCGGCGTCCTAGCGTCAAAAACTCTCGCGCAAATTGCGAACGCTGGAGAACTGTTGCCGGCCAGCGATCTAAGCTTTCTGCAAATAAGCGATAGCCACATTGGCTTCAGTAAAGAAGCGAATAAGGATGTCACTGCGACCTTCAAAATTGCTGTCGACCGAATCAATGCGATGGCAACGCCCCCATCCTTCCTTATTCACACGGGAGATATTTCCCAGCTTTCGAAGCCGGAAGAGTTTGACACCTTCGATGAGGTGCTAAAGAGCTGTCGGACAAAGGACATTTTTTTCGTTCCGGGAGAGCATGATGTACTCGACGGGAGTGGGAAGCTCTACCGTGAACGATATCTGAAGAGCGTCGAAGGCAAAGGCTTCGGCTGGTACAGTTTCAACAAAAATGGTGTCCATTTCATTGGATTAGTTAACGTCGTGAATCTTCAAGCCGGCGGTTTAGGACAGCTCGGGGACGAGCAGCTAGCATGGCTCGAGGCCGACCTGAAGGGTCTCGGGGCGAGCACGCCCATTGTCGTGTTTGCCCATATCCCGCTCTGGGCGGTTTATCCGGAATGGGGCTGGGGAACGAGCGATAGCGAACAGGCTCTGCAATACTTAAAACGCTTCGGCTCGGTGACTGTCCTCAACGGGCACATCCACCAAGTGCTCCAGAAGGTCGAAGGGAACGTGACCTTCCACACTGCTATGTCTACCGCTTTCCCGCAGCCCGCGCCGGGGCAAGCGGCATCGCCCGGACCAATGACAGTTCCCGCCGAAAAGCTGCGCAGCGTGCTAGGCCTAACAAGCGTTAAATATCTGCGGGGCAAATCTTCTCTCGCCGTCGTCGATTCAAACCTTAGTTAGAGGGCAACCTTCATGTACACAATCGCTGCGAAAACCAAAACCAGACCAATCCTGTTCGTTATGACCTTCTTGTTCCTGGCCCATTTTACCCTAGGCCAAGCCGACAAAGAAGCATCGCACGCCAAAAAGAACGAAATAGTGATTAAGAATTTCCACTTCGATCCTCAAGTCCTCACCGTAAAATCCGGGGAAAAGATCACGTGGATCAATCGGGACGAAGAACCGCACCTTGTCGTCAGCGTTGAGAGCAAATTCAAGAAATCGGGTCCACTCGACACGGACCAGGAATTCACCATTACGGCGGGCGCACCGGGTACTTGCAATTACTTTTGCTCTATTCACCCCAAGATGACAGGGAAGATCGTTGTCGAAAAATAAAGCCAGGAAGTCAACGCGTTGCGGTGAGTTGATCGGGCTAACGACTGAAAAGTAACTTTTGACGCTTGAAGTTTTGGAGGTGATTCTGGACTTGTCCGTGCTGACTCAAGAGACATTGGACACGTTTCTCAAACATCGCGGAATAACTTGGACGAAGGAATTGAGCGTTGGACGGTAAGCGCTGAACGTTGAGCGTTTCCTTCGAGTTCTTAACTCTAACGACTCCTTGTTCACGTGCTACCACTGACCTTAGCCCGCCTCCGCTCGATCGCTGGCATTGTCATCGGCCTGTACGTAACGATGCATCTTTCGAACCATGCTCTCGGATTGATTTCATTAGACGCGCAGGAAATGGCGCGACCCTGGGTGATGGCTCTTTGGCATTCACCCTTAGGGCAAATCCTGCTCTATGGAAGCTTGGGGACGCACGCCTTCTGTGGCCTCGTCGCGCTGGGCCGACGCCGACATTATCGGATGCCGATGTGGGAGCGAACTCAAATTGTTCTCGGACTGGCGATCCCATATTTGCTGCTCGTTCACATCGTCAATACTCGCGGCACCCGAATTTTGACCGGCATCGACATCAATTACCCGTACGAGATTGCGAATCTTTGGGTGGATCCGTGGACACGTTTTCGACAAATCCTTCTCGTTTTGCTGGTGTGGGGACATTTCGCAGTCGGCCTGCATTTTTGGCTGCGCCTGCAAAATTGGTATCGGCGCGTTTTCCCCGTCGTGCTGCTCGTCTACGTATTAATTCCGACGGGAGCTCTGCTCGGTTTCGCCGAAGTCGGAATGGCGACAACGGCCCATGCTCGATCGGACCCGGCATGGTTCAAGCGAATGAAAACGGCCGGCACTCCGGCCGATCCAGGACGCGCAGCGACGCGCACTCAATTGAAAGAATGGGTCGGCTACTCCTGGCTGGGATTGGTCGCCGCTGTGCTTGCCGGCGCCCAACTTCGCAATTCCTTGAGGCGACATAAAAGGTTCACTGTTACGTATCCCGACAACATGGCCGTCGACGCGCCGGTCGGTCTCTCTGTTTTGGAAGTCAGTCGGCGAGCGCGCCGGCCGCATGTCTCGGTTTGTGGCGGGCGTGCTCGCTGTACTACCTGCCGGATTCGCATCGACCATACCGCCGAAGAGCTGCCGTTGCCTAACGATCTCGAAGCTCATGCTCTAAAGCGAATCGGTGCGCCGGCCGGCGTTCGTCTGGCCTGTCAGCTCCGGCCGCAGAACGATTTGTCGGTGTATCCGCTGCTCCATCCCGACTTGTCCACACGATCGCGCCCTCTTCGTCGCAACGAGTTCGGAGAAGAACGTCGCGTGACGATTTTGTTTATCGATCTCCGCGGGTCTACTCGGCTGGCCGAAGCGCGCTTGCCCTACGACGTCGTTTTTCTGCTTAACCACTATTTCGCTGAAATGGCGAGTGCGGTGGAGGCAACTGGTGGTCACTACTCCAATTTTACGGGCGACGGTCTGATGGCGTTGTTTGGTCTCGAAGAAAGCGATGACTATGGCGCGATGGCGGCGTTGAGGTGCGCGTTGCGCATGCTGACAAGGTTGGAAGATCTCAATCGACAGCTCGCTTCGGAACTGGCTGAACCGCTCCGAGTGGGCATCGGCGTCCATACGGGCGAAGCTATCATTGGTCAGATGGGTCCACCGAAAACTCCGATTTTAACTGCACTCGGCGACGCGGTTAATACCGCTGCTCGTCTCGAAGGTTCGACCAAGGAACTAAACGCTCCGATCGCGATATCCGCCGATGCACTCAAGGCTACTCGACTGAAGACCGATTTGCCGGTTCACAATCTGGTTCTCCGCGGGAGGTCCGATCGGCTGCCGGTAGTCGGCTTCGACGCGCAATCCCTGGCGGATCTTCTCGATGTCGCAGTGCAAAATGCTTAACAGTCTAGAGGCCAGCTCGCTCGGCGATTACTGTTGTGAGCAAGAGGTCGTTTTGAACGTTGGACAAGCCAAAACGACTCAAATATTTAGCAAACAAAGCAGGTTACGCCGATGACACGATGCCTTTTTAGTTCCTTGCTGATTTCTAATGCGAACAGTCGCATAGGATAGAATTTTCCGCCTGAACGTGACACCTCGTGCCAAAGGAGATACGATGCGGAATCGCGTGGAGCGTTTTTAATGATCGGGGTCACACTTTCTGTCAGTAGATCGAGGTAATGGATCGGGGTTCCTGCACACAAACGATTATATGGCGCTCAAGCAATTAGGCGATCGGTTGGTTCGGTTTACAGGAGGGGATACAGGGATGTGGCGAGTTTTGGCCATTCGGCCGGTTCTGGGCGATACTTTGCCTCAAGCCGCAAGGGTTGCCGTGTGCCGAGGAGATGAACCTACGCCGCTCAAATCCCAGTGGATTTTATCCGGCGTCATCAGCAACGTCCGATATGTAGAACGGCCAGAACAGCAGGAATTGACATTGAAGCAGGCTCCCCTGGGCCGATCGGAAGCGACCCTGGCGGCCCTTATTCCTATTCGAAAAACGGCGGCTTGGTGGAATTTAACCCAAGAGGAACGTCGAAGCATTTTTGAGAACAAATCCCATCACATCGCCGAAGGAATACGGTATCTGCCGTCGGTCGCACGGCAGCTTTATCATAGCCGCGATATTGGTGAACCCTTCGATTTCCTGACGTGGTTTGAATACGCTCCCGAACATTCGGAGGCGTTCGAAGAATTAGTTCGAACGCTCCGAAAGACCGAAGAATGGGAGTTTGTTGATCGCGAAATCGATATCCGTTTGATGCTCGATTCCAAGGGGTAAGGCGCTCTTTTTACGTTAGTTTGTTGAGACAGACTAGCTTCGCACACCAGACTGGCCGCCCCGCCCGGGTCGCAAATTGGGCTCCGGTCTATCGCGGGGACACGACAGGCTCGGAGGGCTTGAGCCCACCGCCACGCGTACTCGGCGCGGACCGAACAGGGGTTTTGCAACAGCAATAAAAAGGCATTTACCACGGCGTCGAGCGATCGGCTTGATCCGGGCACTTTCAGGCTTCGCGCATCTTCATCACGGCCGCGGTTGAGTTCGCACTGGCTGAGTTCCCACAGATGTTGATTGTTGTGAGTCCGCGGGATTGCCCAGTTTTCCTTGTCTGACTCGGCACAAAAAAGAAGGTTTCGAATATGATCGGTGCCCCTGATCGCA
>Ga0182039_10000503_pt1 | contig 20012 bp, 18 predicted proteins | sample sta12Can44000111_FD_125975 | JGI IMG/M metagenome (GOLD analysis project Ga0182039, IMG submission 125975) | Lab enrichment of tropical soil microbial communities from Luquillo Experimental Forest, Puerto Rico - statanox.12C.anox.44.000.111 | ecosystem: Environmental > Terrestrial > Soil >...
AATCAATGCGAGCAGCTAGACTCTTAATCAGCGGGTCGCAGGTTCGAGTCCTGCTGCACCCACCATAAAATCAAAGACTTAGATGACCTATTCGAAACCCCGCTTGGAAATTGTCCGCACAGTGTCAGCGAAAAGGCGGAGAGGGACCGAGCGGCGGCCGCATCTGCGGGTCACGCCTCTGGCAAGGCGGCGAGGCGTTGTTCGATCCACTCAGGCGTAACGCCCGGCAGGCTTTCGAGCTCGGCACTTGCTTCTGCTCTCGTCTGGGTGATGCAGGCGATCACTGCCGGTGTCTCGGCGTCTTCGGGCTGGCACGCAAATTCGAGGCGGATGCCGTTGGGATCATAGAAATAGATACCGAGTAGCCCCGGGAGCTGCGGGATCGGCCCGATATAGTCGACACCGCGCGACTTCAGCCACGCCTCGACCTCACGGAAGTGCTCGGCCGTGACGACGAAGGCGCAATGCTGCATCGCGCCGATCGCGTTGCGGTTGCTGGCTGGTTGCATGCCCTTCGGGATTTCGAAGAAGGCAAGAAGGCTCTCATTGCCCATGTCAAAGAAGTAATGGCGGATCCGCTCATAAGGCGGGTTGCCGCGATTGCCTGGGCCAGCACCGAGACCCGGCGGCACCCTCATCGCGTGCACGAGCGGCATGCCGAGCACGTCGACATAGAAGTCGATTGTCGCCTTAATGTCGTCGGTGCAGAGCGCGAGATGATGGATACCGCGCGGAGTCGGTGAAAGAAGCGGACACCGAGAACGTTGCTGCATGCTGTTGCCTTAGGCTTAGAGGTCCGAATTGTCTCTCGAGCATGCTTAAGGCATGTGAGATTTGATTCGATGTTTGATGGTTGCAGGCATCTCTTCTGACGCGCAAATGACAAACGGGACGTTTCGCCGAGCCTTCGGACGACATGCCCGACGCGGTAGAGGGCCTGCTCAGCGGTGATCGCGAAGGCTCAGGATATACGCGGTCACATCCGCAATCTCGTCCGGCGTGAGGATGAGGTTTGGCATCTTCGGGTGAGAGCTCGTCAGGAAGACCTGGATCGCCGTTGCCGTCATCCCGCGAATGTTCGCAATGTCGTGAAACGCTGGCCCAATTTCAAATATTCTCGGCGGCCGCGCTTCAGGGTCGACCATATGGCAGGCCTTGCAAGCTTCGCGTGCGAAGGCGTGCCCGGCCCAGATATCGCCGTCCTGCGCTTTCGCGCGGAAAGCCGATGCGGCCAACGCGGCTCCGAACATCACTCCATACACTACTTGGCTTATCGTCACACCTCCTTGGGCTGCATGTGATCGAGATTTTGTCCGGTGGCTTTACTGATTTAAGGGCCGTCCCAAGCCCCGTTTCTACGGGGATGCTCGTGAAGGCGCATCGGGACCACAGGAAAAGCGCTGCGAGCAGTATCTTTTGATGTAGCGGCCGGGCAGCTCCTGCCATTGCCAGCCGGCGGATGACCGGGAGCCTCTTGGCGCGCCGCTTTGATCACCCGGCGCGCGATCCCGCTGTGCGTTTGACGCTGGGCTCCAGTTCGGCACGCTTCCGCGTTCGGCGGCCGCGCTCGATAGCTCTCCGGATTGAAGCTGCCAACACATCGCGCCGATATGGTTTTTCGACCAGAATAAAACCGTCTTTCTCGCCTTGCGGCGCGTATTGACTGTAGCCGGTCGTCAACAGAACCGGGAGTCCGGGGTGATGTTCCCGCATCGCACGTGCTAGCTCTAAACCACTGATACCGCCTGGCATGACGATGTCTGACATCACCATCTCGATCGTCGGGTCACGCTCGAACTTTGCTAACGCAGCTTTACCGTCGCGCACCCACATTACTTGGAGGCCGATGTCCCGCAACAGCTCGGTGGTCGCTTGAGCGACTTCGGTGTCGTCCTCGACAAGCAGGAGGCGGGCCGGGGCTGCCGTCTTCGCGGCATCGTGCGTTGCCGAGGGGAGCGCGATGGGCGTTTTCACCGCCCGAGGTAAATATAACGTAATCGACGTGCTCCAGCCGATTTCACTCTCAATCAATGCGGCCCCGCCGCTCTGCCTCGCGAAACCGTAAACCTGTGAAAGGCCGAGTCCCGATCCAACACCGACCTCCTTAGTCGTGAAGTAGGGCTCAAACGCGCGCGCCTGTATCTCTGGTATCATACCGGTTCCAGTGTCTGACAATATTACCACGACGAAATCTCCGACCAGCCCCTCGCTCACAGCGTCGCTGCAGGGTAACGAGAGGTTGTGCGCTTCGACGCGGAATCGGCCGCCATTCGGCATCGCGTCCCGTGCATTGACACCGAGATTGAGCAGCGCGAGCTCGAATTCGGCGGGATCGACCGCCACCGGCCAGAGGTCTTTCGGAATTTCAACAGATACCTCGATATCCTCGCGCAGCACCCGTGACAGCATCTCAACGATTTCGCTGGTGCGTTCGCGCAAGTCGACGGGCTGTGGCCGGAGCATCTGGCGCCGGGAGAAGGCGAGCAGCTGCCGGGTCAGCCGTTCGCCTTGGTCGGCAGCGCGGCGGATGGCTGACGCACGCCGCGCGACGCGATCGTTCGCTGCCTCGTCGTGCAGCAACTCGGCGTTTCCGCTCACGACGGTAAGCAGATTGTTGAAATCGTGAGCGATGCCGCCGGTGAGCCGACCGATCGCTTCCATCCTCTGGGCCTGGTGCAGTGCAGCCTCGGCCCGTTCGCGTTCCTTCACCTCGAGCTGCAGGCGTCGGTTGGTCGCTTCAAGGTCCCGTGTTCGATCATCGACCACCCTCTCGACTCGGCGGGCATAGCCGGTACTGAGCAGTAGTAACGTACCCAGAAGGCCAGTGCTGACGATTCCCGCGACGAGGACAGCCCCGCTCTGCCATCTGCGATGGTGCTTGAGGTAGAACGCGGTCGGCTCGGTATCGACACGGTAAAGGCGGCCACCGAATGTGAACATTTCTTTGTACGACGCACCGCTGGGCGAGGGAGAGAAGCCGCTATAGAGCGCTTTGCCTTCTCCCAGGTCGATTACCCGGGCCCTGAGTACCGAATCTAAGGGGGCGAGAATTCCGCTTACGAAGGTGCCCATTCGCAGCGCGACGGAGACCACACCTGGCCCATTGGGGCCGTCGCGCACCGCAAAAAGCGCAAGAATGCCGGGCTGATCTCTGTTTTCCTGGACGAGGCGGATTGGCGGTGTTGTGGTGATTCTCCCGGTATTGGCAGTCTCCTCCACTGCGGTCTTGCGCCCCGCCTCGGATAGCAGGTCGAACCCCACAACATGCTCATTACCGCGAAGGGGCTCGACATAGGTCACGGGGTAGTATCGGTCTCTTTCTGCGGCACGACGCCGTTGCCCGGCAGGATCGAGCTCTCGTATTTCGAACCCGGGGAGGTCCGTCTGTTGTAACTCCTCGAAAGCCGCCCGCTGCGAGAGATCGACGCGCGGCGCCCATTTGACTGCCTGGATCGTCGAAAAGCGACGCAGCAAATTCTTGGCCAGATGTCGAAATTCGGCCCGGGAAACCGGCGCTGGCCGGGTAAAGGATCTCTCCAGTTGCTCGAGAAAGGCTTCCTGCTCGGCAAGGTCGGCATTTATCTTGCCGACGATCTCCCGGGAGAGGAGCCGGAATTCAAGCAGAGTCTGGTCGCGCTCCCAGGCGCTGACGCGTACGAAAATGGCGACGAACAGCGCAAAAAACAGAAGCATCGGCAGCGCCACCGGCTTGGCTCGGCTGCGCCATAGGCTTCGCGGTTCGCCGGCGATGACGAGCATCAAGGGAGACACGACGAGAACGCCAAGGGTATCTCCGATCCACCACGAAACCCAACTTGTCGCGAGATCCGGCGGCTGCACCATCCCGAGGACCGATAGGCTGCCCAAGGACAATGTCGCGCTCGTCAGGCAAAAGACCGGCGACACGAACAAAAAACGGGATAGATCGCAGCCATTATCGAGAGGTGCCGGATAACCGACCGCGCGCCGCAGGACGGTTCCGCCGATCGCCGCCTGCAGCATCGACGCCGCCGCAATGACAACCGCCGCCACGCAGGTCTCGGCCGGCTCATGAATCGCCGAATAAGCGGTCCACAGATTGAGCAGGAATGAGCCGAGAAACGTCCAGGGTAGCGTCGCCCGGCCCCCGATCAGCATCCCCGCAACCGATATACCGGCGGGGGGAAAGATCGGTGACGCGTAGCCTGGAGGGACGGCGAGCAGCAGCGCCAGCTTGCCGCTGGCCACATACGCGACCGTCAACGACAAATGGGTGAGGAGAAATCTCTTGGTTAGGACTAGCCGAATAGCGTGTGGAAGCCGCAGCATATATCACCGAAGCGTCATGTAGAACCACTTAACACACCGGGTTGGCAAAGGCGGGGTGCGGGCAGAAACCCTTTGCACCCTGCTCGTGGTACTTCGCTCCTGGGCCGCACCGACCGCAAGCGAAACGCATTTTACGGAGATTTGAAGGACGCTTTTTTGACGATTACGGTGCGCCGCCGAAAGAGGCCGCGCCGCCGATATCGTGATGCCATGATCCTTTGGAGGGGTCGATCCGCGCCTCACGCCACAGGCGGTGCTCGAGCACGTCGGTGCCGCTCTGGTCGCGGCGCGAGACAAAGAGGGCGCGGGTGTTGGCAATGACCCTTACCGCCGCAACTGCATCGCGGCTGCAGGCGATATGCGCCGGGTCCGAGCGCGGCCCGACCACGATGAAATGGTTCCAGGCGATCTGCCGACGGTCAATACCGTTGCCTGCCGCGATGGAATTTGTGCTCGGCTCCCGGGTCATACACCGGAACCAGATCGGTATCGTCGTGCATGGTCGTCTGAAGCGCCTGCCCTGTTCCTCGGGCCAGAACATGCACGGTGATTCCGGTTTCCCTCGTGAAGGCCGGCAGGATTTGAGGGGCGAAACGGTTGGCGCCTATGACCGAGCGGCAATGGCTTTGATCATTCCGCCGTGGACTTCGGCCACGATCTCAAACGATCGTTTGCGTTTGGCGTGGTCGAAAATGTTCGCGGTCACCATCAGCTCGTCGGTGCCGGTCCTCCGGATGAAATCATCGAGGCCGCGCCGGACCGTTTCCGGCCCGCCGACGATCGCGCAAGCATACGAGTCGCGCAGTATTGCGCGTGCATAAGGATCGAGACTTGCCTCGAAATTTTCGACCGGCGGCGGTACCCGGCTCGGCCGGCCGATCCTGTTGTTCAGTGTCGATTGCTGCAACGACGAAAACAGAAGGCGCGCTTCCTCGTCCGATTGCGCGGCGACAACCGTGACCCCGAGCATGACATTGGGTGCGGCGATCTGTTCGGACGGTCGAAACCGCTCGCGGTAGATCGCTATCGCCGGCATCATCATCGCCGGCGCGAAATGCGAGGCGAACGCAAAGGGCAGCCCGAGATAGGCTGCGACTTGCGCGCCGTAGAGACTAGAGCCGAGGATCCAGATCGGCACTTTGAGCCCAGCGCCGGGAACCGCTTGCACCGCCTGGTCCGGCAGTGCGGGCTGGAAGTAGCTCATCAATTCGACGACTTCCTGCGGAAAGCTTTCCTCGGTCCCGAGCAAGGCTCGGCGCACGGCTCGCGCCGTGACTTGGTCCGATCCAGGGGCTCGGCCGAGCCCAAGTTCGACCCGACCGGGATGCAATGCAGCGAGGGTGCCAAACTGCTCCGCGACGAGAAGCGGGGCGTGGTTCGGCAGCATGATGCCGCCGGCGCCGATGCGGATCGCACTAGTGCCGGCTGCGACATGGGCGAGCGCCACCGCCGTCGCGGCGCTTGCTATTCCGGGCAGGTTGTGATGCTCGGCCATCCAGAAACGCCGGTAGCCGAGCGTCTCGACATGCAGTGCGAGGTCGAGCGAATTCTTAAGCGCCTGACCGGCGTCGCTGCCCTCGGTGATTGGCGAAAGGTCCAGAACGGAAAGGGGGACCATCGACGCGATTCAGCACTGCATCAGTTCAATGCTCACCCCATCGGGAGCGGCGACGTAGCATAAAAGGCTGCCGCTCACGCCTCTCTTCAGTTCGACGGGGAAGCTCACGCCCCTGCGGCGCAGTTCGACACAGAATGCTTCGAGATCGCCTTGGTACAGGAAGCCGAAATGGTCGGTGCCCCATGCATTATGGCTGGAAAAGTCGGCATATCGGTGAACGGGCCTGGCGGCAACGGGATCCTCGCCTAGCCGCTGGCCCCGGATGAGGATCGTCATCCCACCGAGTTCGACAAAGATCTGCGGGGCGCCGCGCGCCGTCGTACTGGCGGCGATCGTAGCGCCGAACATCTCGACATACCAATTGGCCGAGGCCTCCGGGTCCTTGCTGATGATGTGCACGTGATCGAACTTGAATGCGGGATTGCTCAACGCTCGCCTCTTGTCGCGCTGCCTGCGCCGGGATTGCGAGATGATACACTAAGGCATCAACGGAGAGCGCGCCCATGTTTCCCTCCAGCGCCCGGCTTTCGATCTGTATCGTCCATGTCGCCTATCGGCTGCACGAGCGGTTTTCGGCTCTCGACACCTGGATCGGCAGTTTCGCGGTGCGCGATTCCGCCACTTTGGAGCGCGAGCGCGTATGAGTCTTCCGACTTCGTTCGGTCTCTTGCTGCTTGGGTTGTTCGTGCTGCCGGTGCTGGTGAGCGGTTGCCTGCCCGATGGGCGTAATGGGGTGCCGTGGTACGAGGCGCGCCGCGACCCGACCGGCCTTGCGCCCGACCCGGCAACCACGCTGGAGGCCGTGGTCCAGGTCTACGCCGCTCGTGCGGTCTCATGGCGAGGGATCTTTTCGGTGCACACTTGGATCGCGGTCAAGCCGACCGGGGCGCAACGCTATGCGCGTTATGAGGTGCTCGGCTTTGGGATCGCCAATGGCGCCCCCGCGGTCCGCGTCGACCGCACGGGCCCCGACAATTATTGGTTCGGTGCCCGACCGCAGATCATACTCGACCGGCGCGGGCCAGGTATCGATGCGATCATCGACAAGATCCGTGCCGCAGTCGCCCGCTATCCCTATCCGCACGAGTATCGCGCCTGGCCCGGTCCCAACAGCAACACGTTTACTGCATATGTTGCCCGCCAAGTCCCCGAGCTTGGCCTCGATCTGCCGCCGAATGCGGTCGGCAAAGATTTCCTGCCCGGGGGCGCGCTGTTTGCCGCGGCACCCAGCGGCTCCGGGTTTCAAATTTCGCTGTACGGCCTTGCCGGCGTCCTCCTCGCCGTCGACGAGGGGTTCGAGGTGAACGTCCTGGGACTCAATATCGGCATCGACGCTGCCGTGCCGGCGCTCAAGCTCCCGGCGATCGGCCGAGTGGGGCTGGACCGCTGACAGCCTTGCGGGCTCACCGAGGGAGCGCCGCCGCTGCGGCCTGGGAACCTCGCCACTCGGCGTTGTCGTCGAGCGGGATGACCGGGCGCGGCAGCCGCGTCCATTCGAAGCGGTTCAGCATCGGCGAGGTGAGCCCCGGGAGGTCGACCTCAATTATCTGTTCCGGGCCGAAGAATTCGTCGAAGCCGCCGCGAAAATGGCCGCGCGATTTGACGACGACCAAGCGCGCGCGGCCGATGTCGAGCCCCATCATCTCGAAAAAGATCGGGTCGGCGCATTGCACGCGGTGCGAGATGACGACGACGGTGACGCCTCCGACCTGAAGAGCGGCGCACGGCCCGAGCTCGAGCCGCAGCCCAGCATAGATGCCGCGCCGTCCAACGCAATGGCCATCAGTTAGCGCCACCACCGTCGCGGGAGTGGTGTAGGGTTCGGAAAAACGCGTGGTCTCCGAGCGGTTGAAGCGCGCCTCAAAGCGCGCGCCGACGCCGCGCTGATGCGCTTCGGCCGCGAGCGGCAGGTCGTAAAAGACGCCGAGGAGCGCGCCCGATACACCCGCTTCATGAAGAGCCCGGAGCAGAAAAGTCGTGTTGCCGCGCCCGCCGCCGCCCGGGTTGTCGGCGACATCGGCAAAGACGAGGGCCGGCATTAGCCGATCGCGGCCGACCACAAGGGCCTTTGCGACAGCATCTTCGAGCGAAGTGAGGCTCGGATAAAAGCGCGCGCGATTGGCCCAGCCAAGCTCGGCGATTTCGCCGGCCAGCGTTTCGGCGGCGGCCTTGTCGCGCCGCGCGGTCACAACGATGGACAACCCGTTCTTCGCAGTATCGGCATAGGCGAACCCGCCCATGACCGACACGTTCATGATCTCCGGGGTCACGCGGCGCTCTCCAAGTTCGATCATTTCGGCGTAGGGACCAGCGGCCGTGAGAAGGGTCACGGTCGGCGGCACGATCGGCAGGCGCAGGAAGGCCCGCTGCGGCTTGACGCCACTCAACATCTCGCGAATGGCCGCGGCCGCCTCGGCGCCGCGCTCGCGCATGTCGAGGTGCGGGTTGGTCCGATAACCGATGAACACGTCGATCGAATTCACCATGCGCTCGGAAACATTGGCGTGCAGGTCCAACGTCGCCGCGATCGGCACGTCCGGCCCGACGATCGCGCGCACTATTTCGAACAGAGCGCCGTCGGGATCGTCGTCCTCGGTGGTCTGTGCCGCGCCGTGCGCGCAAATGTAAACCGCATCCACCGGCAATGCCGCCTTCAGCCGCCGGCCGATCGTATCGAGCAGCTCGACAAAAAAACCGTGCTCAACCGGCCCGTTGGGGTCGGTCATCGCCAGCGCGATGCCGACCGGCGCCCACGGACCGGAACCATCCATCGCCGCGACAAAACCCGGTGTTTCCGGCAGCATGCAGGGAGTCGGCGCGCGCGCGTCTGCGAGAATGGCATCGCCTTCGAGATAGGTGCGTGCGAGGAAGTGCGCCTTCGTCGCAGGCGGCGCGAATTTGTTGCACTCGATCGAAAAGCCGAGCAGCGCGACACGGGGAGGCGAGCGATCCGGCATGGTGGTCATCCACGCGAAGTTTTCGCGATTTGCGATTTTAGGCTAATCTCCGGCCGATCGCCATGGTCGCCCACGGGAGCGCAGAGATCATGCCGAAAATCAATGGAGATCGCGTTATTGCGGATCTGAAGCGGCTCGCCGAATTCGGCCGCTACAAGAGCGGCGTCCACCGGCCGACTTATTCGCCCGCCGATGTTGAGTCGCGACACTGGCTGGCCGAGAGATTTTGCGAGGCGGGGCTCGACACGGTAATCGATGGGATCGGCAACGTCATCGGCCGAAATCCGGGCGCGGGTCGGATGCTGTTGCTCGGCTCACACAGCGAGACCCAACCCTACGGCGGCTGGCTCGACGGCGCGCTTGGCGTCATCTACGCTCTGGAGCTTGCGCGCGCTTTTGCCGAGGATGCGGACTGTGCCGGGCTCGGTATCGATCCTGTCGCCTGGGCCGACGAGGAAGGCCATTACGGCAATTTTCTCGGTAGCCGCTCGTTCGCGGACATGCTCACCGAGGAAGAAATCGACCACACTCGCGGCCGTGACAACGGCATGCCATTACGGGAGGCGCTCGAGGGGGCGGGCTTCGCCGGACGGCTGCGCGAGCGCGTCGACCCGTCGCGCTATATCGGCTATCTGGAAGCCCATATTGAGCAAGGCGACACGCTCGACACCGGCGGGCTGCGCATCGGCATTGTCGAGACGATCGTCGGTATCTGGAATTACCGGGTGGTGTTGACCGGCGAGCAGAACCACGCCGGCACCACTCGCATGGTGCGGCGGCGCGATGCCGGCGTTGCGATGGTCCGGCTCGCCACCCGCATTCACGACCGCCTTCCCGAAATCGCCGGCCCGCGCACGGTATGGACGATCGGCCGGATGCTGCTCGAACCAAACGCGCCGTCAGTCATTCCGGGCCGGGCCGAGATGCTGGTGCAGTTCCGCGATGCCGAGCTCGACCAACTGGCTGCTCTCGAGCGTGCATTACGTGCCCTGGTCGACCAGGCCGATAGCGCGGGCCCATGCAGGGTCGAGATCGAGACGGTCGCACGTACCGAACCACGTCTGATGGACGGCGGCTTCCAGGAGCAGCTCGAAGCGGCGGCCGAGCGGCACGCGCCCGGCATGCACATGCGCCTGCCGAGCGCGGCTGGGCACGACGCCGCCGTGCTCTCCTACCGGATGCCCGCGGGGATGATGTTCATCCCGAGCCTCGGCGGTATCAGCCATCACTGGTCGGAGGACAGCAAGGCGGACGACATTGTGCTCGGCGCCCAGGTCTTTGCCGACGCTGCCGAGAAGATCCTGTGCGCTGCGAGGTAACGCGAATGCCTCTTACTCTGCAGGAGAATCTGCGCGGGTTGCTCTACGCGCCTTACTACGCCGCCTTGGCGCTCGGTGGTTATCGCCAGGAGGGTGTGACGGTCGAATTCGTCAGCGCCCCCGCGCCGGCGCAGGCACCCGATGGTCTTTTCGCCGGCACAGTGGATGTCGCCTGGGGCGGGCCGATGCGGGTCATGCACGCCCACGAAGCTCGAGCCGATTGCGATCTCGTCTGCTTTGGCGAGGTGGTAACCCGCGATCCGTTCCTGCTGGTCGGCCGGGAGCCGCGTCCCGACTTTGCCTTGGCTGATCTCTACGGCGCGCACGTTGCGACGGTCAGCGAGGTGCCGACGCCGTGGCTCTGTCTGCAAGAAGATCTGCGCCGCGCCGATCTCGATCCCGAGGCGTTGCCGCGGGTGGCCGATCGGACCATGGCCGAGAACATGGCGAGCCTGCGCCGCGGCGAGATCGATGTCGTGCAGCTCTTCGAGCCCTTTGCCGAAGAACTCATCGCCGCCGGCGAGGGTCATCTCTGGTACGCCGCGGCGATGCGCGGGCCGACCGCGTACACGTCTTTTTACGCGCGGCGCAGCGTCGTTTCTGCGCGGCGCGACGAGATGAAAAAGCTGGTGCGCGGCCTCTATCGAACCCAGAAATGGCTGCACGCCAACCCGCCCGAGGCGCTGGCGGGTGTGGTGCAGTCGTTCTTTCCCTCAGTGCCGCCGTCTCTGCTGCGTCCTGCGGTCGCGCGCTACCGCGCGCTCGGCATCTGGGGTAGCAATCCGATCCTATCCCGTGCTGGCTATAACCGTTTGCAGGCCAGCCTGATCTCTGCCCGCTTCGTCGAAAGGGCCGCGCCGTTCGAGCAGACAGTCGACAACAGCCTCGCCGAGGAAGTCGTACGCGAGGATCCGACGCCGCTGCAGACGTGACCAGCCCCTCAGTAGATCTGAAACAGCGGCTGAATCCTGGTTATATCGCTCGTCGTCGATAAAGCCAGCATCAGGAGAATGCGGGCTTTTTGCGGGCTGAAATCCTCGCCGGCGACAATGCCGCTCTCGCGCAGCCGGCGACGGGGGGCGACGCGGCCGCTGGCACGGCTGCACTGGACGACCACGATCCGGATTTTGCCGCCCGCTCGAACGCCGAGCGCTGCTCGGGCGTGGGGCTACCCGGCGCAAACCCCGCCGAGACGATGCCGCGTGCCCCGGCGGCAACCGCGGCATCGACCAGCGCGCCGTCGGCGCCGGCATAGGAATAGATGATCTCGACCCGCGGCAGCGTGGCCAGCTCTAAGCCCGCAAATGGCGTATCGGGCATGTGCGGGCGCGTCGGGGCGCGATAGAAATGCACGCCGTCGCCGTCGGCATGACCGAGCGCGCCGAAATCGACCGAGCGGAAAGTCTGCAGCCGATAGGTCGAGGTCTTCACAACATCACGCGCGGCATGGATCTCGTCATTAAGCACGACCAGCACCCCTCTGCCGCGGGCGTCGGCCGAGCCGGCGACGCGCAACGCATTGACGAGGTTCATGCCGGCATCGGTGCCGAGCGCGCTCGCCGGGCGCTGCGCCCCGACCACCACCACTGGCTGGGATGTCGCTAGGGTCAGGTTGAGGAAGAACGCAGTTTCCTCGATGGTCGCAGTACCGTGCGGGATGACGAAGCCCGCGATTGTTGGCGCTTCGCGCGCCATGCGATGTATCAATGCTCGCAGTTCGATCCAGTCATTGGGGCCGATCTCGGTGCTGCCGACCTGACGGAAGGTGATCGGCAAGGGATCGGCAACGAGTCGGGTTTCGGGAAAGCGCGCGAGCAATGCCTCGCAGCCGAGCTTCTGACCGAAATCGGGATAGTCGAGGATATCGAGGCTCGACGCCCCGAGCGAAGAGATCGTGCCTCCAGTGCCGATGACGGCGATACGAGGAGGGACCGTTGCCATCAAGCCTCTCCATTGCCTCGCGCCGCATGAAGGCGGAACGATACGGCGCCGTAGGTGCTGACCAAATACGGGACGGCATAGGTCAGCACGAGCTTAGCAAAATCGAGGCGATACCCCGCTAGAAGCGCATCGCACTGATTGATGAGATTGAGGACCGTGCCGACGACCAGCGCCACCCAAAGCGAACGGCGCGGAACACCTGCGGAAAGGGCGTAAGTCCAGAGGAGCTTCGAGCTCACGACAGCCAGCGCTTGCGACGTTTATAGTGTTTGACGTCCCGGTAGGATTTGCGCGCTCCGGCCTCGTTGAGCCCGAGATAGAACTCCTTGATGTCGGAGTTTTGCCGTAGTGTCGCGGCTGGCCCTTCGAGCACGATGCGGCCGTTTTCCATCACATAGCCGTGGTCAGCAATGTCGAGCGCCAAGGCGGCGTTCTGCTCGACGAGCAGCACGGTCAGGCGCTGCTCCTCGCGCAGCCGGCGGACGATGCCGAAGATCTCCTCGACGAGCAGCGGCGCCAGCCCGAGCGACGGCTCGTCGAGCAGGATCACCTTGGGGTCGGACATCAATGCCCGGCCGATCACCAGCATCTGCTGCTCGCCGCCTGAGAGATAACCGGAGGGCTGTCGGCGCCGCTCCTTTAATGGCGGGAAGACGTCATAGACCCGACCGATGCCTTCGCGCACCCGCGCAAAGTCGCTGCGTGTGTGCGCGCCTGCGACCAGGTTCTCTTCGACAGTCAGGTTCTCGAATACGCGCCTCCCCTCGAACACCTGGGTCACGCCGCGCTTGACGACATCGTGCGGCGGCAGCCGGTCGAGCCGCTCGCCATCCAGCTCGATCGTGCCCTTTGTCACCTCGCCACGTTCACTGCGTAGCAGCCCCGATATCGCCTTCAAGGTCGTCGTCTTGCCAGCGCCGTTGGCGCCAAGCAGGGTCGTGATGCAGCCCTCCTCGGCAAACAAGGAGACGCCCCGCAGCACGAGGATCACGCCGTCATAGACGACCTCGATATTGTTGAGCGCCAGCACTGCCCGATCTCGTGCGGACCTGCAGATCGCCGCCTATTCCGCTGTCTTCAGCGCATTTGCGACGACATCCCGATAAGCGCGGAACCAATCGGTCTCCTTGACGAACTTGCCGCCGTGGACCTGGAAGACCTGGACCCAGCCGCCACCTTCGTGATCGGTCGGCGTGATCTCGAGAGGCGGCACCAAGCCGTCCAAGGTGAAATTGCGGATCTGTTCGAGGCCGTTCTTGATGTCCGTTCCGGTCGGCGGTTTGCCGCCCGTCGCCTTGAGCGCGTCGCGGATCGCCTCGACATGGATCGCCGCCTGGAGCAGGCCACGGTTGTAGTAAACCGTGTTCTCATCCATCAGCTTGATCGGCTCCTTGCCCGCCTTTTTGTACATCGCCTTGATTTCCTGGCGTACCGGATAGTCGTCACCAGCGCCGGCAAACTGCATCGCATGATAGCCCTCGGCGACACCAAAGCCGCCGGCTGCGTCGATATCGGCTTCGGAAGAGGCCCATACGAGGCCGACGACCTTAGACAACGGATAGCTGTTCGCCTTGAAGGCCTTGATCGCCGCCGCCGGCGATCGGCCAAAAAGGTGGGCGATGACAAAGTCGGGTCGGTAACGCTGCGTGATGTCGAGCACTTGGGCCCCGACCTCGACCCCCGGCGGTGGCACTGCGAAGCTGCGCAATTCGAAACCCTCTTGCTTCTGCAGCTCCTCGATGATCGGCATCGGCTCGTGGCCGGCCGGGTTGTCGTAAAAGATGTAGGCGATTTTCTTGCCCTTCAGGTTTCCGCCCAAGTTGTCTTTAACGAACTGCACGGCAGCCGCACCCTGCGACCAATAGGTCGCGGCGATCGGGAAGAGGTAGGGGTAGCGGGTCCCATCCGCCGCAGCCGCAATCCCGAAACCGGGCGAGGTCGTGGCGATCTTGTCTTCTTCGAGTCGTTGGTTGAGGGCCACGGTCATCGGCGTGCCGTAGAGCGTCATCAACACGGCACCTTCCTGCTTATGGCGCTGATACGCCTCGACCGCCTGCGGCACCTTGTACTCGTTGTCGATTTCGTCGGCCTTGATCGTGTAACCACCGACCCCGCCCGCGGCGTTGATCAAGTCATAATAATCGTGCATGGCCGGGCACAGCACGACGCCCGTGATCTGCGTCGCGCCGGTGCGATCGCACTGCATACCGATCGGCACCTCCTTCTGTTGCGCCGAGGCCGGCTCCGTCGCCAGCCCCATTCCCGCCGCCGCACTCAGTGCAAGCGCAACTATTACCGCCCGTCTACCGCTCATCGCCACTCCTTCTGCTGATCATGTCCCAAGGATCGCGGCGGGGCGACGAGGCCCCGCCGCTACAGGGCTACTCCGCCTTCTTTACCGCGGCCGCCACCACTTCCGGATATCCGCGGAACCAGTCCGTCTCCTTGACGAACTTGCCGTCATGGACCTGGAAGATCTGCACCCATCCGCCGCCTTCGTGATCGGTGGGCGTGATCTTGAGCGGCGGCACGAGACCGCCCAGGGTGAAGTCATGGATCTGCTCGAAACCGCTCTTCACATCTGCTCCGGTCGGCTGTTTGCCGCCCGTCGCCTTCAGTGCGTTCCGGATCGCCTCGACGTGGAGCGCCGCGTTGAGGATTCCACGGTTGTAGACCACCGTATCGTCCATCGTCTTGGGCGGCTCCTTGCCCTCGGCCTTGTACATGGCCTTGATGTCTTGGCGCACAGGATAGTCGTCGCCGGCGCCGGCAAATTGCAGCGTGTGATAGCCTTCTGCTACCTGCCAGCCACCCGCCGCCTGGATGTCGGCTTCGGCCGACGCCCAGACCAGCCCGATCACCTTGGATAGCGGGTAGCCCGCTCGCTTGTATTCCTTGATCGCCACCGAAGGCGAGCGCCCAAACAAATGGTCGATCACAAAGTCCGGGCGATAGCGCTGCGTGATGTCGAGCACCTGTGCCCCCATTTCGACACCGGGCGGTGGCACGGCAAACGTCCGTAGCTCGAAGCCCTCGGATTTTTGCAGATCTTCGAGGATCGGCAGCGGCTCGTGGCCGGCGGGATTGTCATAATAGACATAGGCGATCTTTTTACCTTTGAGACTGCCGCCCAATTTGTCTTTGATGAATTGCATCGCGGCCGCACTTTGCGACCAGTAGGTCGCGGCAGCCGGGAACAGATACGGGAAGCGGCTGCCGTCCGCCGAAGCCGAGATGCCAAAGCCCGGCGAAGTTCCCGGGATCTTGTCCTCTTGGAGCTTCTGGTTCAGCGCCTGGGTCTGTGGCGTGCCGTAGATCATCATCGAGACCGCGCCTTCGCCCTTTTGGCGCTCGTACTCTTCTACTGCCGGCGGTACTTTGTATTCGTTGTCGAGTTCGTTGTACTGCAGTTTGTAGCCTTCTATGCCACCCTTCGAGTTGACCAGGCTAATGTAGTCTTGCTGCGCCGGGCAAATCACGACGCCGACGATTTGCGTCGGCCCGGTGTGGTCACATTGGGCGCCTACCATTACTTCCTTTTGTTGCGCCGCCGTCCCGCCGGCGAAGCTCAGTCCCGCCGCCACTGCTGCGGCGCCAGCCACAATGGTCATCGATAAGCCCTTCATCGCGCTCCTCCTCGTCGATGCTGCCTCAATACGAAAAAGGCCATACCCGGAAGTAATTTCGAATGTTCCGCCACAACCGATTGAGCCCTTCGGGCTCGACCACCAGAAAGAAGATGATCAGGGCGCCGAACAAGATCAGCCGTAGATTGGGAATCAAATTGGCCAAATCGGCCTGCGAAAAAATCAGCCCTCCGAAGGACTCGAGAAACAGGCGAGTCACGATCGGCAGCAATGTCACGAAGATGGCACCCAAAATCGAGCCGAGGATCGAGCCGAGCCCGCCGATGATGATCATCGCCAGATAGTCGATCGACACGGTGATTTGGAACTGCTCGTAATTGGCGATCCCGAGATAATAAGTATAGAGCACGCCGGTGACGCCGGCGTAGAAGGACGAGATCGCAAATGCATAGAGCTTGTATCGGAATATGCTGATCCCGATGATCTCGGCGGCGATATCCTGATCTCGGACAGCGATGAAGGCGCGCCCAATACGGCCGCGCACCAGGTTCGAAGTGCCGACGATCGCCAGCACCGCAAACGCCATCAGAAAAAGATAGAGCTGGGTCTGGCTTTTGAGCTGAGTCCCGAAAAAGGTCGGGCGCGGCACCTGGATCGAGGCCTGCACACCCCCCGAAATCGCCGGCACATGATTGATCGTCCACTCGATGATCAGCTGCGCAGCGAGGGTAGCGATCGCGAGATAAATGCCCTTGATACGCAACGACGGGATACCGACGATCACACCGATCAGCGCCGCCATCAGACCGCCGGCCGGTATGGCGACCCAAAACGGCGCGCCAAAATGGACCACCAGGTTCGCCGCGGTATACGCGCCGACCGACATGAAGGCGCCATGCCCAATCGAAATCTGCCCAGTGTAACCGACCAAAATGTTGAGCCCGAGTGCGCCGACGATGGCAATCAGGATCAAGTTGAGGATCGAGATCAAATATTCGCCGAGAACGAGCGGCGCGATGACGATGAAGAGACCGGCGAAGGCTGCCACTGCCCATCTGGCGATGGGCAGCGGGTAAAGCGCCATATCGGCCGCGTAGCTGGTCTTGAAGACACCGGACTCGCGGTGGAACATGGCTACGTTCCCACAGCCGGCGTAGCGCTCAGCACGGGCATCATCGCCGCATCGCCCGGTCTCGTCACCTTCACGAATGCGGGGGTCCAGGGTAAATGACTGAGTTTTCTAAATTCCCGCTTACGCGGGAATGACGAAGCGCGCAGCGAAAGACCCATCGCGACCATTCCCTCACGCGCGTTTCGCGGGGGTGACGGAGTAATCGTGAACACCGTCACACGCGCTCGATCCGCCGACGCCCGAATATGCCTTCGGGGCGGATCATCAACACCGCGATCATCAGCACGTAAGGAGCAAAGTCCTTGGTCCCGCCGCCGACATAAGGGTCGAAATAGCCGGCGGCGAGGTTTTCGACAACGCCGACAATCAGCCCGCCGACAACCGCGCCGACGATTGAATCGAGACCGCCGAGAATGACGACGGGAAACACTTTGAGGCCGACCAGCGCCAGTTGGTTATCGACGCCGAGCATGGCGCCCCAGACCACGCCGCCCAGTGCTGAAACAATACCGGCCATCGCCCAAGCGAGCGCAAAATAGCGCCGCACATCGATGCCCATCGCCATCGCCACTTGTTGGCTATCGGCGACCGCGCGCATCGCGATGCCGATCCGGCTCTTCATGAAGAACCAGGTGAAGCCGCCAAGAAAGACGATACTTACCACTGCACCGATCAGCTGAACGGGCGGCAGCATGACCGGGCCTAACTCGATCGGCTCGTCGCCAACCGGCATCACGATCGCGCGCGTCCCGGCGCCAAAAGCAAGTGTGGCGGTACCCTTGAGCACTGCGGCGAGGCCGATCGTCGCCATTACGACGGCGATCACCGGCCGCCCGATCAGCGGACGCAGCACGACCCGCTCGAGCCCGAAGCCGAGCGCCACCATGCCGGCGACGGCGAGGAGCGCCGATACCCAAAAAGGCGCGCCGGCGAGATCGGCGGCTCCAGCGGCGATGAAGCCGGCAAACATGACAAACTCGCCTTGCGCGAAGTTGATCGCGTCCGTCGCCTTGTAGATCAGCACAAAGCCCAGCGCGATCAACGCGTACATCAGCCCGATCATCACGCCGTTGGTCAGCAGGACCAGCGTGAACTGCCATTCGAATTCAGGCATTCTTCGTCATTCCCGCGAAAGCGGGAATCCATGGGCCCAGAGGCTCGAACGGCTGCTCTGGACCCCCGCTTGTGCGGGGGTGACGGCGAAAGGGCTCACGCATAGGCCGGCTCCCGCGCTGGCTGCGGTGCTCGCGCTACGTCGTCGATCGCGATCGCCGAATTGAGCCTCGCCTTGCGCCCATCCTCATAGGTGATCTCGGTGGTGAGCTCCACCTGGTGCGCGCCGTTGTAGAACGCCTCCACCACCGCGGCATATTTCTCGGCGACAAAGCGGCGGCGGATCTTGCGGGTGCGCGTGATCTCGTTGTCGTCGGCGTCGAACTCCTTGTTGAGCAGCGCGAAGCGGCCGACACGCGAGCCGGCGGCTAACGAGGTGTTGCATTTCTCGACCTCGTCGCGGATCAGCCGACGCACTTCCGGCTTCGCACTCAGATCCTGGAACGAGGTATAGGCGAGGTTGTGCCGCTCGGCCCAATTGCCGAGGGTCTCGAGGTCGATCGCGATCATCGCCGACACAAACGGCCGGCCGTCGCCAAACGCCACCGCCTCGCCGATGAACGGGCTGAACTTGAGCTTGTTCTCGATGAATTGCGGCGCAAAGGACGTGCCATCGGCGAGCTTGCCGACATCCTTAGCGCGGTCGATGACGACGAGATGGCCGCGCTCGTCGACATACCCGGAATCCCCGGTGCGAAACCATCCGTCCTCGGTCAGAGCCTCTCGGGTCGCCTGGGCCTGCTTGTAATAGCCGCAGAACACTGCGGGCGACCGGATCTGTACCTCGCCGTCGGCGCTGATCCGCAGCTCAGTGCCCGCGACGATGGGGCCGACCGTTTCGGGGTCGGCCTCGCCGTCCGGCTGCAACGAGGCGAGGCCGGAAAGTTCGGTCGCACCCCAGACCTGTTTCAGGTTGACGCCGAGCGAGCGGAAGAAGCGGAAGGTCTCCGGGCCGAGAGGTGCGCCGCCGGTGTAAAACCAGCGTGCGCGGCGCAGCCCGAGCTGATCGCGCACCGGGCCGTAGACAAGGAATTCGCCGAGCGCTAGGCCCAGCCGCAGAGGCAAATTTGGACTTTTGCCCTCGGCCTTCAACAGTTCGGCCCGCTCGGCAAGACGCTGGAAAAAATCGAAGATCCGGCGCTTGAGCGGTGTCGCGTCGGCGGCCCTGACCCGCAGCGAGGTTAACATGTTTTCCCAGATGCGCGGCGGTGCGATACCGATTGTGGGTCCGAGCTCGCGCAGGTCGCGCTGCACGGTGTCCGGGCGCTCCGGGCAATTGGCGGTGAAGCCGACCAGCAGGTGGAGCACCAGCGAAAGCAGCGAGTCGCCGATCCAGGCCATCGGCAGATAGCAGAGCATGTCATCGCTCGGCCGGACCTCTTCGGCTTTGGCAAAGGCTTCGGCAGCGCACAGCAGATTGGCGTGCGACAGCATCACTCCTTTGGGATGGCCGGTGGTCCCGGAGGTGTAGTTGAGCAGCGCCAAATCGTCGGGCGTGCCTTTCTCGATCTCGGCCTCCAGGTAGCCCGCATGCGCCTCGGCGAAGTCACGCCCGGCCGCCTGCACCTCTTCGAAGGATTTGAGAAACGGCATGCCATAGTGCTGCAGCCCGCGCGGATCGTCGAACACCACGAGCTTCAAGCGCGGCAGCTGGCCCTTGATGGCTAGGATCTTGTCCACCTGCTCCTGGTCCTCGGCGACGATGACCGAGACCTCGGCATGGTCGAGGACATAGACGAGCTCGCCGGCGATCGAGTCCTGATAGACCGGGACCGCGACCCCGCCAAGGCACTGCGCGGCAAGCTGTGCCCAATAGAGCCGCGGCCGGTTATCGCCGGCAACGGCGAGCAAATCACCGCGGTGAAACCCATGCGCGGCGAGCCCCGACGCGAAGTCGCGCACCTCACGGTCGTATTGCGCCCAGGTATAGGTTTGCCAGATCCCGCGAGTCTTTTCGCGGATCGCCGGCCGCTGGGTCATCGTCGCGGCGTTGCGGCGCAGCAGCCGCGGCAAAGTCGTCGTGGTCATTCGGCGGCC
>Ga0182039_10000507_pt1 | contig 19941 bp, 17 predicted proteins | sample sta12Can44000111_FD_125975 | JGI IMG/M metagenome (GOLD analysis project Ga0182039, IMG submission 125975) | Lab enrichment of tropical soil microbial communities from Luquillo Experimental Forest, Puerto Rico - statanox.12C.anox.44.000.111 | ecosystem: Environmental > Terrestrial > Soil >...
TCGCCGACGACGAGCACATCGGTGGTAAGCTTGGCGAAACGGTCGGCAACCGGCATTTGTCTTAAGCCTTTTTAGCTTCTGGAAGCGGTTGCCAGCGTGTCAAATGGCGCTCGATCCGCGTGATCATTGCATTGAGCAGAAGCACGAAGACCAGCAGGCTGAAGATCCCCGCGAAGACCCGCGCCGCATCGTATCGGGAGCTCGCTGCGGCGATGAGGAAACCGATGCCGCGGTCGCTGCTCAGAAACTCCCCGATGATGGCTCCGATCAAGGCTCCTGGGAGCGCGATCCGCATCGCCGTGAGGATGTAGGGCGCGGCACTTGGCAGAACGAGCTTGGTGAGCAGAGCCAGCCGCGATGCGCCCATGACCCGGACCGCCTCGTGCATTGTCAGATTGACCGCGGCAATGCCCGCAACGGTATTGAAATAGACCACGAACAGCACCAGGGACGCGGCCAGGATGACCTTGGGCACGAGATAGATGCCGAACCAGACGATGACCAACGGTGCCAGCGCTACCTTGGGAATCGCGAACAGGCCGAGCATCACCGGACGCAGGATCTGGGCGCCCCACGGAATTGCGGTGACCGCGATTGCAAGGCCGAGGCCGACAGCAACACCGAGCGCATAACCGAGCGTCATCTCGATCAACGTCCATTGGAGATGCCACCACAGCGTGCCATCGATGGCGATCTGAAGAAGCGCACGCGCCACGGTGATCGGATCACTGAGAAACAGCGGATCGACCAAAGTGCCCGAAGCCGCCCACCACGCCACAAGCAAGACAACGAACAAGCTCGATTGGATGGCGAGAAGGCGCGTCGTCTCCCGTCGCCTGCGTGTTGCGAACGCACGCGTCTCACTGGCCAGAAGTGATCGTTCGCGCTCGAGTATCGTGGCCGCGGGGTCAGGCGGTGGCATCGAGCCGCGTCTTGAGGATTTCTTCCTGCAGGTCGTTCCAGATTTCGTCGTAGATGTCGCTGAAGCCCGAGGTCTCGTGTATGTGAAAGACGTCCCGTGGGCGCGGCAGCGCTACTTCGCGGATGCCTTTGATCGACCCGGGAACGCTGGTGAAGATTGCGATGCGGTCGCTGAGCGCGATGGCTTCGATCAGGTCGTGCGTGACAAACACGATGGTGCGTCCGGTCCCCTGCCATAAGCGCAGCAGCTCGTCCTGCAGGATAATGCGCGTCTGCGCGTCGAGCGGACCGAACGGCTCGTCCATCAGGATCACATGCACGCTGTCGTCGACGAGCGTCCGCGCGATCGACACGCGCTTGCGCATTCCGCCGGAGAGCTCGTGCGGATAGAGTTCTTCGAGCCCTTCGAGACCGACACGGCCAACATAGTCCCTGGCTCGCTCGCGGCGTTCCGCGCGCGGAACGCCCTTGCATTCCAAGGCGAGTTCCACATTGCCGATCACGGAACGCCAGGGCAGCAGATTATCGTCCTGCGTGACGTAGCCCACACGCGTGTTCACGGCATCGACGACCCGTCCCTCGTGGAGGATCGTCCCGTCCGAGGGCTGCACCAATCCGGCAAACATGTTGAGCACCGTGGTCTTGCCGCATCCCGACGGACCGATCAGGCACATGAACTCGCCGCGCCGCACTTCGAGATCGACGTCGCGCAACGCGGTGCGCGCCTTACCGCCGCGCGCAACGAAGACCTTGTAGACGCCGCACGCCCGCAGCACGGTCTCATGCGCGGTCATGCCCGCCGCTTTCTCTTAAAAAAGGCGCGGGTCAGGCACTGCTCCCTTTGAGCTTGCGCTCCCGAACAATGCGCATGAGCACCTGCCACTCGTGCCGGCCAGCGCTGCGCGGCGCAGTGCCCGCCTGCGCGCGCCCCCAGACCACCCGCCGATTCAACTCCTTGGCAGCCGCAAAATCGACACTCCCGGGAGGTGAGCACAGGTCCAGGATTAAGACATCTGGCCGCGTTCTGGCGATGAGCTCGCGCGTCAACACCCGGCCGGAGCTTGAGGAAACGAGCAGCGAGAAGCGGCCGATATGCTCACCAACCTCGCTCAACTGAATAGGCATAAGCCCCATCGATGTGGCCCGCGCCAGCTGCGCAGGATTGCGAGCGGCGACACTGACGCGTGCCTTCATCGCATGAAAGGCCTCGGCCACGCTCGTGCCGACGCGCCCAAAACCGAAGCACAGCACGCTCATGCTGAGCAACGTCTCGTCGGTGTTTTCGATCGCAATTTTGATCGCGCCTTCGGCGGTCGCGATCGCATGAAAGATGCAGAGCTCATCGTCTGCGCCGTAACCCACGACCTCGACCGGCGTGCCCTTCGCCCAGGCGAGCAGTTGTGGCGTGTTGCAATAGGTGAACATCAGCGCGCCGGGCGCGGCGCCAGCAAGTACGTCGCGGGTCATCAGAAGTTTCTCGTCGGTATATTTTGCAAACAGCGAAGCGTCCTCGCCCACGCCCGGGATCGGACAGGAAATGATCGCGGCTCCTTTTAGGGCATCCGCCAGACTTGCGGCCTGTGGCCGCCCCGCCGCGGCTTCCGCGCCCGGCACCGAGCCGTAGTGCTGGACCATGGCGCCTGCCGCGCGCGCCCCGCGCATATGCTCCAGCATCCGCAGGTCGCCTCCGACGACGGCGACGGTCCAGCCCTTCAGTTCTAACCCTGCCACGACATCATCCGCGAAAGCAGCGCTCAATTGCGCACGAATTTGTTAGTCCAAAACCCGCCTTCGCGAAAATCCAAATTGATATTCTCGCCCGCGGTTTGATAAACGCGCTGCACTTTGCGCAGGCCAGCCTCGCTGAACTCACCGGTATCGCTCAACCCCGGCAGCAACCGATCAAGCGAAATGGTGAGCGCTTCGTCCGGCGTGTCCTTGAACCATTTGCCATGCAGCATCTTCAATGCTTCGTCGCGATTGTCCTTGATCCAGCGCACCCCCTCCTGGACGCCTTGCGTGTAGGCTTTGATGGCAGCCGGATTGTTTTCCGCGAACTCCTTGGTAGTGAACAAGGCCATGTAGGTGATGCCCGTGAGGCTCGACAGTTCTCCCGCGGTATTGTGGATGACGATCGTGCCGTAGCCTTCGCGCTCGAGTGTCTGCGGTAGCGGCGGCGACAGCATAAAGCCGTCGATCTTGCCGGAGCGAAACGCGGCGCTGAGTGCGGCAACGCCTCCGATCTGCACCAGCGTGGCGTCGCGCTGCGGATCGAGGCCGGCCTCCAACATGATGAAGCGCGAATAGACGTCCGTCGGTGCTGCGGGACGGGTGATGCCGATGGTCAGGCCCTTGAGGACTTTCGCCCGCATCTTGACATCTGCATTCGGATCGAAGCCAGCCTTCGCCAACACGTCCTTGCGCACGACGAAATCCATCGTCATCCGATCGAGCAGATTGTAGACCATGAGGAATTGTTTGCCCTGCATCGCCAGAGGAGCGACGCCCATCAGATCGTCGCTAGTCATCTGCGCGGCGCCGGAGAGGATGGCCGCCGCTGATAATGCGCCGCTATCGATTTCATCATAGGTCACTTCGAGACCGCGCGCCTTGAACATGCCGCGGTCAATCGCAATAAACAGCGGCGCCAGATACAAAGTCCGCAGTCCCGCGTGCGTAATCTTATTGGTCTCGGCGGGCGCGGCCTTGGTGCCTGCGAGTACGAGCGCCAGGATGAGGGCGAGAGAACGAAGCGACGACCATTTGGGCGCTGTCATTTGGGCGCTGTCCTTGCGCATCGCTGCCACTGCGAGGTGTCCGGCGCCCTGTCACTTCGGCCTTCAACAGTACCGCAAAGATTGTATTGAATTTTCCATCTGGTACAAGATACAAAAAAAGTAGCAGCTCGACATTCAACACCGTATCGGCCGGATCAGACAGACATGCCGGCGCAATCTCATGCAGCGCGACAAGCAAGCTTCGTTGAAGGGCATTTTCAACATTACAGTAACGCCATTCGCGGCCGATGGAGCGATCGATTATCCGGCTCTGGCTAGCTCGATCGAGCGGGTGGTCGGATTGGACTATGACGGACTGCTGATCGGCGGCACCTACGGGGAATTTCCGACGATGTCGCCGCAGGAACGCGCCGAGCTGTTCCGCCGCAGCATCGAGTATGCCGCCGGCAAGGTGCCCGTGATGCTGTGCACCGCCGCGTCCGAGCCGCGCATCACGCTCGAATTGACGCAACTGGCGAGCGCACTTGGCGCCTACGCCATGGTGACGGCACCTTACGTCTCCGAAGTACAAGAGCAGCACATTTTGGAATATTTCCGCTGGATCGCGCCGGTGGCGCGCAGCGGATTGATCGTCTACAACGCTCCCGGCATCGGCATAACCCTATCCGCTTCCTTGATCGAACACCTGAGCACGATCGACAACGTCGTCGGGTTGAAACAAGGCGACCTCGATCCGACTGCCATCGACCAGATCGCCAATCGCCTCTCCGGCAAGCTCAAATTGTTTTGCGCCTCAGACCTTGCATTCCTCGGTCCGATCATGGCGGGCTTCGACGGACTGAGCTCGACCAACAGCTGCGCTTTCCCCGAACTCATCCTGGCGACGTATCGCGCAGTGAGATCCGGCGACATCCGCTCAGCCACCGACTTGCACCGCAGCTGGTATACATTCCGCGAGCTCGCGCGCCGCTATGGCCAGCCGCAGACCGTCAAGGCCGCCATGGCGCATCGCGGTTGGGGAAAACGGTCGCGTCCGATCGCCGTTGCTACCGCTCACGCCAGCGCAACTAAACGAGGTCGCAGAAGCGACCGACGTCATCCTCGCGTCAGGTCGCGCTTCGCTCAGTCGGGCGGTGTGATCGTCTCGCCTTCGTTTCATTCCAACGTTGCAAGGATACTCCTCATGGTTGAGTCCAGCATTGCCGAGATCCTAAAACAGATTCCGCAAGGCGCCGAATGCGCTTTTGAAAAGCCGGAATATGGGCGCCGCACGACAGCCCTGCGTCAGGAAATGGCACGCAAGGGCTTCGACTTACTCCTGACTAGTGGTCCGGAAAACATCTACTACCTCACCGGGCAGCAGACACCGGGCTACTACATGTTCCAGTGCCTCGGCATCCCGGCGGCCGGCGAGCCGTTCCTGGTCCTGCGCGGGCTCGAAAGCATGAATGCCCGCCTAAAAAGCAGCATCACTGACATCGAAGGTTATGCGGACGACACCCATCCGGCCGTAGCGCTTGCCGCCGCGCTGAAAAAACGTGGATGGGTCGGCAAACGCATCGCGATCGATCGCAACAGCTGGTTTCTCACCGTCAATCTGTTCGATAAAGTCGTGGAGGAATGCGGCGCGCTGCTCGACGGATCTCTCCTGATCGAACCGTTGCGCCGTGTGAAATCCTCAGCCGAGCTCGAGCAAATCGAAAAAGCCGCCGTGGCCAATGATGCCGGCATGCAGGCCGGCCTCGATGCAACACGCGTCGGCGTCTCCGAAAACGACATCGCCGCCGAGATCATGGCGGGCGCCATTCGCGCTGGCTCGGAATATGTCGGCATGGAGCCGTTCGTGACTTCCGGCGCCCGCGGCGGAATTCCGCACACGACCTGGCGGCGCCGAACCATTGCTGGTGGCGATGTGATCGCGCTGGAAACTTGCGCTTGTTACAATCGATACCATGCAGCGTTGTTCCCCACTGTCGCCGCCGGAACGATCCCGAAACTCGCCGACGACATGTACAAGGTGTGCCTTGAAGGGCTCGATGCCGCGATCGAAAAGCTGCGGCCCGGGAACACGTGCGCCGACGTGCACAATGCCGCGCAGGCGGTGATCGACCGGCATGGCTATACCGCCGGCTATCGCAAGCGCACCGGTTACAGCATCGGCATTTCGTTCGCACCCGATTGGGGCGAAGGCAATATCCTCAGCCTGTTCCGCGGGGTCGACGTACCGCTGGCACCAGGAATGACCTTCCACGTCCCGATCACGCTCCGCGAATACAACAAGTTCACCGTGGCCGTCAGCGAAACGGTGGTCGTCACCAATGGCGCCGCGCGGACATTGAGCAAGATCAGCCGAGAACTGCTGCGGGTCTAAGCGATGGTCGACACCGTTCGCGCGAACAGCGTTCCCGAGCCCGATTTCGCGCTCGCTGCCCGGCTTTTTGACACGCTCGACGAGCACACGCGCGACGGTGCCGGGATCACCCGGGCATCCTACGGGAGCGGTGAACAGTTCGCACACGACCTGATGACCAACACCGCCCGGCAGCTCGGTCTTGACGTGTCCCACGACGCCACCGGAAACCTTTACCTCACGCTCAAGGGGCGCGGGGCCCGCACCTTCCTCGTCGCCTCACATCTGGATTCGGTCCCGCAAGGTGGAAATTTCGACGGTGCCGCGGGCGTCATCGCCGGCATGGCCATCGTCTCCGCCTGGAAGAAGGCGCAGTTCACCCCGGCAAACAACATCACGGTGATGGCGATCCGGGCCGAAGAAAGTACCTGGTTCCCCTACTCCTACATCGGGTCGAAGGGGGCGCTGGGCCTGCTTCCCGCCTCTGCTTTGGATATCAAACGCGTGGATACCGGGCGCACGCTCGCCCAACACATCGACGAGCTCGGCTTTGATTCGGCCTCGGTGCGCAAAGGCCTCTCACATTGGAAGGTGTCGGACCTGCGCGGTTACGCCGAATTGCACATCGAGCAGGGGCCGGTGCTGATCGCAAAGAATCTGCCGTTGGCGCTGGTGACCGGCATCCGCGGAAGTTTTCGCTACCGTGACGCGAAGATCATCGGCGAATATGGACATTCCGGCGCCGTTCCCCGCGCTTACCGCCACGATGCGGTAGTCGCCGCGGCCGACTTTGTCACCCAACTCGACAGCAAGTGGCAGCGGCTCGAGGAGGAAGGCCACGACCTGACGGTCACCATCGGGAAACTTTTCACCGATCCGGCGCAGCACGCTTTCAGCAAGATCGCCGGCGAAATCGGAATCTGCATCGACGTGCGCAGTCACTCCAAACCGACTTTGACGGTTGTGAAAACCTATATCGACGCGCTGGCGGCGGAGATTGCGCGCAAATACGGTGTACGGTTCGAGCTTGGCGCGCTTACCGGCAGCGAGCCGGCGGCCATGGATCAGGATCTGGTCGAGCGCTTCGATGCGGCGGCCAATGCCCTCGGTATCGGGCACAGCCGCATGGCCAGCGGCGCAGGGCACGACGCCGCAACGTTCGCGAGCGCCGGAATTCCGGCCTCGATGATTTTTGTACGCAACCAGAATGGTAGCCATAATCCGGACGAAGCCATGCGAATGGAAGACTTCGAGCTTGCCGTTCGCGCGTTGGCACTCGGCATCGCCAATCTGGATTGATGGGTGCCGGCGGGAACTCCATGAGCCAATCGGCAACAATCACAATCAAGCAGGATGTGCTGCATGACTTTTTGGTGCGGATTTTTCGTGCCGCCGGTTGCAGCGCGGGAAATGCCGAGCTCTGCGCAAAAGGTGCGGTGGATGCCGATCTGCACGGTCATCACATCCAAGGCACCGATCACATCTATTCGACGGTGCGCGAGCTGCGCGCCGGGCGGTTGAACGGGCAGGCCAAGGCAAAGGTCACGCACGAGACTGCGGCGGCGGCGCGCATCGATGGCGATGGTGGCCCCGGTCATGTCACAGGGATGACGGCGGCGAGGCTAGCGATCAAAAAGGCGAAAGAGGCTGGCATTGCCGCGGTCGCGCTGATCGGTGGTGGCGACATATTCCGGCTCGGCTATTACGCTGAGACCATGGCCGATGCCGGCGTGGTCGGGATCATTTTCACAAATACCCATCCGATGCGCGTTCATCCGGCCGGCGGCATCGACCCCCTGCTCGGTACCAATCCGATCGCGTTCGGATTTCCGGTCGCTGGCACAAGTCCAATCATCGTCGATCTGGCGACCAGCACTTCGGCCATTGGGTATGTCCGGCTTGCGAGCTACACCGGTGCCGCGATTCCCGCTGGTATCGCCATCGATTGCGACGGTAATCCGACGACCGACGCACACAAGGCACTCAACGGCGCTCTGACGCCGCTCGGCGGCCACAAGGGTTTTGCGCTCGGTCTTGCGGTCGGACTGTTATCCGGTCCCGTGATCGGAGCCGTGCTCGGCGAACGACTGAAAGAGGCGCTAGCCGAAGGAACGGGCGAGCGCAAACGCGGGCATCTGTTCGTGGCGATCGACCCTGGCGCTTTCGGCGTCCGGGACGGCGCCGAGCGGACGGCCGACTACGCCGCGGAGCTGAAGGCGTCGCGCAAGAGCAAGGCCACGACCGAAATTGTGATGCCGGGCGAGCGCGGCCACCGCAAGAAAATGGACTACCAGCGCGATGGCATTCCGCTCGCCCGGTCGATCTGGGACAATACGCTGAAGATCGCAAACGATCTCGGCGTCGAACCACCGAAGCTGTCCTGAATCCGTCAGCTTGCCACTTGTGCGCGGCTTCATTGACGCAAACTTGTCCACCAGAATGAACGGTTATGGATGTTTTCCGTTTCCTCTATGCCATTCGCGCATGCCGGCGACCGTAACACGCACTGTCGGATTTTTATTCAAGCAGCTGCGGTGTAGGCTGGCCGTTCGAAATAATCACAGTGATCGCCGACATGAGAAAACGAAGATCCATCTCTGTAGAGATCAATGTGCTGCGCGACTTTATCGCTCGGGTGCTGCATGCCGCCGGCTGCGACCACGAGGTGGCAAAGACTGCCGCAGAAGTGTTCCTGGAAGCCGATATGCGCGGCGTCGGATTTCAGGGTATCGATCATATGCACACCCTGATCAGCGGGATCCGCAACGGACACATTGACCCGAAGGGACTGCCGCAGGTCGTCAAGGATACTGCCGCTTATGTGTTGATCGACGGCAACAGGGGACTGGGGCAGCCGGCCGCAGTTCTCGCGGCCGATCTTGCGATCGCCAAGGCTCGCAAGAGCGGCGTCTGCTGCGCCGGGATCGCCAATAGCAGCGACATCTTCATGATCGGATTCTACGCCGAGCGGATTGCCCGCGCTGGCCTCGTCGGTTTCATCTTCACAGGCGCGCCGCCAAGCGTGCATCCCCACGGCGGCATCGAGCGGATTCTGGGAACGAACCCGTTCGCAATCGCATTCCCGACCGCCGATGAAAATCCCGTACTCATCGACATGGCGACCAGCGCAGTCTCCAATTCTTACCTCAGGCAGGCCGCCTATTATCATGAAGATATTCCCGAGCATGTTGCCGTCGACGCGCAGGGCAAGCCAACCAAATCAGCGCATGCCGTGCGCGATGGTGGTGCCATCGCTCCCCTCGCCGGCCACAAGGGGTTCGCGTTGTCGCTTGCGGTCGCGCTTCTGACCGGCCCGCTGGTCGGCGCTCAAACCGGAAAGGCCATGAACGGCTGGCGCAGCGTCAACAAAGGTCCGCAGGGGAATTACGGACATTTCCTGTTCGCCATCGATCCCGCATGCTTCGGCGATCTGCGGGATTTTCGCAAGACGACCAGCGCTTTCCTTGACGAAATCAGATCGTCTCGCAGAGCGCCGGGAGTTGCCGAAATCCGAATCCCCGGGTCGCGCAGTTTCCGGACGCGTGAACGATCCTTGCGTGAAGGCGTGCGCATCTATGATGCCGTTTGGGAAAAGTTCGCTTCGCTCGCGAACAGTCTGGGAGTTCAAGTACCAGAGGTCAGGGAAGCGGCCTGACCGGCCTTTCCTTATTTTGATCCAACCCAGAGAGCGCAACGGCGTGGACCGACGCGCCAACAACAGATCCGGCTTCTCATTCATCCGCGAAATGAACCGCCAGACGCAAACGGTTGAAAGCGACAAGCGCGTGAAAGCGCCGGTCATGGACCGGCTGTTGATCACGCTGTTCTTTTGTGCGGAGACATTCTCGCGCAGTCTATTGCTGGCGATCATCCCGCTCGAGCTGTTCAGGCATCTCGGCAGTACACAGCGCGTGACGCTGTTCTACGCGGTAGTTGCGATCTTTGGGCTTGGCAACAGCATCTTGGTTCCAACGCTGCTGAAGCGGCTCGGCGTCCGGCAGATCATTGCAGTGGCCGGCGTCTTAACAACGCTAGCGGCAGTGCTGATGGTCACCGAAAGCCCGGCCGGTACGGCGTTGGGTCTCGTGGTTCGCGTTTTCGCCAGCGCATGCATCGAAATTTCGATGTTGGCCTACATCATGGACCGAATCCCACGTCATCGCCTCGGCGCCTTCGAGCCGATCCGGATCTTCTTCCAGGGCGGCTGCATTGCGGTCGCGCCATGGTTCGGCTTCCAGCTGCACGAGCATGTCGGCGCAGCAACACCCTATATTGTTTCGGCTATCGGCGGCCTCGTCATGCTCGGTCTAGCTTTGGCGCAGTTGCCGACGCAACAACTGGACGGTAAAGCCATCGCCGCGGCGCGGCACCCTATTACCGCAGTTCGCAGGTTTTTCGTGCAGCCTCGGCTGCGGATGGCATGGTTTCTGGCGGTCATCAGAAGTTCGTTCTGGGTCCTGTTTTACATCTACGCACCAATTTTTTCCGTCGCCTGCGGGTGGTCTCCGTCGTCCGCCGCTGCGACACTTTCGCTCGGCACCTCAACCTTGTTCTTCGTCGCACTCTGGGGACGACTTGTGCGGATGATAGGAGCGCGGCCTGTGCTGATCGCCGGGTATGGGTCAGCCGCAATCGGTCTGGTGGCGACGACCATTGCCGCCTGGTGGATGCCTGCAATCGCCCCAGTCCTGTTGGTGGGCGCCGCTTTCGGCGCAAGCATTATCGACGGCCCGGGTAACATCCCGTTCTTGCGGGCGACGCGACCGCACGAACGTCCGGCGATGGCGGGCATTTACATTACTTATCGCGACGTTTCCCAGTTTGTGCCGGTCGCGGTATTTTCGCTGATCCTCACCGTTGCCGAGCTCACGACCGCGTTCCTGGCCTTCGCCGCCGTGCTGTTCGGCGCGGCTTGGCTGTCGCGATTGATTCATCCACGGCTTCGCTAACCGAGTACGGCGCTTGCCGCCGCTAATTCACCTTGAGCATCTCTAGCGCAACATCGCGATAGATCAGACTTGCAGCGACAAATTCGTCGATCGGCACGAATTCGTCTGGCTTGTGCGCCATCGCAAGAGAACCGGGACCGATGACGGTTCCTTGCGCGCCGATGTTGCGGAAATGCACAAGATCGCAGCCGCCCTGAAATCCCTGTGCCTCGGTGATCTTAGCGCCATGTCGTCGGCTCGCATTCAGGCTCGCTACGACGATAGGATGGTCGGGTGCCGTCTCGGTCGCACCCCCGGTAGTCGGCACATATTTCAGAATCTCCGCACGAACGCCGAAATCTGCGATCGCTTTGCGCAGCAAGCCTGCAACGTCCTCCTTTACGCGGTCCTCGTCTTCGCCCGGAACCATGCGCCGATCGAGCAACAGGTCGCAGCGATCCGGAATGACATTGTCCGCAACGCCGGCATTGGCGCGCGTGACGGTCAGGCTTGCGTGTCCGACGAGTGGATGCGATCGGTGGCTAACGCGCGACTTGTGCTCAGCCTCAACCAGGGTGAGAAACCGCGCGGCTTGATAGATGGCATTCTCGCCAAGATCGGGCGTTCCGGAATGCGCAGAGACGCCATGAATTCGGATGAGCGGCCGCAGGCTGCCTTTGTGGGCGATCACCGTTCCGTTGGAAGTCGGTTCCCCGATCACCGCGTAGTCGATCTTTGGTGAGGTGGATACATAATGTCTGGCCCCCTCGCTGGCGACCTCCTCGTCCGCCACGAAGACACCAAGCACGGTTCCACGCCAGTTCGACCGCGCGGCCTTGAGCATGTGCATGGCTTCGACCATCGCCACCAGCGGGCCCTTGGCGTCGCAAGCGCCGCGTCCGTAGAGATTGCCGCCGCTTTCGCGAAGCTGGAAAGGATTGCCGGTCCACCCTTCTCCCGCCGGTACGACGTCGATATGCGTGCTGAACGCAAAGACTGGCCCAGCGCCGTTGTCCAGCCTGGCCACCACATTGACTCGTCCGGGCTTGTATTCGTCGAGCGACACGGTCCAGCCTTCCGCCCCCAAATGCGTCGTTAGGAAGCTGGCGGCATCACGCTCGTGCCCTGGAGGATTTTCCGTATTGAATGCGACCAGCCGAGCGAGGTTCGTCTTCATACGGCTGATGTCGTGACCGCTGCTCATTGCCTATCCAGGTCGATTTTGGCCAAGGCCTCGTTGCTGCTGAAGGCGATCAAGTCGTGCGCATGAATGCAACAACGCGGACATTGACCTTGCCCGAATACAAAATGCAAGAGTGCCGCACTTGAAAGCCTCACGTTACGGTCGTTCATCGGCGCCGACGCTCCCAGACTTCCGAATTGACCACATCCATCGGAATTCCCCGCAACACCGCAACGACACGCTCGACAAGCTCTTCGGCGGTCCGTTCAAGCGCCTCATTCGACGAGCCGGCGCAGTGCGGGCTTAACACGACATTCGGCAGAGTCAGCAAGGGATGATCGGACGCCATGTGCTCGCTTTCGAAAACGTCGAGGCCTGCACCCGCAATCTTGAAGCCCTTGAGCGCGGCGGCGAGCGCCGCCTCGTCGACCAATGCTCCCCGTGCCGTATTGATGAGAACAGCAGTCGGTTTCATCAGCGCCAGCTCGCGTTCTCCGATCAGCCGCCGCGAATTTGGCGTCGATATCCGATGCAGGCTCACAATATCGGCCTCGGCCAACAGCGCATCGAGCGACCCCGCCGCGCGATATCCGAGCGCCTCAATCTCAGCGCGGCTTGTGGTGTCGCTCAAGATCAGGACGTCCATGGCGAAGCCTTGCTTCGCCATTTTGGCAACACGCCGGCCGATCCCGCCAAAACCGATAAGCCCGAGTACTTTCCCCGAAATGTCCGTAGTCGGATTTTTATATTTGAACTCGAAATTTCCGGCGCGCGTCGCCGCATCCGCCTGTACCAGACGCTTGACGACGCCAAGCATCAAGGCAATCGTGTGCTCGGCGACGGCGCCGCGATTGGCTTCCGGCGTATTGACCACTGGAATGCCCAGGGCCGTTGCGCGATCGACCGCGATGGCGTCGACGCCGATCCCGTGCGAGCCGATCACTCTCAGCCTTGGTGCCGCGTCCATGGCCGCCGCCGTCAATCCGGCGCTGCGCGTGATCACTGCCGTCGCGTCACCGAGTTCATGAGCGACCGTGGCCATATCCGCGCTGGCGGCAAGCCGCGGCGTCAAGCCCGCATCATGCCGACGCCGAACGCCGGCAGGATGAATCGGCTGCACGATCAGGCAGACAGGGCGCATGGCGAGACGCAATCAACTCGAAAATTGCATAGTCCAGACTTTGGCGCAGCGGTTTTTCTCGAACATGACGCCGATACCAATACCGTTCGGAATGAGAATCGCCCCATTGGCGTAGGTTACGCCCGGCGTGACGTCGTCGAGCAGCCCATAGCAGCCATAAAGCTCGGCAAATTCGGGCTTCATGGCCATGACGCAATGCGCGGTGATCGCCGTCGCCATGGCGCCCTCGTTCATCTGACCGATCATCACCCCGACACCGGCATCACGCAGCCGCCGGATCGCGCGTGCGACAGCACTGGGTCCACCAAGCTTCACGATTTTGAGATGGGCAAGGGCCGGCGGCCCCACACCGGCGAGACGATCGATATCACCCTCCTCCGCCAATCCTTCGTCGAGCATCAGCGGGACCGAGGAGCTCTGTAAGGCTCGGGCGAAGGCGTCCCAGTCACCGGCCGGCGTGGGTTGCTCGACGTAGGACAGATTGAACCGTTCGAGCGCCTGCAATCGGCTGATCGCTTCGTCGCCGCTCCAGGCGCCATTTGCATCCACCGCAATCGCGATTGACGGTCCGGCCCGCTCGCGCAGCCGCTCAAGTCGCGCCAGATCCGTCGCGAAAGAGCCCACGGCGATCCGCATCTTGATCTGCCAGAAGCCTTCAGACAGGAATCGTAGCGTCAACTGGTCGAAGCTTTCATCCGGGCCCCAGAACAGGCATTGATTTGTCGGCACCGCAGCCTGCCAGCTGCCGCCAAAATAATTGGCGACGCAGATGCCGGCGCGGCGCGCGATGCCTTCCAGCACGGCATTCTCCACTGCAGCGCTGGCGACCTTCGGCACTTGCACCAGGAAGGTCTGCGCGGCGGCAAGAATGTCTTCGGGCTCGGCAGACCATGGCAGTCGCCGGCAAAGGTCCTGAATGGCCGAATCCACAGCCGACTCGGGCAACTTGGAGAGGTACGAGATGTTGGCGCGCACCTCGCCAACGCCACGGAATCCATCCGAACGCTCGATCTCCAGATAGCGCGCCGAAAGAAAGGCGATCAGGCCGGAGGTGGCGGTGTGAACTTGCAGGATGCGCGGATAATGCAGGTCGGCGGCATACAGACGAATGCTTGTGTGCACGTTCATGCCCGGCTAAAAAAACAAACCATGCGTTGCGGCTCCATCGATCGCGATCGTATTGCCGATCATGAAGCCGGCCTTTCGGCTCGCGACAAACGCAACGAGTTCGGCGAATTCTTCAGCCGTGCCGATCCGGCCCGCCGGAATGTTGCCGGCAATGCGCGCCGTCGCCGCTTCTTTGGAAAGCCCTTCGGTCTTCATCAGCGTCTCGATCCGTTCGCGAACGCGTCCAGTGTGGAAATAGCCGGGTGCCACGAGGTTGACGCGGATATTCTCCGGCGCCAGCGCGCGGGCCAAGGTCTTCGATAGCCCGAGGACACCCAGCCGCATGACGGTCGACAGAAGGAGATGCGGCGGCGGCTCACGCACGGTCGCCGAGCTCAAAAAGATGATATCGCCGCCCTTGTTCGCCCGCATGATGGGAACCACCAGGCGGGTCAGCCGCACCGCGCTCATCAGCAAGAGTTGGTAGGCTTCGTTCCACTGATCTTCGCTCAAGTCCTCAACACCGCCATAGGCGATGTGCCCCGAATTGACGACGAGGATATCGATTCGGCCAAATCGTTCACGGACCTCGGCGACAAGCTGCTCGACCGACCGACGATCGGCAATGTCCGCCCGCGTTGCCAGCACACCCCGGGCGTTGGCGGCGCTGAGCTTGGCGCGGGCAGCGGCCAGTGCCTGGTCACGCCGACCGCAAATGGCGACAGCGCATCCGGCCCTGGCAAGCCGAGCCGCGCAGGCAAGACCAAGACCTTCGGTCGCCGCGGTCACCAGCGCGATCTTGCCGTCAAGCTCGAGATCCATCACCAATCGTCAATGGACAGGCTCGGGCCAGCCTTCAATATCAACATGTGATTCACGCTTTCGCTTGAGCGCATACTCGCGTGCCGTTGCGGAGTTAGGGCGCAATTCACGCGGTCTTTTGCAACTCGCCTTTCGGCGACAGACGGAACAAGCGTCCCAAATAGGTCTTCGTCGTATCTACGCCCAGTCGCGTCATCGCCAGCCACAACGCGGACGAATTCGACGTGATCACCGGCAGGTCGAGCTCGCGCTCTAAAGTTTCCACAGCATCGACTGCGCGCAAGCCGGTGCAGGTCAAGAACAGCACATCGTTGCGCTTAATTTCACTGCGTCGCGCAACTACGGCTTTGACGATATCTTCCGGAGAGATCCGATAGATTTCCTGACTCTTGGTGCAACCAAAATTGAGCACCGCAGTGATCTGGAAGCCGTGCGATTTGAGAAAATCGGCTTCGGCTTGATTGACCGAATCGGGGTATGGCGAGGCCAGGAAAACCGTGCGCGCCCTAAGCGCCGCAAGGGCAGTGATCACCGCGGTTGACGTCGTGACGGCAGGAATGCCGGAGGCCTTCTCGAGCAGATCCGACAATTCCCGATGCCAGTTCGGCCCCTTGAAGAAGCTACCGCTGGTGCAGGAATAGACCAGCAATTCGGGATTTGCCAAAGCCACGCTTTTGGCCGCATCCGGCGCCGAGTCGACGAGCCCCTGGTAGTTTGCCGCGGTGCCAATTCCCGAATCCTGCGGCTGATGAAGACGCGCGGTATAAAATACGGCCGATGGCGGCAGATGATTGTGGAAGTCGACCTCGCTGACCATGTCGGAAGCTGGAACAAGAAGCCCTAGTCGGCGCGGCTCCGCAGCTTTCTGCATCATGGCGTTTTCCCTCCCACTTTTGTCAGGAAGTAACGATCACGCAATCATCGGCGTTGAAACACAAACGGACGGCAGAACCGCGTGCGTGTGCCGGTTGACCGACGTTCTTCTCCACCACCGCGATCCGCTGCCCGGACTTGAGGCCGACTAGTAGATGTAGGTCGGCGGCAAGCGGCGCGCAATCAATGACGACGCCTTCAAGCTCGTTTTCGTAGGCCTGCATATTGCTATTTTTCGATGACACGTTCTGGACGGCGATGCGCTCCGGCCGGATGCACGCCCAGACCACCTCTGTGCTGAAACGGGCAGCCGGAACCACGAGCTCAACACCATCACCGATAAACCGTGCGCAGTTGGAGTCGATGCGCGAAATTTGGCCCTCAAGCAAGTTCGAGCGCCCGATGAATTCCGCGACAAAACGGTTGCTCGGCGACAGATAGATTTCCGCCGGCGAGCCCTCCTGCACAATGACCCCGCGATTCATCACGATAACGCGCTCGGCGATGCCGAATGCCTCTTCCTGATCATGGGTGACGATGATGGTGGTCGCTCCCACGCGGGTCAAAATGTCCTTGATCTCGGTCCGCAATTCCTGACGCAATTTCGCGTCAAGCGCCGAAAGGGGCTCATCGAGGAGCACCAGCTTCGGATTGATCGCAAGGGCTCTGGCCAGCGCAATGCGCTGTTGCTCGCCGCCGCTGAGTTGTGACGGCCGGCGTGACGCGTAGCCGGAGAGCTTGACCAGGCCGAGCATCTCCTCGGTCCAGGCTTTGGACTCCCGCGAATTAAGGCCGCGAAAGCGCAGACCGTAGGCAATATTCTCGGCGACCGTCATGTGCGGGAATAGCGCGTAGTCCTGAAACAGCAGCCCGACATTGCGCTCATAGGGCCGTTTGCCCGATATGTCTTGACCCTCGATCAGGAGATCGCCCCTGTCCGGCGTTTCAAATCCCGCGATCAGACGAAGGGTCGTCGTCTTCCCGCAGCCGCTGGGCCCGAGCAATGCGAGGATGCCGCCCTTTCCAACCGAGAACGAGATATTGTCGACGGCTTGAGCTTCGCCGAAGCGCTTTGACACGTTGTGGAGCTCGAGGACATGCACGGGATGGTCTCCGCTAGCGGTAGAGCCCCTGACCGACCACGCGATCAAGCCCGACGATGCGATCAAGGATGACGATCAGCAGAACCGTGATAAGCGCCAGAAAGGTCGCAGCGGCGGCAACGCTCAGATCGAAGTCGGCCCGCATATGGCCGACCAACGCCACCGGCAAAGTCGTGCTATTGGTGTCATAGAGGAAAAGACTGACTGCAACGTCGTCGAGCGAATAGGCAAAGGCGAAGATACAACCGGCGAAAATCCCGGTTTTCGCCAGCGGAAAGGTAATGTCCCAGAAGGCCTGACGCTCGTTCGCACCCAGACTCATGGCGGCCTCGACGTAGGAACGCCGGATCCCGGCAAGGCTCGCAAGCGCGGCACGGACCGTGAATGGGATCGTGACCACAACATGCGCACAAAGCAGACGGAAGAAGCCGTTGAAGATTCCAAGACGGGAAAAAAAGATGAGCAGCGCCAGACCGACGACCACGGCCGGGAAGATCAACGGCGACAGAAACAGTGCCGATAGCAATGGCTTGCCACGAAAATCGTGATTGACCAGAGCCAACGCGGCCAAGGTACCGGCCGCCGCCGAGATCAGGGTCGCTGAAAAGCCGAGGATAAGGCTGTTGCGCAGACCGAAGACGAAGACTTCATTGCCGAAGAACGCCGCATACCAGCGCAACGACAACGACTTCGGCGGAAACGGCGCGAGGTATCCCCGCGCATCAAGGGACATCGAGACTGCGACGATCAGTGGGCCGATCAAAAAAACCAACGTCACCGCGAGCAATCCAAGCGCGGCCATTTTCCAGAAATCGTCTACCAACCGCGTCATGCGCCTGCGCCCTCGCGGGTCCAACGCCGCAATACCCATCCGATGCCGTAGGTGATGACTAGCGTGACAACGAGGAGCTGCATCGCAATTGCCGAACCGCTAGGGAAGTTCGCCAGTTCTGCGTAACGATCATAGACGAGGTTCGAAAGGAACTGAATTTTGCCCTTCCCCAGAATCATCGGGACGACGAAGGCGCTCAGGTTGATCGTGTAACAGACAAGAAACGCCGACAGCACACCGGGCATGCTCAGCGGGAGCGTCACCGATAGATGCGCCCGCCACAGTGGGGCGCCGAGCGCCTGGCTCGCCTCGACCAGTCTTGGATTGATGTTCTGGATCGTGCTCGTCATCAATAGCGCCGCCAGTGGAATGCTGTGATGTATGAGCCCAATGATCACCAGAAAGATTGCATAAGAGCTGCTGTTGGACGAAATGCCCATCAGTGTCGCAATTGTGCGGCCAAGCCCTACCGAACCGAAGGACAGTTCGAGCGAATAGACGCGAACCAGCGCGCTGAGAAATAACAGACCCACCAAAAGCCCGATCACTGCAATACGGATCGTGTGCGATTTGGTGCGCGCAATGAGGTAAGCGATCGGGTAACTCATGACGAGCGCAGTAAGCGTTGCGATGCTCGCGCACCACAACATCGTTGTCAGATAATTGATATAGACGGGATGGAAGAGCGCAACGTAGTTGGCCAAAGTAAATGGCGCGTCGAACGAGCCACCGACCCTACCGGGCACATACTGGCGAAAGCTTTCGACGACGATGGTCGCGAGCGGGAGCAACAGCAACAAAACGAGCAGCACGATGCCCGGCAATAGCAGCACAATCAAATTGTACGACAAAAACTTTCTGCGGCGTTTCATCCCGCTCGCGAGCACCGGATCCGACGGAATTTCCGCACTGCTCACGTGCAGCTCCGTTTACCCAATCGCCGCACGATAATGCGTTGTCTCACGCGAGCCTACCGCGCGCGGAATCTGCGGTCGCATCCCCCGCGCTTGTCTGTATTTAATTGTAGGGTGTAATTTGCGCTGTTAGCAAGGTTTGCGCCGGCAGTGCCTGTACAGACATCCAACAATGTTCTCTGTGGTTTTAACTTCCGCGAGGAACTGTCGCCATGGCTGACGAAAAGAAAATCTGGGGTATGCGCTCGAAGCTAATGGGACACCCTAAGATCTGAGGCTCATTCGCGGGCGGCAAGGAAGCGATAGACCCCGATCGTGCGGTCCAAAACCACAAACAGCATCACGCCAAGCACTGAGAGAACGAACGAGATCGCCGGGATGACTGGCGTCATTCCGGCCACATTCATCCTGGTGAACATTTCCACTGGCAAGGTCCGTTGACCGATCCCTGACAGAAACAACGCCAACGTCACGTTGTTGAACGACAAGATGAATGTGAAGATGAATGAAGCGATCATGCCGGTCTTCAGTTGCGGCAGCACAATCAGGCGAAAGGTCTGCAGTGGTGTTGCGCCGAGGACATTGCTGCTTGCCTCGAGGCGTCGGTCCAATGTCGCCACACTCACCAACAGCGTGCGGAACGCAAATGGGATCGTGACCACCAAATGCGCAATCACCAAGCCGGCGAATTTCTGCGCCAGTCCGATGGGCTCGAAATAAACCAGTAAGGCGAGCACCAAGACGATTTGGGGGATCATTCGGGGGCTGGTGATGAGAGTTTCGAGAACATTCCGGTACCGGACCCGCCCGCGCTGGGCGGCGAAGGCGCAAGGCAGCGCGATGGCGATCGAAAGTACGGCGACGGTCAACGCCAGCCAGAAGCTGCGCGCGATCGACTGCAGCAACACTTGATCCGTCAGGATCGAGGCAAACCAGCGCAGGCTCAGGCCGGCCGGTGGAAATGAAATTCTCGATGTCGCCGTGAGCGCAACCGGGAATGTGATTAGAACCGGCAGCAGCATCAGCGCA
>Ga0182039_10000509_pt1 | contig 19914 bp, 20 predicted proteins | sample sta12Can44000111_FD_125975 | JGI IMG/M metagenome (GOLD analysis project Ga0182039, IMG submission 125975) | Lab enrichment of tropical soil microbial communities from Luquillo Experimental Forest, Puerto Rico - statanox.12C.anox.44.000.111 | ecosystem: Environmental > Terrestrial > Soil >...
CCCACCGACCGCCAGAAGGTGGTGATCCTGGGCGGCGGTCCCAACCGCATCGGCCAGGGCATCGAGTTCGACTATTGCTGCGTCCATGCCGCCTATGCTCTGTCGGAAGCGGGCCGCGAGACCATCATGGTCAACTGCAACCCGGAAACCGTTTCCACCGACTACGACACTTCGGACCGTCTCTATTTCGAGCCGCTGACCGCCGAGACCGTGATCGAGCTGGTGCGCAAGGAGCAATCGAACGGCAAGGTGCTGGGCTGCATCGTCCAGTTCGGCGGCCAAACTCCGCTGAAGCTGGCGGATGCTTTGGAAAAGGCCGGGATCCCGATCCTGGGCACCAGCCCCGACGCCATCGATCTGGCCGAGGACCGCGAGCGCTTCCAGCGTCTGTTGCAGGAGCTGGGTCTGCGCCAGCCCGCGAATGGCACCGCCCTGACCCTGGACGAAGCCAAGGCCGTGGCCGAGCGCATCGGCTATCCGGTGGTGATCCGTCCGTCCTATGTGCTAGGCGGCCGCGCCATGCGCATCGTCCATGACCATGACGGCCTGGAACGCTACATGAAGGATGCGGTGCTGGTCACCGGCAACAATCCGGTGCTGATCGACCGTTACCTGTCCGACGCCACCGAGGTGGATGTGGACTGTCTGGCCGATGGCAAGGACGTGTTCGTCGCCGGCATCATGGAGCATATCGAAGAGGCCGGCATCCATTCCGGCGACTCGGCCTGTTCGCTGCCGCCTTATTCCTTGAGCGCCGATATCATCGCCGAGATCAAGCGCCAGACCGCCCTGATGGCCAAGGCCCTGAAGGTGGTCGGCCTGATGAACGTGCAGTTCGCGGTCAAGGATGGCGACATCTACATCCTGGAAGTCAATCCGCGCGCCTCGCGCACCGTGCCCTTCGTCGCCAAGGCTACCGGTATTCCGCTGGCCAAGATCGCTTCGCGCGTGATGGCCGGCGAAAGCCTGGCCTCGTTCAAGCTGGAAGAGAAGCCCCTGAAGCATGTGGCGGTGAAGGAGGCTGTGTTCCCCTTCGCCCGCTTCCCTGGCGTCGACATCCTGCTGGGTCCGGAGATGAAGTCCACCGGCGAAGTGATGGGTATCGACACCGACTTCCCGCATGCCTTCGCCAAATCGCAGCTGGGCGCTGGCACCCGACTGCCGCTGGAGGGCACCGCCTTCCTGTCGGTGCGCGAAGGCGACAAGAAGGGGATCGTCGGCGTCGCCAAGCATCTGGCCCGCCTGGGCTTCAAGCTGATCGCCACCTCGGGCACCGCCGCGCATCTGCGCGAGCATGGCATCGAGGTCTCGGTGATCAACAAGGTGCTGGAAGGCCGTCCGCATTGCGTCGACTCGATGCTGTCCGGACAGGTGCAGCTGGTGGTGAACACCGCCGAGGGTGCTCAGGCGGTTGCCGACAGCTTCTCGATCCGCCGCACGGCGCTGACCCACAACATCGCCCACTATACGACCCTGGCTGGAGCCCGCGCTGCGTGCGGCGCCATCGAGGCCCTGCGTGGCGGGGCACTTGATGTTGCGCCGCTGCAGTCGTATTTTAGTGGGTCTTTTTAAAGGGGCAACCGGCGGCGGCGATGGGCCCGCCGCCGGAATCTCTTAGTCTTTTCAGGAAGATCGGATGGAAAAGATCCCCATGACTCCGGCGGGTTTGGTCACGCTGGAGGATGAGCTGAGGCAGTTGAAAACCGTCGAACGTTCCGCCGTCATTCGTGCTATTGCCGAAGCCAGAGAACATGGCGACCTTTCGGAAAACGCCGAATATCAAGCCGCCCGCGAGCGTCAGAGCTTTATCGAAGGCCGCATTACCGAGCTTGAAGACATCATCAGCCGGGCGCAGGTGATCGAGGCTTCCAGCCTGTCGGGCAACATCGTGCGCTTCGGCGCCACGGTGACCCTGGCGGACGAAGATTGCGACGAGGAAGTGGTTTATCAGATCGTCGGCGCGCATGAAGCCGACATCAAGCTGGGCCGCCTGTCGGTGCATTCGCCCCTGGCCCGCGCCCTGATCGGCAAGACGCTGGGCGATTCGGTGGAAGTGACCACTCCCGGCGGTTCCAAGAGCTATGAAGTCGTGGACGTGAAATTCGTCTGACGACAGGTACCCCCAAAAAAGCCCCCAGGTGATGAGCCTGGGGGCTTTTTTTGTTTTCCAGAGCGCATTGAGCGCGAGGCCAAGCAGGCGGAGGCCTGCGCCCGGCGAGGGACTTACGGCAGGCAGAGCCTGACGGTACAAAGACGCCCCCAGGTGATGAGCCTGGGGGCTTTTTTTGTTTGTTCTCGCGGCTCTTAAAAACGAAAAGCCCCCGGCCTGATCAGCCGGGGGCTTTTTTTGTTTCTAGGCCCAAAGGCCGCCGGGCTGATTAGCCGACGATCTCGGTCTGGGCGAAGAAGAAGGCGATCTCGACGTTGGCATTCTCGATCGAGTCGGAGCCATGCACCGAGTTGGCTTCCACCGATTCGGCGAAGTCAGCGCGGATGGTGCCGGGAGCGGCGTTGGCCGGGTTGGTGGCGCCCATGATCTCGCGGTTGCGCAGCATGGCGTTCTCGCCTTCCAGAACCTGAACCACCACCGGGCCCGAGGTCATGAAGTCGCACAGTTCGCCATAGAACGAACGCTCGGCATGCACGGCATAGAACTTGCCAGCCTGTTCCTTGGTCAGACGCAGACGCTTCTGGGCGACGATGCGCAGGCCGGCATCCTCGAAGCGGGCGTTGATCTTGCCGGTCAGGTTGCGGCGGGTGGCGTCGGGCTTGATGATCGACAGGGTACGCTCGGTGGCCATGTGTATCTCGTCCTCAAAAAGTAGATTGTTGCGGGGCCGACGGAATGGGCTCCGGCGGCGGTCCATTTTCGGGGCGCGGTGCTCTCAAGCCGTCGGCTTCGCGTGCCACCCTCGTAAATACCCTCTCCGTCCCATCAAAAGGCGGAGAACGGCGCCTTATACTCCGTTGTTTGCCTCAAGGCAACGCGCCAATTCATGACGGTTTTGACAAGTCGGCATTGTTCCTTGGGAAAGGCGATTAGTTCGCCCGGATAGCTTGAATTCCGCAGCTCATTCGTGGCATGACACCTTGTCTGGGAAAGATGGCGCAACATGCCGCGATGTCCGGACGAGGGAAAAAAGAACAAGGCTTGGGTGCGCGATGAAAAATCCGTCCAAACGCCCGGAAACCCTGACCCGTGAAGAGCGGCAGGTGGCGATTACCGTGCAGTCGGCGCAGGACGTCCTGCGCGAGATCGAGGGCTTGCGCAAGGTACTTTCCGACGATGGCCAGCCGCAGCAGATACGGGTGGATGCCAAGCATGACCTGCTGGAGGCATCGGAACGCCTGTGCAATCTGATGGGCCTGGCGGTCTATCAGATAGCCAACAGCGTCAATGGCGAGTTCCAGGGCCGCATGAAAGCGTCGCTGGACAGCCTGAAGGGCCGCCTGCTGGACATGGGCACCAATCTGATGCTGGAAAAGCTGGAGAAAATCCGCGATCGCGCCGAAACCGTGATGGAGGGGCGCAGCTATCCCATCGGTCTGGCGGCCAAGCTGGACTTTGCCTATTCCGGCATCGTCGACAATCTGAAGACCCTGGGTGCTTTGGACCGCATGGAAGCCGAGCAGAAGAATCTTGTCGATGGTACCGGCAAGGAAATCCGCGCCCTGGCCGAGATCGAGCAGGGCTTGGGCGTCATGGACGAAATGGCTGAGCATCGGCGCTTCTCGCGCTAGAACTTCAGGCCTTTTGGCTGTGATTGCCACAGCGGTAATACCCATGATAATCTTCCGGTCATTCCGCTCCGTTGGCGGGGGCTATACCGGCGGGGGATGGGGGCTTCTTACGGAGTCCTCACGCCGGGGCCTGAGCCGATGCGTGCGGGGTCTCACGGAGGAAAGTTGGCATGAACTTCGCTCATCTTGACGGCGACGCCCAGATCGCTTTGGGCTTCCTGGCCGCCATCATCGTCATCGCCGTCGGCGTCTTCTCGTTCGTCTTCACCCGCAAAAGCAGCCGTTAACCGGCCTGCGGCGCGATGTCTTTGTTTGACGCGGACCGGTGTCTCTCCCGGTCCGCGTTTTTGTTTTCTGCCCACCCTCTGCTTTCGGCGAGCTTGACCTGAAGGCTGGCTTGGTCGTCCAATGGCGTCATGATGATGGGCCGTATTCTTGTAAGCCTCATGGCTTTGTTGGCGCTGCCGGTCCTGCCGGGTCGGGCGGTGGCAACCAATATGGATTTCGACGGCTACCAGCGCAGCTTCGAGATGGCGGTGCCGGCCACGGCGCCGCGTCCGCTGCCGGTGGTGCTGGTGCTGCATGGCGGCGGCGGCACCTCTTCCGAAATCCGGGCCTATTCCCATTTCGACGAGATCGCGCAAAGCCAGGGCGTGCTGGTGGTCTATCCCCAGGGGGTGCATCGCAGCTGGAACGATGGGCGCGCCGTTCCCGATTTCCGCGGCAAGGATCATGATGCCGACGATGTCGCTTTTCTGATGGCGGTGGTGGACAGTCTGGCCCGCACCGGGCTGGCCGACCCGCATCGGCTTTATATCGCCGGCTTGTCCAGCGGCGGCATGATGGCTATGCGGCTTGCCTGCGAACTGCCCGAGCGGGTGGCCGGCATCGCCGTGGTAGCCGCCAATATGCCGGCCAATCTGGACTGCGCGCCCTCTCGGCCGGTGCCGGCGATGTTCTTCAACGGTACCGATGATCGCTATGTTCCCTGGGCCGGCGGTGACATCCTGCAATGGGCCAATATCGACCGGGGCAAGGTGCTGTCGGTCGAGGACAGTCTGGCTCTGTGGCGGCGGATCGATGGCTGCTCGGGCGAGATCAAGGATGAGACAGTCACCAAAAGCAAGCGGCTGGGGAGCCGTCGCCTGACCTCCGAGAGCTGTTCAGGCGCGCCGGTGGTGCAATATGTCACCGATGGCGGGGGGCATGTCTGGCCCGGCGCCCATCAGGGACCGGGGGGCGATGCCCTGCTGGGGGTGGTGGATCACGATCTCGATGCGACCAGCCTGATCTGGGATTTCTTTAAAAACTTGCCGGGCAGGTAGGATTTTTCTGCCGAGCGGCATCGGCGGTTTTTCAAATTATCATTGAAAATCAATGTGTAATCACCGGCATGCGGTTTGCTTTATCTCCTTTGACGTTCTTGCGCCAAAGGAGCCCGCCCATGCGTCCGCAGATCAATCCCTATTCCATTCCCTCATTGCCCGAGGGACCGGAACTGACCTCGGTCGAGATTCTTTATCAGACCGAAGGCCGCCCGCATCTGATCCAAAGCTTCTTCTGGCAGGATTACGATATGGCGCCCGACTATCCGCGACTGAAGAAGTTTCTGCGCTTCTGGGCTGATCACTTCGGCGTGACGGTGCATTCCATCCATCTGATCGACCAGGGCGAATCGACCCCGTCCGAGGCCCATTACATGGGCTATTCGCTGGTGGTGCACTAGAGCGAGTTTCGGTCTGACTTGGTCAGACCGAAACTGGCGATAAGCCTGCGCGGCGCTTGAGCGGGCCCGGGACGGGCCGCATCTTGCAGACGTTTAGAGCCAGTTTCGATTGATCGAAATTGGCTCTAAACCGTAATGACGCCTTCCAGGTAAGGCACCACCCGCCCGGCCATATGGACGCGTTCACCGGCCAGCCGCAGCTCCAGCTGGCCGCCACGTGCCGATAGCTGGCGGGCGATCATCTGGGTCTTGCCCAGCTTTGCCGCCCAATAAGGCGTCAGAGTGCAATGGGCCGAGCCGGTCACCGGATCTTCGGGAATACCCTCCAGAGGCGCGAAGAAGCGCGAGACGAAATCGACGCCGCTGCCCGGCTTGCCGGGGGCGGTGACGATCAGCGCATGGGCATCCAGTTCGGCCAGCTTGGCCATGTTCGGCTTCAGATCGCGAATGAAGTCGGCGTCATCATAAAGTGCGACAACATCGCGGGATTTCAGAACCTCCAGCGGGGCTTTGCCGACCGCTTCGATCAAGCCGTCGGGCAGGGCGCAGGGTGCGGGCGGACGCGAGGGAAAATCCAGCTCCAGCAGGCCGTTCTCCAGCCGCGCCACGCTCAAGGGGCCCGAGCGGGTGATGAAGTTCAGCTCCGTGGCTTGCGGCTCCAGATGCTGGAAAATCACATAGGCGCTGGCCAGGGTGGCATGGCCGCACAGATCCATCTCGACAGTCGGGGTGAACCAGCGCAGCCGCCGCATATCGCCTTCGGTCACGAAGAAGGCGGTTTCCGCCAGATTGTTCTCGGCGGCAATCGACAGCATCAGATCGTCGGGCAGCCATGTTTCCAGCGGCACTACGGCTGCAGGATTGCCGGCGAATACGGCATCGGCGAAGGCGTCGACCTGATAGAGGGGAAGGCGAGGCATCGGACAGACTCCTCCTGCTGCGGGAAACCGGAAAAAGGGAATCAGTGGGCCAGGAAGCCGTCGATTTCCGACTGGTCGAGGATCCGGCCGCTGCCATGAATGACCGAACTGGCGAGATCCATCAGCTTCTGAACGCCACGCGAGGATTCGCTGCAGACGAACCGCAACTCGTCCGCGTTGCCGCCGTCGATGACCACGGCGATGCGGTCGATGGAGGCGGCGACCAGGGCATTCATCTGGGCGATGACGTTTTCAAAGGCGGCGCGATATTTCGAGGGCACATGATTATAGGCCTCGATCGCCAAATCCCGGTCGCGGAACTGGCTGTCGCGGAAATGGTCCTGATAGGATTTGGGCTGCCATTCCCGGGCTTCCTCCAGGCATTCCGGCACGTCGGGAATCATTTCGAGCATCATGATGATCTCGTTGAAATGGTTCAGGTAATCCGTCGCCAGAAGAGTCTGGGGATTGATGTTGGTGCCGACCACCTTGTCACTGTAGGCAAGAAAGGCGTCCCGCTCTTCCGGCAGGATACCGTCAAGATCAAGCCCTTCGATCATGCCTCGCGTCCACCAACCATTCCCCCCACAGCCTTTGTAACATAGACATTCGGCTTAGGGGCTGCAATTGTTCCAATGTTAAGTCTTTAAAAATCACCCTTATCCCCGGTGATAAGGGTGGTTCGACAGGATGCACTCGGCCCGGTAGATTTGCTCGGCCAGCATTCCGCGCACTAACATATGCGGCCAGACCATTTGGCCGAATCCCAGCAGCAGATCGGCTTTGGAGCGCACCACTTCGGCGTGACCGTCGGCGCCGCCGATCAGAAAGGCGACCGCCCCTCGGCCCTCGTCGCGCCAGCCGCCCATCTTGGCGGCGAAGGCGGGGCTGTCGATGGGCTTGGCACGTTCATCCAGCACCACCAGCGCCGCGCCCGACGGCACCTGGGCCAGCAGCAACTCGGCCTCGCGGGCCATGCGTTCGGGCACCGGCAAGGGACGTTTTTCCTCGACCTCCTTCAAGGTCAGAGACCAGGACAGGCGGCCGCAATAATGCTCGAACAGGCTGCGCTCCGGCCCGGGCTTGGCCCGGCCGACGGCAGCCAGGATCAGCTTCATGCCGAGGTGATCATCGGCTCGGTGCGCTCAGGCGTCTTCAGGCCCCACATGCGCTCCAGGCCATAGAAGCTGCGGACCTCGGGGCGGAACAGATGCACGACGATGTCGCCGGCGTCGATCAGCACCCAGTCGCCCTGGGGCACGCCTTCCACCGAAACCGGCAGGCCGAGATGCTTCAGCTTCTCGTGCAGATGATCGGCCATGGCGACCACCTGGCGCTGCGAGCGGCCGGAAGCGATCACCAGATGATCGGCGATCGAGGACTTGCCGCGCAGGTCGACGACCATAATGTCTTCGGCCTTGTCGTCGTCGAGCGAGGTGGTGACGGTGGTGACGACCTTTTCGGGGTCGAAGGGCTGGTTGAGCGCGGAAATGGCTTTAGGCTCCAAAACGGGGATCAGAACGGACCGAAGGGCGATTTGCCCTGGCGGCGGATGGCGGTGGCCGAGGCGGGATGGCGCTCCTGATGCAGGAAGACCCAGGCAGGGGCTTTCGCCTTCGCCAGTTCGCCAGCTTGGCTGGCAGGTTTCCGCATCTGTCCGAAGCGCCTTGCCGCCTGACCGGACAAGGCATTGTGAGAATATGGGCTGCGGTCGAAAACCGCAACGGGAACGGTCTGGAAGATGCGTTCCCAGCGATTCCAGCGGGGAATTTGCCGCAGATTGTCGGCTCCCATCAGCCAGACGAAGCGCCGGGCCGGGAAGCGGCGGCGCAAGGCGGTCAGGCTGTCGGCGGTGAAACGGGTGCCCAGGCGGCTTTCGATGCCGGTGACATGGATGCGCGGATGGGCCGCCACCTTCTCGGCGGCGGCCAAGCGCAAATCCTGGGGCGCCATGCCTTTGACCGGCTTCAGGGGGTTCTGCGGGCTGACCAGCCACCAGACCTCGTCCAAGGCCAATCCGCGCAGGGCGCACAGGCTGATATGCCGATGCCCCTGATGGGCCGGATTGAACGAGCCGCCCAGCAGGCCGACCTTCAGTCGCAGGCGGTCACCATATGGATTGGGCGGCAAGGCGGGCATGGCTTTGGCGTCAGCTCCGGGTCTGGCCGGTGCCGCGCACCACATATTTGAAGGTGGTCAACTGCTCGACGCCGACCGGGCCACGGGCATGCATCTTGCCGGTCGAGATGCCGATCTCGGCCCCCATGCCGAATTCACCGCCATCGGCGAACTGGGTCGAGGCGTTGTGCAGCAGAATGGCGCTGTCCACCCCGGCGAAGAAGGTCGCGGCAGTGGCCTCGTCGGCGGTGATGATGCTTTCGGTATGGTGCGAACCATTGGCCTCGATATGGGCGATGGCGTCCTCCACCCCGTCCACCAGCTTCACCGAGATGATGGCGTCGAGATATTCCGTGCGCCAATCCTCGTCGCTGGCCGGCAGAACGCGGGCATCGACGGCCTGAGCGGCTTCGTCGCCGCGCACCTCGCAGCCGGCTTCCAGCAGGTCCTTGACCAGCGGAGCCAGATGGGTCGAGGCGACCTTGCGGTCCACCAGCAGGGTCTCGGTAGCGCCGCAGATGCCGGTGCGGCGCATCTTGGCGTTCACCACCACCTTGCGGGCCATTTCCAGATCGGCGGCGCCATCCACATAGGTATGGCAGATGCCGTCCAGATGCTGGAACAGAGGGATGCGGCTTTCGGCGATCACCCGCTCGATCAGCGACTTGCCGCCACGGGGCACGATCACGTCGATGAAGTCGCTCATCCGCAGCATGATGCCGACGGCGGCGCGGTCGGTGGTGGGCAGCATCTGGATGGCGGTCTCGGGCAGGCCGGCCTCGGCCAGACCCTTCTGCAACGAAGCCAGAATGGCCCGCGAGCTGTTGATGCCCTCGGACCCGCCACGCAGGATGGCGGCATTGCCCGACTTCAGGCAGAGCCCGCCGGCGTCGGCGGTCACATTCGGACGGCTTTCATAGATGATGCCGATCACGCCCAGGGGCACGCGGATGCGGGCGATGTCCAGGCCGTTCGGACGCTGCCAGCGGGCGATCTCGTCACCGACGGGATCGGGCAGGGCGGCGATGTCTTCCAGACCCTTGGCCATGCCTTCGATGCGCTTGTCGTCCAGCAGCAGGCGATCCAGCAGGGCCGGGGTCAGGTTCTTGGCGCGGCCACCTTCCATATCGATGGCATTGGCGGCCTTGATGGCGGCGGCATCGGCGCGGATGGCGGCGGCGGCGGCGCGCAGAGCCTTGTTCTTCGCCTCGGCCGGAGCCTGGGCCAGACGGCGGGCGGCGGCGCGGGCGGATTTTCCCAGCTCGGTCATCAGGCTATTCAGATCGGCGTTGTCCATGGTCAGGCGTCCAATACCAAGTCGTCGCGATGGATCAATTCATCGGGGCCGCGATAGCCCAGAAGCTCTTCAAACTCGCCGCTCTTGCGGCCAATGATCAGGCGGGCATCGTCGGAGGAATAGGCCACCAGCCCACGGGCGACGGCGCGGCCTTCCTGATTGGTGACCACCACCGCCTCGCCCTTCTGGAAGTCGCCTTCCACCAAAGCGATGCCGGCGGGCAGCAGGCTGCCGCCCTTCTTCAAAGCGCGGCAGGCTCCGGCGTCGGCGACCAGGGTGCCTTGCGGGCTGACCGAACCGGCAATCCATTGCTTGCGGGCGGTCAAGGGTTCGTCGCCGGGCAGGAACCAGGTGCAGCGCCCGCCCTCGGCCATCACCTTCAAGGGATTGGCAGGAGCCCCAGGGGCAATTGCCATGCGGCAGCCGGCGGCGATGGCGATGCGGGCCGCCATCAGCTTGGTGACCATGCCGCCCGAACCGTGGGAGCTGCCGGGATCGCCGGCCATGGCTTCGATCTCGGGCGTCAGTTCGCGCACTTCGGCGATGAACTTGGCGTCGGGATCTTGGCGAGGATTGGCGGTGTAAAGCCCGTCGATGTCGGAGAACAGCACCAGCGTGTCGGCCCCGATCATCTGCGCCACGCGGGCAGCCAGACGGTCATTGTCGCCGAAGCGGATTTCGGCGGTGGCCACCGTGTCGTTCTCGTTGATCACCGGCACCGCCTTCAGACGCAGCAGCGTCTCCAGCGTATTGCGGGCGTTCAGGTAACGGCGGCGGTTTTCGGAATCATCCAGGGTCAGCAGCACCTGGGCCACGGTCAGGCCGTGGCGGGCCAGGCTTTCCTGATAGGCATGGGCCAAGCGAAGCTGACCGGCGGCGGCGGCGGCCTGTTTCTCGCCCAGACGCAAAGCCCCCTTCAGCCCCAAAGGCCCGCGCCCGATGGCGACCGCGCCCGAGGTGACCACCACGATCTCGGTGCCCTGGGCACGCATGGCGGCCAGATCATCGACCAAAGCATCCAGCCACGGACGGTTCACAGCCCCGTTCTTGCCGACCAGCAAGGAGGAACCGATCTTGACGACCAGACGGCGGGCTTCGGCCAGGGGGCTCATTCTTCCTCTTCGTCCTCTTCGTCGTCGTCGTAATCTTCCGCCGACAGATCATAGAAGGTACGACCATCCCAGACGGCATTGCCGCCCTTGTCGTCCTCGTCCTGATCCGTCGAGGGTTGCCAGGAGCTGGCCTTGCCGGTGCCGCCGGTGGCGCCCGCCGCCAAGGGGCCGGCGCCTTGCTCTTCGCGGCTTTCCTTGATGCGGGCCAACAGGCCGAACAGCACATCCTTGAGGCCGATGCCGGCAGCGCCGGACAGGGGCATCACCTTAGCGCCGCCCGAAGCTTCGGTCAGCGCCGCCAGTTTTTCCTCGATTTCTTCGGGAACCAGGGCGTCGCATTTGTTCAGGCAGACGATTTCTGGCTTCTCGTCCAGACCGCCGCCATAGGATTCCAATTCGCCGCGGACGATGTGATAGGCCTCGGCCACATCTTCTTGGGTGCCGTCGATCAGATGCAGCAGCACGCGGCAGCGCTCGATATGGCCCAGGAAGCGGTCGCCCAGACCGGCACCTTCATGCGCACCCTCGATCAGGCCGGGGATGTCGGCGATGATGAATTCCTCTTCACCGGCATGGGCAACGCCCAGATTGGGATGCAAGGTGGTGAAGGGATAATCGGCGATCTTGGGCCGGGCATGGGTGACGGCGGCCAGGAAGGTGGATTTGCCGGCATTGGGCAGCCCCACCAGACCGCAGTCGGCGATCAGCTTCAGACGCAGCCAGACCCACATTTCCTGACCCGGCCAGCCGGTATCGGCGCGGCGCGGGGCCTGGTTGGTCGAGGTCTTGTAATGGGCATTGCCGAAGCCGCCATCGCCGCCGCGCAGCAGGACCAGGCGCTGGCCGGGCTCGGTCAGGTCGGCGATCACTTCCTCGCGATCCTCGGTCAGGATCTGAGTGCCGACGGGCAGCTTCATCACCACGGGCTGGCCGCCCGCGCCGGTGCGGTTCTTGCCCATGCCGTGATTGCCCTTCTCGGCCTTGAAATGCTGCTGATAGCGGTAATCGATCAGGGTGTTCAGATTGGCGACGCATTCGACGATGACATCGCCGCCGCGTCCGCCGTCTCCGCCGTCGGGGCCGCCGAACTCGATATATTTCTCGCGTCGGAACGCCACGGCGCCGGCTCCGCCGTCACCGCTCTTGATGAAAATCTTGGCCTGATCGAGAAACTTCATAATTCAGCCCCGAGGGGAGAGAGGTGATCAAGAACCGCAAACCAAAAAAGGGGAATGGCGAGACCATTCCCCTTTTTCGATATACGGCAACGTCTTGGGGGAGGCTGGCCGCTTAGGCCTGCGGCTCCACCGAGACGAAGGTACGACCCAGAGCCTTGGTGGTGAAGGTCACGCGACCTTCGACCTTGGCGAACAGGGTGTGGTCAGTGCCCATGCCGACATTGGCGCCGGGATGGAACTTGGTGCCGCGCTGACGGACCAGAATGTTGCCGGGGATGACGACTTCACCACCGAACTTCTTCACGCCGAGGCGCTGACCGGCCGAGTCACGACCGTTGCGGGAGCTACCGCCAGCTTTTTTATGAGCCATATCTCAAACTCCTGGTATCTAAGAAGGGTTAGCCGTTGATGGCGGCGATGCGCAGAACGGTCAGGTCCTGGCGATGGCCCTTCTTGCGCCGGTAGTTCTGGCGGCGCTTCTTCTTGAAGATGATAACTTTTTCACCACGGGTGTGCTCAACCAGGGTGGCGGTGACGCTGGCGCCGGCCACGAGGGGCGCGCCAACCTTTTCGCCGACCATCAGAACCTGGTCGAGAGTGACGGTGTCGCCGGCTTGCCCCGGCAGCTTTTCGACGAGGATGACGTCGTTGGGGGCAACCTTATACTGCTTCCCGCCGGTCTTGATGACTGCGAACATGACTATCTACCACTCATACAAACGGAAACCAGCGGGCCCTTCTGGGCTCGCGGCGAGAGGCGGGAAATATACCGATCAGGAAGGATGAGTCAACATCGAATCGCATGGCTGCGATGAAGAGGCCGCGAATCATGGTTTCAGAGGCTCTCACAGGAGGGGTTCCGACAAAAATGAAATTTCCTCGATTTTTTGTCTTGCGGGGTTCGAAAGATTTGAGTACGTTCCGCCACCTCAACGCCGGGGAGCAACAAACGAACCGGTGCCAGATGCGCCCGTAGCTCAATTGGATAGAGCATCAGACTACGAATCTGGAGGTTGGGTGTTCGAGTCACTCCGGGCGCGCCATTGAAGGCCCCAGCGGTAATGCCGCTGGGGCCTTCGCCGTTTTGGGGCCGTTTTGCGCTTCTTCTGACTCGTCGCCTCAGAGCGACGACGGGGTGTCGCCGTAACGGCGCTTGAACTGCCGATTAAAGGTATAAAGGCTGGCGAAGCCGCAGCTGCCGACCCGCCCCGAGCTCAGTAATCCATGCGCGTTTCTCTCGCAGGATGAAGGCGTGCAGCCCGCCGAAAACGATCTGACGATCCCCCATGGGCATGACGACTCCGACGTCGCCTCTTTTCTTGCGCCTTCCGTTTGGCATGGCGTGATGATTGCCAGGGTGGCGATTGCCGGCCCAAGCCAACAGGAAGACCCTTGTGCGGGCCTGAGCCGTCACCTGACGCTTTCGGCTTCCAAGGTCAGCGGGATCGCTCCGGACTCGTCCAGCTTGGCCGTGCTGTTGCCCTGCTGGCGGATGCGCTTCGGATCGATGCCGGGAACCTGTCCCAACGAGCCGGCCACCGCCGCCGCTCTGGCCTGGGCCAAGGCGGTCAGGGACGCATCCGGCACCGGGGCGGCCTTGGCGACTTTCTCGCGCAGCGCCGCCACATAGGCGGGTTCGTCCAGCGTCTGGTTCTGCATGAAGGATTGCTTCAGCGGAGCCAACTGATCCTTGCCGACAGTCTCTTCGAACTGGGATTCCAGATATTGCCGCTGGCGCGTTACGGTGTTGCGTTTGCCCAGTTCCTTATCCATGCGGGCATCAAGCGCGTCGAACTGCAGCTGCGCCTTGTCATCCTCGGGATCGAGGACGGTAGGCACCACCAGACCCAGGCTGGGGCGTTTCTTCAGGGCATCGGCGAGATGGAGAATTTTCTCTTTCTCGGGCGGCGCCAGATCGGCGCGGCCCGGTGCGAAGGCGATATGATCCAATTGCGGCCCGTCGCCGCCGAAAAGCCCGGCCAAGGCCCGGAAGGGTGAGGTGATCAGATTGCCCAACAGCTTGAACACCGTCTGGGTGATCACGCTGCCGATGTCGAACTGGGGATCGTTCAGATCGCCGGTAACAGGCAGATCGATGTCGATCTTGCCGTCATCATCCTTCAGCAGGGCGATGGCCAGATCCAGCGGCAGGTCCATGGCGCCGGGCACATCGACTTTCTCGCCCAGTTCGAAGTCGCGGATGACCACGCGGTTGGCGCCGTTCATCTTGCTGTTGGCGATGGCGTAATTCAGATCGACATCCAACCGCCCCTTGGCGACCCGACGACCGGCGAATTTCAAGACATAGGGCGTCAGACCGGGGAACTCCACATTATGGAAGCTGACCGCCATCTTGGTGTTCTTGGCGGGATCAAAGGGCGTCAGGCTGCCCTCAATCCTGGCCTGTCCATATTGATCCACCTGACCGCGCAAGCTGACCCGCGTGGGCGAGGACGAGGCCGAGGACAAGGTCGCCACCGTGCCTTGCAGGTCGGTGATATGGGCGGTGAAAGGCAGCGGCAGCGAGGAATCGCCATAGTCCGCACCACCCTTGCTGATGGCGATCTTGCCGACGCTGATCTTCATCGGCGGGCCGGACGGTGCCGGGGCGGGGGGCGCAGCCTTGGTTGCCGCAGGAGCGGAGATCAGGATATGGCTGAAATTGGTGCTCTGATCCTTGGCCAGACGGAAGCGCAGGAACGGGCCGACGAAATTGACCTGCGAGATTTGCAGCTCGTTGGCCGATTGGCTGAAGTCGAAGCGATCGACGCCCAGCCGGTCCCAGGCGACCACCGGGGTTTTCTCCACCTCGTCGGTCAGTTTCAATCCCTGTACCGCGCCACTGCCCGTGGCGGTCAGACCCGCGCCGTCCAGCTTCAGATCGGACTGCCCGTCGAACTGGCCGCCATCGATGGACAGGCGGGCGAAGTCATGCAGATAGGCCTGGATCACCGACAGATGCAAAGCATTGATCGCGATTTTTGCGTCCAGTAGCAGATCGGGCAGGGCGGTGACATGGCCTTGCGCGGTGATGCCGCCCCCCGCCAGGGCGGCGGACAGAGCGAAGGGCATCGCGGTTCCCGGCTTGCTGGAAATGCCGTCCAACGTCAGATCGACGGCATGGACCTCCAGCTTGGTCGGCTGATGGGGCGTGCGGTCTTCGATCTCGGCCTTGGCGTTGCGGAGTTCCGCCTTGCCCAGGGTCACCGACCAGTCCGGTCCGGACGGGGCAGGGGCGGCTTTGGCCGGAGCTGGAGCAGGAACTGACGAAGCCCAAGGGGCCGGGGCGATCTGTCCATTGGCCTGTCGGCGCATGTTCAAGGACAGATCGCTAAGGATCAGATGCTCGGCCCCGGCCTTTTGCTCTGGCCAGTCCAGATGTCCGCCGGAAAGGCGCAGGCTGGGCAGGCTGAGGAACGGCGTCGCCGCGCCCGGCTCTTGCAGCGTCAGTCCGGTCAGCGCCAGCTCGGCATGATCGAGCGTCAAGCCCAGCTGGCCGTCGGGCCGTTGCTGTAATTGATAATCCAGCCCGACATCCAGCGATCCGCTGGGGGCGGCCAGCTTCAGCATATCGCCGAAATAGCGGCTGAGCAGCGGCACATAGGGGCCTTTGACGGTGACATGGCCCGACGACATCGGCGGATTGATCCCCGACTGGCTGACCCAATCCAGTCTGGCGCCACCCTCCAACCCGATCTCGATATGCTGCTCGCCGGTCTTTTGCGGCAGGGTCGAGACATTGGTGAAATCCAGATTCACCGGCCCGACGTCGGTCTGGAAGAGCTTGCCCGGCAGATGGTCAGTCAGGCGGGCCTGGGCGTTCTGAAGGCTCAGATGGCGGATCACCAGCCGAGGCAGGCCAGTATTGGCCTCCGGCTTGGCGTCCGGAGCGGGGCCGGCCGTCAGCGGCTGAAGAACGCGCCCGATATTGGTATCGCTGCCGCCGAAGCGGATCAGGTTGCCGGACAGGCCGATCAGCTTGATGGTGTCGACGGTCCAGGCGCGATAGATCAGGCTGCGGACCGAGACGCGGACATAAAGCCGGTCGAACCCCGCCAGTGGCGCGCCGTCGGTCTCGGTGATGCGAAAGCCGCGCAGATCGACGCTGAGGGCAAAGGGATCGATGCGAACCTTCTCCAGCGTGACTGGGCGGGCCAGCTGCTGCTGCAGGATCGAGGTGATCTCGCGCTGTAAGATCCAGGGCGCCAGCAGATAGCCGCCCAGGCTGTAGGTTGCCAGCGCCGCCAGCAGCCAGAAACGCTTGCGCCGGACATTCGCCCAGTCACGGGGCTGCCCCAGCAGACGGGCAAGTGCGGAGGAAATAGCAGCGGGTTCGATCGGCATCACCGGATCCTGGAGTTGTCGGTCTGGAACATGATGATAACGCCAAGGCTTTTTCGCTCCAACGGATTATGCGACCGCTCTGTTGATGGCAATATCCGTTGCGGTATTGGCCTGCCGAAGATTGCCTGAAGGTTGTTTTCTTGGCAGGATAAAGGGACGGCATCTTTGCTGCCGTATCATTGCCTTGTGGGCGTTTTCCGCATTGGGGGTTTTCAAATGAAGAGGTTAATCGTTGCCGGCTGCGTGACGGCCATGGCTGTGCTTCTGAGCGCCTGCCAGACCGAGCCGATCTATGAAGCGAAGCATCCGATCATCGTGGCCAGCGGCCCGATGGTGACGAACCAGCGCGTTGAAACCGCGATCAAGGCGGCGCTGGAAAACGAGAAATGGACCATCGAAAGCGTTACTCCGGGCAAGATCGTCGCCAAGTGGCACCGCCATGCGACCCGCTGGGCGCTGGTGTCGATCACCTATGACGCCAAGACCTTCTCGACCCATCTGGAAAGCTCGTTCGAGCTTTATCAGGAAAACGGTCAGATCCATGCCAGCTATAATCAGGCCATCCACGAGTTGGAAGACCGGATCACCAGCAATCTGAATCTGACCAAGGGCTAATCGCCCGATCCGAGTCTGGGGAAAAGGGGCCGCATCTTGTTTCGACGGTTGCTGACACGGCTTTTGGTGCCGTGCCTGGCTTTGTTGCTGCAGGCTTGCGGCACCCTGTCCACCTGGGAGGTGTCTCCCCAGGAGACGGCGGCGGCGAAAGGGCATTTCGACGATTATGTCGATCGCAATGCCCGACCGCTGGTCGAGGATGGCAAGACGCCCGGCCTGGTGGTCGGCGTCTTGTTTCCCGACGGACATACCTCTTTCTACAGCTATGGCGTGACGGACAAGGGCGGCCAGAAGGTCGGACCCGATACTCTGTTCGCCATCGGCTCGCTCAGCAAAGGCTTCATGGCCGGCATCTGCTCGACGCTGGTGCAGGACGGCAAGCTGTCCTGGTCCGACGACCTGGGGCATCTGCTGCCGCCCGGCACCGCCTTGAGCCAGGACGCCGCCGCCATTACCGCCGAGGAGTTGGCAACCCATACCTCGGGCCTGCCGCGCCAGCCAGCGACTTTGCGCACCTTGACCTATTTCACCGAATATCTGTTCACCGGCGAAAATTTCTATCGCCATCTGGACCGGGATGCGGTGCTGGGCTATCTGGCCGACTGGTCGGCTCCGTCCAAGAAAGAGCCGGTCTATTCCAATATCGGCTATGGCATCCTGTCTTATGCGGCGGAATTGCGCAGCGGACAGAGCATCGATCAACTGCTGGCCCAGCGCATCACCGGGCCGTTGGGGATGACCCATACCGGCTATGTTCCGGAATCCTTGCCTGATTACGACAAGCGGGCGCTGGGGCATGCCGGCGACCAGCCGAAATTCATCCGGCGTGGCGATCTGGCGCCCGACTGGCGAATGACCGATATCCTGCGGGGTTCGGCCTCGATCTATTCCAATGCCCGCGATCTGATGATCTTCGCAGCCAAACATGCCCGTCCCGACGGTACGCCCTTAAGTCAGGCCTTAGCCGACACGCTGCGGGTGCGCTATCCCCGCCCGCGCGAGGCGGCGGCGCTGGCCTGGATCGCCGATGATGTGGGCGGCGAGCATATCACCTACCAGATCGGTCTGATTGCCGGCTATACCAGCTATATCGCCGTCGATCCTCGGCATCAGACGGCGGTGGTGGTGTTGCAGAACGCCTTCAACTGGGACTATAGCCTGGGGCACAAGCTGATGCTGGCCCTCGCGGCGGAATAGGCTCACACCCGCTTCAGGATCAGCGAGGTATTGATGCCGCCGAAGGCGAAGTTGTTGGACATCAGATAGTCCACATCCAGCGCCCTCGGGCTGCCCATCAGATAGTCCAATTCGCCGCAGCGTTCGTCCACCGCCTCCAGATTGGCGGTGGGGCAGAACCAGCCGTCGCGCATCATCTCGATTCCCAGCCAGGCCTCGATGGCCCCGCAAGCGCCCAGGCTATGGCCGAAATGGCCTTTCAGCGAATGGATGCGGGCGGCTTTGCCCAGCACTTGGCTGGTGGCCTGGGTCTCGGCGATGTCGCCCCATTCGGTGGCGGTGCCGTGGCCCGAAACCATGCCGATGGCGTCAGAAGACAGGCCGGCATCCTCCAGCGACAACCGCAAGGCCTGAGCCATGGTGGCGGCCTGGGGCTGGGTGACATGGTTGCCGTCGGAATTGCAGCCGAAGCCGACGATCTCGGCCAGGATCCGAGCGCCGCGAGCGCGGGCATGCTCGTATTCCTCCAGAATCAGGGTGGCGGCCCCTTCGCCGATCACCAGCCCGTCGCGGTCCTTGTCATAGGGACGCGGCGACAGTTCGGGCGTGTCGTTCTTGATGCTGGTGGCGTAAAGGGTGTCGAAAACGGCGGTGTCGGTGATGTCCAGCTCTTCCGCACCGCCGGCGATCATCACATCGGCCCGGCCCAGGCGGATCGACTCATAGGCAAAGCCGATGCCCTGGCTGCCCGAGGTGCAGGCGCTGGAGGTGGGGATCATCCGCCCGGTCACGCCGAAGAACAGACCGATATTCACCAGCGCCGAATGGCTCATCATCTGGATATAGCTGGTGGCATTCAGATGGCGCGACGCCCCTTCCTTCTTCAGCTCGTAAAAGCCCAGCACGGCATCGGGGCTGCCGAAGGATGAGCCATAGGCGACGCCGGTGCGGCCGCCTTTGACCACCGGGTCATCCAAAAGACCGGCATCGGCCAGGGCGCGTTCGGTGACATAGACCGCCATCTGCGACACCCGGCCCATGGTGCGGGTCTTCTTGCGGGGATAGCGCTGATCGACCGAGAAGCCCTCGACCGGAGCCGCAAGGCGGGTGTTGATGCCGGTGAAGCGGTCCCAATCCTTCATGATGCGGATGCCGGTGCGGCCCTGTTCGAAGGCTTGGCGAACCGATGCCCAATCTTCGCCCAAGGCGGACAGGCCGGCCATGCCGGTGACGACGACGCGGCGGCTCATCAGACCATTCCTCCGTTCACGGAAATCACTTGGCGGGTGATATAGGCGGCCTCGCCTGAGCAGAGGAACGCCACGGTGCCGGCCACTTCTTCCGGCTTGCCCAGGCGGCGCAGGGGCACCAGCTTGGTCATTTCCTCCAGCGGCAGACCTTCGATCATCTGAGTCTCGATAATGCCGGGGGCCACGCAATTGACGGTGATAGCCCGCTTGGCCAGCTCGATCGCCAGCGCCTTGGTGGCGCCGATGATGCCGGCCTTGGCGGCGGAATAATTCACTTGCCCGCGATTGCCGGCGATGCCCGATACGGACGACAAAGTGACGATGCGCCCGCCCTTGCGGGCCGAGACCATCGGCATCACCAGCGGGCGCAGCACGTTGTAGAAACCGTCCAGATTGGTGCCCAGCACATCGTCCCAGTCGGCGTCTTCCATGGCGGG
>Ga0182039_10000511_pt1 | contig 19907 bp, 23 predicted proteins | sample sta12Can44000111_FD_125975 | JGI IMG/M metagenome (GOLD analysis project Ga0182039, IMG submission 125975) | Lab enrichment of tropical soil microbial communities from Luquillo Experimental Forest, Puerto Rico - statanox.12C.anox.44.000.111 | ecosystem: Environmental > Terrestrial > Soil >...
GCTGAGCATCCGCGTTAAGCCGCGGATGCCAGCTGGCCAAGACAGGCATCAGCAACCGGCAATTTTTGCGCGTCAGCAACCCGAAGGTTCACACGCGGATCGCGACACGCGCACACAGGCGCCGACGCGTTCGGCACTAGCGCAGCGATCGCCTAGGTTTTGACACTGCAGCGGTCGCCCGCTTCGCATCCGCGCATCGATCAACTGGAGCCTGCGCGTCACGCAGCATCATCCGCCTTCGTGCTCTGCTGCTTATCGGCGGCAAGAGCATCGAGGTCGACCAGCCGTGGATCGTCGGCGTCGGGCGGCGCTTGGAACTGCCCGCTACCATGAACCCGCATCAGGGTCTGCACGCGCCGGGTGTTTAGATAGTCGACATGCTGGTGCCGCAGCGCGGCCAGCAACAACGTTTTTGGCAGCCTAACCTGCGCATAGGGCGGCGCCCTGCACAGCTCACCATTGTCTCGCCAAAGCAATGGATTGAGGCTGTAAACCAGTTGGTGTTCATTCTCTGACGGGCGCAGCGGCTCTGGCTCGGACGCTGTGAGGGACGCAATGTTCGTATTGCCCGCGCGCGTGCGTACTGCGGTGGATCGTATTTCCGCGCAAACCAAGTGCACCGCCGACAGAACCTCCAGACGCACCGCATCCACGTTAGCTGCGAACAGGGTTACCTGCGGCATTGGCGCGGCGCTTTGGGTGACAGCGGCCACCATTGCCGTTGCGCCGGCATCAAATCCCGGCACTGCTCGCTCGATTCCCGATACCATCTTCTCGAGTTCACCGGCCATAATGTCACGGTCGTGCTGCGCCTTGGAGTCGGCCAGTTCGCGTTCGATCGTGACGATCTGCTCGTCGAGTTGCGTCGTTGCCGCCCTTAGGGTCTTGGCGCGGTCCTCGGCCACACGCATGTCGGTCTCTGCTCGATCAAGCTCGGCGTCGGCGGCGCTGGCGATCGCCAGCCGTTCAGCCGCGTCCCGTCTTTCTCCAAGCGTCGCTTCGGCAGCCTTCAGCCGTTCGGCGAGGCTCTCCCGCGCCGCCTGCTTTTCCTTCAGCGCACTCTCGAAGCGTTCGACGGGGCTGAGTGCCCGCTTCCTGAAAAATGCCATATGGTCTCGCGAATCACGCCTCGACGAGCCATCGTACTGGAAAGGTATGGTTCGAATCGATAGGAATCTTGGGAACTTCACTGCAGCGAAAGCACAGGCGCGGATCATCCAAACCATGCTGCGTGCTCCGCGTATGTTGATGCGGCAGCGGCTCAATATCCCCGACAATGAAGATTGGGAAGGTCCAAACGAGAATGCCTACGCGGTATGGATAGGCGACAACGGCGAAAGAAATCTAATGATCGTGTAGAACGAATCAGCGCCCAACTCAGAACCCAAACCGTTGAAATTCCTGGCTCAAGGTATCCCGCCCCTGGATACAATTCAGACTCTCGGGAAGAACCTTGCGGGGAACAGAGCGTTGCGGCTCAATCACGCAAGAGGTGTCAGTGATTTCGATCACGCACGCCACGCCATGTTGCGGGCGATGACGCCAGACCGTGTTGGCATCGACGTCCTTGACAATCGTCCTCCCCTTATAAGGGACATCGTATTGCGGCGGCAGATAATAGTCTTGATAGTTGGCGACTTTGTCGGTGTGCCGGTGGCGCAGGCTCGCAGCAAGAGCCAGAAGATTAAGGGCCAGCGACGCACCGAGCTTTCCTCTCCGCGATCCGCACGACTACGTCCATCCTTCTCAGTTTTGTAGAATCGTTTTTCCTAAACTCTACATCGCGCATAAAAAGCGAGACAACCATGCCGACCCACGGACTGAAGCGTGTTCTGGCCGCTCGACTTGACGAAATGGCGCAGAGCGGACGGCTCAAGGGCAGGGAAAGTGTGATTTGTGGGGTCGTGCCGAAGCGCGACGTCTACGGCCCGCGCTATCTCATTGAGGGTGAGGGAGACACCCCATTCCTGCGCATGAATTCCAACAGCTATCTCGGCATGGCGCTGCGCTCCGAGATCATCGATGCCGAGGAGAGGGCGGCCACCGCCTATGGCACTGGCCCCGGCGCGGTCCGCTTCATCAGCGGAACCTGGTCCCCACACGTCGCGTTGGAGCGGCGTCTGGCTGCCTTCCACCGCCGCTCGGGCGCCATGCTGTATTCGTCGGCCTATGCCACGATGATGGGCCTCGTCGCGCCCCTCGTGACCGACAAGACGGCGGTGATCAGCGATGAACTCAATCACAACTGCATCATCAATGCTATCGCGCTTGCGCGACCAGCGGAGAAGCACATCTACAAACATCTCGACATGGGCGAGCTCGAGCGAGCGCTTGGGCTCGCGGCGAAGACGTGCAGCCGTGCGATCATCGTGACCGACGGCATCTTCAGCATGCGCGGCGATCATGCCCCGCTCGATCGAATCATGACGCTGGCGCGGTCCTACGACGCCAGCTTCGCGGGAAATGCCATCTTGGTGGTCGACGACTCGCACGGAGTCGGTGCTTTTGGCACGACGGGGCGCGGCACCGAGGAGTACACCAATGCGCCACAGGCCGATCTGCTAGTGGCCACGCTGGGCAAAGCGTTCGGCGTCAACGGCGGCTATGTCGTGGCGGACGACATCATCATCCGGTATATGCGCGAAACCTCTCCTTTCTACATCTATTCCAACCCGATCACGCCGGCGGAAGCGGCTGCTGCCGTTAAAGCGATCGATGCCGTGGACAGCCCATCCGGAGCGGCCCTGCTCCGGCATCTTCGCTTGATGATTACGCGTTTCAAGGCTGGGCTCATTAGGCTCGGCTTCGAAACCCTGCCCGGCGAGCACCCGGTCGTGCCTTTGCTGCTGCGCGACACGGCACGCACCATGGCACTGGTTGCTCATTTGCGCCGTAACTACATCCTCGCCACCGGTTTGACCTACCCCGTGGTGCCGAAGGGCGATGAGGAAATTCGTTTCCAGATCAGTGCCGACCATACGCCGGATGACATCGATACAGCACTCGCTGCGCTCGGGCACTTTGTCGGCTAACGACGATGTCTTCAAATTTTGGAATGACCAGCAAAATCAACGATCGCAACGAAACCTGTCCTGGCACTTCACTCAAAACAACTACGGTTAGTACCTGCTAACGGTATTTGCCCCGGAGTTGCCGATATCCACCGATATGGCCACGACATATTGAAATAGCGAGTCCGTGCATGAGTCGTCGCAAAAAAAGCCTCATGAGGAAGAGGTATGAGCTCTCGCAGCGCATTGTGATCTGCGGTGGCGGCGCGATCGGCGCCGCGATCGCCTTCTTCACAAGCCGACGGGGCGCGCGGCCGGTCCTTATAGAACGTCACGAGGTTGCTGGCGCGGCCTCCGGCAAATCAGGAGGCTTCCTGGCGCTCGACTGGTGCCGCGGCACTCCGATCGATCAATTGGCGCAGCGAAGCTTCGAGGTCCATGCCGAACTTTCTTCTGAGCTCGGCAATCGTTGGGGATATCGGCGTCTGACGACCTACGCCGGCTACGCCGAGCACGATGCCGGGCGCATTCCGGGTCGACGACCGTGGCTCTCGGAAGGGGTCGCCATCACGAGTCGACTCGGCTCAATCGAGTCAACGGCGCTGGTCGAGCCTGGTATGTTCACGAGAGGTTTGATGCGCGCGGCCGAGATGCAAGGCGCGGAGCTGCGGCGCGGCACGGTCGTCGACGTAGCGCGCCGTTCGAACGGAGTAGTGCGCGGCGTCGCGCTCGCGGGCGGCGAGATCGTCGAAGGCGATGCCGTCGTCATCGCGATGGGGCCTTGGTCGATACTGGCTGCGCGCTGGCTGCCGCTGCCGGCAGTGCTGGGCTACAAGGGCCATAGTCTGGTGTTTGAAACCGGCGGGAGCATTCCCGCCGAGGCACTGTTCCTTGAGTACCGCGAGGCGGGCGGCGAAATACTGACCCCTGAGTTATTTCCGCGCGCCGATGGCACCACCTACGTGTGTGCGATCTCGAGTACTGGGCCGGTGCCAGTCGATCCCGCTGATGTTGCACCTGACGAGGGCGCGCATGCGCGGCTCGAAGCGCTGTGTCGGAATATTTCGCCGGCGCTTGCGGCGGCGCCGATCAAAGCGCGGCAGGCGTGCTTCCGACCGGTCACCGAAGACGGGCTTCCGCTCATCGGTGCGGTTCCGGGTGTTAATGGGGCCTATGTGGCGACTGGCCATAGTGTCTGGGGCATGCTCAATGCGCCCGCAACCGGCGAGGCGATGAGCGAACTGATCCTCGACGGTGCAACACATCACGTCGACTTAGCGCCATTCGCACCCGGACGCTTGCCGCCCCTTGACTCAGGGAGTTCGTGACTTTCCCGCAAATGGTCATTGGGCGCTGGCTTCAGCATCTCAAGCCAGCCAACGGGGAAAGTCCTCCGGTTGCAACAGCACCGGCATACGGTCATGTACCTTGCCCGCCAGCGCGTTGGCGTTCGTAACAATCATGGTACAACTGAGCACATTCATGCCTGTTTCCATATCCTTCCACTCCATCCCATAGACCGGCCATGGTCAGCGGTGCGCCATCGCGCGCCGTATAATAATAAGGTTGCCGGTAGGTGTTTTTAGCCACTCATAATAACCGGACGCCGGTATCAAGCAGCGGTTGCGCCGGAATGCGCCACGAAACATTGCGTTTCACTGCAAATGTCGCGCTCAAATTACGCAGTTCACGGGTACCGCCAACCGATAGATCGCAACAATTTCGCGCCACTCAGCCGATTGGTGAAGCGCTCGCATATTTGCTTTCCTAATTTGAAAATTCCCCAACCGTAAGCTGGAAATAATTCGCTTACGAGTTGGACTTCGCCCAGCGAATGTCACAATTCATTGCAGGAATGACGGCCCCGATCTTCGGGGACTTTGGGGACGGTGAGACCGGGGCCGCGCTCTCTTTGGGGAGAAGAGCGGCCCCGACTTTTACATCCCATCATCATTCTGAACAAATGAACAATCACTTACGATCTTGCGATTTCGCCGGGAACCCAGCAACTAAGACTCGGATCACCACTCCTCTTTGAAATATTCATTTTCGTCATTTCTGCGTCTTAGAACGTCCCATCAATTGCCCGAGTAGCGGCAGGCGGCGGCGCCTTTACGATCTTTAACGTCATGAGGTCTCCAATTTTTTCAGAGCGGCCGGCCACGAAAATCGCAGCCCGATTATCGGAGGAATCATGCCAAAGCTCGATGGCATTTTGGAAACGGCAATCCACACAACGGACATGCCGCGTTCTCGTGCTTTCTACGAAGGCGTGCTCGGGTTGACGCCGATCCATAGCGATGAGCGGTTATCCGCTTACGCGGTGGCCGGACGCGATGTCCTATTAGTCTTTCGCAAGGGCGCCACGGCGAAGACCGTTACTCTTCCCGGCGGCACCATTCCCGGCCATGGCGGTGATGGCGCTTTGCATGTGGCATTCGCGATTGCAAAGGACGAACTCGACCGTTGGGAGGCATATCTCGCTCGGCGTGGGATCGAGATAGAAGGACGAAATGATTGGGAACGCGGCGGCCGCAGTATCTATTTCCGTGATCCTGACGGGCATCTATTAGAACTGGCTACGCCGGGTTTGTGGTCGGTGTACTAGGTGAGGCTTTGATTGCTGAGTGGTCCGAAATCTTCCTTCGCTCATTTTGTGTAAACCAAAGAGCTCCTGTGGAGGGCCTACCACGCAAGTTCTTAGTGCTGTGCGGTTTGGGGTCATAGCTGTTTACGTTGGTGAGTATTGGGGGCTGCGGCACCGCGACCAGCGTGGCCGCTACCAATTTGGACGCTCAAAACTGTCAAAGTTCAGTCGCGGACTATCGCAACTGTCTGGCTGCTCACCCAAACGACCCAAAAGTTTGCGAAGGAAGGCGCCTCATCATGGAGACCAACCAATTAAACATGATGACGAGGCCGGTCAGCGACATATGGGCAAAAAGACCCTGGTCGCGATCCGCGACCCTTGCTTAAACTCGGCTGTTCTGTATGGCCCGAGAAGTTAGGGTCCCGAGCGTCTTGTAGCCCAACCGGAACCTTCGTTCCTTAGCGGTAGGCAATTTGCTCAACGTTGTTCTTTGTATGAACAAAGCAACAGCAGCGAGGGAAACGCAACAACACCAGCCATTTCGTGCACATAAGCAAAAGCGTTGCTCCCACAATTTGTGCAGTAGTCCGGCGGCTGCATTGGACCAGCCAAATCTTGAAAGCCATCCCCGCAGGAGGTTATTTTTTTTCGTCTGCGATCATCGTCAGAATGTGCCGACCTTGCGCGTTCAAGTTTTCAATATCGCGTCGCGACTTTGCGCTCCGCCGACCCAAAAATGCCCACACGACGTAGCTAGCGGCTAAACAAAGCACTAGTGCAGCGACAATTTCGTCGGCGCGGTCAAACATCTTTTTGAGTCCACTTCGCTTGTGGCGATTGCCGTAGCAGAAGCATCTAGTCCAGAAAAATCACGGTAGTGTTACTGCGATTGTTGGCAAACCGACAGGCACTGGCAACTAATTACCACTACTATGTCGGGAAACCGACCGACGATATTTGACTTCAATACCATTCAACATCAAAAAAACTGAACAGGCGTCAGCGACTAAGAGATGGTCGCGCTCACGCCTGTACGAGTACGGGGTGCTTATGCCGCAGCCAAACAACTTCGATCCGTCGCCCACGCCGCCAATTGGGCCGCGCGGCCGCCCCGTGTGCGGACAGTTGATGTTTCTTTCGCTGATCGAACCGACATACTAGCATGCCTACGACGTGCGCACGTGTGAGTGCATGTCGTGCGCCTACCCCGAGATTGCGAAGATCAACTTCTACGAGGATCAGCAAGTCCCAACATGAGGGTCTATTGGAAATCGTATTTTGGGCAGTCGTCGCAATCGTCGCGCTTGCGGTTGGTTACGTCTGCGCTCTGAACCTTCGGCCGCGGAAAGCGGCGCTTGGACACGATCCTGCTAGGTTCGACGCAGCACCCCAAACGAAAGAGCACGGGGTCGATTTGCAGGCGCGAAGAAAAACCTATGACGACGTAACTTAAACGGGCTTCTCGGGCCCGCGTATCAACCGCCCTTGTCGAACAAACTCCGTCACGTCCAACCGCTCGGCCGAGAGCGTGATCTTGTATTTGACAGCCCAACTTGGACCAGCGATTGAATCAGTCCGTACCCGTTCTTCTATTCCCCGATAAAGGCCGGACGGCAGCGTTAGCCCCGCAGTAAGTTTGACGTCCTGCGGCGCCTGCAAGCTAACGGCTCTGGTTTCTATGAGTTGCACGGGTCACGCCCCTGCTGACTGGCGGAGACTAGCACAAAAACTGAGTTGCTGTCCGCCGCATAATAATCTGTCGAAGGATTGACGCCCCCTGCGCTATGGAGGCCTCAACTTTTGTCACCGCTTCGGCTCAGTGAATTTGGCCGTTTCTAAGCCTCGTCGTCTGAAATTTTACGATGACCCTGCGCGGACTCGGTTCTTTGCTAACCGGGCACGACACCGCTCGTTAATCAGTGATGTGACGGGTTATCTAAAATCACCAAAAACATTCCACAACTCAACCAGCGCAGAGCTGGCTTGCAGCTAACAGGGACGTCCCTTTCAGTTCCCCGACATCGTGCGCGCCCGTGTGAAGTCGCAATAAGCGAAGCTCAATCCTGCGATCGAACCACGGAAGCTTTCGGCAGCCGTCCGCTCCAAATAAAAGCATGGCTGGATTGGGCCGCCGGGCAGCGACGCGCAGACTCGTTCGCCCTCGACCCGCAATGTACCGAGCGGCATCGTGCCATAGCGCATTGGTCCCGTGCCTCGAGATTGGATCGATCCATCTACCGAACCGTCGGCATGGACACGGGCCATTCCGCGCGTTCCATCAAAACATGCGTAGCTAAACAGCCTTTCAATGACGAATTGGCGTGCCTCGCTTGCGGACATTTCACCCGCAATCGCCGGCAAAGCGGTCGTTAGCCCGGCGACTAACGCAACGACACGAAGCATGGCTGTACCTCCGGTTACTCCCGCCAGCCAAGCTTAAAACACAGCGCTAACCGGTATGTTCCGCATATGGTACGGTATTCACCTTGACCTTGAAGCTCAGAAATGACCACCACCGCCGACATTTCGGTTCTTTATAAAGAGTTCACCGAAGCACTGACCGAGGTCCTTGCGGAAAACTCGGTGGGTCCCGCTCGGCGCGGACGGCTTGCCCGGGCTCGCGCTGCCGTCAAAAAGCATCCCAAATATTCCGAGCACGAGTATTTTGTTGCAGTCGAGACTGCGTTCCAGAAATGGGAAGCCATCCAAAACGTGGGGCGTTAGAACAAGCTTCGGGGCTGGGTACAGCGCGGGATGAGGGCAGGTACGGAGTCAGTTAAGTGAAAGAGCCGCGCGTTGGGCGCGGTTCTTCCAACTGTCCACCACCACCACCACCACCACCACGATGGTACTGGGCTATTGGGCCTAGGACGGTCACTCGCCAAAAACGCCGACGTTTTGCCTCAGTTCCGCGTCGTAGGCCGCTCGTGCACCCGCAGACTGTGGATATGTCAACCGCTGTGTCAAATTTAATTGGCCGCAAAATACCTCGTATTTATAGAGTCTGCTCTCCGTCAAGGAGCGTCCATCATTCCCGACATTTTGGAACATCGCCGAATAAAAGAATTGGAAAAGCGAGTTGCTGACCTCGAGCACCTAGTCGGTTGGGTTATTGGATTACTGATCGACTTTGTTGCGGTCGTCATCGCCATCGGAGCTGCAATTTTTGTCGCTGGCGACTATCGTCTGAGTGCGGTGGATGGCTCGGTAGTCCTTGCGTTTATGGTCACTATGCTCGCGTTAAATTTCATTTTTCGGAAGGTTGCCAGCTGGTGTTTCGACGGCCGATAGGTAGACGCCAGACTGCTTGGGATTTTGCAACCGCGTGATACCCCTACCCGTTGGGGACGCCTCAGCGACACTGGTTCGGGCCAAGGCCATCACCATCGCCTTGGCCCTTTCTCTGTTTAAATTGGCGGATGCCGCGCCACACAGAGTGACGGAGGCGCTCGCGCGCACGCGTTTGGGGACAGACGGCTAAAAAGTTCTTGTGCTTGCTGCATCGCTACCGGTCGCGCGTAACGCGTTACGTCAGCGACATGCCAACAGACCGCTTCAGTCTTCCCCCTGACATTTGCCGGGAAGATAGTTCGTTGGAAGTGCTTGATTTTAATGGCGCGCCACCGGATCAGCGTCTAGCCACGAAACGGCCGATCAGCCTTCGGCGTAGGCCTTAAGCCAGCCAAGTATCTGCGGCCAGCCTTGATGGCGGGCGCGTGAGGCTTCGGTGGCGAAGCCCGAATGAGTCAAGCGAACCGTGGTCGAGCCGTTCTGTTCATGAAGATCGAATCGCACCAGCGTCTCGATGGCCTCCTCGTCCCAGGACGGTAGCCAGGTGAACGCAAGCACATGCGGACGTTCGATGATCCGATAGACGCCTTCGACTCTGAACGGTCTTCCCATTCCCTTGCCGCTCATCAGCCAACGACCGCCAGGCCGCAGATCGGATTCCGCATTCGTCGTTTGGAAGCGGCCCTCTTGGCCCCACCACTTCATCCTCTGCGTCGGATCGACCAACGCCTCGAAAACCCGAGCGGCGGGAGCCTTAATTACGATTTCTTGAACGATCGTGTCGACTGAACGTGTTGTGGTACTCATTGGTCCTCCTCGACATAACGTTTGAGCCTCTGCAGACTCTGCGCCCAGAACTCCTGATAATCCCGCAGCCAATCATCGATGACGCGCAACGGTTTAGCGTTCAACTGACAGATCCGTGCTGTGCCTTCGTTTTTGGTCACGACCAAACCGACGCGCCGCAGCAAGCGAAGATGTTTTGAGATCGCAGGACGGCTGGTACGAAAATTACCGGCGAGTTCGTTCACCGTATGCTTGCGACGGCGCAAGAGGCCGAGGATTTCGCGGCGAGTCGGATCGGCGATGGCCCGAAATACTGCCTCGCGCTGCTTTGGTTTCAGGAGGGTCATATCAACGAGTCTTACGTAACCATACGGTTACTAATTGGTAACCGAACGGTTACGCAGAGTCAATCATTGAGAAGATCTGCAGCAGCGCAAAACGGCATGTCCGCTTTACCCCTGAAAGCGGACATGTGCGGTGCGACACCGCCAGCGCGTCAGGGTGATGCGGCAATCAGTTGCGGTTTATTCGCTTGCGTAGCCTGCCTCTAGCTTCGGCCTTTAGCCTTTTTCGCTTTGGCACGCGGCCCTCGCCTTTTCGGTCGTCGAGGCCCTCGCTTTTTCTTTCCAGGCGCGGGCTTCGGCGGCACCTCCTCGCGCCATTCATTGATTAGTTGCCGCCCTGTGCCGTCATATTTATTGAGGTCGAGACTACCGTTGCTATCACCGGGAATACCGTCGCATTTACCATTCTCTGTATATTGCCAGAGCCACCATTGCGGGAATGTCGCTTTTGGCCAGCTTGGCGTGCCTGATGTGTATTGCGCCAGCCAGAGTCGATACTGCGACAGTTCAGAATCGCGCCTGTCGTCAAGCTGTTCTTTCAATACATGACCGGAATAGACGATCGGTCTTTTACCGGTCAGCCGTTTCAATTCGCGCAGGAAGGTTTTCAGATCATCGAGCGAAACGCCTTCATCTTCGTGATCGGCGGCATAGAGATCGAGATTCTTTCCTACTTCGCTGACAAAATATTGTGCCTGATCTTTCATGTTGCCGGGCCGCAGGAAATGATATGCGCCCCAGAGCAGGCCAGCAACGAGCGCATCCCTTTTGCGTTGGTTATAAGTCGGATCGAAATAGTTATTCGATTCGGTTGCCTTGTGGATGATGCCGACCACGCCATCATCTTTTGCATCTTCAAAACTATCGACTTTATCCCAGTGCGAAAGATCGACCACTGCCTTGTCAAGCATGATTGCCTCTTTCCACCGCTGAGTCGATCTGGTGACGGGCACGCAGTGTCCGCTTTACCCCCCGAAAGCGGACATTCAAAGGCTCGGCAATAGACATTTGCGGCGCAATAGTCCTTGTCCGCTTTACCCCCGAAAGCAGACATGTACAGTGCACCAGCGCATGTCCGCTAATGGCCAGTACATTCGTGGCCGCAATTGCGATGTCAGCTGACCAAAGTGGTTGACCAAGCGAAATGCGCTTGAAAGTAAAAGTCTACATATGTAGACTATAGCCATGCCTCGTCGCCCCCACTCCTCGGTTCAGGCAGCCAAGCTGTTCGCCGCGCTCGCCGCCCGTCCGCACGCGTGGCAGCATGGCTACGACCTCTTGCGACAGACGGGTCTTGCGTCAGGCACGCTTTATCCGCTGCTGATGCGTCTTCATGAGGCCGGTTATCTCAGGGCGCGGTGGGAAGAGCCCGTGATGCCGGCGCGCACGCCGCGTCATTCGTACCGGCTGACCGCCTCCGGTGCCGCGTTTGCCCGCGCGTTGCTTGCCGGGCGGGAGATGCATTCGCGGCACGGACTTCGGGAGAAGCTAGCGTGAGTGGGCTGCGCCGCCTGATCGCTTCCTCGCTGATGGACCTGTGCGCAGCCGTGCTGCCGACCGTGAAGGACGAGTGGCTGCGCGCGATGCGGGCCGAAGCTGCGCACATCGGGGACCAACACGCCATGGTCTTCGCGGCGGGCTGCCTACTCGCCTGTTTCAAGGAAAGGTTGAGATACATGTCCAAGATCCCGGCTGCCGCGCGTTATGGAATGGTCGCGGGGATGGTCTTGTGTGCAGTCTTTGCCGCGCGGTCAGCGATGCACATGAGGGGTGAGCAGGAACTGACAGCAGCGATTTTCGGAGGCGTCGCGGCGAGCTATGCCCTCGCGGCAATGTGGTCCATCCTGAAAGGCGGGCGGGGCCTCATTGAAGCCGCGCTGACCCTTTTGGCATTGAACCTTGCGGCGGCCGTTTGGCTGTTCAGCGGCAATGCGACCGAAATTTCGGCGTTCAATGGGCAATTGATTTCGGCCGTTGCATTTGAAGGTGTGGTGATCTGGGTAGTGGTGCTGGGCTTCAGTTTCCTGTTCGCCCGAATACCGCGCCTTCCTGCCAGGCCGAACAATTCTCGGACGAGCCAAGACAAACCGACTTTCGGCTGAAAGTCAGTGCGACCGTTTTTTAACGCCTGCCTTTGTTCGGGCGACCTCGTGGGTGTACGTCGCTTCCCAGAAAGTGCCCCCGACTGCATCACAAGGTCAGAAAGCATAAAAAATTGTGCAGCGTGTCCGCTTTGGGTCAAAAGCAGACATGTGCAGTGCAAAACGGCATGTCCGCTTTACCCCCGAAAGCGACATCAAATGCGACGTAGTGGAATGTCCGCTTTGGGCCAATTGCGGACTAGTGCAGCAGAAGCCGCGCTTTTATTCGATCACCTGGTCGGCCGCGACGAGCAGGCCAGCCGGCACTGTCAACCCAAGCGCCTTGGCCGTCTTGACGTTGAGGGCTGTTACGAACTTGGTCGCCGCCTGCACCGGAAGATCGGCGGGTTTGGCACCTCTCAGAATACGATCGACGTAATACGCGACTTTTCCAAATTCGTTGACCCAGTCAACTGCATAGGACATGAGTCCGCCAGCGGTAACAAAAAATGTATTCCAGTATACCGCCGGAAGGCGGTACTTGGCTGTGAGCGAGATGATGAGATCGCGATGGGAATTGGTTGTGCTGTCCCCCACCACCACTAGGCCTGCCTTCGGCGACGTATGCGCGAACCGCGCAATGGCGTGTTCAATGTCCGTAGCATCATCCTTGATTGGGACGAGTCCAACCTCGACACCAAGAGACGGCGCCGCATCCTTAGCTCCCTGCAAGTAGACAGCGTAATAAGGAGCCGTTGCGGGGTTAACGAGGAAGGCCGCATGTGTTAGCTGCGGCTGAATCTCCTTTAGCATGCTTAGATATTTACTGCTGACGCTTGCTTCGTACATCGTTAAGCCGGTGAGATTAGCCTCTGGATGCGCCAAGCTGCGGACAAAACCCTGCGTGATCGCGTCGGCGATACCAAGGAACACAACTGGAACCGTGTGTGTCTCCCGCTGAAAGGCAGCGGCCACCGGAGTTGAAAATGCAAGGATCACGTCCGGTTCCAGAGCGAGTAGCTCCTTCGCGAGCTGCTCGGCGCGGCTGCCCGCCGGCGCGAAGCGATAGTCGAAATGGACGTTGCGGCTCTCCGACCATCCTAGCCGCTCAAGCCCCTCCCGGAAGGCTTCAAGCCATTTTTTCAATTCCGGGTCACCCTCAGAGAGAGCTATCACGATGCCAATCCGGCGCATCTGCTGCGCGCGCGCCACAAGCGGCCACGTAGCTGCTGCGCCACCCACAAGTGTTATGAATTCGCGCCGCCTCATCTTCGCCCCGAGGCTAAGGACACGATATCGTACCGATTTACATCAGCGTCAGCGTATAAAATCGCAGTTAAGTAGCCAGCCTCCGTCCGCTTTGCACCCAAAAGCGGACGTGTGTGGTGCACTAGCCCATGTCCGCTTTGGGCCATAAGCGGACATGCGCTCACTCAATCACTTCGTCTGCACGCCCGATTAGAGTGTTAGGCACGTTGAGGCCGAGCGCTTTAGCGGTTCTGAGATTGATGACCAGCCGGACCTTTACCGACTGCTGGACGGGCAAATCGGTTGGCTTCGCACCCTGGAGAATTTTGCCGGTATAGACGCCAACCAGGCGCCATCCATCGGCGAGGTCGGTTCCGTAGCTCATCAGACCTCCGGCTGCCGGAAAATTACGCCATTGATAGATCGCCGGGATCGCATAGCGGGCGGCGAGCGCGACGATCTTGTCAGGCCGGGCGTTGAAGAGCGGATCACCTTGAACCAACAGCGCCTCTGCTTTCTGTTGGACCAAAGCTGCGAATGCACTATCGAGATCGCTATCATTGCTTGCACTGAGGATGAGTATTTGCTGCCCCGTTGTGCCAGCAGCGGTTTGGATGTTGCGCGTATCTGATTTTGTGATCGGATTTTTCGGGTTGGTGAGGAAAGCGACCAGCGTCGCTTTCGGCGCCAACTCACGCAGCAGCTGGAGCTGCTTCGGGGCCAGCGTGTTGTTAAGCAAGGCCACTCCGGTGAGATTGCCATCTGGTCGGTTGAGGCTGTTGACCAACCCGAGTTGAACTGGGTCGGAACCGGTGAGAAAGATGATCGGAATTTTCGTAGTTGCCGCCTTGGCCGCCTGCACCGCGGGATTGCCCGTCGCAGCGATGGCAGCCACTTGGTGAGCGACGAGATCGGCCGCCAGCATCGGCAGACGGCCGTACTGATCCTCCGCCCAGTGGAATTCGATGATCACATTCCGGTTTTCGACGAAACCGGTTTCGCTCAGGCCCGCCCGGAATGCAGCGACGAGATCAGCAGAATCATCAGGCGATCTGCTGCCGAGAAATCCAACGACCGGCATCGCCGCTTGCTGCGCACGTGCCGCGAACGGCCGAGCCGCTACTGCTGAACCAACGATTCCTTTGATGAACTCGCGCCGCCTCATCGTTGCCCCGAGGCTAAGGACACGGGATCGTACCGGTTTACATCAGCGTCAACGCATAAAATCGCCGTTAAGGGATCAGTCCATGTCCGGTTTGGGTCATAAGCGGCCGTGATGTGCGCGTCAGCGGAGGCGACGGGCGCTAGCAACACTAATGGCGAAATCCTGTGGCTTCCGGGGACGCATTTCTGCGCGGCGGCGGCGACATCTTGTGATTGATGTTTCGCTGGACTGCTTGCGCTTTTTCAATGTTCTGGGCCAACTGTTCTTGCCTGGCAGCGAGCTGCTCATGCGCATCGGCAAGACGCTCTTGCTTGGCAGCAAGGTCCTCTACACTGCGCCGAAGAACGACGAGATCTCGTGCCATGCCCTCGAGCTGCTGCACCAATTCCGCAGACGGTGCGGGCGCGGTGAACGCTGGTGCAGTCTGAGTGGCAGACGCTATTTGCGGTGGCGCATCCTGCAACGACGATTGACGGACAGGCGTAACGCCAGAGTGCTTTTCGGCAACGGCGACCTCGTTCGGCGAGTTCGCGGTCGAGACACGCTGAGATTGCCAGACCAACGCCACTGCGACGCCGATCAAAGCCGTTATGAAAAAACCAGCCAGAGTGGGGAATGTTCGCCTGTCAAATGATGACCTATGGCTCGCAAACCAATCGCGGCCCTCTATGAAAAAGCTAGTCAGAGTCGCGAACAGCCTGCCAAATGACGGCCTACTATAGCTCGCCAACCAATCGCGAGCCGTTATGAAAAAGTTAGCCAGAGCGGCGGGTGTTAGCCTACCAAATGACGGTCTATAGCTCGCCAACCAATTGCAGGCCGCCATGAAAAAGCTAACTAGAGTGAGGATTCTTCGCCTGCCAAATGACGGAGTGTCGCTCGCCAAGTGATCGTGAAGAGATACGCGGATCGATGGCTCTACTAGCTGTAGCCCAGCCGAAAGGTTAGATCCGTCCTGAACCTTGATGCCCTGATCGGATGAATCGCGTCTGCTGACGACTGCGACCTCGTGCGCCAGCCCCTCGAGCTGCCTCATTAGCTCAAAAGATTCTGCGGACGGCACCGGTGTGGTCGGATCGACAGGCGCTAGTTGCGGTGCTGCATCTGGTGAAGGCGCGCTCAGGTCGCCAGGGTTGAGACGAATGATCCGCTCCGCGGTCGAGAAGCGACGCTGATCGTTTGGAGATGGACTCTGAGAGGAATCCATTGACTCAAACTCACATGACAGTCGGTTTTGCTCGGCTGTTCCCGCCTTGCTTTCGTTACCCTATCGTATTGCCCTCTAGGCCAGCGGTACTACTCGACCGTCGTTCGACCTTTGGGCGTGGCCGGTTTCGTGGAGGCCTTTGCTAAACGCGGCCACATAACGCGCGGCAGGATCGGGCTGTCGTCTCGAATCCGGCTTCGGTCTCTAATTAGCTTCGATGTCCGCTTTGGGTCAAAAGCGGACATGTGCGGCGCACAAGCTCATGTCCGCTTTACCCCCGAAAGCGACATCAAATGCGACATATGGAGTGTCCGCTAAAGGCAGTCAGTCACGCTGAGTATTCCAGCGCGAATGTTCAGCGAAAATGGCAGATTGCGCCCCGACGCACATCACCGCTCTCATCGGGCGTTTTTCGCGAGGTATCGCCGCACGATCGACTCGGCGACAAGCGCCGGCCGGTCCTGCCCCTCGATCTCGACTGTGATGTTGCAAGTCAACTGCAGGCCGCCGTCGACCTCATCCACCTTCGTCAGCAGGAAACGACCGCGTAGTCGGCTCCCGCTGCGCACAGGCGAGGTGAAACGAATCTTGTTAAGCCCGTAGTTCAAGCCCCGGTCGCAGAACGGGAACGCGTGCTGCAGGTAGGGTTCGTAGAAACCACCGAGCAGCGACAGCGTCAGGAAGCCGTGTGCGATCGTGCCGCCGTACGGCGACGCTTTCGCGCGTTCGACATCGACATGGATCCACTGAAAGTCGCCGGTCGCCTCAGCGAACTTGTCGATGCGCTGCTGGTCGACCGTTACCCAGTCGGTCACGCAGACCTCCTTACCGACGGCGGTGCGCACCTCGCTCGGTTTTTCGAAACGGATGGCCTTTTCCATCTATCGGCTCCTTGGCGGATTCGTGCTCATTGAGGCAGCCAGTCTGGGTCACAAACAGGCATTTCGGGCTGGGACAGCAGTGTCCGCTCTACCCCAGGAGGGGACATTCGCGGTGCAAAATGACATGTCCATTCGCGATGCAGGACAGCAGCAACGCGCGGCAGGATAACCCTGATAACCCTGATCTCGGTGAACTCGCGTACCGTCGCCTGGCAGCGGAATTAACGCTGACTCAATCTGCGCCTGCCCAGACGGGAACAACAGGTCTTGGCACGTGTTATAATAATGTTACGCATGAGTATGCGCAATCGCACCTCTTGAAGGAACACCTCCCATGACACGCAGGATCGTCAAAGCGCTCGTCGCGACAGTTTCGCTCGCCGCGCTCGTTCTCGGAACTGGCCCGAGCATGGCGCATGGTCATGGTGGCGGTGGCGGCCGTGGCGGTGGTGGCGGTCACTTCGGAGGTGGCGGAGCGCATTTTGGTGGTGCGCATTTTGGCGGTGCGCATTTTGGTGGTGCGCATTTTGGTCGTGCGCATTTTGGTGGTGCGCATTTTGGTCGTGCGCATTTCGGTGGCCGCAATTTCAGCCGCATGTCGCGCGGCAACTTCGCTCACGTCAACGCCGCGCACCGAGCAGGCGCGGCCGCACTGGGCAGCCGGGCCGCCTGGAATCATGGTGCCTGGAACCAAGGGAATTGGAATCACGGCTGGAACCACTGGGGAAACAACTGGAGGGGCGGCTGGATCGGTGGATGCTGCGGCGGCTGGTGGTTCGGTGGACCCGTGTTCTGGCCCTTCTTCGCCGGCGACCTTCTTGCCTTTACATTTTGGCCTTGGGGCTTCTACGACCCGTTCTGGGCTTACGGACCCTGGTTCGTGTGGGATGCGATGTTCTGGCCCGGTCCCCAGTACACCTACGGCCCGTATGGTGATGTTTACGGCGGGTATGCCTATGGCCCGGCACGAACGCGCGTCGCTGCCCGGCACGCCACTCCTGAAACGAGCGGCTCTGTACCCGACAGCGCAGACCTGGCGCAATCCTGCGGCGGCCTCGCACCCGGCGTGACCGATCTTCCGATCGACAAAATCCAGCAATCCCTTCAACTCAATGAGGACCAACTCAGGTCGCTCAATGCGCTGAAGGCGGCTTCATCACAGGCGGGCGATGTTCTCAAAGCGTCCTGTTCAGGCGAAATTTCCATGACGCCACTGGGACGCCTCGACACCGTGCAAAAGCGGGTGGACGGCATGGTGCAGGCATGGGGTGTCATGCGCACACCGCTCGATGATTTCTACAATTCGCTCAGTGACGAGCAAAGGCAACGCTTCGCGGCACTCGGGCCGACTTCAGGCGTGCGTTCGAATCGCCGCGGACCTGCTCCGGGCGACAATTTGGCTGCACTGTGCAACAGCCGCTCGGAAAGTTTCACGCAACTTCCCGTGCAACGTGTTGAACAGGCCGTGATGCCTACGCAACAGCAGCAAGGCGCACTGGAAAAACTAAAAACGGCCTCAACGGAGGCCGCCAATCAGTTGCAGGCATCCTGCCCTGCCCAGTCACCGCAGACACCACTTGACAGATTTGACGCTGTTGGAAAGCGTCTCGATGCGATGGCAGCCGCCGTTAAAACGGTACGCCCTGCCCTCGCCGACTTCTATTCCTCTTTAACCGATGAGCAGAAAGCCCGATTCAACACCTTGGGTCCGCCGCAGAACGCAAATCCCCGTCAGGGCTGACGGAGACATTCCATCGGGCGTAGTGGCAGAGACTGTTATTCGATCAAGTCGTCGGCGCGAGACAGCAGTGCTTGTGGCACTGACAGGCCGAGCGCCTTGGCGGTCTTAAGATTGATGACCAGCTCATACTTCGTCGGCGCCTGAACCGGAAGGTCGGCAGGCTTCTCGCCCTTGAGGATGCGATCAACATAGCGCGCCGCCCCACGGTACTGTTCTTCGATATCAGGCCCATAAGAGATTAAGCCGCCGCTCGTCACAAAGTAGCGTCGGTAGTAGACCGCCGGAAGTTTGTGCCGTGCCGCAAGCGCGACGACAAGGTTTTGGTGGAACACTGCGAGCGGGCTTCCCGTCAAGATCAAACCGCCATTTGGGGAGCTCGCAAATCTCGTGATGTCCTGCTCAATCTGCGCAGCATCACGCATGTTCATCGCGCTCACATCCACTCCGATCGAGGGCGCTGCCGATTGGATCACCGCGAATTGGCCGGTTCCAGCAGGGAGCACGACATCCCGAAGAACCGCCACCCGCGAAACAGTTGGAGCGATCTGCTTAAGCAACTCCACCCATTTCCCGGCCAAGGCATATTCAAACAGAACAAAGCCAGTTGCGTTGCCACCTGGTCTCGCCAAGCTGTCGATGAAGCCACTGCCAACCGGATCGATGGCATTGTTAAACACGATCGGCACGGAGCGCGTCGCTCGCAGCAGCGCTTCCAGCCCTAGCTGGCCGTTTGCCATGATAACGTCCGCCGGAAGTGCGACCAATTCTTCCGCGTCTTTGCGAGCGCTCGCGGGATCTCCGCCCGCCCATCGGACTTCAACCCGCACATTGCGACCGTCGATCCAACCCAACTGATGCAGGATCTCCTTGAACACCGCGAGACCGGCCTGCTGGTCGGTCTCGCTTGCCGCGGCCATGGCCGGACATGACCTTGAAAAGCACCCGATCGAGCTTTGTTCCGTCGCCGCTCGAGCATGTCGGCTTTTGGCCGAAAGCGGACGTCACAAGTTGCACCGCACATGTCTGCTTTTGAGGGAAAAGCGGACTTGGGCTGGTGCAGCGCACATGTCTGCTTTTGACCCAAGGCGGACATTCGTGAGCGTAGACTGCACGCGTGCCCGTCCCCCTTCTGAGGACCAGCTTAAGCCGATATGATGTAGTTTCTTGAGCCTCGGGGCGGCCGCCTGAAGCGCTGAACAACCGGCCGAGCGGACCTCTCGGGTCCGCCCGGCTATACCTTGGTGTAGTTGAGCAATACGCACGGCTAATCTCTTCCCGTGCACGGCATCCTCCGCTTGTAAAATCAAGCCGCCCCAAAGGAAAAATCAAGATCCGCTCAAGGACTACCCGTGGGTCCGCGCCTATTTACGTTGTCGCAAGTCGACAACGGAAAACAACTTACGGAGACAACAATGAACGAGAACGTGCCCTTCATTTGGCGGAAGAACTATCGAAACGAAGCAAGATCGCCTGAGAAAGTGCTGGAGAACGCACACGAAAAGGCGCGCCAATATTTGCAGCGAGCCGCGAAGATCCATGAGTCAAGTCAGAGAAAGCACTGA
>Ga0182039_10000517_pt1 | contig 19833 bp, 17 predicted proteins | sample sta12Can44000111_FD_125975 | JGI IMG/M metagenome (GOLD analysis project Ga0182039, IMG submission 125975) | Lab enrichment of tropical soil microbial communities from Luquillo Experimental Forest, Puerto Rico - statanox.12C.anox.44.000.111 | ecosystem: Environmental > Terrestrial > Soil >...
GGCCGCGCACGCCAGCGCGCAGGCGCAAGCGATGGTTTACGGCACCATCGAGCGGCAAGCCGCGATGCTGGCGTTTCTCGACGATTTCAAAATGCTGGGCATCGTGTTTTTTGCGGTGATTCCGATTCTGCTGCTGCTGAAGAAGCCAAAAATGCGCGGCGGCGCAGTGCCGGTGCACTAGCCAAAAGAGTTTTTTCAACGGGAGACGTCAAAGTGATTTCACGGGACGGGGGAACGACAATGGCGACACAAGCAGTTGTGGGAATACAAGGCAGTGAAGAGAAGCTGATTCGCGCGGGACAGCGCGGCGATCATCAAGCGGTGGAAACGCTCTTCCGCCGCTACCAGCGTCCGCTGTTCCAGACGGCCCTGCGCGTGCTCGGGAATACCGAAGACGCGGAAGACGCATTGCAAGACGGGCTGCTTTCGGCGTATCGCAACCTGAAGCGTTTCGAAGGCCGCTCGCAGTTTTCGACCTGGCTAACGCGCATCGTGATCAACGCGGCGCTCATGCGCCGACGTAGCGCCAAGGCGCGGCCGGCGGTTTCTCTCGACGAACCGCCGCGCGAGGATGAATTGCCGGCAACAGAGCGCTTTGCCGACAACGGCTTGACTCCCGAGCAGGTTTTCGCGAACACCGAGATTCGCGAGATGCTCAGCGAGAATCTCGACCAGCTTTCGCCGCTGCTGCGCACGGCGTTCGTGCTGCGCGAAGTGCAGGGCTACTCCACGGGCGAAGCCGCAAAGAAGCTCGGCGTCACCGAAAACACACTAAAGGCGCGGCTGTGGCGCGCGCGTCATCAGCTTGCCGAGCGGCTTGGACGGCGCTTGCGGCGAATGCGCGATGACATAACCGGCGGCGGTATGGGCGACGCGGAGTGCAGCTACTGCTGAGAGTCAGGAAGAGGACACGAGGGAAGTAAGGGAGGAGGGCCGGCCATGTGTCGGCCTTTCTCATTTTGTGGAAACGTCGACGCCATTCTTGCTTCAGCGAGACGCCGCGACGTACCGCCCGAGGACGCGGAGTGCGCTGGTGGCTTTGCGCACTTCGGCGAGGGCGTCGTCGAGGCTTGCGGCGTGTTGCGCTTCTACGTCAAGGAAGAATTGGTATTCCCAGGGGCGGCCGTGAATCGGGCGGCTCTCGATTTTGAGCAAGTTCACTCCGTGCTTCGCAAACGGCCCGAGAGAAGCAAGCAGGGCGCCGGGACGATGCGCGAGGCGCATGGCGAGAGAAGTTTTGCGGGCTTCCTCAGACGGCCACGCCGGGGCTTCTTTCTCCGGCACCAGAAGAACGAAACGCGTGAAATTTTCGGGGTTGTCCTGGATGCGTTCAGCAAGAATAACACCGTGATAATGTTCCGCGGCGCGGCGCCCGGCGATGGCCGCGCAAGATTTGTCTCCGCGAGAAATCATTTCGCGGACGCTGCCGGCGGTGTCCTCGGCTGGAACGCGCTTCCAGTTCGGATGGGCGGCAAAAAACCGCTCGCACTGCGCCAGCGCCATGGGGTGCGAGGCCACCGAAAGGATGTCGTCCAGGGAAGCGCCGGGGAGAGCGATGAGCTGCATTTCGATGGGCAAGATCGTTTCCGCAACGATAGCGAGCTGGCTTTCCAGGAGCAGATCGAACACGCGCACCACGGAGCCCGCAAGTGAGTTCTCGACCGGGGCGAGAATGGCGTCTGCAGCCCCTTCTGCGATGGAGCGAAACATGGCCTCGAACGTGGCGCCGGGCACCGTGGCGATAGACTCGCCGAGAAGTTGAATCGCAGCGGCTTCACTGAAGGCGCCGGGCTCACCTTGGAAAGCGACGCGAATGGTTTTGCGATCGGTTGTGATCATGGCTATGCGATATCTTGCAATAGGCCACCAAAAACGCAAAGCCGCCAGGCCCGCGGGCGCGAGCAGCGATTTCGCCGGATCCCCTGCGCTCGAGAAGTACTTCGCCCATTTGGAGTATTGAAGAGAATCTCATGGGGAATCCGGTGCGCAGGAGGAGCGGGCAAGGCTATAATTGCATCATACAGACGGGGGGTGTCCCCATGAAGAGGCCGGAGACTGGAGAATTCGCGGAATCTTACGCGAAGTACATCGTGAAGGTTCCCGGTGCGGACGTCTTGAGCATTTTAGAGTCCGAGCGGCTGCATATGTCGCGGTTGTTCGCCGGACGCTCCGAGCGCGACGGAAATTTCCGCTACGCGACGGGCAAATGGACGATCAAGGAAGTTCTCGGGCACATCTCGGATACCGAGCGAATCTTCACCTACAGGGCGCTGCGCATCGCCCGGTGCGACGAGACGCCGCTCGCCGGTTTCGAGCAAGACGACTTCGTGAAGAACGGAGGGTTTGCCGCCAGGGCGCTCGCGGACCTTGCAGAGGAATTTGACGCGGTGCGCGGAGCCAGCGTCGCGCTGTTTCGCTCGTTCAACGAGGCGGCATGGTCGAGACGCGGCGTGGCCAGCCAGAAGGAAGTGACGGTGCGGGCGCTGGGCTTCATCACTGCCGGTCATCAAATTCACCACCGCATGATTTTGGAAGAGCAGTACTTCCCGGCGATTCCGCGCGCTTGAAATTTCCAACCGACAGTCCGCGCCCGATGCGAGAGCCCTCCTTTACACCCTGCGCGAAAACCGTCGTAGGCCCCCGGGGAACGATCGTTTTAGGGTGTGGCTCGGGCTCTTGTGTCCTTGCGGCGACGCGAAGCCGCGCTCGATACCGGCTTTCTTGTTAGGTCTTGATGCTTCCATTGCTTGTAGTGGGCCTCGCCCTTGATCGACGGTATTCTCGACGCCGAACCCCCGGGTTTTTCAACGCCAATGGCGAGCCCGAGGAACGGTTCGAAGTCTTACAACTCACAGAAGATGGAATTACCAGGCCGGTTGCGAGGGCGCCAAGTGACTGTTAAACTTTGATGTTTGTTGGATGGCGGCCGTCGGCGCTGGAAGCGCGGACGGCTTTTTGTACGCCTTTTTTTGCCTTGGGAAGGCGTCCCCGGGGGCGCGGACGCTCGGCACCCGATCTTAACGGCCTGATTCCCTCGAGATTATTCGAGTGTGACGCGGTGAGAGCGCACTCCCCTCACCGATCTGGCGCCCACGGAAGGGAGACTACGAGTGGCTAAGTACGATGTGGCGATCATCGGGAGCGGTCCGGGCGGTTACGTGGCGGCCATTCGCGCGGGGGAACTTGGCCTGAAGACGATTGTCGTCGAGAAGGACCCGTTCCTCGGCGGCACCTGCCTGCACGTCGGCTGCATTCCCACCAAAGTGTTGCTGCATCATGCGGATATTTACGATCACATCAAGAATGGCGCTGAATTGGGTTTTGAAATCAGCGGGTTGAAGATCAACTGGGCCAACGTGCTGGCGCGCAAGGACAAAATCGTCACTAAGCACGCCAAAGGCATCGAGTTTCTCTTTAAGAAAAACAAGGTCGAGTGGGTGCAAGGCTGGGGCCGCTACGAGGGGCCGGGAAAGATCAGCGTCGAGAAGGACGGCAAGAAAACCACGATCGAAGCGGCAAACGTCCTTCTGGTAAGCGGCTCGGAAGCGAAATCGCTTCCAGGAATCGAGCCCGATCACAAGACCATTCTGACCAATCGCTCGATATTGGAGCTTCCGGAAATCCCGAAATCGTTGATCGTTGTGGGTGCCGGTGCGGTGGGCGTGGAGTTTGCCTCGGTTTACAATTCGTTTGGGACTCAGGTAACCATTCTCGAAGCGCTGCCGCGCGCGGTGCCGCTCGAAGACGAAGAGATTTCCGCGGAACTGACCAAGGCTTTCCAGAAAAAAGGGATCCAGATTTTCACCGGATCGAGCGTCGAGGCCGCGAAAAAAGACGCCAAGGGCGTGACCGTGGCGTTCAAAGACACGGATGGGAAGTCGCAAACGCTACCGGCGGAAAAGCTGCTTCTTGCGGTGGGACGGAAGCCGATGACCGATGGCTGCGGCCTCGAGAAGTCGAAAGCCAAGCTGGAGCGCGGGTTCGTGCACGTTGGCGACTATATGGAAACGGCCGAGAAGGGGCTATATGCCATCGGCGACATCGTTCTAGGACTGCCGCAACTGGCGCACGCTGCGATGATGGAGGGGATCATCGCGGTAACGCACATCGCGGGCAAGCCGGTGCAGCAAATTGTAAAGACGCGCATTCCCAGTGCGACTTATTGCGAGCCGCAGATCGGCTCGATTGGGCTGACGGAAAAGCAGGCGCGCGACCTAGGATACGTGGTGAAGATCGGCAAGTTTCCGTTCGTGGGAAACAGCAAAGCGACGATTCTCGGGAGCCACAACGGGTTCATCAAAGTGGTTTCCGATGGAGCTTATGGCGAGGTGCTGGGGATTCACATTATCGGGCCGCTGGCCACCGAGATCTTGTCGGAGGCCGCTGCAGTACTGAATCTCGAGGGCACCATCGACGACATGATGAATATGATTCACGCACATCCTACGGTCTGGGAAGGGATGGGGGATGCGTTTGCGAGCGTGCGCGGGTTGCAGATTAACGTGTAGCGGCTGGTGAATACCTGCCGAGCAACGAGCTGGCCGCCGGAATTCAGTTCTCAGTGAGAGGAACGAAAAAGGGCTCTTCTCCCAGTTTCCTTTCTCTGATCTTTAAGCGGAGAACCACAAGCGGCAAATAAGTCTGTCGTTCGAAGCTGCCATGAAGCAAGGATTACAAGTCGATTTGGGGCTTATTGCTTACCCGGAAGCGTACGCGCTGCAGAGGCGTATCGTCGCCGCGCGAAAAGCCGACGCCATCGAAGATGTTTTCCTTGTCTGCGAACATCCTCACGTCATTACCCAAGGCCGAAATGGAAAAAGAGAACACTTGCTCGTGAGCGAGCATGTACTGCGGCAAAAAGGCGTGGAATTTTATGAGTCCAGCCGCGGCGGGGACATCACTTACCATGGACCGGGTCAAATCGTTGGCTATCCTATCTTCAACCTGAGCGCCATCCGGCGAGACGTGGTCTGGTACGTGCGCATGCTGGAGGAAACCATGATCCGCGCGACCGCTGAGTTCGGAATTGCGGCCACGCGCCTCCGCGGGAAAACCGGAATCTGGGTGGCCCACGGCCGTACGGAAGAAAAGCTGGGCGCGATCGGCGTGCACATCAGCCGTTGGGTCACATCGCATGGGTTCGCGTATAACCTTTCAACCGATTTGCGGTTTTTTGACCTGATCGTGCCGTGCGGGATTGCGGACCGCAAGGCCACATCTTTAGAAAAATTGTTGGGGCGTGCGGTGCAGCAATCAGAAGTCGCGCCGCGTCTTGCCAAGCACCTGGGGGAATTGTTTGGCCGGGAATGGAGTGAAACTTCCAAACAAGCCTTTCTCGACCGACTCGAGCACGCCGAGCAGGCCTTCGCGGTTGAGGCCTAATTAAATGGGAGCAGGGATGACTAAGTCGATGCGCCGGGAGTTGACGCGCCAGCAGTACCTGGACCTGTATTACTACATGCGGTTGAACCGCGCCGTCGAAGAGACCATGGTGAAGCTCTTCCGGCAAAACAAAATTGTCGGCGGGCTTTACTCCAGCCTCGGACAGGAAGCGATTTCCGTTGGAACCTGTTACGCGCTCGAGAGAAAAGATTGGATCGCTCCCATGATTCGCAATATCGGAGCGCTTCTGGTCAAGGGCGTGCCGGCGCGCGACATTTTCATGCAGCACATGGCGAAATACGATTCGCCGACCAAAGGCAGGGACGGCACAAGCCATTTCGGGGACCTGGACAACCTGCACATCGTTTCTCCAATTTCCATGCTCGGCGATTTGATTCCGGTGATGACCGGCGTGGCGATCGGGGGGCGCTACCTCGGACAAAAGATTGTAGCCATGACCTGGATTGGAGACGGAGGCAGCTCGACCGGCGTGTTTCACGAAGGGCTGAACTTCGCGGCCACGCAAAGAGCGCCTTTCGTTTTGATTCTTGAAAACAATCTTTGGGCGTACTCGACGCCGGTCGGCCGGCAGGTCCCGCTCGACAACCTGGCCGATCGCGCTAAGGCTTATGGAATTGATAGTTACATCGTGGACGGAAACAATGTCGTGGCGGTGTATCGGACGGCCCGGGAGGCCGTCGAGCGCGCCCGCGCCGGGGAAGGCCCCATCCTGATCGAGGCCAAGACGTTTCGCCGGCTCGGCCATGCCCAGCATGACCCCGCGGAATACGTTCCGAAACAGATGCGCGCCTCCTGGGAAGCGCGGGATCCCATTGCTCTCTACGAAAAATTTCTAACCGCAGAAAAACTTCTCGACGTCCCCGTCAAAAAAGAGATCGACGGAAGACTGGAAACTCTGCTTGCGGCGGAGCGCGAATTTGCGGAGAACTCTCCAATGCCTCCCCCCGAATTCGCCGAGGGCGGTGTCTACTGCACCGGCGATGAGTGCCACAAGATTCAGGCCAGGTGGGAACGGCCCATCGGCGAAGTGACGCCGCCCGAATCCAGTGTCAAGGCGGTATGGACCGTTCCCGGCTTCGGCGCGGGCAAAAGTTCAGGCGGCGCGGACGCTCCAATTCACTTTGGCGATGCACCGGCGGTCATCGAAAAGCCGGCAGGCAACGGCCGGGGTGCCAAAACGGCTGCCAAGCCCCCGGCCAAGAGCGCACCGAAGAAAGCGAAAGCCGCGGTTGCGAGTGCTTCGCGGAAGGCGCGGAGGTAGGCATGGCCGGCGGAAACGGAACGACAACCAATGGATTCGGCGGTACGCAAATCACCTTCCTTGAAGCCATCCGGCAGGCCATGTTTGAGGAGATGGAGCGCGATCCCACGGTCCTGCTGATGGGCGAAGACGTCGGCGTCTACGGCGGCGCGTTCAAGACCAGCGAGGGCTTGCTCGAACGGTTTGGCTGGGAGAGGGTGATTGACACGCCCATCAGCGAGAGCGCCATCATCGGCGCGGCATGCGGGATGAGCTACGTTGGGCTGCGTCCGATCTGCGAGATGCAATTCATTGATTTCATCGTTTGCGCGTTCAACCAGATCACCAATTTCGTGGCCAAGGGGCATTATCTGTGGAATGCACCGGCGCCGCTGGTGATTCGCGGGCCATCCGGCGGGGGGGTGCACGGCGGACCGTTCCATTCGGCCAACCCGGAGATGTATTTCGTGCACACCCCGGGACTGAAGGTGATTTATCCGTCGACGCCGTACGACGCCAAGGGACTGCTGAAGGCCGCCGTGCGCGATAATAATCCGGTGCTGTTTTTCGAGCATAAGTTTCTCTACCGTCGCATCAAGGGAGAAGTTCCCGCAGAGGACTACACGGTTCCCATTGGCAAGTCCGTGGTTCGCCGCGAAGGCCGGCACTTGACCGTCCTTTCCTACGCCGCGATGATGCACGCGTCATTGGAAGCTGCCGACGCCCTGGCGAAGGAAGGCATCGAAGCGGAAGTGCTCGATCTGCGCACCTTGTTGCCGCTCGATGAAGAGACGATTCTGAGTTCAGTAAGGAAAACCAGCAAATGTCTGGTCGTGCATGAGGACACGAAGACCGGGGGAATCGCAGGTGAAATTGCGGCGCTGCTTTGCGAAAAGGCGTTCAGCGACTTGGACGGCCCGCTCGTGCGCGTGACGGCATTGGACACGCCGGTGCCCTATGCACCGACGCTGGAAGAATATTTTCTACCCAACGCGAAAAAGGTTTTTGCCGCGGCGAAGGAACTGGCACGGTATTAGGATTATAGGGAGAACAGGAGAACGATCATGGCAGTCGACATCGTGATGCCTCAGATGGGTGAAAGCATTTTCGAAGGCACCATCACCAGGTGGCTCAAGAAGCCCGGTGACAAGGTCGAGCGCGATGAGCCGCTGTTTGAAATCTCAACCGACAAGGTGGACGCGGAAATTCCTTCGCCCTCGGCCGGCATTCTCAAGGAAATCAAAGTCGGGGAAGGCCAGACCGTGCCGATACAGACGGTGGTGGGTGTGATTGACGCGGCGGGTTCGGCCGCCGCCCCTGCGCCGCCCCCGGTTCCGGCAAAAACGCAAGCACCCGCTCCGGCAAAGGCTCCTACTGCCGCTCCGGCTGCGCCCAGGGCGGTACCCGCGCCCGTAGCCGCTCAACCGGTAGCAGCCTCCGCCCCGTCGGCGCCGCAGGATGGAGGGCGCGTTCATAGCTCGCCGCTCGTTCGCCGTATGGCCAAGGAACATGGCATTGATCTTTCGACCGTGCAAGGAACGGGGGCCGGAGGGCGCATCAGCAAACAAGACATTGAAGCAGTCATTGCAGGATCGGGAGGTGCGCCCGCAGCCGTGCCTTCGGTCGTTTCGATTCCTGCGGCGCGGCCCGTTCTCGTGCCCCCGGCGCCCGCCCCGGCCACGGTGGCTGCTCCCGGGGCGCCCGGCATGCACGCTCAGGTGGCGCTCGAGACCGCGGTGCCGCGCGAGAAGATTTACTTCGGGAATTACGAAGTCCAGTCGATGAGCACCATGAGGCAAAGAATCGCCGAGCACATGGTGACCTCGAAACGCGTTTCCGCGCACGTTTATTCCGTCGATGAAATTGATATGACCAAAATAGCGGTGCTGCGCGCCAAGTCGAAGGAAGAATTCGAAGAGCGCTACGACACCAAGCTGACGTTTATGCCCTTTTTTGTGAAGGCCGCCGTGGCGGGTCTGCGTGCGTTTCCAACGTTAAATGCTTCGCTCGACGGCACCAACATCGTCATACACAAGGACATCAACATCGGCATTGCCGTGGCCCTCGATTGGGGCCTGCTCGTTCCTGTGGTGAAAAACGCGGACGAAAAAAACCTTCTCGGCATCCAGCGGACGATGAACGACCTGGCCGAGCGTGCCCGCTCGAAGAAGCTGAAGCCCGAGGAAGTCCAGGAAAGCACGTTCTCCATCACCAATCCGGGAGTTTTCGGCGGACTATTCGGTCTGCCGGTGATCAACCAGCCGAATGTGGGCATCTTGGGCCTCGGGGCCATCGAGAAGCGGCCCGTCGTGGTGGATGACGCGATTGCCATCCGCTCGATGTGCTACGTCACGCTAAGCTACGACCACCGCGTGGTCGATGGCGCCATCGCCCACCAGTTCCTGCACAAGGTCAAAGAGACGCTCGAGAACTGGTCGGAGCCTCTGCTCTAGGCGGACCTTCGTCACTGGTCTGTCCTGCGGTCTTGGCAGGAACCGTATGGCCACATCGCTTCTCTGGGATAGGTCACAGCACACGGCAACTCCCAGCGGCCCGTCTTTCCACTCTCAGGGCTAGCTATATTGCGGCGATGCCCCCAGATTGTCCGGTCGCGGGAACCGTCGTCCGCAGCCCGACAGCAAGCAGTTCCTGCGAAGCCATTGATAAGAAAGGACGCGGTGCTGCAGAACGTGCGTCGGTCGGCTCCGGGAGATTTGCCAGTCGATGGCTTGCGGGCTGTCCGGAATTGGGACGGGCGTTCCCGCAAACGGCCAGCCAACTCCCCTTCAGGGAAACCAAATCTCGAAGCAAACAGTTAAATGTTAACAGGTTAGCGCGATCTATCGCCTGGCGCACCGCCTGCGTCTAATAGGCAAGCCTGTTCGCGAACGACTGTGAGGTAAGGGCTCATGATAGCAGCCGAGACAACCACTGATTGTGAGACGGCCGAGCGCCGGATTCTCGTTGCCGACGACCAGAAAGACGTGCTGGATGCTTTGCAGTTGCTTCTCAAGGCGCACGGATATGTCCTGGAAACCGTGAGCACCCCGGCGGACTTGCTCGCGGCCCTGGCGGAACGCCAATTCGATCTCCTCCTCATGGACTTGAATTACGCGCGGGATACGACCTCCGGCCGGGAAGGTCTGGATGTGCTCGGTCAGTTGAAGGAGATGCCCGATGCTCCTCCGGTGGTAGCCATGACCGGATGGGCGACCGTAGGCCTGGCGGTCGCGGCCATGCAGTACGGCGTGAGCGATTTCGTGGAGAAGCCCTGGAGCAACTCGCGGCTGGTCGAAATCCTGGAGAAACAGATCGCATTGGGCCGGGAGCGCCGTGAATCGCGCCGGCGGGCGAACCAGGAGAGGCAGGCCCGGGAAGAGGCCATCCATCATCTTCAAGAGCAGGAACGCGAGATCGCCGAGGCTAAGGCGATTCAGGAAAAGCTTCTTCCCCGCGAAATCCCCCAACTGACGGGCTATGAAATCGCCAGTTCCTGGCAGTCGGCAGGCGCGGTCGGCGGGGATTACTTCGACGTCCTCCCTCTGGGCGAAGGTAGTCTGGGTCTGTGCATCGCGGATGTTGCTGGGAAGGGCATCCCCGCGGCGCTTTTGATGTCCAACTTGCAGGCGGCCGTTCGCGGCCTTTCCTCACCGTCCTTGACGCCAGAGGTTCTTTGCGCCCGCCTGAATTCTCTGGTGTGGAGGAACACGCACACCGACCGGTTCGTCACGCTCTTCTATGCGCAACTGGATGGTCCCGCCCGGCTTCTGCGCTACGCCAACGCCGGCCACAATGCACCGTTTGTCGTGCACCCGGACGGCACGCACGAGCGATTGCGGGACGGCGGCGGCGTACTCGGCGTTTTCGGAGAGCAAAGCTATGAGCTCGGGAGCGTGCGGCTTTCGCCCGGCGATCGTGTGGTGCTTTTCACCGACGGAGTGACGGAAGCCTGCGACGGGAATGGCGAGGAATTTGGAGAGATGCGGTTGTTGTCCTTGCTTGAGCGAAACCGCGCGCTGCCCGCGGGCGCAATCCAAGAGAAAATAATCGGTGCGATTTCCGAATTCAGCGGCGGCCATCGAACCGACGATGCGACGCTTCTGGTTCTCGCCGTTGGCAAATAGGCCGTAGCGCGGAAGCTAGACCGGGATTTTCTGGAAAAAGCCCCCTGGCGCCCATTGGCGGTTCGCGTCCATTTGTTCGGGAGGAGCGCCCCGGTTGGCAGGGAGTCCGCGAGAGACAGCTCGGCTCGAGGACGAGAAATGCGCGCGAGAAAAACGACCGAGCCGGGACCACTCCCGGCTCCCCCGAAAACATTCTGCTGGTGTCGGAAAGGCCTAGCGCCTCTTTTTCTTCTTCGCCGCTTTACCAGCGGGCTTCTTGGCCTTCTTTTTCGCCTTGGCCTTTTTCTTAGGCGCGGCCTTCTTTTTCGCCGCTGCTTTCTTCGGCGCCGGCCGGGGGGCAGCCGCAGGTCTCGGCGCCGGTGCCTCTTCTTCCGGCTCTTCGCCTACGATTACAAGTTCCTCTTCCTCAGCTTCGACGATCTCCTGGGACTCGCCGCCCAGCTCTTCTTCGTCTTCCAGCCGTGACAGCTCGTTGTCGTCCTCGAAATTCTCTTTCTCGAAATCCATTCCGTCCTCCCCTGGGGGAATCTCCTAGCCCTGCGGCTACACGGGCTAGCATGGGTGCTGTTGTGGCTCGGAGTACTCGCAGTACGCCCCGTCCCTGCGCCGTTGTTTGTTATCGCACTCGTTGGAAGTTGTCAAGTAGTCTGCGTGGTTCGGACCAAAAGATCTTTTAGCGAGCCGCGCCGGCCGCATCCCGACACGGGGCGGGAAACTGCGCGATTCTCTTGCCGAATCCTTAAGCCTATGGAAATAATAGACTTAAGGAGAATTGCCAGCAGGTGCTGTGCCGCCGGTCTTTGCGGGCGAGCGAGCCACGCTTTTCCGCTTCGTGCGAAAATGCGCCCGTGTCCGGTCCGCTTCCGGGGCGCCGCCGACAGTGTAAATGCGCAACACCATTCCCCGGCTTACTCGGTTGGACTTCAACCGGTTCCAGCGCCGCACGTCTTCCGAATCCACGTTGAAACGGTCGGCAATCCCCGCAAGCGTGTCGCCTCGCCGCACGCGGTAGCTCACGAGAAGCCGCTTGGTCTCCGTTGCGGGCTGCATCGCCGGAATGGTCAGCTTCGTGCCTGGCTCCAGCGCCGCGGGGCGCTCGATATTGTTGGCATCGGCGATGGCTGCCACCGTCACGCGGTATTTCTTTGCAATGGAGGCCAGCGTCTCGCCCGCTTCCACACGGTGACGCCGCCAACTGATCCACTTGTCGGGAGGAATCGTGGCGATCTCCGCCGTGAATTTCTCGCCGGTGCCTTGCGGAAGATGCAACTCGAACGAGGGCTCGTCGGGCGTAGCCATGCGCAGCAAGGAGGGATTCAAAATGCGGAGCGTCTCCACGTCGACATCAATGGTCTCCGCCACCAGCCGCAGATCGATGGGACGGCCCGGCTTCACCACGTCGGTCGCGACCGGCGCTTCCGGATCGGCCAGGATGTTGTAGTGCGCCGCATCCTTGGCAATCAGCGTTAGGGCGATAATGATGGGCACGTAGTTTTTGGTTTCGCGGGGCAGGGCCTTGCGGTTGTACAGCTCCCAAAAGTCCGCATACCCGGTGCGCTCGATGGCTTTCTGCACGTTGCCGGGGCCGCAGTTGTACGCCGCCATGGCCAGATACCAGTCGCCGAACAGCCCATAAAGATCGCGCAAGTGTTGCGCCGCCGCCCGAGTGGCCTTTTCCGGATCCTGCCGCTCGTCGATCCACCAAGTGTGGCGCAGCCCGTACTGCTGCCCACGATAAGCCACGAATTGCCAGATTCCCCGCGCGCCGGCGCGCGAAAGCGCCAGCGGCTGAAAAGCACTCTCGGCCTGCGCCAGGTAAATCAAATCCTGCGGCAGGCCTTCTTCTTTAAGTACGCGCAAAATCATGTCGCGGTACCGGCCGCCGCGGCGCAAGCCGTTTTCCACGATGTCACGTCCTTTGGGCGTCTGAAAGAAATTGAGGAACGAGAGGACTTCGTCATTTACTGTCAACGGGAGATCGTGGGACACACTTTTTGCCGCTTCTTCGGCTCGTTCTTTCAGACGGGGGTCGGCCGGGAGTGTCACCGGCGCCACCTCGTCGATCGGTGCGGGTACCGCAGCCGCCTGAGTGAAGCCTTCTCCGCCGCGAAACGCCTGCAGTTCGTAGGCATATACCGAATCAACGACGTGATGAAAAAGCGCACTGAGCGCCGGATCGCCGTCAGCGTCGTAGCCGCTCTCCAGCATCCAGTCCACGGCGTCGTCAAAATCCTTGCGCGCCGCTTCCAAGTGGCCGGCCTTGAAATTCTGCTCGCCGGAAGCGAACTTCTCCTGCACCTTTTGCATCAGGTAGCTTTTTCCGTCCGGGAGCGGAGCCAGCAGAGACTTCGGCGGCTGGCGCTTAGGATCGGTCAGCGGCAAAGGAACAAGCGGGGGAGCAGCTTGCTGCGCGGTCTGGGATGGCGAGGCGGACGATGCGGCGACAACGTGAGCGGCGGCAGCGGTTCCCGGGGCGCGGACTTGCACCGGCTTCCTGGCTGCGTCCTCGCAGCCTAGGCCGAGCGCTGTCACCAAGATTGTGCTTGCCGCCAGGAGCACCCGTCGCTTCATCTCTACTATGGTAAAGAGCAGGTCGCACCGCGGTCAACGCTTCTTCGCGGGTCGGTGTTGAGGGCCTTACTACCCCAAGCGACCTTGAAGCCATCGTTCCTTACCGGCCTCTCCTGCGATAGACTCGCGTGCGAGGTGAAATGCATGCAGCGCCGCTATCGGTTAGGGAAAAGTAGGATCCGCGTCATCGCCCTTGTCCTCGCGGTTTTTCTTTGCGGCCCGGCCCTTTCCGCGCCGCAAAAAGGCCTTTCTGTTGAGAAGCGGCATGCCATCGAACGAGCGGTTGCAAGCTTCATGTCCGCGAACAGCGTTCCTGGCCTTTCCGCTGCCGTTGTCCTCGACGGCAGACCCTGCTGGTCCGAGGGCTTTGGCATGGCCGACTTGGAGAATTACTCCCCGGCCACCTCTGCGACGCTGTTTCGTTTAGGGTCCATTTCGAAACCCATCTCCGCGACGGCGGTGCTCGAGCTTTGGGAGCGCGGCAAGCTGGACCTAGACGCTCCTGTGCAAAAATATTGTCCGGCGTTCCCGGCCAAGGAATGGCCCATCACTACGCGGGAATTGCTCGGACACCTCGGCGGTATCCGCCACTACAACCCGGACGGAAAAGGCGACGTTGCCGAAGATAGTGCCCGGCATTTCGCCGGCATGCAAGAGTCGCTGCCGCTGTTTGCGAGCGATCCGCTGGTAGCGAAGCCTGGTACGAAGTTCCACTATTCGACCTATGGTTACACCCTGCTGGGTTGCGTTCTTGAGGGCGCAGCCTCGGAGAAATTCATCGACTTCCTGCGCAAGAATGTCTTTGAGCCTGCCGGGATGGAACAGACGCGCGACGATGATTTCTTCACCGTGGTTGCTCACCGCGCGCGCTGGTATCACCAGGATCGAGGCGGTGTCGTGCGCAACGCCGGCGTTCTCGACTCCAGCTACAAAATCCCAGGCGGCGGACTGATCTCTTCGGCGGACGACATGGCGAACTTTGAGGCGGCCGTACTTGCCGACAAGCTCCTCAAGGGCGCCACTCGCGACCTCATGTGGACTTCCCTCAAGACTGCGGATGGAAAAGAAACCGGCTACGGTCTCGGCTGGGGAATCATGGACAAGTTCGGCCTGCACATTCTGGCGCATACCGGAGGCCAGCAGGGAACCAGCACGGCCTTTGCGGTCGTTCCGGCCCGCAACGCCGGCGTCGTGGTGCTGTGCAATCTGGATAGCGTGGATGTGGATCAGCTTGCCATGAACATCCTGCGCATCGCCTTGGATGTGCCGGAGAACACGCCCTAGCGCCCCGCCCACCCGGAACTACGGCCAGTTCGCGTAGATCGTGTCCATCGGGCCGCCGGACCAGTATTCGTAGAACTTCCCGTCGCACGGCTTCAGGCAATCGCCGTATTTTCCTTTGAAGTAGCGGCCCCAGTGCGGACGACTCCCGTCCGCGTCGCAAAAGTCGTACTCCTCGGAGAGTCCCCAGGAGCTGAACACCCGGCCGGACTTCTTCATGATATTCGGATCGGCGGCAAGAGAGGCAATCGCGCGCCCGGCGAAGAGCGGCGTCTCGGAACTGATGTAGTCCGGATTCTTTCTTACGGCGTCACGCCAGTTCGCCTCGCTGACTCCGAAGTGTTCGAGCATGATCTCTGAACGCAGGAAGCCGGGCGTTAAGGCGATTGCCGCCACGTTTTTTCTCCGCAGTTCGCGCGCCATGGCAAACGCCTGGCGGATCACTGTCGTTTTGATCATGTCGAAAAAGAGGTTTCCGCGGTAGACAAAGGAATCGCCATCTCCGATTTCCACGATCAGTCCGCTTTGCGCCTTGTCTTTGGCCGCCGTTTCGATGAGCAGGGGAGCGGCAAAATGACTGGTGATGATATGCGTGTCGACGGCGTTGCGGAACATGGCGAAGCCGCGGTTTAGGTCTGTCTGCCAGAACGCTTTCCCGAATTCATGCTCCGCGCTTTCCGATATATCATTGACGAGCACGTGCAATTCACCCTGCTCGCGCCGGATGCTCGAGATCAGGTTCTCGACCTTATCCGGTTCCAGATGGTCGACCACCACCGGGATTCCTTTTCCGCCGCGCGCACTGACCATGTCCGCCGTTTCTTCGATGGTCTCCGGGCGGTTCCTGTAGTAGTCCTCCGGCAGGGCCTTCCTTGCTTCCGCCGCGCCGCGCCGCGGGATTTCGGTCTTCTCTGTGCGCGTGCTGCGGCCCGTGCAGTAGACCGTTGCGCCCGCTTGGCCGAGCGCCAGCGCCGTGCCACGTCCCACGCCGCGCGTAGCACCCGCAACGAGCGCGACGCGGCCCTTCAGATCTGGCGGCCGATAGGAAGAATCCGGTGAGGTCACAGCACACCTCGCGACGGAGATGCTCAATAATAAATAATCATTCATTAATGTCAAGTGGAAAATAAACGTTCATTCAGTTACTCTGGCAGCCGGGATTTGTCACCGCGGGGCTTCACCTGCGGCAACTCCTGTCGGCAATGTCGCCCCGTCCTCGCGAAACATCGGATGAAGAAATTCTGGCTGCGGCGGCACGCGCCATGCAACGCTACAGCCCTGCACAGCTTACGCTCGCTCATGTCGCGCGGGAAGCGGGGGTCGTCCCCGCCACGCTGATCCAGCGCTTTGGCACAAAACGAGGCTTATTATTGGCGGTAGCGGGCACCGCTCCTGCCGCTGTCCCGCAGCAATTTGCCGCCGCGCGGGGAAAGTACCGGTCACCGCTAAAGACCCTGGTCGAACTCTATGCGGCCTGCAGCGACTTTGCTTCCACTCCCGAGTCCCTGGCCAACGGCTTGGCCTACCTACAGAATGACCTCACCGACCCTGAGTTTCGAGCCATCACGCTCGCGCAGTTCAAGGCGCTGCAGGCGGAAACTCGCAAGCTTCTCGACGAAGCCGTCGCGGCCCGCGAATTGATGAGCTGCGACACGGCCGAGCTTGCCCGGCTCATCCAGCAGGTCAATGGCGGCTCCATGCTCAATTGGGCCATCTTTCGCGAAGGTTCGCTCGCCGCTTGGCTCCGCCGCGACCTCGAAGCTCTCCTCGGCCCCTATCGGCGATCTGTCAAAAATTCGGAATCCAAAAACAGGCGAAGGAGGAAGCTCTCCTGAGGAAGAATCTTGCGGGCTTCTCCGGTGGCCGCTCTTCGGAATGGCTTAATGTTCAAGACCAAAAAGAAACTATTTGGTAGTTCACCTTACGCCGTGTTACCATGTTTTTGCGTTTGTTGCTCTTGTATCGCCTTTGGGTAAGAAAGCGGTCGCAAGGTCACACTTGCGGCCTTTTTTTTGTGCGGCAGACCGCGTTGCGGTTGACGGACAAAGCTTGAAGACGGCCGTGGCTCTGACGAGGGGCGCGGGACTTGGGGCACCAGATAGCTTAGAGTAGTGCTCAGCCGTCACCCGGCTGACAGAAACGAGTAAAGCAGTGAATAAAGAACAGGGTACCGTGAAGTGGTTCAATGCCAGCAAGGGCTTTGGGTTCATCCAGCGCCAGAGCGGCGAGGACGTTTTCGTCCACTTCTCCGCCATTTTGGCTGATGGCTACAAGACACTGAACGATGGCCAGGCGGTTGAATTCGAAGTGACCAAGGGCCCCAAGGGTCTCCAGGCCACGAACGTACAGCCCCTCTAATTTCGCGTCACCAAGAATAAGAAAAGGGCGGCGCGGGTCCCCGCGCCGCCCTTTTTGTGTTTATCCACCGGAGATCGTGCCGGCCGGAACGCGGAAGATCACGCTATCGGACCACCGGCTCTTCGAGTTTCACCGCCCTTCTTGACGAGCGGTCCTTGATGAATCCGCGGGCGGCGAGCAATTCCGCGTTCAACAGGGCCGCGCCGGCCGCGCCGCGGAGAAGATTGTGTGAGAGCAGCGTAAGCTTCACGTCGTGAAGGGGGCACTCGCGGATGCGCCCGACCACTGCCGCCATTCCTCTTCCCGCTTCCACGTCGCGCCGCGGCTGCGGGCGGTTTTCTTCGTCCATCACAATCACCGGATGGCGCAACGCCGTCGGCAATGCAGCTAACTCCTGCTCCACTTCAAACGTCCGCAGCGCTTCGCGAACCTCCGCCAAAGACGCGATTTTTTTTAGTCCCAAGGATACGCATTCCAGGTGACCATCCAGTACCGCCACGCGATTGCAGTGCGCGCTGATGCCCAGTCCCGCCTCGATAAACCTCGTGCGGTCCCACTTGCCCAGCAGCTTTTGCGGTTCCGATTCCATCTTTTCCTCTTCGCCGCTGATGAAGGGCACCACATTGCCCTGAATATCCATGGATGCGACCCCGGGATATCCTGCGCCGGAAATGGCTTGCAAGGTGACCACGAAAATTCGCTCTAGGCCGAATGCGTCCGCCAGCGGCTTGAGCACCAGCACGAGACCTGCGGTTGAGCAATTCGGGTTGGTCACAATAAAGCCGGCATCGTAGCCCCGGTTTTTCTGTTGCACCGGAATTGCGGCGAGATGCGCCGCATTCACTTCGGGAATCAGTAGAGGCACATCCGGATCCATTCGGTGGTTCCTCGAATTGCTGACGACCGGATAGCCCGTGCGCGCAAAATCTTCTTCCACCGGCCCGGCGACGGAAGAGTCCAGCGCGGAAAAAACAAAATCGCATTCGAGCGACGGCTCGACCCCCTTCACGACCAGGCGGCGCGCCGGTTCGGGAATGGGTGTCTCGAGGTGCCAGCGAACGGCTTCCGAGTACGTCCTTCCCAACGATCGTTCCGAAGCGGCTACCTCCGTCAGTTCGAACCACGGATGTTCGGCGAGCAGATTCACCAGTCGTTGCCCAACAATGCCGGTCGCACCGAGAACTCCTGCGCGCCATTTTCTTCCGATGTTCTTGACGTTTTCCTGCTCCGTTTGCGACGTTTGGCCGTTGCTTCTGTCCCGAGCTTGCCGGTTCATGCCGCACCTCCCCACAGAAGCGCGTCCGAGAGGTCCCCTGGCGGCCCAATCCGCGTGCCGCGTGCCTTCGGATTGAACGTATTGCGCACCCACACCACCATTTCGCTTTCCGCGGCCAGCGGCAGCACCTTGGGGTGTAGCACTTTTGCGCCCCCTCGAGCCAGCGCATGCGCTTCGTCATAGCTCAATTCATGGAGAAGCCGAGCTTCCGCCGATTCTTGCGGATTTGCCGTGTAAATGCCGTCTACGTCCGTCCAGATCACCAATTCGTCGGCGTCCACCACGTAGGCGACAATGGCGCCCGAAAAATCCGAGCTGTTGCGGCCCAACGTGGTAATGCGCCCGTCGGGGGTGGCGCCGATGAACCCAGTAACGACCGGCACGGCTCCTTGCTTTAACAGTGGGAGGAGGATTTGCCGCCCGCGTTGCCGGCTTTGTTCCAGGTGTGGTTCGGCATCGCGAAAAGTGTCGCAGGTGAGCACAAATTCCGATGAAGTCACCGGCACCGAGGCGAGCTCGAGCTTTTGCAGCGCCCGAGCGAAGAGCCGGGCGCTGAACCGTTCCCCGAAGGAGGCCAGGCGGTCAGAAGACTCGGCGCTGGCGGCACCATCCTTCCAACTGAGAACGTCGTCGAGCAGGTCGTGGCCGAGCATTTCGAGTTCGTGGCGCAAACGGCGATCGGTTTCTTCGTCAAGCCGCAGGTCCTCGAGCACTTCCCGATGCAGTTCCCAGACAAGTTCCGCTTCCCGCCGCGCGTGGGCCAGCTTGCCGGCAAGCAGCGCTTTTTCGATCGATAGCAGGTGGTCGGTCACGCCTTTCATGGCGGAAACCACCACCGCCACCTGCGATGCCTTGGCCGCCTGCCGCACGAGCCTCGCTGCATGGAGCATGCGCTCGGCCCCCAGCAGCGAGCTTCCGCCAAACTTAAACGCGACTACCTTGCTGCGCCATTCGCCGACCCCGCCGCGGCAAAGCGCTTCCCTTTGGCGCGCGGCGGGGCTAGGCTCTGAGGCCTCTTCCAATACATTTTCCTGATCCATGTCCTGCGCTCCTCCGGTTTCCATTCTCAAGTCCGGCGGCTGAAGCGTCTCTCTGGAGGGGGCTTAAAAGAAGAAACCCACCGCCAGGTTTGCTTCCGGCGGTGGGTTGGAAACTTTTCTTAGCTTGTTAGCTGTTTCTCCCGTCGCCCGAAGCGCAAATAGTCTTCCTAGTCGTAGTCGACATGGACTTCATTCGCTTCGTGGCGATGGTGATCATTACAGCGATATTCTAACCGATCTTTTGCCCGAAAGAAAGCTCCTTTTTGGTCTCGGTTTACCAGATGCGCCGTAACGTTCCCTACTTGAGAACGGCGATATCGGACTCATGTCTATATGTCTTGAAGATGTGCGTGCGTGACGCTCGATGCAGCACTCTCTCCGGACTTGCCGGGACTCCCGACGAGAGGGCAAGTGCTCTTCAACTGTAGGATGCCGAGGACTTCAGAAGGATATTCAAATCGTCGGGATGAATCGCGCAAAGCTGAGCGTCTTCGCGTTCGATGCTCCCGCTGCGGATGAGCGTTACCAAGGATTCCTCCA
>Ga0182039_10000522_pt1 | contig 19785 bp, 20 predicted proteins | sample sta12Can44000111_FD_125975 | JGI IMG/M metagenome (GOLD analysis project Ga0182039, IMG submission 125975) | Lab enrichment of tropical soil microbial communities from Luquillo Experimental Forest, Puerto Rico - statanox.12C.anox.44.000.111 | ecosystem: Environmental > Terrestrial > Soil >...
ACAACTAGTCTTTGGAGTCGGTGATCGTGTCTTCTTCTTCGGTCTCGCCGCCCTCATCCTCAGTCAAACCGAATAAGGAGGTGACCGGTTGCCTGATGCGCGCCGCCTTCTTTTGCTTCTCGATCTGAGTCTGGCACTCCACGGTAAAGCGAGCGAAAGGGATCGCCTCCAATCGGGCGTGTGGGATTGGTTTGCCAGACATTTCGCAAATTCCATAGGTACCGGCGTCTACGCGTTTGAGCGCTTCCTCGATCTCGTACAGCGCATCTTGCTCCTGCGAAAGCAGACTAAGAGCGAAATCGCGATCGTAGGCATCGCTACCGGCGTCAGCTTGATGCATTCCAAAAGCGGACGCCTCGCTTCCCTCGGCTCGCGAACGGAGCGTGTCCCGCGACACGCCCATCATGGAATCGAGGAGGCTATCGCGGAGCTGCAACAGCTTGCTTTTCTGTTTACGCAGGAAAAGCGGAAGATTCTCGTCGCCCTCTTCAAGGCTGGAGTCTACCTGCTCTTGCTGTACTTCCTCAGGTTCCACCTGCCCATTATCGGACGTCATGTCCTTCTTTTGTGCTTTTGATTTCGCCATAGGTTCAACGGACAACGCCGGCTGCTCACCAAGCGCCCCAACAAGGAGGCGAACATATACTGGCAATTGTTTTGCTACGCAAGAGGAAAGATAGGTGCATCAGGAACTTGCGCTGGAGTACCGGTTCAGAGCAAATCTCCAGAGGATTCTGGAACAAACCAACATCAAGCCAGAGGCGAGCATCAGGTGGCCAATCAGCAACCATGGAGTGGTCGAAGCGTTCATTAAGACACGCGCAGGAACGTTTGTCACGACGATGACGGGGATTAGCCAACTGAATACGAATTTAACGGTTCCCTTAAAGACCGCATCGGGATAGCGGGCGAGATTCATGATGCTGTAATAGCCCCAAATCAGGCCTTGTGCCCGGACGATCCAAAAGCTCATAACGGCCAAGCCGAACATAATGGCGTAGTGGATCGTAACACCAAGCAATATTGTAGCAAGATAAAGCATGACTTGGCCGATACCGGGCACAACGTGCAGCCGAAACAGTGAGTAGCTCACAAAAGCGATTCCAATCAGCGCGTTCACGATGCTGTCCAAACCGAATTGACGCAACGAAGTGATGAATTGGCCGTCTACAGGTTGCAGCAAGACAAAGTCAAGTTTACCGGTTCGCACAAGTTCGGGCAGGTTCACAAGATTGCTATAAAAAAAAGCCTGGAAAAATTGACTGACTATCTGGTGCGTCCCGACAAGCAGTACCATTTGCCATTTCGTCCAATCGCCGATGCTCTCCACCTTGCTGAATATTACTTGTATAAAAACAAGCTGACCGACGAACCAAAGAGATTCGACGACCATCCACAGAAGAAAATTCAGCTTGAAACTCATCTCCCGAATGAGTGAGTTGCGGAATAGAACCGCGTAAACTGAGAGGTATTTCTGCACAGCAGCCATGTGGGGAGGACACGGAGCCGGAGATATTACCACAGAGGCACAGAGGACACAAAGGATACAGAATTCAGAATACAGAATTCAGAAGTCAGAAAGGTCGCAACTGCGAACCCCAAACTCCGAACTCCGAACCCCAGTGAACGGTGAACGGCGAACGGTGACCGCCTCAAATCGTGCGGCAGAATTCTTCGAAACGATCCATCCCTTTCTTGATCACATCCAGACTAGTGGCATAGCTGAAACGAACAGTTCGATCATCGCCAAACGCGATACCGGGAACGATCGCTACGTTCGCCTTGCTCAAGAGGCGGTCCGCGAAATTCTGAGAGGTGAGCCCAAGCCTGCTGATGTTGACAAGAACATAAAACGCACCCTGCGGGCGGACAATGCTGACATGTTCCATCTTGGCGAAGCGATCCAGCATATACTCGCGGCGGAGATTAAATTCATCCCTCATATCGATCACCGGTTGTTGGTCTCCCTTAAGAGCTGCGACGGCCCCCTTCTGCGCGAAGGAACATGCGTTTGAGGTGCTATGACTCTGGATCGAGTCGATTGCCTTGGCAATTGACTCGGGAGCGCCCAGATAACCCAGACGCCAACCTGTCATCGCATAGGATTTGCTGAATCCGTTCACCGTAATGCTCAGATCGTAGTACTCCCGACCCAGCGACCCGATGCTGAAATGTTCCGCCCCGTCGTACACGAGTTTCTCGTAGATCTCGTCTGAGAGGATCAGTATCTCCTCTTCCGCAGCGACCTCCGCGAGTGCTTGAAGTTCCTTTTTCGAGTAGACGGCTCCGGTCGGATTGCCCGGACTATTAAGGATGATCATCTTGGTGCGCGGCGTCATTGCGTTCTCGAATTGTTCTGCCGTTAGCTTCCAGCCATTTTCCTCGCTTGTTTGAACGATGACGGGGTCGGCGCCGGCCAGTCGAACCATTTCTGGATAGCTCAACCAATAAGGAGCCGGAATGATGACTTCGTCACCCGGCTGGCAAGTTGCCAGAATCGCGTTGTAACAGGAATGCTTTGCTCCGTCGCTTACGATGATTTGCGAAGGCTTATAGTCCATTCCATTGTCGGCTAGGAACTTCTCAGCAATTGCCTGGCGCAGTTCCGGAATGCCGGAACTGGGAGTGTACTTTGTAAAACCGGCTTCAAGTGATGCGATCGCGGCGGCCTTAATGTGTTCGGGAGTATCAAAATCAGGCTCACCTGCTCCGAAGCTGCAAACATCGATCCCTTCGGATTTCATCGCCTTGGCCTTGCTGTCGATCGAAAGGGTGAGGGACGGAGTTAGGCTGGTGGCTCTAGAGGAAAGTTGCATAAAAGACTCTTTTCAGGACTACATGGCCCTTCCTGTCTTTTCAACCAAGGATTTTCAACGAAGTTTTTCGCCCTTCCTTGCCAAGAGCGTTACCCATTTTCCCCGGATGCGCATGCGCTCAATCTGTCCTTTCATTTGCCCAATGACCTCGACGACCGCTTCAACCTGATCACGCATGACCCCTGAGACGATGATGCTGCCGGCCGGTTTGATCGCCTGCCAGAGGTTGGCAGCGGCTGAGCAGAATAGTTCGCCGTAAAGATTCGCGGCGACAATGTCAAAAGGTTCTTCGATGCGATGTCTGAGAACATCAGCCCGAACCACTCGAAGGCGCTTTACACGGTTTGTGGAGGCGTTATCCCTGGCGATCCGGACAGCGACCGGATCGATGTCGAACGCCAGAACCTCCGATGCGCCAAGCTTGCGGGCGGCTATTGCAAGAATCCCTGTTCCGGTACCAGCATCGAGAAAAGTCCAGTCGCCGGACTTGGGCGCGATGTCGACCAGCATCCTGAGGCATCCGGCCGTAGTGGGGTGTTCCCCTGTGCCGAAAGCCAGATTAGCCGGAATATGAATTGTCTGTTGTTCCTGGGCACCGGAACCAGGTTCCAAATTCACAATGTGCAAACGACCACGAATCGATATCGGTTTTCTCAGAATGAAGTGCCGGACCCAATCCGCGCTTGAGTAGTTGAGGTGTCGAACCTCACCGCCCAGACACTTCTGAAGAATTATAGATTCGTCAGGGGTGATATCAAAAATTTCCAAGCGGATCCGGCGCGTCTTCGATATATGGGTAACCACCATTCTTTCGGGACCGAGAAACGCTAGTCTTTCCTGCCAGGAATCGGCCCATTTTTCGCTGCTCAATTTTCGCCAGACGAGCATCTTATCGATAAAACTTGCCTACTGAATGACGACTTCTTAGCGAGACCGCGTCTCAGACCGGCGAGATGCAGGCATCTGAACGTCGCGTTGGAAGCAGCGCCGATCGAGCGAGGCAGTCTCGCTAGAATTCTTGAAAAGCAAAACCACCTAATGATTAATGAGCGGTACAGAAAAAACTTGACTCATCCGCAAGCAGTTTTGCTTTTCAAGGATTCTAGAAGAGGACGCGTACATGATTCATCACATCGTACTGTACAAGCTCAGGCCGGAGCTCACTGCGGAGCAGATCGAGCAAATCCTAATCCAAACGCGAATACAGCTTCTGAAGATTTCGGTTGCGATGAACGTGCGATGCGGGAGACGGATCGACCAAGACAATGAATGGCCGTTTTTTTTTGCGGTTGAATTTGATTCCAAAGAACGTATGGCCATGTTCAAAGAGGATCCCGTCTATATTAAATTTGTCGAGGAGACGATCAAGCCGAATACCCGGCAATCACTGGTCCTGGATTACGAAACCGATCCCAAACGAAAATATCCCTGAATCTTTCTGCATGCGAAATCAATCTCTTCCGGTTCGATGCAGAATGGGGGAGTGAATGCCAGAACGTTGCCGTGTGGGCCTCCGCCCAGCAGAATAATTCCGTCTTTTAATGCAAGTCGTACCATTTTTGCCGCCAGTTGTGCATTTGGCGCGCCATCTTCGTCAATAATTTCCAATCCGGTCATGAGCCCGAGACCGCGCACATTTCCCTTGAGAGAAGAGATTTCTTCGTTAAGGCGCGCGCGCAGCCGATCTCCCAGGAAACGGACGCGCTGACCAACCGCCGGGTCAAGGTGGAGATTGATCGATGCGAGTGCTGCAGCGCACCCGATTGGATTGCCCAAAAAAGTTGTGGTGTGCAAAGCTTCACCTTGGGATTTGGGCCACGAATCCATCACTTCGGCTCGGCCGACACATGCAGAGAGCGGGTAGCCGGTCGTGAGTCCTTTGCCCAGGCAGATGATATCAGGAAAAACGTTAAACTGGTCGCTTGCGAACAAGGTGCCTGTACGATTGAACCCCGTGTAGATTTCGTCGAACACGAGGAGGATTTTGAACGTGTCGCACAGCTTGCGGAGCATCCGAAGAAAATCCAGTGGAGGAATTACTTCGCCGCCACGCCCCTGGCATGGTTCCACGACCATACATCCAATCGGCCGCTGGCGGATCGTTTGCACGATTTGATCTTCGATCGATTCAAGGCATGAACTCGCGCAGTTGGGGAAGCGAGAGCCATGCAGACGGTGCCCCTCGGTTCTTCCGAACGGGCACCGAAAACAATAGGGGTACGGTATCCAGCTGGTAAAGTCGCGAAGGTGCTGCTGAAACGGCTCGCGGAACCATGGAATTCCCATCAATTCAAGAGTGCCATAGCCCAGCCCATGATAGCCTCCCGTGAATGCGATGACCCCTGGTTTGCCGCTATGCAACAGGGAGGTTTTAATGGCAACCTCAACGGCCTCAAACCCGGAATTGCAAAGCGTTGTTTTTCCCGTGCCAAGTCCCCATCTCTCGCACGTAATCTCACTCAGTTTCTGGCATACAAGGACCTTGCTCTCGGTGGGATGAACATCTCCCATCGCGTGCATTAGCCTGGCCGACTGCAGGGCGATCGCTGATTGTACGGCAGGATGGGTGTGACCGTGAGCGGCAACCGCAAAACCGGCTGTGAGATCGAGAAAGCGGTTGCCGTCCACATCCCATACATTGCTTCCTGACGCCCGCTCCCAGAAAATTGGAAAATCGGGAGCAAGGAAGGTTACATTCCGATTTTCATACCGGGATAGCGTTGCGGCGAGCGCCAGGGAACGCTGCCCAGGGATCGCTGTGATGATTTGCGGCAACATCGTGGAACGATACCGGCGCCTCTGGTCCTCTTAGACCCTAACCGATAGCCGAAGGTCTGCAACAAGGCCGGAGGTCACGGAGGACAGATTCCCCACAGAGCCACAGCGCGGCACAGCCGCAACCAAATGCTCGTTCTCGTGCTTGTGCTCGAATGAGACAGGGGAAACTGCTCATGCGCTTCGATCCTGAACAACACCGGGTCCACGAGAGCGCAGCAGGCCTAGCTATCCCATTCGAGCACGAGCACGACGCCGGGCTGGCTTCGCGGTTACAAGGCGCTCACCATCACCCGCACGCCCAATTATCATCCCCCTTTCCCCCTCTTTCCTTCGTGTCCTCTGTGTCTCAGTGGTGAAATCCCCCTCCGTGCCCTTTACGCCGAACCAGGGGTTCGATGACGCAACAAATTGCCGTACAGTTTCGTGAACGCGGCTGCCGATTCATGCCAAGACATGTCGATTTTCTGCGCGCGTGCCGCGAGTTGTGACCAGAGATCTGGCCGCTGATAAAGCTCGTTCACCCGTCGTATGGAATCTGGTAACGCCCTGGGAGAAAGATCGGAGTAAATGAATCCATTGCCTGAATCGGTGGCTGGATCGTAATCGGAAACAATCTGATTGATCCCTCCGCGAAATTTCGCCACAGGCAAGGTTGCATATCGCATTGCCGCAAGGGTTGTGATCGCACGAAATCCAAGCGATGAAGGAAGCAGCACTGCGTCGGCACCGCCCAACGCAAGTTTCTGGATTCTCGCGTCAGCGTCCGGTAGATAGGAAAAGCGGGTCGGATATTTTCGTTCTGCCACAATCACGTCCGCCAGATCCGCTTCAGGAGCTTTTCCGGTAACGATAAGGCAGGTGTTAGAGGTAAGAATTAAATCGAGGAAGGCTTTGACGGCAGCAAACGCCGCATCGTCCTGTGGCTCGATCGGCAGAGTATACAAAACCCCGTTCACATTCTTTTCGAGGCTAAGTTCTTCGAGAACCGCCCGACGACAGCTCGGCTTGCCGTCGTCAGACTGCCCGTGCTTTCCAAGCAGCGTTTCGAGTGGAGGATTCGTCTCAGCGTAGTCAACCCCGTGCGGAATTCCAAAGGTCTTATAGTGATTTTCCCGAAGAACCGCATCGAGACCAAAACTATGTTGAACGGTGAATGCTTCGAAAAGGGCCGTCTCTCCCGGCAACGTAACTGCGTCCGCGTGTAAGATACCGCCTTTGAGAAAGTTAAGCCGCCCGTAAAACTCGACTCCGCCAGGGCTGAAGTAGGAGCCGGGCAAATTGGTCAGCGCAAAATCAAAACTCCAGAACGAGCCTTGATGTTCCAGGTTGTGAATTGTGAGGGTGGTCCGGAATGGTAACTGCCGGTCACGCACAAATACCGGGACCAGAGCAACCGGCCAATCGTGGCAATGGATGATCTCCGGAGATGGAGCAAGCCTTTGCGCGAGTTCAACAACGACTTTTGACAAGAAAATGAACCGTTCAGCGTTATCGTCATACGCCCTGCCATCGCTGCCGTAGAGGCCGGTGCGATCAAAATATTCGTCACGGCGGACCATGAATACCTCTATCCCGTCCGAGTTGGTTGTCTGCAGAATATCGGCAATGGTGCGTTTGCCCCCGAGATTCACCTGGAACTCGAGACCGGTCGGCCGAATATCCTGTTTGCTTTCGTGAACGGTCCGATACAATGGCATGACTACTCTGACGTCATGACCGAAACGCTTCAGTTCGGCGGCAAGAACGCCGACTTGATCTCCCAGGTCGCCGGTGGAAGCGAGGGGAGAGAACTCACTGGTTGCCATTAAAATCTTCATGCAATAGACTCACTGGTTTAGAGGATTGTTGATTAACGGCCGATTTTTTAAAAATGTAAATCGAGCGGCAGCATTGGCGGTCCGCCCTGAAAATAGCGGTTGTGTCTTTGAAGTGAAAGACTCTTGTCAAAGGGCGGTGAGTTGCTAAGGTGCCGCATCTCGATCGAGAGCTATGACATTGGGCTCGCTTTTATCTGTAGATCAAATCATCCCCGAGATGATGGCCACCGAGCGGTGGGCGGCAATCGTGGAATTGATCGACCTCCTGGTGAATAAAGGCCGGGTACGGGTGTCTGACAGAGATTCGATTCTTGCAGCCCTTCGCCAGCGCGAGGAAACGATGAGTACCGGAATTGGCTTTGGCATTGCCATTCCGCATGCTTCCTCAAATTGCGTTAGCGAGGTGGTAGCTGCTTTTGGAAGATCTTCCACCGGTATCGAGTTTGATTCGCTGGACAACTCGCCGGTGAGATTCATTGTGCTTTTTGTTGTGCCCAAAGATCAATTTCAGGTTCACCTTAGAACGCTGGCTGCTATAGCCAAATTTTTGAACGACAAGAGCGTTCGCGAACAACTCGCCAAAGCGGGGTCGTCCGACGAGATTCTTGCCATATTCGACAATAAATCGCCGCGTGCTCAAGCCAGTTGAGGATGGCAACTGTCTCCGAGATTCTCCAGGAGCGGCTGCAAAATGCTCTGCAAACGCTAGGGATTTTCTCTGAGGAAGTTCCCCAATTGGCTCCTACGGCCGATGCGCGATTTGGCGACTATCAATCTAACGCCGCGATGGTCCTTGGGAAAAAACTAGGAGAGAATCCGCGAAAACTTGCAATTCGCATTGCAGAAGAGCTGTCCGCTCATGGCTTCGAATTCTTAGCGGAAAGTGCGGGCCCTGGCTTTATCAACTTCAGAATTACCGCCGAATTTCTTTCCGAACATCTCCTCCGTTTGGCTCTTGATGAGCGTTTGGGTGTTGAACGGGTAAAGCGCAAGCAAACGATTGTGATCGATTTCAGTTCGCCAAACATCGCGAAGCCGATGCACGTCGGACATATTCGGTCAACAATCCTTGGAGACGTCCTGGCAAGGGTAGCACGCTACCTGGGGCACCAGGTCATTACTGACAATCATCTCGGCGACTGGGGTACACAGTTTGGGAAAGTCATTTACGGATGGAAGCATCTTCTCAGTCCAGAGGGGTTGAAGAGCGATCCTGCCGCCGAAATGGTTCGGATTTACAGGGAAGCAGACAGACTGGCCAACGAAGATGCCGAAGTCTTGGAAGAGTGCAGAGCTGAACTAGTCAAACTTCAGCAGGGGGACCGGCAGAATCAAAGCATTTGGCAGCGGTGCGTTGATCTTTCGCGCAACGAATTTGGGAGGATCTACGATCTTTTGGAAATTCGGTTCGATCACCAATTGGGTGAAAGCTTCTACAACGCGGAGTTGCCCGACGTGGTTTGCAAGTTGCGTGACCGTGGCGTGGTAGAACTCAGCGAGGGAGCAATCGTTTATTGGGACCGGAGTCTTTCTCAAGATCCGTTTATTATTCAGAAATCAGATGGGGGATTCGGGTATGCTGCGACCGACGCGGCGACGCTCGAGTATCGGATGCAGCATTGGCACCCTGACGCTGTCTGGTATGTTGTCGGTGCCCCTCAGCATCTACATTTTCAACAACTATTCAGTCTCGCCCGGCGGCTCGGATACATGGTAGAGCTAGAGCATATCGCGTTTGGCAACATCCTGGGAGAAGATCGAAAGCTCATGAGAACCCGCTCGGGAGAATCCATTCCGCTGCTTGATCTGCTGCGCGAGGCAACGAGCCGCGCCGAGAAAATCGTCGCGGAAAAGAACCCCCATCTGGGCGAAACTGAGCGCGCAACAATCGGACGGATCGTTGGTCTGGGCGTAATTAGATATGCCGAACTTTCGCAGTACAGGATGTCTGACTACATATTCTCGTGGGATAAATTGTTGTCGCTTCAGGGGAACACGGCGCCCTATTTGCAGAATGCCTATGTTCGCAGCCGAGCCATTTTTCGAAAACTTGAAGTCCCTTTCAGCATGCCGGTGTCAATTGAGCTTCGCGATGATGCGGAGATCGCGCTGGCAAAGAAAATACTGCTGTTCCCCGACATGGTGCCGGCCATTCTGGATGGATTCAAGCCGAATATCCTTGCCACTTATCTGTACGAGTTGGCTGCGCAATTTCACGGGTTTTATGAATCGTGTCCAGTGTTGACAGCCGAAGGCAATACGCGCGAGACGCGACTGCTGCTATGCGACCTCTTCGCGCGGCTTTTGCAGACCGGATTGGGGCTTCTTGGAATTCAAGTACCGGAAAAGATGTAGTTAGAATGCTTGCGCCTGACTTAATCCAGGTAATCCCGGACTTAATTGCCAAATGGAAATGGGGCGCCTTCGCCCTCTCACGGCTCATTCTGATGGCAGCGAAAGGCGTGTTATTTCGGAGACAGGGTGCTAGTATTCAGCGAGAAATCGAGTTAATTGTCAATGTATGCAGGATCGCGGTAAACACATAAGAAGCAATTTCGACTCGGCCCTTAATAGTCTGAAGAATGACGCGCTGATGATGTCCAGCCTGACCGAGCGCCTCCTTGACAACGCGATCCAGGGCCTCCTCAAACGGGATAGCGATCTTTGTAATCTCACCATTGCCGATGACGAAGAAGTCGATGTGCTTGAAAAGCAGATCGACAAGGAGGGAATCGAGATCATGATTCGATTTCAGCCCGTCGCGTGCGATATGCGCGAAGTCATCTCGACGATGAAGCTCAGCGCCAACCTCGAGCGAATTGCGGATCAATCGGTTGTTATTGCGCGGCGTGCGAAAAAGCTGAATCGGAGACCGGCGGTCCACGAGGTATTTCTCGTCGAGCCTCTTTACAGAGTGGCGCTTGGCCTTTTTCGCGATAGCCTTCAGGCATTTATCGATGGCAATTCGGAATTAGCTCTCGGGCTGAAGGCCAGAGATCGAGAACTTGACGGTCTAAATGCCGAATTGGATGATAGGCTAACCGAACAAATGGGCCTCAATCCGGAGCAAGTGCCTTCCTTCCTCGATATTATTTTTATCGCGCGCGCCCTGGAACGTGTCGGCGATCACGCGACAAACATCGCCGAAGATGCTTTTTGGCAAGCGCAAGCCGAGGATATTCGGCATACGTTCGGCGCCGTAAAAGAAGAATAACCAGCGAGGCCTCGCTAGCCATGTTGGAATCCAAGTTGTCAAGCAAAACTGCTGTTGTTACCGGCGGGGCGGGTTTTTTGGGGTCGCACCTGTGTGATCGTCTGCTGGCGGAGGGATTTCGAGTCATCGCAATTGACAATTTTCTCACCGGTTCTTCGGACAACGTCGAACATCTTGCCGGCGATCCGAATTTTCGCTTGATGAGGCGCAACGTTTCAGAGTTCATATTTGTTCCGGGCGCCGTGGACTTTGTGTTCCATTTTGCGTCCCCGGCAAGTCCGATCGACTATCTGGAACATCCAATTCCGACGTTGAAGGTCGGCGCATTGGGGACTCACAATTCGCTCGGCCTGGCGAAGGACAAGGGCGCAAAGTTTCTTCTCGCATCCACTTCAGAATGTTACGGAGATCCTCTTGTGCACCCTCAGAACGAGGATTATTGGGGCAATGTCAATCCGATTGGACCGCGCGGCGTCTACGACGAAGCGAAGCGATTTGCCGAGGCGATGACGATGGCCTACCACCGTTTTCACGGGATCGACACCAAGATTGTTCGGATCTTTAACACGTACGGACCGAGAATGCGTCTTCGCGACGGGCGCGTAGTTCCCACCTTTATCAGCCAGGCTTTGAACAACGAGCCACTCACTATATTTGGGGATGGAAGTCAGACGCGGAGCTTCTGCTACGTTTCAGATTTGATTGAGGGGATCTTTCGCTTGGCGATGAGCGATCAGCATGGACCCATAAATATCGGGAACCCGATGGAAATGACGATTAAACAGTTCGCGGAAAGAATTCTCTCCATTACTGGTGCGACTGGTGGCATCACATTTAAGGAACTTCCCGTCGATGACCCTAAGGTGCGACAACCGGATATAACCCGGGCGCGGAAACTATTCGGCTGGGAGCCGAAAATTGATTTTGATACCGGTATTCGGACGACGATCGATTATTTTCGCAAAAAATTGAAGTTCTAGCGAGGGCCGCGTTCTTGGACCGGCATAGCTAAGGGTCTCGGGCTCGGGTCGAAAGTAGCGCCGGGTTGGGCGAAGGCGGCCCGGCACGGCGGTCTTGCAATGGCTGCGATTGGAATCACAGGAGGTGTTGCGACGGGCAAATCCACGGTATCCAGATTATTATTTCAGCGGCTTAAGACTAGATTGGCTGTCGAGCTATTCAGTTCAGATTTCGAAGCCAGAAGATTGACGGACAGCGATTTCGTTGTACAAGAGGAGATTAAATCGGCTTTCGGTGTTCAAGTATGCGATTCCGAAGGTAATCTCGCCCGAGACCGGATACGAGACTTGGTGTTCCACGATGCCGCTGCGCGCAAGATTTTGGAATCCATTCTCCATCCCAGGATTCGAGAGGCGTGGATTAGCCGTACCAAAGGAGATGGGCTGCTTCTTGCGGAGATACCGCTGCTTTACGAGACCGGTGCAGAATCATATTTTGACCGAATAATCGTCACTGCTTGCGGCCGCGGCTCACAACTCGAGAGAATCATATCCGAACGGCATCTTTCGCGCGAGCTAGCGGAAAACATCATCCAGTCGCAGATGAATCTCGAAGAAAAGATCCGTCGCGCAGATTGGGTTGTGTGGACGGATTGTCCCGCTGAAATCACAAGGCAACAGATAGAACTGATATTTCAACAGGTTATTGAATGCTATGGAGGAGCCAGCTACTGAACCGACTGTATTGCCTGGTTCAGAATTTTTCACTGAGAACGGTACGCTGCTTGAACTGGACAGCCTGCATCGGCTTACTCACCCGGTCTTGCTTGAACTTGCCAGGCAGTTCAATCTTCGCGTTTCTCATGAGCGGACCCGGCACCAGCTAATTTTTGACCTTCTCAAAGCCTACTCGAGCCGGGGTCTGCTTTTGATCGGTGAGGGAATGCTGGAACTCACGAATGAGAGCTACGGATTTCTTCGGTGGGAACGCTACAATTTTACGCCCTGTCCCGAAGATGTGTACGTATCAGCCGCAATTCTTAAGAAGCACGGAATTCGGCCCGGAAACAAGGTCAGAGGATACATCCGTGGACCGAAGGAAAAAGAGAAATTTGTGGCGCTCGAACAGGTGATCAGCGTGGAAGGGATCCCTTTGGAGGCGTGGAACGAACCGAAGCATTTCGATCAGCTTACGGCGCTTTTTCCCGACAAACGCATCCTGCTTGAGAATCCTAAAACGCGTAGTGTAAGCCCTCGAGCGGTTGATTTGATTGCTCCTTTGGGACGTGGCCAGCGGGGATTGATTGTCGCCGCGCCGAGAACGGGAAAGACGATCCTGCTCAAGGATATTGCGCTGGCAATTCGCGCAAATTCCCCCGACGTTCACCTGATTCTACTCCTCGTCGATGAACGGCCCGAAGAGGTCACAGACCTAAGGCAATGCTTGGATTGCGAGATATTCAGCTCCACTTTTGACGAGAGCCCGACACGACATGTTCAGGTAGCCGAACTCGTAAGTGAAAGAGCGAAACGATTGGTGGAGCTCAAAAAGGATGTAGTCATCCTTCTGGATAGCATCACGCGGTTGGCGAGGGGATATAACGCACTTCAGCCCGGGAAGGGACGCATCATGTCCGGAGGGGTGGAAGCCAAGGCTCTTCTGAAACCGAAGCGTTTCTTCGGCGCGGCACGTAATTGTGAGGAAGGAGGCAGCCTCACTATCCTGGCAACGGCCCTGGTCGAGACAGAGAGCCGCATGGACGAGGTGATTTTCGAGGAGTTCAAAGGAACCGGGAATATGGAGTTGCACCTCGACCGGACTCTGGTGGAGAAGCGGGTCTATCCCGCGATACACATTCTCAAATCCGGAACGCGTCGCGATGATCTTTTGTATCATCCGGATGAATTCCAACGCGTGACTCTTTTACGCAAGAAATTGGCGCAACTGCCGGCGATCGAGGCGATGGAAGTGCTTCTGAATACCTTGAAGGCGACGCGGACTAACGCAGAGCTGCTTTTGACCGCGCTTCGTTGACGCCTGAAGAAATTAGAGATGGATGAGCTTTTTTCAGGATCGAGAAATTTGAGCAACTTATCGGGCTTAGTTGAGGAGTGCAGAGGGAGGATGATTGTGGCGTTCCATGAGTAGTTTCGACGTGTTGATCATCACTACCGACGCGGTTCTCGATAAGTGGTGCGAAGCCTTGGAAACTGAAGATTCAGTCGCCGTTGATACGGAAGGCGACAGTCTGCACTGCTATTTCGAAAAGCTTTGTCTGATTCAGATCGCCTCACGCTCTCAGAACGTCCTGGTGGACCCCCTTGAGCCCCTGGATTTTTCGAAATTCAATGCGGTCCTCTCGAAGCGTCAAATCACACTTCATGGATGCGACTACGACCTGCGCATGCTGCGGCGGGGTATAAATTTTACTCCCGGCGAAGTTTTCGATACCTATATTGCGGCTCGTTTAGTCGGCCTGAAGGAGGTAGGCCTCGCATCGCTGGTGAAGGAGTTTTTCGGGATTGACCTTCCCAAGTCTTCTCAGAAGGCGAACTGGGCGAAGCGCCCGCTCACGCAACCGATGATCGAATATGCGATTAATGATACCCTCTACCTTGTGGAACTGGGCGAACGCTTGACCGAACGCTTGTATGCGCTCGGGCGTTGGGGTTGGTTTCAGGAAAGTTGCCTTAGAGCAGTAGCGGCGGCTGCTGAGGACCGGCAAAAGGATCCAGAACGAGTTTGGAAAATTCCCGGGAGCTCGGGTCTTCAGGGTATATCGCTGGCAGTCTTAAAGGCTCTCTGGCATTGGCGCGACGAAGAGGCGAAAAACGCCGATCGACCGAGTTTTCAGGTTTTGCGGAACGAAGAACTGCTCGAACTTGCCAAATCCGCCGGAGAAGCGCGTGTGCGAGTTCCGCAAAGCGTCCAGGGCTCAAGGCGCAAACGTTTGAACAGCGCGTTGCAACAGGCTCTGGCTCTTCCCGAATCGGAATGGCCGCCTCGTATACGGCTGCCAAAAAACCATGCTACGAGCGAGCAGGAACAGCGTTTTCAGTGGCTGAAAAATCGCAGGGATCGTATTGCAGAGGGGCTGAATCTAGACCCGGGCGTCCTCGCTCCGCGCCAGGCGCTTGAGCGAATTTCACGAGACACCGAAGAGGCACAAAACGCACTAATGCGCTGGCAGCGACAGCTATTGGGACTATAGCAATGATTATTGTCACCCGACCCGACGCGACCGAGGAACAGATCGATTATATCACCGCACGCATTCGTTCCTGGGGACTGAAGGCTGAGATCAGCCGCGGCGAGATGCGCGTCGTTATCGGCGTTATCGGTCCTGAAGATAAAATCCGAGAGAAACCGTTGGGCGCCTTTCCAGGCGTAGAGTCCGTTACTCCCGTACTGAAACCGTATAAACTTGTTTCTTACGAATTTCGCGGGAGATATTCCCACGTTCAGATTGGAGACGTAGTCGTTGGGGCCAAGGAGTTTGTTGTCATGGCCGGACCTTGCTCCGTCGAAAGCGAATCGCAGGTTACAACGATTGCGAAGGAAGTGCGGAAAGCTGGCGCAAGGATATTACGTGGCGGCGCATTCAAACCCAGGACTTCTCCTTACAGTTTTCAGGGACTCGGCAAACTTGGACTACAGTTTCTCGCGGAGGCGCGGCATGAGACCGGGATGCCTGTAATTACCGAAGTGATGGATACCAAGGACCTGGATCTGGTCTGCGCGTATGCTGATTGCCTTCAAGTTGGCGCCAGGAACATGCAGAACTTTTCGCTCTTGAGAGAAGTCGGCCGCACGAAATTACCTGTGATGCTCAAAAGAGGTATGGCTGCCACTATCAAGGATTTGCTGATGAGCGCCGAATACATATTAAGCGAGGGTAATTTTAATGTGTTGCTCTGCGAACGCGGAATTCGCACTTTCGAGACTATGACTCGGAATACGCTGGACCTGAACGCTGTTCCCGTACTAAAGGCCGAGACGCATCTGCCGGTCGTTGTTGACCCAACGCATGGAATTGGCCTCCGCGAGTTCATTCCGTCGATGGCTCTTGCAGCAGTTGCGGCTGGTGCAGACTCCATTATGGTAGAGGTTCATAATGCTCCCGAGCAAGCAAAGAGCGATGGAGAACAGGCTTTGCTCCCCAGGGATTTTGAGGATTTGGTCGGACGCGTTCGACGCGTGGCTGCGGCGATTGGCCGGGAAATGTAGTGTTTCCGGTGGACGGGAGATTTTTGAGCTATCCCTCACCCGCATTTTTGGTTCTCCGTTGGTCAGTCGTCGTCGCCGCAACCGTCTCGGCAGTTTCCCGAGCAGCGGCGACGGTGCGCTGTGGGTCTCTCTGCTCGTCAGCATCCTGGCGTTTTTTCCTCAACCCGGACCGGCTCGCCAGCGAGGCGCCGACGCCTCATTTGATAGTGCGGTACAGGCCTTTAACGCGGGCCGGCTAGAGGATGCTGAGAGGCTCGCAGATGCCGCAGGAGAAGCCAATCCGAAAAGGCCCGACATTTGGAATCTTCGTGGGGCGATATTCGCTAGGCAGAAGCGCTACGACCAGGCCGTAGAACAATTCAACGCAGCGCTTGCGATTGATCCGAACTTTTATCAGGCCAAGCTGAACCTTGCTGAGGTGAATCTCTACCAGGGGAAATACGCCGAAGCCGCGAAACATTACGAAGAACTACGGAAGCTTGATCCTGATTCAGAACTGCTTCAGTTCAAACTCATCCTTTGCGCACTCCTTTCCGGAGATGCCACCAGGGCAGCAACCATGGCCGACATCATGAATTTTCCAGGAAAAACCCCCGCCTACTATTACGCGCGGGCGGCCATTGCCCTTAAGCGAGGAAATAAGGAAAGCGCCCAAAAATACTTTAGCAATGTCAAAAGATATTATTCCGAGGAGCAATGCGCATATTTCGCACGGTCGCTGAAAGATCTTGACCTTATTGATCCTAACTCGATTGACCAGGCAAAATCACAGGGTCAACCGTCCATAAAAAAGACCGATGAAAACTAAGGAGCGCGTCCAAAGCATCATTCAGAAACTTGAAGAAGCTTATCCGAATGCGCATTGCGAACTGGAATTTGAGACGCCCTTTCAGCTCTTGGTTGCCACGATTCTTTCGGCGCAGTGCACCGACAAACGAGTCAACATCGTAACGCGCAGCCTGTTTCAAAAGTATCGCACCCCGAAAGACTTTGCCGAGGCGGGGCAAACTGAACTGGAGAATGAGATCAAGACCACAGGATTTTATAGGAATAAGGCAAAGAATCTGCGCGCCATGGCTCGGGACCTGCAGGAACTCTACAAGGGAGAGGTTCCCCGTTCCATGTCCGAGTTGGTCAAGCTTGCGGGTGTTGGCCGAAAGACCGCGAATGTGGTACTTGGAAACGCCTTTTCTCTCCAGGAAGGCATCGTGGTCGACACTCATGTCGCCCGACTTGCTCACCGGTTTCGGCTGACGACCAAGCGGGATGCCGAAAAAATCGAGGCGGACCTTATGCGACTGGTTCCCAGAACTCAGTGGACGAATTTCAGCCATTGGCTGATTTGGCATGGACGGCGTCGATGTTTTGCGCGAAACCCGGATTGTCCAAATTGTGAGGTCGGTCCCGTTTGTCCCAGCTTCGGCAAGTTCGTAAAGGGTGGCGCAGTGTGGAAACGGCGAAAAAAAGCAATTGCAAAGTAAGCGCGCAGAATTAGTAGCAGAGAACATTTGTTTGCAGGCGCAGCCTTTGTTTGTTTGCAGGTGCAGCCTTTGGCAAATTTTCTGGCGATCTTCTATTAATCTATGAGTTCAAAATCTCTCGAAGGCAAGGTTGGTGTTGTTTTTGGCGTCGCTAACAAACGCAGTATCGCTTGGGCAATCGCTCAGGCCTGGGCCGCGGCAGGGGCAAAGCTGATTTTTAATTATCAGGGGGAACGGCTAAAGGAAAATGTCGAGGATCTCGTTTCAACCTTTGGCTCGGATATTCCCTTATATCCTTGCGATGTGACGAGTGACTCGGAGATTTCGGAGTTTTTCCAAAAAGTTCGCAACCATACTGATCGTCTGGATCTGCTTCTGCATTCAGTCGCTTTTGCGCCGAAGGAAGCGTTGGAAGGAGAATTTCTTGCTACTTCGCGCGACGCATTTCTCGTTGCGCACAACATTAGCGCTTACTCACTTCTTGGACTGGCCAGGGAGGCTGTGCCGTTAATGACCCAAGGAGGAAGCATTCTGGCGATGACTTATTATGGCTCTGAGAAGGTTGTTCCACATTACAATGTCATGGGAGTGGCCAAAGCAAGCTTGGAAGCAACCGCCCGCTATCTAGCTAATGATCTGGGCCCGAAGAAGATCCGAGTCAATTGTATGAGTGCTGGTCCCGTACAAACGCTGGCGGCGCGCGGAATTGCCGGATTTACGACGATGCTCAAACATTACCAGGAACATGCCCCTCTGAAACGGAGTTGCGATCCCGCCGAACTCGGACATACGGGCGTTTTCCTGGCAAGCGACGGGGCAACGGCTATTACCGGTCAGGTCATTTACGTCGATGGTGGATACCAGATCATGGGAATGTGATTTCGGCTTTGGTAGCGCGGAAATCTCACGAGGGCTTTGGCTTGTGCGATTTTCGGGCTAATGGCGCCTTGAATGGATCTTTATCTGGAACTCTCCGCACTTCTGGGTGCTGGAATCGTCTCGAAAGACCAAACTCGACTAGAGGCGAACAGTCGTGACAAATGGTTTGCCAGCCACCTTCCCGACGTTGTCGTAGAGCCGAAATCAGCCGAACAGATTTCCAGATTGCTTCGTTTCGCGAACGAACGAAAAATACCGGTGACTGCGCGAGGCGCTGGTTACGGCTATGTTGGGGGGTGCGTTCCCCAGAACGGCGGCATCGCTCTGGCCCTGATCGGAATGAACCGGATAAAAGAGATTGCGGTAGCCGACGGTGTCGCGGTCGTCGAACCTGGTGTTATTACCGGCGATTTGCAGCGTGAAGCAAGAAATCATCGCCTGTTTTACCCACCGGATCCGGCGAGTCTGAAGAATAGCTCGATTGGTGGCAACATCGCGACGAATGCAGGGGGGCCGCGCTGCCTGAAGTACGGCGTAACGCGGCATTACGTCCTCGGACTGGAGGTCGTTTTGGCGGATGGAACGATTGTGCGGGTCGGCGGCCGAACACATAAGAATAAGACGGGTTTCGATCTTCTCGGCCTTTTCGTGGGGTCTGAAGGGATGCTGGGGATTGTGACGGAGGCAATTCTGCGATTGCTTCCTCTCCCCCCGGCCCGCGCCTCAATCTCGGCTGGCTTTCCAGCAGTAGAGGATGCTGCAGCCGCGGCCCAAATGATCTTGCTGAAAGGCTTTTTGCCTGCGGCATTGGAGATCGCGGATCGATTTACTCTGGAAGCGGCTCGCCGGCATTTGGGGCGGGAAATCGTACCTGAGGGGAACGCTCATCTGCTCCTTGATCTTGATGGGTATGAAGCCTCGGTTCGGTCAGAGACGGAGGCTCTAAGTGCGATCATCAGATCGCTTGGTGCTCTGACCCTTCACTCGGCGTTCGGCGAACAGGCTTGCGAAAGTCTGTGGGATCTTCGCCGTGGGTTTTCAGAATCGCTTAAGGCAACTGGGCTGACCAAATTGAACGAAGATGTTACGGTGCCAAGAGGCAAGCTTGTACAGCTCATGAAATTTGCTGGCGACTTGCAGGCGAAATACGGATTCCCGGTTGCCTGTTTCGGGCACGCCGGCGACGGAAACATTCACGTCAATGTCATGGTCGCGGATCCGGCTCACGGGGAAGTGCCTCAGGACATCGAAAGAGTATTAGATGATCTCTTCGGTTTTGTCATCGCATCAGGTGGCGCGATTACCGGAGAGCACGGAATCGGATTGGCCAAAAAGCGATGGTGGCCGCAAGCGGTCTCGTCGGAGTCTCTGCTGTTACATCAAACTGTAAAGCGGGCTCTCGATCCCGCAGGGATCCTCAACCCTGGTAAATTCCTTTAGTGGCCTCATTGACGCCAGTCGCCTCGGAGTTTTTCGCCGCGGAACCTATGTTAAGCCGGAGGTTGGCGCGTGGATCGCCGCGCAGCGGGTAAACAGATTAGCCCAGGCCGCCGTCGCTACGCTATGGCGCCCCTCATGTTGTGGTAGGTGACGCCAAAAAGCCAGCCGCGACG
>Ga0182039_10000529_pt1 | contig 19728 bp, 14 predicted proteins | sample sta12Can44000111_FD_125975 | JGI IMG/M metagenome (GOLD analysis project Ga0182039, IMG submission 125975) | Lab enrichment of tropical soil microbial communities from Luquillo Experimental Forest, Puerto Rico - statanox.12C.anox.44.000.111 | ecosystem: Environmental > Terrestrial > Soil >...
AGGCCGTTTCGGGGAAGAGGAAACGCTGGATTTCGGGCAGATCCTGGTTCCGTTCTCCGGTCTGGATGGTGATCTCGCCCGGATGGCTGCCCAGGGCTTCGGCGGCGTTGATCACCAGATTGGTGAGCAGCTGGGTCATCTCGCTACGGGCGGCGAAGACGATGGCTGGCTGGCTTTGTCCATGGTCGTGCCGCAAATGGGCGTTGTCCCCCGCCACGGCATGCAGGATATGCATGGTTTCCTCGACCATGGCCGGCAGGTCGATGGGTTGAGGCTCGGCATTGCGATGGCGCGAGAAGGCAAGAATCTGCTCGATCAGCGATTTGGCCTGCTGGCCGGCGGTGGTGATGTGCTGGGCATAGCGATGCAGGGGTGAAGCGTTCTCGGTGTCATCGACGATAAACTGGGCAAAGCCCAGGATGGCCCCCAGCAGATTGTTGAAGTCATGAACGACGCCGCCGGCCAGTTTTCCCAGCGCCTCCAGCTTGCGAGCTTCTTCCAGCTGGCTCTCCAGGCGGCGGCGCTCGGCGTCGCGGCGCTGGGCTTCGGTGATGTCGCGGATGATGCTGACCCGCCCGCCATAGGGCAGCCGGCGCATGCGCACCACGATCTGACGCCCACTTTCGATGCCGGGCGGATGGAGGGTGATCTCTCCTTGCCAGCTGCCGGTGCGCGCCAGTTCTTCAAGAGCGGTGCGGCGATAGTCGGGAAGCGGGGCGATCGTGCCTGAATCGCTCAGGTCCTGGAAAGTTCGCCCATGCATGCTCTGTGGCGCCGAGGCGCCGAACATGGCCGCCGCAGCCTGGTTGGCGTAGGTCACCACTTCGTCGGCGTCATAAAGGATGACACCGTCGGCGGCGATATCCACGCCGGCGATGATGTCGCGCAGGGATCGGATGCTGCTTTGCAGCTCCTCGGCCATCAGCTCTGTCGCATGATGGGTCAGTTTGTCATTGCGGTCATGCTGGTGATAGGCAGCGCCGACCAGGTCCAGCAGCGACCGGGCCGCCGCACTCTCGGGAACGAAGCCGGACTGGCGCAATTGCCGTTCCAGCAACGGATGCCATTCCGGGAAAGAAGCAGGCGGATCGTCCGGTTCGCTCATGACGCCAAGCTCGAATTCTGGTCTAGATCAGGTTTTGGCGCACGGCATCCAGCAGTTGTTCGGCGGTAAAGGGCTTTTTCAACACGGTGCGCGCGCCCAGCCGGCTGATGATGCCCGAAAACGGCTCGAAATGCCCTCTCATTCCGCCGGTCATGGCGATCATCGGGATGTCATAGCCCCAAAGATTGGCTTCGGACGCCAGCTGGAAGCCGTCCATGCCGGGCATGAAAATGTCGGTGATGATCAGATTGATATCGCCGTTCCCCAGTTGCGCCAGGCAGGCGGCGCCGTTCTCGACGGTCACGACTTCATAGCCTGCGCGCTCCAGGATGGTGGCGATCAGTTCCAGATGCAGCGGCTCGTCGTCGGCGACAATGATCCTTGTCATGAGCTGTCCAGGAAAGGAGGCGCGATTATCCTGAAAGGCTAGGGCAAACGGGTGTTTCTCCACATCCCGGCAGGCGGATATTCACAGACGGCAAAGGTATACGGCATAGGTATCCGACAAAAGTATGAAGTCTTTGTCCAGGGGAACGCATACTGAGGCGTGTCTTGTTTGCGCTTCCTTAAGTGAAGGATAATGCCACGTATTGTTGCGGGAATAGGGGGCGGCATCTTGCATATTTTGATCGCAGATGATCATCCGCTGTATTTGGCTGCAGTGCGGGATCAGATGGGGCGACTTTTCCCCGAAGCCTTGATCGAAGACGGGAAAAGCTTGGACGATGTTACCCAAAGTCTGGACCGCGAGAGCGGCTATGACTTGATTCTTCTCGACTATTCCATGCCGGGCATGAGTGGTCCGGTTTCGGTGCGCGCGGTCGTCGATGCCGCCCGGGGTGCGCCGGTGGTGGTGATGTCGGGGATCGCCCGGGCTCAGGACGTCAGCCAATGCATCGGCTGCGGCGCCAAGGGCTTCCTGCCTAAAACCCTCGACGGCAAGATTTTCGCCTCGGCACTGAACGTGGTGCTGGGCGGCGGTTCCTATCTGCCGGCGGAAATGTTCGCCATGCCGGTGTGCGAACCGGAGGTCAGGCGCGAAGCCCAGGCGATGTCCGCTCCTCTCTCCGTTCCCGCCGAGGATGGCGAGACGCCGGACGCACAATTCAGCGAACGCGAGCGGGCCATCATGGGAATGGTGGTGGCGGGCAAGTCCAACAAGGAAATCGCCCGTGTGCTCAATCTGCGGGAAGTGACCATCAAGGTCCAGCTGACCCACATCTACCGCAAGCTGGGAGCCAAGAATCGAGCCCAGGCGGCGACGCTGGTCAGTCTGGGGGGCGGACGCGGTGCCGTCTCCCACCACGGTCTGGCGGCGATGCCATAGGGCTTGGTCGGCCCGATATACCTTTGCCGCAAGTCGATAGACCTTCGCCGGCTCACGCGCTAATGGCGATTTGCTTAGTCTGAAATAAGATGAATAGGAGTAAACGGTATGGCGAAAACCATCCTCTGCGTCGACGATTCCGCGAGTGTCCGGCAGATGGTGAAGCTCACCCTGGCTGGCGCCGGCTACGACGTTTCCGAGGCCACCGACGGCAAGGATGCGTTGGGCAAGGCCGGGACGGGGGCCTACAACATGGTGGTTACCGACCTTAATATGCCGAACATGGACGGGCTGTCTTTGATCCGCGAGTTGCGCAAACTGCCGACCTATCGCGGCGTACCGATCATCTTCCTGACCACCGAGTCCGACGAGGGCAAGAAGGCCGAGGCCAAGCAGTCCGGAGCCACCGCCTGGATCACCAAGCCATTCAAGCAAGATCAGCTGCTGGCGGTGGTCAAGAAGGTGCTGGGCTGAGCTTTAGCCCCTGACCATTCATCACCACCGCCGGGTCAGGGATGGAGACGCCGATGACCGATCCAGAAGAAGGCCTTGAACGCCTCAGCCGCTCGGACTTCGCAAGGGTTGCGGACTTCATCAATCGCAACACCGGCATCCGGCTGCCGCCGGTTAAGAAGACCATGCTGGAAGGCCGCCTGCGCCGCCGCATGCGGGCCTTGGGGCTAGAGACGCTGTCGGCTTATTGCAACGCCTTCTTCGATGGTGGGGCGATGGCCAGCGAGTCGGTGCATCTGATCGACGCGGTCACCACCAACAAGACCGACTTCTTCCGGGAACGCCAGCATTTCTCTTATCTGACAGAAACCCTCTTGCCCCAGCTACGGGCCCAGGGGCGCGGCTGCAAGCTGTGGAGCGCCGCCTGCTCGATCGGGGCCGAGCCCTATACCCTGGCCATGGTGTTGAGCGAGTTCGTTCAGCATAACCCCGGCTTCGGTTTTTCGATCACCGCCAGCGATATCTCGACCGATGTGCTGGGCAAGGCGCGCCGCGCCATTTACCCCGAAGACATGATCGAGCCGGTGCCGATGATCCTGCGCCAGCGCTATCTGCTGCGCTCGAAGGAGGCCAGCCGAGGGTTGGTGCGGATGGGGCCGGAACTGCGGGCGTTGGTCAGCTTCAAGCAGATCAATCTGATTTCGGACAAATATCCGGTGGATCGCGATCACGACATCATCTTCTGCCGGAATTTGCTGATCTATTTCGAAAAGCCCACCCAAGAAGCGGTGGTGAACCGGCTTTGCCAATATCTGCGGCCGGGCGGTTATCTGTTCCTGGGGCATGCGGACAGCATCACCGGCATGAGCACGCCTTTGGAATGGTTGGGCAACTCCATCTATCGGCTGAAAAACAATGACGAAAAAAATCAAGGTGCTGGTCGTTGATGATTCGGCCAGCGTGCGTCAGACCCTGGTCTCTATTCTAGAGACGGATTCCGCCATCGAGGTGATCGGTTCGGCGATGGATCCTTATGCCGCCGCCCGGATCATTTCTCACGAGGCTCCGGACGTCATCACGCTTGATATCGAGATGCCGCGCATGGATGGCATCACCTTTCTGCGCAAGCTGATGACCCAGCATCCGATCCCGGTGGTGATCTGCTCGTCCCTGCCCGAAGAGGGTTCGGACACGCTGATGCAGGCGCTGGAGGCCGGCGCGGTCGAAGTGATCTTGAAGCCCAAAGTGGGGACGCGGGAGTTCCTAGAGGAATCGTCCCAGACCATTCTCGATGCGGTCAAAGCTGCCGCCCACGCCAAATTGCAGAAGCTGCCCTTGCGTGCCTCCAGTCACAGCGCCGCCCGATCCGGCCCCCGCGAAAAGCTGAGCGCCGACGTGATGATGCCGGCTCCGAAGGTCGGCGGGCGGGCGATGGCGCGCACCACCGAGATCGTCATCTGTGTCGGCGCCTCGACCGGCGGGACCGAGTCCCTTCGCGAAGTGCTTGAAGCTCTGCCCATGGATTGCCCCGGCATCGTGGTCGTGCAGCATATGCCGGAAAAGTTCACCGCCGCCTTCGCCCAACGGCTGAACTCGCTCTGTCAGGTATCGGTGAAGGAGGCGGCGGACGGCGATCCGGTTCTGCGCGGCCATGTGCTGATCGCGCCCGGCAACCGCCACACCATGCTGCAGCGAAGCGGGGCCCGCTATTACGTCTCGGTCAAGGACGGCCCGCTGGTATCGCGCCATCGGCCATCGGTGGATGTGCTGTTCCGTTCGGCGGCGCAGTTCGCTGGCTCGAACGCGGTCGGCATCATCATGACCGGCATGGGCGATGACGGCGCCAACGGTTTGTTGGAGATGCATCAGGCCGGCGCGCTGACCGTCGCCCAGAACGAAGAGACCTGCGTCGTCTTCGGCATGCCCAAGGAAGCCATCGCCCGAGGGGCGGCCGATCGGATCGTGCCCTTGGGACTAATAGCTTCCGAAATTCGTCGCGCGGACATGACATGATGCCAGTACCACCCCCTCTCTCGCCGCAAAACAGCCCGCAGACCGCGGTCGTCATCGACGACAGCCCCAGCGCCGTGGAGTTCATGCTTCAGTTACTGGAGATGATCGAGGGCTGCCAGGCGCGGGGCTTCACCAATTCCGCCGAAGCTCTGGACTGGTGCCTCGCCAACCAGGTGGATCTGGTGATCATCGATTACGAGATGCCGGCTCCCAACGGTATCGAGGTGATCGAGGCAATTCGCGCGGTGACGGCCAAGGCGGCGGTACCGCTGGTGATGGTGACCTCGACCGGCGACCGCGAGGTGCGCTATATGGCCTTGCAGGTGGGGGCGACGGATTTTCTCACCAAGCCCATCGACCCCATCGAATTCACCGCCCGCATGCAAAACCTGCTGACTGCCTGTCGGGCCCATAAGACCTTGGCCGAGCTGTCGCACTGGCTGACCGACGAGGTCCGCAAGGTCTCGATGGTGGTTCGGCAAAGCCCGGTTTCGGTGGTGATCACCGACCTCGATGGGCGGGTCGAATATGTCAATCCGAAGTTCACCGAGGTGTCGGGCTACAGCCTGGAAGACGTCATCGGTCAAAAGATTGGGTTTCTGCGCCCCGAACTTTCTCCCCCCGGTCAGATCGAGGAGCTGCAAGAGGCCTTGCTGGCGGGCAAGGAATGGCGCGGCACCATTCAGAATCACCGCAAGGACGGCACCTCCTATTGGGAAAGCGGCGTGATCGCTCCCATTCGCGACGGCAGCGGAGCTGTGACCAATTATGTCTCGATCAAGGAAGACATCACCCTTCGCAAGGAATATGAGGCGCGGCTGGATTGGCATGCCAATTACGACAGCCTGACCCGGCTGCCGAACCGCACCCTGCTGACCGATCGTCTGAGCCAGATGGTGGCGCTGGCCGGGCAGGGGGATCATCGGGCGGCGGTGATGAGCGTCGATCTGTTGCGGATGCGGACCCTGACGGAATCCATGGGCCATGACGCCGGCGATGCCGTGCTGCGGCAGGCCGCCGAGCGCTTGCAGGCTTTGTCCAGCGAAGCGGATACGGTGGCCAGGGTCGGCAGCGCCGAATTCATTCTGCTGTTGTCGGAAAGCGGCGAAAGCCGCAGTTTGCAAAGCCTGGCCGAGCATATTTGCGACAGCTTGTCCCAGCCTTTCGACGCCAACGGTGCCGAAGTGGTGCTGGGGGCCAGCATCGGTATTGCGGTTTATCCGGACGATGGGGCTTCGCCGGCCGAGCTTCTGCATTGCGCGGTGGCTGCCCATCCCAGCGAAGGCGGCGAGGCGCAAGAGGGCTGGCGCTTCTTCACGCCCGAGCGCGAAGCCAATGCCCGCCGCCGTCTGACCTTGGAAAGCAATCTGCGGCAGGCTTTGCGCCGCGACGAGCTGCAGGTCTATTACCATCCCTTGGTCGAGGTCGAGACTGGACGGATTCTGGCGGCCGAGGCGTTGCTGCGCTGGTATCAGCCCGATCTGGGCTGGGTGTCGCCCGACCAGTTCATTCCCATCGCCGAGGAAAACGGCCTGATCATTCCCATCGGCGAATGGGTGCTGGAAACCGTCTGTCGCGACATGCAGGACTGGACCCGCCAGCAACTGCCGCCGGTGCGCGTGGCGGTGAATGTCTCCAGCCAGCAATTGCGCGACCATAGGTTGGCCGAACATATCGGGCGAATGTTGCTGCGTCATAGCATCCCCACCAGGCTGCTGGAGCTGGAAGTGACCGAGCGCCTGCTGCTGGATAATTCGCCCGACAGCATGGCGGTGCTGCAGGGGCTGAAGGCCATGGGGCTTCGCTTCTCCATCGACGATTTCGGCACCGGCTATTCGTCGATGAGCTATCTGACCTCGTTCCCCTTCGATGTGCTGAAAGTGGACCGATCCTTCATCAACAAGGTCAACAGCAGCCCGCGGGACGCCGCCTTGACCCAGGCTATCGTCGCCATGGCGCATGCCCTGGGGCTGGAAGTGGTGGCCGAGGGGGTCGAGACGGTCCAGCAACTGGCCTTCGTGCGCGATGCGGCCTGCAAATTCGCGCAAGGCTATCTGTTCTCGCGCCCGGTGCCGGCCCAGGATTTCGCGGAAATCCTGGCGCGTCGTGACGGATATACCTTTGCCGTGACGGTATAGCCGTTCCTCTTCGCCGCATATACCTCGATCCGGCCTAGCCTGAATGAACCGACTTTGCACCCAAAGAGGCTTGGCATGGCGAGCGCCCCCACAGTCGTGATCGGATTTTCCGGATCGGTGACTATCCGCAACATCGAAGACTATGCCCAGCAACTGCGTCAGGCGCTGGCAGAGGCGGATCACGTCGAGATTGATCTTACCCAGTTGGACGAGGTGGACTTCACCTTTATCCAATTGCTGATCACGGCTCTGAATACGGCCCAGTCCCAGGGCAAGACCTTGTTCCTCAGCCAGCCGGTCGGCGGCGTGGTCTTGGACGCCTTGACGATACTGGGTGGCGACAGCGGTGCCCGCCGAGGGTTCTGGTTCAAGGAAGAGGTGGCGTAATGGCTCAACCGGTCGATCCCGTCCAAACCTTTCGCATCGAGGCCCGCGAACTGTTCGAGCAGCTGGAAAGCACGTTGCTGGACATCGAGGGCGACCCTGAGAACAAAGAGCTGATCGACAGTGCCTTTCGCGCCCTGCACACCATCAAAGGCTCGGGTGCGATGTTCGGCTTCGATGCCGCCTCGGCCTTTACCCACCATGTCGAGAATGCCTTCGACATGGTGCGCAAGGGCGAAGCCCATGTCAGCCGCGAACTGGTCGAGGTGGCTCTGGCCGCCAAGGATCAGATGCGCATTCTGATCGACAGCCCGGAAGAGGCCGATCCCATCCGCAGCGAGGCCATTCTGGCGCAGCTGGCGGAACTGATGGGAACGCAGGGCTCTGCCGCTAAGTCCAGCGCCGCCGCCGGCCCGGCCTTGCCGGAGGCGACGGCCGTTCACGCCACTTACCGTGTGCATTTCAAGCTGGCGCCCAATGCTCTGACCATGGGCGCCAATCCGATTTTGCTGCTGAAGGAGCTTCGCGAACTGGGCGAGGCCACTGTGGTCACGGTGTCCGACAACGTGCCGCCGCTCGAAAATTTCGATCCCTTCACCTGCTATGCCCATTGGGAATGCGTCGTGACCACCGAGCGTCCGCGCTCCGAGATCGAAGACGTCTTTATGTTCGTCATCGACGATATGGAACTGAAGGTCACCGAGGTCGAGGCCGAAGAAAAACGTCTGGGCGAAATTCTGGTCGAGCATCAGGCGGTCAGCCCCGACGCTCTGGCCAAGGCGCTGGACAGCCAGCCCCGTATCGGCGGCATGCTGGTCAAGGATGGACTGGTCAGTCACGACAAGGTGGCCGCGGCTCTGGCCGAACAGAAGCATCTGAAGGCGGAAGCGGAAAAAGCCGCCCGCAAGGAAGATGCCGGCATCCGCGTCCAGGCCGAGCGCCTCGACGCCCTGATGGATCAGGTGGGCGAACTGGTGATCGCTCAGGCCCGGCTGCGTCAGTTGGCCAATAATGGCAGCGACATTCATCTGAAGTCGCTGGTGGAAGAGATCGAGCGGCTGTCTTCTCAGCTACGCGACACCACCATGGGCATCCGCATGGTTCCCATCGGCTCGCTGTTCAGCCGCTTCCGCCGCCTGGTGCGCGATCTGTCCAAGGATTTGGGCAAGGAAGTCCAGCTGACCACCTCGGGCGAGGAGACCGAGCTGGACAAGACGGTGATCGAGCGTCTGCACGATCCCCTGGTGCATCTGATCCGCAACAGCATGGATCACGGCATCGGCATGCCGGATCAGCGGGAAGAGCAAGGCAAGCCGCGCATGGGCACCGTGCATCTGTCGGCGGTGCATTCCGGGGCGCAGGTGCTGATCTCCATCTCGGACGACGGGCGCGGCATCGATCCGGTACGGGTGCGGGCCAAGGCCGAAGAGAACGGGCTGATCATCCCCGGCGCCGAACTGAGTGACAACGAGCTTTACCAGCTGATCTTCCAGCCCGGCTTTTCGACCGCCGAAAAGATCACCAACGTCTCGGGGCGCGGGGTGGGTATGGATGTGGTCAAACGCGCCATCGACAGCCTGCGCGGCACCATCGACGTCACCAGCGCCCAAGGCGAGGGCAGCACTATTACCCTGCGTCTGCCGCTGACGCTGGCGATCATCGATGGTCTGCTGGTGCGGGTGGGCGAGGGGCGCTATGTCATCCCGCTCTCGGCGGTCGAGGAATGCGTCGAACTGCGGCCCGAGGATGATCTGCGGGCCACCGGGCGCGATTTCCTGAATATCCGCGACGTGGTGGTGCCGTTCCTGCGCCTTCGCCGCCTGTTCAATGTGGCGGCGCCGGCTGATCCCTATCAGAAGGTGGTGATCGTCTCGGCCGGTGAGACCCGTGTCGGGCTGGCGGTGGATCAGATCATCGGCGACCACCAGACGGTGATCAAATCCCTCTCGAAGCTGCATGCCGGCGTTCAGACCTTCTCGGGCGCGACCATTCTGGGCGATGGGACCGTGGCCTTGATCCTGGATGTTCCCAGGCTGATCGATTACGGCCAGTCGCATGAATCTCAGCTGAAAGCGTCGTGAGGGAGAGCCGGCCATGAATGTCGCCAATACCGAAACGCGCCAGATGACGGAAATCCTTACCTTGTCTCTGAGCGGCGAGGCCTTTGCCGTTGAGGCGGGGATCGTCAGCGAAATCCTCGACATGGTGCCGCTGACGCTGGTTCCCAATGCGCCGGCCTATGCGCCGGCTCTGATCAATGTGCGAGGTCGGGTGGTGCCGCTGGTGGATTTCCGCGTTCGCCTGGGCATGGAAAGCCGCGGGACCAGTATCGACACCCGCATCGTGGTGGTCGAGGTGCTGATCGAAGGCGAGCCCACTATCATCGGTATTCTGGCTGACAAGGTCTATGAGGTGACCGAGATCGACCTCGAGACCATTGATCAGACGCCGCGCGTGGGCATGCGCTGGCGCTCCGAATTCATCCGGGGAATTGGCCGCCGAGGCGGCGATTTCCTCATCATCCTCGACATTGAGCGGATTATCGCCTGCGAGGCCGGAGCGGTCGAGGGCGAGAATCACAAGGGCACCCCGGAGCGCCAGCGGGCGCTTCAGGCGGTTCTTTAAGGAGGGCGGGGTAACATGCGCTATACAGTCAAGGCAAAGCTAGCCACAGCTTTCGGGCTGGTCATCATCCTGGCGATGGTCAGCGCCATGGTCGCCATCTCCAGTCTGGGGGCACTCAACGAGGAGATGAACAAAATTGCGGGCCAACAGATGCGGCGCCAGCAAGCTGCGCAGGATTTGAAGCTGGCCGCTGAAAAAATGACCTCGGCCCAAAAGGACTTCATCATTGAAACCAATGACGATGCCTTGAAGACGCTGGCCCGTGATTTCCATAAAAACCAGGATGTCTTTGCAAAGCAACTGGCGGATTTGATCGCCGTTGCCAGTGAACAGGGCAAGATCGATCTGGAAAAGGTCGCCGCCGCCAATGAGCGCTTGGTGCCATTGCAGAACGAAGCGACGCGCCTGGGCGTGGAGTTGAACTCCAACAACCGCGCTTATTACCTGATGCGCGAGAAGGGTGCGCCGGCCCGCGAGGCCGCCAGTCAAGCCGTCAGCGGACTGATTAAGCGGCTTGAGGGGGAGACGGGCAGAGCTGCTGCGGTTTCGATGACTTGGCGTCTGCAAACCGGCATCATCATGCTTCATTCGAAGTCGTTCCGCTTCTATCTCAGCAATACGCTTGATGAACTGAACGATCAGGACCGTCAGGTCGGGGAAGCGCTCTCCGACTTGCAGCAAGCACGCGATGCCTTGTCGGCGCTTTTGACCGATCCTGGCGATCATGCCGTGTTCAACCAAGCCAACGACGCTCTGCAACGCTATATCGAGATTGCCAACCAGGCCAATGCCATCAACCGCGAAGGCGGCAATATCAAAGCGGCCGATATCCTGTCCGGTTCCGGCAAGGTTGCCCTGACGTCTCTGCTCGATGCGGTGGACGGCTATGTCAAGGGTGTGCAGGCCCGGACCAAGGCGACCGTGCAGGCCGCCGAGGATCAATATGCCAGCTCCCGCGCCATTCTGATCAGCACGCTTGGCGTCACCTTGCTGGTGTCGCTGACCGCGGCCGCGGTGATCGCCATCTCCATCTCGCGCGGGTTGGGCAAGGCGGTGTTTCTGGCCGATGCCGTGGCCAACGGCGATCTGGATCAGAGAGCCGACGTCACATCCAATGACGAGGTCAAGGATCTGGTCTTGTCGCTGGAGCGCATGGTCGAGAAGCTTCGCTCGGTGGTGTCTGAAACCTCGTCGGCGACTCAGAACGTCGCAGCGGGGTCCGAGCAGTTGTCTTCTGCCTCGGAGCAGTTGAGCCAGGGTGCCACCGAGCAAGCCTCGGCGACCGAGGAAGCCGCTGCCTCCATGGAAGAAATGGCGTCGAACATCAAGCAGACCGCCGAGAACGCCAGCCAGACCGAGAAGATCGCCCGCCAGTCGGCCAAGGACGCCCAGTCCAGCGGCGAAGCGGTGTTGAAAGCGGTGGGGGCCATGCAGACCATCGCCGAGAAGATCACGGTGGTGCAGGAAATCGCCCGCCAGACCGATCTGTTGGCTCTGAACGCCGCCGTCGAGGCGGCCCGGGCCGGCGAGCATGGCCGCGGCTTCGCAGTGGTGGCTTCGGAAGTGCGCAAGCTGGCCGAGCGTAGCCAGTCTGCGGCCAACGAAATCAATGCCCTGTCCACCGATACCGTGCGCACGGCGCAGGATGCCGGGGTGATGCTTTCGAAGCTGGTGCCCGATATCCGCCGCACCGCTGATCTGGTCGAGGAAATCTCGGCCGCCTGCCGCGAGCAGGATGTGGGCGCCAATCAGGTCAATATGGCCATCCAGCAGTTGGACAAGGTGACCCAGCAGAACGCTGCCGCCGCCGAGCAGATGTCCTCGACCTCCGAGGAACTGGCGACGCAGTCCGAGGGGCTTCAGGCCACCATATCCTTCTTCCGTCTCGGCAATGCCGTCGTCAACCAGCCGCCCCAGAGCCCGGCCATCAAGCACAAGCCTCAGATCGGTCATCTGTCGCCGGTACGCCCAACCGCTTCACAGCGCCCGCCCGTCTCGACGGCCAAAATCAGTCGGCCGGCAAAAACCGGAAAAACGCCAAAATCGGCGGCGGTGCCGGGCAATGGGGCAGGAGTCAAGCTGGACCTGGATAGTACTGATACGGAGTTCGAGCGTTATTAGCGCTCAGTTTGAGGCTTAGAGGGAAAGCAAGGGCGGGAACAAAGAAATAATGCCAAGCGTCGAATGACGTCTCTGGCGGTGTAATGGGAGAGGTCGACATGCGCTATACCATCAAGGCGAAGCTCGCCACGGCCTTCGGGCTTGTCATCGTTCTTTCACTGGTCAGCGCCCTGGTCGCGATCTCAAGCCTGAGCAAACTGGATGAGGAGATGAATACGATCTCGGGTGTGCAGTTCAAACGAATGCAGCAGGCCCTGGAGATGAAGGTCTCCTCCGAGCGGTTGCAGGGGGCGCAAAAAGATGTCGTCCTTGAGAGTGATGATGAAGCACTGAAGGTGGCGGCCCGTGAGTTCCACAAGAGCCAGGAGGCTTTCGCCAAGCAGATTAATGACCTGATCGCCGTTGCTTCCGAGGATGGCAAAGCGGAACTGGCGAAGGTTGCTGCCGCCAACGAGGCATTGATGCCGTTGCAGAACGAGGCGGTTCATCTGGGAGCCGATCTGAATTCCAACAATCGAGCTTATTATCTGATGCGCGATAAAGGGTCGCAGGCGCGTGGAGCTGCGGCTGGCGCGCTTGACGGCCTCATCAAACGGCTTGATACGGAGACAGGCCGCACTGCCGCAGTCACCGCAGCTTGGCAGTTGCAGAACGCCATTTCCATGGCGCAAACCAAAGTCTACCGTTTCATTCTGAGCAATACTTTCAGCGAGTTGGCGGACCAGGACCGTATGGCGACAGCCAGCCTTTCCGACATCCGCCAGTATCGCGACGCTTTAGCGGCATCGCTGACGGATCCTGGCGATCGTCAAGTCTTCGGCCAGTTTAATGAAGCGCTGGAGCGTTATCTGGATTTGGTCAATCAATCTGTTGCCATTAACCGGGATGGCGGCAATCTGAAGGCGTCCGATATTTTGAACGGCCCTGGAAAAACGGCTTTGGGATCCCTGCTGACTGCGGTGGATAGTTACGTCAAAGGCGTACAGGACCGCACCAAGGCCGCCGTGCAGAATGCCGAGGAACAATACACCGTTTCCCGCACCATTCTGATCGGTGTGTTGGTGGGCAGCCTGCTGATCTCGCTGATTGCCGCCGTCATCATCGCCGTTTCCATCTCGAAGGGGTTGGGCAAGGCGGTGGCATTGGCGAATGCCGTAGGGATCGGTGATCTTGACCAGAGCGTCGAGGTTTCGTCCAATGATGAGGTCAAGGATCTGGTCACGTCACTGAACGCCATGACCACCAATCTGCGCACCACCGCTACCGTCGCCGACAAGATTTCCGGTGGTGATCTGACGGTCAGCGTCAAGCGTCTGTCGGACAAGGACTCTTTGGGCATCGCTCTGGAAACCATGGTCGAGAAGCTGCGTTCGGTGGTGTCCGAGACCTCGTCGGCGACCCAGAACGTCGCAGCAGGGTCCGAGCAGCTGTCTTCCGCATCGGAGCAGTTGAGCCAGGGTGCCACCGAGCAAGCCTCGGCCACCGAGGAAGCCGCCGCCTCGATGGAGGAAATGGCGTCGAACATCAAGCAGACCGCCGAGAACGCCAGCCAGACCGAGAAGATCGCCCGCCAGTCGGCCAAGGATGCCCAGGCCAGCGGCGAAGCTGTCTCGAAGGCGGTGGGGGCCATGCAGACCATCGCCGAAAAAATCACGGTGGTGCAGGAAATCGCCCGTCAGACCGATCTGTTGGCTCTGAACGCCGCCGTCGAAGCGGCCCGGGCCGGTGAACATGGCCGCGGCTTCGCCGTGGTGGCCTCGGAAGTGCGCAAGCTGGCCGAACGCAGCCAGGCCGCGGCGAACGAGATCAACGCTCTGTCCACCGATACCGTGCGCACGGCGCAGGATGCCGGTGTGATGCTCTCGAAGCTGGTGCCCGACATCCGCCGTACCGCCGAACTGGTCGAGGAAATTTCGGCGGCCTGCCGCGAACAGGATGTGGGGGCCAATCAGGTCAACCTCGCCATCCAGCAGTTGGACAAGGTGACCCAGCAGAATGCCGCCGCCGCCGAGCAGATGTCCTCGACCTCGGAAGAGCTGGCGTCGCAGTCGGAAGAGTTGCAGGCCTCGATCTCCTTCTTCCGGGTCGATCACAGCGGCGCCGCCTCGTTCCATCAGCCGATGGCGAAGGCGCATAGCCAGGTGGCGCATATCTCTGCGTCGCGTCCAACGGCGTCGCGTCCGGCGCGTCCGACCGCGCCTGCCGCCAAGCCGCAGGCTCCGGCCAAAAAGACCCGGGAGCCGAAACGCGAACCCAGCCTTGGCAATGGTGCCGGGGGCGGTGTTGTCCTTGATATGGATGGCGACGACTCCGAGTTCGAGCGTTACTAACCAGAGCCAGTGGAGCCGATCATGAGCCAACCAGCCGCGACGGGAAAACGAAGCCTGAGCCAACCGGCCAACAGTCAGTTCGTGACATTGGGGATCGACCGGGAAATCTTCGCCGTCGGTGTCGAGCATGTTCATGAAATCCTTGACATGCGGTCCATCTCGCGCATTCCCAACGCGCCGGGATATCTGATGGGGATGATCGATGTCCGCAGCCGCACGGTCCCGGTGGTGGACCTGCGGGTGCGGCTTGGGTTGCCCGCTATCGAGGCCACTACCAGTACCCGCATCGTCGTGCTCGACGTGCGGGTGGGGGCGGTGGAGATGTCGCTGGGACTGCTGGCGGATCGGGTCTACGAGGTGACGGACCTGTCGGAACATGCCCTGGAGCCGCCGCCCGAGATCGGTATCCGCTGGAACTCCTCCTACATCAAGGGCGTGGGGCGGCGGGGCGGTTCATTCGTGATCGTGCTGGATCTGGAAAATCTGTTTGCTAGTGACGAGGCCGCCTTATTAGGCAATATGGTTGCCTGACCGAACGTTCGGTGGAGAAGAAAAAACCATGCCAGACGGCCAAGTTAGCCTTGATCCGAAGTCGTTGGCGCCGACGCTTGAGCGGCTGGACAGCCCCCTTGGGCGGTTCACAGGTTCGAACGAGAGCGTCTTCCTTGGCATCGGTCATATTCTAGGAACATCGGTCGAATCCTTCGGACGGATGGGGGCGGAATTCGCTGGGCTGGCCGGCGAGCTGCACAGCCACGAAGCCGGCAGCGCCGCCACTGCCTTGCAGCAGGCGTCGCAGGTGATTTCCCAGATGTCGGTCGATCGTCTGCGGGCGTCCTTCACCATGCTGGCGCAGCTGGAGGCCGGGGCGGCGGTGGTGGAAAAACAGCTGGGCACCCTGCACAGCATCATCGGCGAGATCGGGGCCCTGGCCATCAATGGCAAAATACAGGCGGCTCTGGTGACGGCTGGCGGCATCGATTTCAGCGTCTTCACCAAGGAAATCGGACGGCTGGGGCAGTTGGCCGAGGCATCGACCGCCCAGGCTTCGGGCCGCATGCGTGAAGTGCGTGGGGCGGTGGCTTCGGCTCTGGCCGCCGCCGCTGCCTTCGAGCAAGGCGAAGCCAAGGAGCTGGAGGCGGTGCGAGGCCGGGTCGGGGCCAGCATCGAGGCCATGACCTTGCGCCGCCGGACAGTGGCCGATGCCGCCGATTCGGTGTCCAGCCGATCCCAGGACATCGCCCAGCGCATTACGCAAACGGTGGGCGAGCTGCAGATCAACGACAATGTCAATCAGCGCATCGAGCATGTGCGTGACGCTCTGCGGGCTTTGGGCCAGGGACGGGCCTTCCCCCAACTGGATGCCGGACGCCAAGCCTCGGCGGCGGCGGGGCTGCTCAGGCTGGCGATCGCCCAGCTGGAGCATGGAACGCAGGATTATGGCTCGGAGGTCGCCAGTCTGGTGCGCAACCTGACCGGATTGGCCGAGGATGCCCGCAATATCCTCTCGGATGCCGAGGGGGCGTTCGGCGGCGGCTCGGGCGGAGTGTTCGTCGATGAGATCGAGGCCGATATCCGCCGCGCCGCCGAACTGCTGGCGGTGTTCTCGGAAGGCCGTGACCGCACCCGCGCGGTGGTGCAGCAGGTTTCGGCGGCCATCGCCGCCATGAGCGACGATCTGGAAAGCATCCGTTCGATCGATGCCGATCTGCGCATCATGGGGCTGAACGCCACCTTGAAATGCGGGCGGCTAGGCAATGAAGGCCGAGCGCTGGGGGTGGTGTCTCACGAACTGCGGGTATGCAGCAAACGCACCGAGGACAGCTCCCATATCATCGCCGAGCAGCTGGAAAAGCTGATGGCGCTGTCGCAGCAGATCGCCTCGGGCGCCGATGGCGAAAGCGGCGACGGCGATCCCGGGCAGATGCTGTCGGAAACCTTGAGCGCCCTGTCCAGCATGGGGCAGGTGCTGGAACAGGCCTTGGGAACCTTGCGTACGGAATGCGGTGGCGTTGCGGGCGAGCTGTTCTCGGCAGCCAAGGGAGTGACCATCCATCACGAGTTGGAAAGCGTCTGCCGCGATAGCATTCGCGGTCTGGCGGCACAGCTGTCGGGGCTGGAGCCGGTGCCGCCGCTGGATCGGGAGGGGCATCAGGCGATCTATGATCTGATCTATGCCAGCTACACCATGAACCGCGAGCGCTTCGTCCATAAGGACTTTGCCGCTGGCTATCTGGAGATCACCATCGAGGAACAGGCCGCTCCCACTGCCGATGATGGCCTGGACGATCTGTTCTTATAAATCCCCGGTCTTCAGCCGATAGCCGACGCCGGGGTCGGTGACCAGCAGGCGCGGCTGGGTGGGATCGTCTTCCAGCTTTTGCCGCAGCTGATTGACATAGACCCGCAGGTAAGCGGTGTCTTCGGTATGGGCCGGACCCCAGACTTCCTTCAGGATCAGCTTATGGGTCAGCACATGGTCGGGCTGACGGGCGAAGAAGGCCAGCAGATCCCATTCCTTTTTCGACAGCCGCACCTCTTCCCCGGATTTGGTGACGATCAAGCGGCCCAGATCGATGCGCAAGGCTCCGGCCTCGATCACCTCGCCGCCGGCGTCCTTGGACTGGCGGGGGCGCAGGATAGCGCGCACACGGGCCATCAGCTCGGCAATGCCAAAGGGCTTGACCACATAATCGTTGGCGCCCCGGTCCAGGGCCTCGACCTTGTCCATCTCGCTGGAGCGGACCGACAGCACGATGATGGGAACCTCGGACACCTCGCGCACAGCCGAGATGACATCCTGACCATCCATATCGGGCAGGCCGAGATCGAGGATGATCAGATCGGGCTTGCAGTGCCCGGCTTGTGCCACCCCTTCGGCGGCATTGGCGGCTTCGGCCACGTCATAACCATTGGCCCCAAGCGAGATGCGCAGGAACTTGCGGATTTGCGGTTCGTCGTCGATGACCAGGATGGTGGGGCTCATGATCTCAAGCTTCGCCTTCGTGCCGGGTCAGGTCAAGGGCCGGCGGCAGCGGCAGGCGGATGACGATGGCGGTGCCGGCCCCGTTCAGGCCAGCCTCCGCCGCGATCTGGCCGCCATGGGCCTCGACGATTCCCCGGCAGATCGCCAAGCCTAGGCCGGTTCCCGCCGGTTGGCTGTCGGCCAGATTGACGCGATAGAACATGTCGAACACCTTTTCCCGATCCTCGGCCGGGATGCCCGGGCCCTGGTCGGTGACTTCGACGGCGATATGGTCGTCGCGCTTCTTGGCCCAAATCTTCACCTGGGTGCCCTTGGGGGCGTATTTGCAGGCATTGTCCAACAGATTGAAGAACATCTGCTCCATCAGAACGGGGTCGAGGCAGAGCAGCGGCATGGCCGGATCGATCTCGATCTTCAGCTCATGTTTGCGGGCCAGAGTCTTGGCCCGATGCGCCGCCGCCCCCACCACGTCGCGTAGGTCCACCCAGTCGGCGCGGGGCTTCAAAGCGCCCGAGCCCAGCTTGGTCATGTCCAGCAGGTTCTGGACGAAGCGGTTCAGCCGTTCGGCCTCGTCCTGAATGGTCTGGGCCAGCTCCTTGCGGGCGGCGGAGTCCAGGGCCTCGTCATAGGAAATCAGGCTGCTGGCGGCCCCCATGATCGAAACCAATGGTGTACGCAGATCGTGGGACAGCGACGAGAGCAGAGCCGAGCGCAGCCGTTCCCGCTCGGTCGCCACGCGGGCGATCTCGATATCGGCGACCAGGGTGGTGCGCTCGATGGCCACCGCCGCCTGATCGGCCAGGGTCTCCAGCAGGCGCATCTGCTCGGGGCTGGGCAGATCGGCATCCTCGCTCATCTGCACTCCCAGCACGCCGACCGAGGACCGGGCCGTCTTTAAGGGCAGGAACAGCCAGAGCGAAGCCGGCAGGGTGGGCGAGCCGCGTCCCGCCAGCTTGCCATGGGCCCAGGCCCATTCGGCGGCGGCGGCGGATTTGTCGTCCAGCTGATCCTCGGGCGGATAGCCGGCGGCCAGGGTCAGCCCCTGCTCGGCGGGCAGCATCACCAGCGACTTGCCCTGGATGGTGGCGGCAACGTGATGCACCACCGCCCAGAGCACATCGTCCTGAGTGGCGGCGGCGGTGACCTTGCGGCCGAAGTCATAGAGATTGGTGGTGCGCCGGGCACTTTCCCTTGTGGCCTGAACCTGGGTCCGCAGGCGGCTGGCCATGTTGGAAACGATCACCGCCGCGATCAGGAAGAACACCAGGGTCAGGATGTTCTGGGTGTCCGAGACGGCGAAGCTCCAGCGCGGTTCGGTGAAGAAGAAGTTGAAGGCGAAGAAGCTGGTGATCGAGGTCAGGATGGCCGGCTGCAAGCCCACCCGCATGGCCACCACCATCACGCCCAGCAGATAGGCCACCGAGATCGAGGCGACGGGCAGCCAGAGATCGATGACGAATCCCAGCCCGGTGGCGAAGGCGGTGACCAGCAGGGCGAAGGCGTTGCCGATCCAGTCGGTCGAGATGGAGCGCTTGACCTTGGCAAGCATCGGCTTCTTCGGAGCCTCGCCGCCCACCACCAGCACGGCGATCTCGCCAGCTTCGCGGATCAGTTGGTCGCAGAGTGCCGCCCCCTTGCCGGCGCGGCCCACCACCAATTGGGTGACGTTACGCTCCTTGGCTGTGGAGAGCAGGGTTTCTGCCACCTTCTCGCCTTGCAGGGTGACGGTTTCGCCGCCTAACTGCGCCGCCAGACGCATGGCCGAGGCGATGCGGTCCTGCTGCTCGTCGGTCAGGCGGATCGAGGCGGTGGTCTCGACCGCCACCGCCACCCAGGCGGCGCTGCGGCGCTCGGCGGTGCGCTTGGTGACCCGCACCAGCTTTTCGGCGTCGCTATGCTCGTCGATGCAGACCATCAGCCGGTCGCGGGCTGGCCAGGGACCGTCGATGGCGTGCGCCCGCATGTAATCGACCATCTGCCGGTCGACCCGCTCGGCGGCATGGCGCAGAGCCATCTCGCGCAGAGCGGTCAGATTACCGGGCGAGAAGAAGCTGTCGATGGCGCGTCGCGCCTGCTCGGGCACATAGACCTTGCCTTCCTTCAGGCGCTTGATCAGATCTTCGGGCGGCAGATCGATCAGTTCGATCTCGTCGGCTCCGGCCAGCACGCCGTCGGGCAGGGTTTCGCGCACTTTGACGCCGGAAATCTGTTCGACCACGTCGTTCAGGGATTCCAGATGCTGGATG